>Ga0210040_10006207_pt1 | contig 14954 bp, 11 predicted proteins | sample CryGeyCG12114_NA_FD_185462 | JGI IMG/M metagenome (GOLD analysis project Ga0210040, IMG submission 185462) | Groundwater microbial communities from aquifer - Crystal Geyser CG19_WC_8/21/14_NA (SPAdes) (version 2) | ecosystem: Environmental > Aquatic > Deep subsurface > Groundwater | place: USA... | reverse complement strand
ACTTGGGTACAATCACTCGGTCGCCCACGCAAAAGTTTCATCAGATTGTACTTACCACCTTATGCAAAGTTGCAAACCACCCGTCACTTTTGCTGATAATTTACACTTAATCATTCACTTTGACATATTTAAGTTGCCATTATACTTTGAATGATGGTAAGCTAAACAATTCCCGTCCTCCAAATTTTACACTTATTAAACCTATGCTTACTACTGGTAGAGTCTAAAAGGATTTTGCTGACGTAGAACAGCTATAAAAACTTGCCCTATAGCATGCAAACATTTTCTTTATAAAATTCCAAATGTCTACAAATAATATCAAACAAGTTTAATCAATAAAACTGCAGCCTACACAAACGAAATTTTTTCTTGGAAGTTACATTCTTCAATTTACATTTCATGCATGCAAAAATATTTTGCAAAATATTACCAAGAATTCGGCAGACTATACTTTACGGAGAAAAGTATTAATTAAAACCTGTCTACTTTTAGCTATAGTCAAATTTTACTGTACTTAAAGCTATGAGTATTAGTCCTTTCATTATTCATACAAAATACAAACGCTTAGGTTGTAAGTATAGTAAACTAACGCCACTGTATACTTTGTTATAATGATGTTTCTACAGGGACTGCTTATCCCTGTTGGCTCTTCAAAGCTAACAAGCTTTTACTCCAGAAAGGTCAGTAATAAAGACGCTTTTCTTTTGTTACCCTCCAGGTGAAGATTGTATCATGTCCAGTGATTGTGACATCTCCAAAGGACTTTGTTGTCAGGTGCAAAGACGTCATCGTCAGGCCCCAAGAAAGGTACAAATGTTATTCATGGCATGTTAGCCTGTTAGCTAGTTGGTTTAGATCAATTTTCCCATATTCACATGCTCTTTCAGTCGATCACATTTTCAGGGCCATCCGCCGTTCTGCTCTATATACTACACAAGAGCACTTTGAAACTGGATAATTGTAGCACACGAGTTGTTAGCATTTAAATATTCAGTAGTAACAGACAGACAAGCATAAAAATGTATGACGCAGAAAAAATGATCGACTGTGTTTATATAAAACATTCAATTCAATGACTTTTGATGTCTTCATACTGTATTTATGTTATAGTTAGTACAATTAGATATGGAGAAAAGCCTAATAGAAAGCTTTGGAATGATTGAGTTCACGTGTCTACACTCGTGTCATAACGTATAATTATTACCACATTGCTAAACTATAGGCGCTAACACAATCTTTTGCCCCTTACAGGCATGCAGTTACTTTAAAGATCCACTGATTTGCATGGGCCCTGTTGCTGTGGAGCAAATTCGAGATCGCGCTATTGAGCACACCTCTGGAGAGAAACGGATCACAGCCAAAGCCAATGCATTTAACCATCTGCGTTAAATTTGGCCATTATGTGAGTCCCAAAGTTGTTACATGTAAAACTAACTATGATGATGACAGAATCCTACCAGCGAGCAAACTCATCATTAGACTATCTGGTAAAAAGAAAAGGTAGGGCTCCTTGTTTTTTAATCAGTGCGCATCTTAAACTGTGACTTAATTCTTTGAAACTACTGTGTAAGTGTAACTAACTAACTTAAACTGTACTATGTCGAGCAAACAAAAGATTCACACAGAAAATTGTAGTTATTACTTCCATTGTTGCCAGTCCTTGTTTGGGTGAATAACTGAATAGTTCTCTCTATTCACCCACAAACTCTTTTCTCATTCTTACTGCTTTTGGAATCCAAGTCACGCAACAAAAGGTTTTCTATAGAGGATATGGAATGCATGAGAAGTACTACACAGTTAAGCTTGATTGATTGAAGGGAATAAATGTGAACATGCCGAAAAGTTTGAACGATTTTCTTCCTGAGAATAATAATAATTATTATTACTATCATGATGTTGAAAGATTCACATTCATCATACTAATGGCTGAAAAGTGTATTAGTTCATTAGTTAGCAATGCCCCCCTTAATTTGAAATTCCTGTGAACGAAAGAGGAATGAGTGGGGCATGGAAGATATGTTACACTTCTATTGTGAATTTATGTACCACTTTGGCACTATCGTCGAATGAACAACATTATGTAGACAAGACATAATATTTTCTTAATGTGAAACTAGGACTAATATGTCTTCCCGAAAATGGAAAGACAAGTAAGCGAGCACGTTTCCCTAAAAGTTTGGAGGTGATTCAGTTGAAAAAAATCGATACTTTCTCACCATCAGGGGAGAAAAGATAGTAAGTAGAACGTAAAGGAAAACTAGTTTCTTTCTCTTTGGAAATTCCATATGGTTTAAAAAAGAAGGGAATATTTCCTGTCTTGAATTCACAAGTTTTTCCGAATTTCCTTCAGGATAGAGAGAATATAAATATCAATTGACCATGTACTCTAACATATCAAATGTACAGACTTAACTCAACCGAACATATCCATAGCTGGAAATACAGCGATAAAGATGCTTATGCACAGTAGTCTACATATCAAATGAGTCAAACTAATATTACCAAAGTAACTTACCTTGATTGCTGAAAACATGACTAACACTAAACTCAATTAGTGAGTACGTTGCTGAAAAACTATGGGTAGCAATTAGCAACTAAAACAATACTTACTTACATATCATGCTGTATAAATTGTGCTTTCCGATTCAAAACAACTACTTTTGACGACTGTATTTGCAAGCCATTGAAATATTATGGCGTCGTTTGCCCTACTAAGAGAGTTGCGCAGTAACCATTTCTTTGTTCGGTGCATATTGAGATTGACGTTTGAATTTTAAATTTTGCTGCTTATAGCGCCACTCAATAATTTCTGTACGAATTGTTATTTGTAAACATATTATTAGGTTGCCTCAGAGGAGATAGGTTTCAAATTATCCTAATGGGAATTTTTAATGCTGTATTTTAATTAGATATTTAAGTTTGTTTGCCCTTGGTGAAAATCCCGAACATACTATAGTTAATTCATTTCGTTACTTATCCTCCTCTCAACGTAATTCAAGACCAAACAAATTGCTTGCTCAAGTTGTACGAGATTCAGTAAACAATTTGTCAACGTCTCCGAAACTCACACTAAATAACTTACTGCAGACCGGAGTTCTATACAAGCACTCCCTCAGTACTCACTCAGGTTAGCAATTTTTGAAAACGGTAGGTTTATGTCCCCCATCTTATGACTAATAACGCAATTCTTGCGCCAGAATGGCAAAGGTTAGTACTAAAGGGCATCAGATAAGGTCTCTGGTATTCTTTTATCATCATATTAATGAAATGGTTGGCACACCTGACAAACCGTGACCAAATAGGTTTTCTTGAGTAGCGCCCGTATATGTCGTTCCCAGTTTAAATGAAAAATTCCAAGTAGACGTGAGGCTTAACTACTACAACGGATTTTATCTGCCACGGGGCTTTAGAAGCACTTTAGTTTGGGCGGTACGGAATTTAACCAAGGAAAATGTGTCATTCGCCCGTTTATTAAAAACAACCGAGGTCTTTGGCCTATCAAGAGAGTTTTTTCAGAGATTTTGTACGATTCTCGTAAATTTGCTCGCGGTAGAATCGGCTGCGACAAAGAAATGGTTATTGCGAAATTTGAGTGGGGTTATAGGTGTAGTTCTCAAACTTTTTGTGGTGGGCTATAAATGTGTAGTGTAGGCTTGATATGATCAGGAAGGAGAATTTAATTTCCGGTTGCAATCTGTGCCACTATTCAGTCAGTATACATTGTAAAAATTGTGTACCTAAATGCCGACCTGTTACTAACTAAAACATACTTATTATGATACCCCCAAGGGGTAAGAAAAATTTAAGCACTAATTTGCCTCTTACGCTTTCTGCACCATATCAAATCCATATATGATGTAAGTTAATTAGTTGCTAAATTAGATGCTATGTTTAGTTTCAACATTGTGTGATTGAAAATAATTAATTGTAATGAAGTTTTAGATAATGTATGAACTGATAAGGTTGTTGATCACTTGATGAAAGAATAACTGAATTTAGCTAGAGTAAATAAAAGTTAAACTACACTGGCTGTACTATGTAATAGTTATGTAGTGGATGTTGTATTTTCTGGTTAGATAATATAAGTGATGGAATAAATTTATTATTTTAGCTTGTACAATTTGAGTCTATTCGCTCTTTAAGCTGTAGAGAATGCAGAGAGATGCAACACAGATTTTAGTGGAAATGAATGTGACAAAGTTATTTCAGTATCAAGTGTGATGAGTTCTACTTTTCAATCATTTATCTATTTACTACTGTAATAATCATTAACTTGTGAAGTAAATGAAAATTACCATTATATTTGCATGTGCTATTGATGTTTGCGTAAATAAAAACAAAATTGAATGATAAAAAACAATTCCATGGACAATGTTTTCTTCATTTCTATATAAATATCATATAGTGTGCGTCTTTTACTTGCACGACTTGCATACTTGAAATAGTTAGAATAAGTTTCAAAAGAGGGCAACAAAAATTCACTGTTTGATCAATATACCCCCATGGCTACGGTCACGCTGCAAGTAATCAGGCAAACAAAACTACTGTATTTCTGAAAAAATATTTTCCACTTCTTTGGACCGAAGTATACTTATTTGTGTTGTCATACGCGAGTTTTATCTTATAAATCGTTTCAACGCACACACGGAATCACACACAATAATGTCTAAAGTAGGTATAAACCCAAGAACGGCTGTCCCAGAAGAAGTTGAGGAGTTGGAAGCTCCTCCTACAGTTTCCGAAAAGAAAGCCTCCATTGACAAATTAAAGTCAGGCATTAGTCATGATCTAATGACAAAAGCCATGGACATGGCTGAAACGAAGGCTCCAACTACTATTAAGAATGGGAAACCTATCCCAGGTAAAGTTACAAGTGAAAGCAAAGCAGGAGCAACTGGTGCTGGACCAGCGGATGATGCTGCTCCGTTTGAGTTGATTTGCAATGTAAGTTTCAGAAATCTCTAACTCCAAAGTATATAGAATACTATTAGAATCCCAACTGTTTTTCAAAAACCAAAATTCCATTTCCAAGTTACTTATTCGCCTGTTCCAAAACAGAACATATTTAACTCTTTCTTGAATTCAAAAGCCAACTAACTAACGCCGGAATGAAAAAAGTCCAGACAGTTCTCAGTATGTGTGTGTGTTTTTGTAAGAAAACTGGACTGCATTGCGTTATTTGTTTAACTTCTTCATTTTTCAATCTTTGTTTAGTTGATGAGATATTTAGGCCATCCTAAACTTGTAACTAACTAACTAAAAATTTGATTTTTTGCCCACAATGTTTACTCCTAGCCAACTAGTTTGCTAAGACATTTCAAAGTTTACTTACTTGTTAGTTAGTTATTAATTCTGCACCATCTTTACCGCAGTTCTTGACGGCACTCATGATGGAAGATTACATGGAGAGTTTGACTCTCTGCAAGTCAAGTAAGCAAACAAAGCCACCCATGATTTGCATGCACGCAGTAGACTGCCAACTTTTTCACCACATGATTGTCAAAAGTTTTGCCAAAAGTTTGTCCTGGTTCATTCACGAGTGGACTTTTATCGTGCCACATCTTTCATAATTTGATCATTCGTTAGCAGTGCTACTAATTGTGTAATTGTCCTAATAGCAGTTGGGTAGTTAGTACGAGCCCACGCAGTTCCAAAAATTTTCCAAAGCGTACTATAATCCAGTCCATAAGAGGATTTATTGTATCACTAAAAAATTTACGAACAGAGTAGAAATAGAAAGTACAGGTTGGTTGGTTGTTACACAGTAGGGAAAGCAAAGGGAAACAATGTCCCTCTTACTTTGTAGAAACAGTGTTTTTTATCACTGTTCCTTTGTAGTCTTTCAGAGTGATGAATTGTTTTTTTTTTTGTGGAACGACCACATTTCCCTTGCACTGGCCACAAAGTTTCTCGAGTGGGTAGAAGGATTTATTGCGGTGAAAAAAGATGCTTGTGATGTGAATCTAGAAGCAGGAAAGACCTTTTGTTTACTTACTTGGCGTAAACGATCGATTTAATCGCACCTGATTAGTGAGGAAACAAGTTTCGTGTAGGTCCACTGTGGTGAGATTGTCAGTGTCGCATAAAATCTTGGGGCTTTCACATTATGTAAAATATTTAGAGATGGTTTTAATGCAACTGGATGATAGCAGTAAGATTTGAAGAGATTTTTCTCATTTAAACAGGGGGTTTTCACGTTCAAGATGAAAACATGGAGGGAAATTTTACCTGTAGGGATTTGGGAGAGATCCCACCTTATGTATTTCATCATAATCCTTCATGTCTTTGTAGTAGTCAGTATAGTATGTGACACGTAGTAAAGAATTTAGAATCCGTGTGAAGCGTGTCCTTATTACGTAAGGGAGCAAGTGTGCAGAAAAGATAAAAGATTGACAAGAAAACTGTATGACACATTTTCCAACTTTTCGCGGGGATTTAACTTGTGCAGCGTTGTACTCGTTTTCTTCAAGCAAACAATTTATTTCGCTGCTCATGATGAATTGAATTGGCCATTGCTAAATAAGCAAACAAAAATGAAAGAATGAAAGCGCTTAATATTTGAGGGCTTTTTTTGCTGTTAGCCAGTCATAGAAAGATGTAGTGAGTCACATAAATATAAAGTGAAAATCGCGTTTTTGCTTCTCCCAGTTTTGCAGTACGAGCCAAATAATCGAATTGTTTTGGAGTTTAGAACCATTTTGGAAGAGCTTATCAAGAATCCCGATATGTCGTTGAAAAACAAAGGTAAGCTTGGAATGACATTTTCAAAACAATCAGTATCAGATATATTAGATAGATATATTATTATAATAGAGACCGATAGAATAGAATATAATTGAATTTTTAGCATCTTCAGTTTTTTCAGTTAAGTTCTAAGTAAATGCTATATACTTTTAGTTAGTTTGGTATAGACAGGCATGCATACAATTTTATCCAATCCAAGGGAAAACAAAATTTACAATTTTATCATCCTCAATTCACAACTAGCACAGTAGTTTCGATTTCTGCAAAAAAAATCGTTTTGTTCCACTAAATATTTTTTTCCGACTTTTTAGGCATTCCTTTTGTTTCGAATACATCGATTGACAATTTCCATAAAAAAAAATTAAATCGACTTTTTCTACACTCTATCAGCAGGAGACGGGGCAAATGACAGTGATTCCAACGATGAAGATACAGATGGAATTGAGCATTGTCTTTCAAACGAGTCCTTGTCCTCATTTTCTGACGATGACAGTTCATGGAGTTCTTGCAGCTCAAGTGGAGGCAGCAGTGAGTCTGGATCGGGGTCTAACTCCGGAAGCTGCTCAGATTCCGAGTCATTCAACTCGGAAAGAAAAGATGAAAATGAAGTTGGCGAGGATGCAGCAGCTAATGAGAATACTGAGCTTAATAGAGAACTAGACCAGAATTTGGAATCTTTTCAATCACAAGATGACACGTCACTTCATACTACTGCCGTCACTGACTTTTCTAATGAAGAAAACGCTGGAGAAGCAAATGCTGAACTCAATTGATTTCCCATGTGTATTTTCCAAGCGATTATAGCTATTCGTTTTGTACTATTGCAAGCTCAAGTAAACGCTGAACGACAAAAACTTATTATTGCAGAAAAACCTGGAATACAATTTTTCAATTAGCATTATCGCAGCTTCTACATACATCGTTTTGAAAATCAAAGATGTCCAAAATCTAAACAAAATATGGATCTTCTTCGGGCATAGACTTAAAACATACACTGGTCTAATTTAAGGTCCTTAAAAAACACCCTCCTCTCTGATTTGGAAATACCCAAATCTGAGAATTCATAGCAAGTGGAAAACAAAAATGGGGTGGTTAGTGGATCATACTATAGTAACTATAGTTAATTTATCGACAAATCATTTCACAAATTCCGCCCTATTTTGATTTTTCACTTGCATTATGGATTTTCAGGTTGAGGTATTTCTGACCCTAGTTTAGTAGGGGATGTTTCTATTCTATAAAGACCTTAGCTTAACTATAATACTTTACTCCTATGATCCATCCATAAAATACTGATATCCACATTGACATTCCATTCAGAAATGATAAGTTGGAAATTTTTCCCATCACCGCATTGTAAACATAAAACCCCCTACAGCTTAGAATCTGCAGAAATTCTCTCTGTTAAATTGGGCAAGGCATATTGACACTGACATATTTGAGTATTCCAGTCCATAACTTTCACATTTAGTTCATTTCACATGCTTATATAACTTTATACCGATTTCTTGTTCACTCATAATATCGATCATGATTTGAAAAAATGGAGGCTCAGGGAATGATGGGATTGCGTATTGGAATAGTTGGGCAGGACCAACTAACTAACTAACGATATGATGATATGCTTGCAGCTTTCATTACATAAATTGAATGCCCATTAGTAAGTGGATATGAAAGCCATTGGTATAGAAAGAGAGCTATAGAGTCCACACTGCACACATCACACGTGGGCGTGAATGCTGGAAGGAAAATATGAGTTTAGCGCAAGCAAAACTTTTCTCGTGCCATTGGAATATGCAATCGAATCAGAGAGTGAATGAATGCTTGTACAAATATTGTAGTGCAAAGTCAGTGACCGTGTTTCCATGTTGTTTGGCAGGTAGGCTATGTAAGTGAATTGCGGAAACATTTTGCTTCATTCTTGCGTGAAATCCAATTTTTGAACCCAGTTGGTAAACCATCTATAGGATTACAAATATTATGGCAAGTATCGAATTCAATAGATTGGTTTCCAAAGATTCTTTTTACAACCCACAGCCCTACATTTTGTATGAATGTTCGAATCATGCAATAAGCTGATTCTATTGAACTGCTGGCTATAAAACTGTATTCGCTTCATGTATGGCTGTGAATTAAAGATGGGAGCAATAATGAAATCACGTTCAACTAACGTCGATGAATCAACTGGATTGTCAAACTAATTAACTTTAGTTGGGTCTGGGAAGCTGGAATAACAACCATAAAAAAGTTTGTTCAAACAAAAACTAGCTAGACTAGAAAACTTGCGTGATAATAATAATAGCCTTATTTCCTCTGGTGAGTAAGTAAACCCAGATGAGAGAGAAATTCATGTCACAGCTAGTCACTCACTTACCCCACTTACTATATAGTTAACTAACTAACCATCATTCCCAGTACACACAAACACACCCTTATCAAATTATAGGACAGAACGGATCATAAAAATGACGCAGCCATTAATTGAAATGAGAATCTAATGACAGACTCAACCCACATAGAAATAACACTGTGTGACTGTGTCACCACAAAACCATCAGTCATCCCAAACTAGATTCAAAGAAAACAGTCCCTTACAAAACTCCCAAAGGATGATTCTACATAACTCATAGTCTACATGACTAACTATATGAAGGAATCGTACCGTTTTCCAAATATCATAGCATAAATATAATTCTTCGAAACTAGACAGCATACAATATCAATATCCTTGATCACGCCGAAACGTATCATGTGAAAATGCATCCTTTAGCTATACTCAAAAATATTTGGTCAAGGTTTCACAAGTCAGTTAGTAAAAACATGTGATGATTGTCTGCAAAAAAAAAATTCCTGGATCAAAGTCAGGAAATCAACATAGCCACACCACAGGACACATGGTAATCAGACTATTCCCTAAAAAAGTAGGTTCCACCTTATTTTTATTTGGTGGTGCGATGAGAAAGGCTATTGTTTGTTATGCATTAATTTCAAACTACTAGTGAGTTACTCAGTATAGCATAGAACCTAACTAACTAACTGGAACAAATAACAAAAACACATAGACGTGTAATAATACTCCTATTATGGATAAATGGGCCAAGTTTGTTGTAGTCCAAAACAGCACATGTAGGCATATGTTAAAAGACTTTTATTGATCAAATACTAGGACTAAAGCTACATTAGGTCTGTACAGCATTGATCATTTCAGTTTCGGTGAAATGTGTGTGAGTAGAGCACCGTGCAGATTTTCTTTGTGAATTATTAATTCAGTGCTCATATTCTAAAGGAAGTGGAGTGAACTGGAAGTCTATCGATATCTTCAGATTCGAATGCAAAATTTTCGAGGTCCGGGATGCAACAATAGTAGGTTGAAAACTCGAATCGCCAGAAGTATTTTTGTGACGTTAACAATCGTGTCAAGTTGGGCAACTCGTGAGTAGTTGTGGAGTGTCTGCTGAATTTTTCAACAGTATTCATCAACATCATGTTAAGGAAATGGGAAGTGAACCAGTTTTGTGGTTTCTTTTCGTATATTTGGTTAGTTAGTTAGTTTTACGAGGTTTTCATAGTAAATTGGTTGGATCCAAAGGGCTGGATTACGATATGGGAAAAATTGTGTGTGAGCGATAAAATCTAAATAGCGTGAAAGGTGAAACGATGAAGCGGGCTAGTAAGAGTTGCAGCAATATTAATAATAGCAATGGTGGAGCAGTAATAAGCGACACGATCTACAGGCCTGTGGAAAATAGTCAAGGAATGCTATTATGGCAGAGTCGACTTCAGGAGAAAATGCTCAAGGAGGTAAAAAAAATATAATCAGATTTCTGGGTTTGTCGATTTTTGGTTTGTCACAGGTTCGTCACTAGAATGATCTCCCTTCGATCCTGTAAGGACTTCTCAAGAATATGTGTGCAGCACTAGATTCGTTCTACACCATTTTTGGTTCTCTTATTACTTTGCAGAGACAATCAAACGCAGCACATATGAAAAATTTGGCCGTCGCTCAAGCTCAGCAATACAAGTCTGTTTCGGTGCCTCCAACTTCCCCAGGTTTTGAAAATCAGGGGATCAATGGATTGGGAGAATTGAATGCTCCTAGTAGTAACAGTAGTGCCAGTAGTAGTAGAAGGCCTCGTTCTATCAACAATGACCGGTTTTTACCCAAAATTCGGCATACCCGGAAGATAAGGTCGTCCATGTCGTGTGATGTAAGTTTTTGAATCGTGACTATCTAAAAAATAGTAACGAAAATAGTGTAAAAATACCAGAAACTGTTATCCTTCGGATAAAATATTGAAATGCCCTACATGGGGTATAGTAACATTTATGTTTCTCCCATTAGCAAAATTGGATATTAGATTATTCATGCTGTACTAGCTTCTTTCCAGGTGTAGTATTGTAATATCTTCAGCGAATAATCTGCATACAGAAACATCCTGAATAAAATGGAATTTTTCATATGGAAGATCAGATAAAAGTTGGTTGGTTAGTTTTTGCGCAGTGTTAACTATAAGAAAAAGTACGTCTTCGTCCGTTTTAGTTTTGTCGCGTCACTTTTCCTTTGTTTGAATTTCCAATTGAATCAGCTGGTTTTTGCCTTGGAATTCATTAGTAAAATCTTCCAAAGCACTTAATGACATACATTATGTAATGGCTTATGGACTTACTTAGCTTTACACTTAAGACTTATGGGAATGCAACTTGACAGTCTCAAAAACATAAAAACATAAATGCACTTCATTTCATCGTATTTAGAGTTAGTTTATTAAATGAATGAAGTAGACTACCGAAACCAATGGATATTGGGGTTGTAAATAGTTAATATTGACTTATTTACGATTAAATACGATTTTTTGTTTGTTGTCAGTATCCAGTTTTCGGTCACTTTTTGCAAAAGTATAATGTCATTTGTTGTTAACTTATTGTTTGTCTTTAAGTCAGAAACAATAAGTGACAAGTCATATAATATAAGCTATGTATATGTCCATAAGTAAGTACTTTGATGCTTATTCGTTTATCATAATTGTTTGAATTCTAGCACACTCAGTTTTATGTACACTGGAATTAAATATTTACATGTGTAAGAACGTCAAGTGCAGCTTTTATTTTTATAGGAATGCATATTGCATGATAGTTGATTGTGTAGCTTTCTCCTGCCAATCTCCCTCACTCACGCACGATGAGAGTCAAACAGCATAAAATAATTTATGCACTGTCAGTGAACGATGTTTGTGTGCGGATATGTATTGATCCCATATTTGGTTGCATGCAGAATCTGAGCAAAGCAATCACCAACATGTCAATAATAGGATTTGGAGGCGCTGGTGCAGGTGCACCCATGAGATCGGGATCAGGAAAAGTGGTAACATCACTTCAAGGGCATCCGGAGATTCGTTTTCATCAGAAAGACACTCGAGGCTTCGATCAAGTGATTCGCTACCAAATGGAGAAGGATAAAATCATGCAGTACAAGCAAGATTTGGATAAGCAGCTGGAAGAGAAGCAGAAATGGCGCCAGCAACTGGGAAGCCTTCCACTTTTCCAGCCTATAGTTGGTACACGAGACCAGCAGAACTACTCCACCACTGTTGGCCCTGTTGCTGGGAGCGAGCAGCAGAGGAGAAGAGAAACTGGAATTGAGTTAGCGCCCATCATGCAAATGAGGAAATACAAGAGCCTCCCAAAACTTAATAACCTCAGCTCCACAGACGTAACGAGCACTTGTGTCATGTAAGTTCCTTGCCTGCATGCCTGGTATGGCAGATTCCATCTATCACTTATCATTTGAACCGTTAAATGTTTTCTTTCCTATTCATTGGGTGAATAAAGGCATTTCTAAAATTACTGGTCGATAAAGCAATCCCATAAATTATCGACTTCAAACTACTCAAGTTGCCCTTGAGCAAAAGTTTTCAAAACTTTTCCATTCCATTAGTTTTCCCATTTTCGTAATAATAAAAGTTTAGCAAAAAATATTTCTCTTGTTCGCACGTATTAAGTAACTTGGTAACTGTGTAAATGGTGGGAGAATATTCAAATATGGGGCTGTGAAGTAGTTTATTGTATTGTGCTCATGAAATGTTGTTGCTACTTGTGCACAGCCTTTAAAAAGACATCAAGTACTCCACTTCTCTCGTTTAAAATGCATGAGTTTTTCATTTTTGCCAATTTATTTGAATGTAGCATGCCGGTTCCCTTAATGTTATAACGGACAAAACATGACATGCTTTGTAGATCTCCCAGGAGAAATGAATGTTACTATCACGAGCCTATTGCCCATGCTCTTTCATCCCAACTCGTGGAAAAGGAGAGACTCAAGAGGCTGAATACGGAATCTGAAAAACGAGCAATAGAGCGCCATTTCACCACATGGGACACTTTCTGGGGCCGACCGGGAAACGGTGCTCCTATCTTTTATGGCAGGAGTTTCAGTCCGGTGGGGAATAACAAAGGAGATTTATTCAAACGCCTACATGCCCAAACCACAGTTGTAAGACGAAACGAGTGAAGTGGTAAAAACTTTAATGCCTCACAGTGTTAATAATTGTATAACCAACAAGTTTGTTTCAACAGTTATTTACACTGTATCGTTTGTGGTATTCTCTTCCTGGAAATTTACTTGTGAAATGTTTTTTTTATTCACCGCATTAAGTTCTATTTGAAGAAGGGAAGCGAATTTTAGAAGGACAATCATGTTTACAGACAGTGGGTGCTACTTTAACTGTTCAGTCTGTACAGCTAAGAGATTTTTAATGAGATTGCCTGAACTGTATGTTGTTGTTAAAATCATTGTATAGATGTTATTGTTGCTGGTTGATGTTGAGTACGGATTCTGTTTGGGAGTTTATGTTTAATGCGAGTTTGTGCAAGTAGGTATTTATGGTATGGGTCAGTAAGAAAATATTCACTTTCCTATGTTAAATTTAAAGTGCACTAGACTATAGAGATATTTTCGGTTCTAGCTCTACCTCACAGTATCGTGAAAGAATCCATAAAATGAAATGCCATTCTACATGTTCACTCAGTCAGTTCTTTGTGTTACTTTGTAGTAAATGTAAGATGAGGAATCAATGTTCAGTCTGTATGTATGTTATGTATGAAAGAAAACTTGAAACATCGCTGTTCTATGGTTTCACTAAAGTGCGCACGGGATCTCGTTATGTGACGCAAGCTGTTTCCAATCCATGTTGATGATGATGATTTCAGAACATGGAAAAGGAAATTCAATAGATTGATTAATGATACATTTTCAGGCATGCACTATGTTTTCGTTTGAATTGCAAAACAAAAGGGATTTTCAACTCCTATTGTTATCTTTTGTGTTTCCGCTACTCACTTGTCAAATCTCATTTAGCATGCTGTAGTAGGTCTCTGGGCTCACCTTACCACGCATCGAGTATCTAAAAGCATCCGATGGCATTCATGGAGCATTATAGTTAGTTAGTTAATTGGTAGCAAAAGTTTCAGCAGTTCACATACATAAGAGTTCTACACATCAGATTACATTACAACAAAGAGGAAGCAAATGTATTGCGTTCAGTTGCAATTTAAATGTCACGCTACAATAGCACAGTAAGTGCTTTGCTTGTTCATATGTTTCTCTTTATTAGATTAAGGTGTCCATTATGAGTCACAGTGGAACGGAAATGTCATTGATGTCACGGCTATATTTTTAATGATCAAAGTGAAACGCTAGGTCCAAATTAATGTGGGAATGACAATTGAATGAATAAAGATATGAATAAAATGCTGTGTTGCCATCCTAATGCAATTTGTTAGTTCATTTTCCGACTTATAATTTTATAATGCTCGTTCGTATGAAACTAAAGTCAGCCTTATTCGTCTATTCTAATTTGACCCTTCTAATTTGAACATGCGACTGCTTTGGGTAGTTTGCACGTGTACACTTTTATTTCTCAACATGACGATATTCAACATTGTAGGAAAACAATACTAATTAATAAAATTGCGCAATGACAGTCATTAAACAAATCTTCTTTATTTCATCAGCCCACACAAAAATTTCCAAAAAGTACAGTTTTCAATTCGTCAAAGCAGGAAGCAGCTTACCACTGCACTCTCCAAATCCCACTCGGAATCCATTTCCTTGCGCGTGACCTGAAATAAAACGTTGTTCAGTTCATCATTAGTATAAATCTGAACGTTGCAATTTCCGAGGAAAATTGGGGGAGCAGCCAAACGTATTAATT
>Ga0210040_10006206_pt1 | contig 14954 bp, 8 predicted proteins | sample CryGeyCG12114_NA_FD_185462 | JGI IMG/M metagenome (GOLD analysis project Ga0210040, IMG submission 185462) | Groundwater microbial communities from aquifer - Crystal Geyser CG19_WC_8/21/14_NA (SPAdes) (version 2) | ecosystem: Environmental > Aquatic > Deep subsurface > Groundwater | place: USA... | reverse complement strand
GCAATAACTGAATAGGCAAACGGCGGGTATCCGAGCGATCGGTTTCGATAACGGCCACTTTTTGCTGTTTGGGATGATAACCGACCTGCGATACCTGAATAACCGGCTCGTATTGCCAGCCCGGAATGGCGTTGGGGCTCACCAGCCACTCAATCGCGTTTTTAGTAGCGCCTTTGGGTACCAATGAGCGGACTACAAACCAACCGTTGTTGTGTTGCGCCCGCCCGTCTATTAATTGGAGTTCGTTGCCTTTCAGGTTTTCGATAGACATGGTTTGGCGGGGCGTTTCCGGGGCAATTACCAGCTTCTTGCCGGCCGCCATAGGTTGGGTCTGGTATTCTTTGTCTTTGTCGTAAAAACCGGGTCCGTTTAGCTGGCGCGGAAAAATGCCGAATTGCTGATCCAGGTAATAGCTCTTGCCGAACAGAATGCCCGGAAAAAGTTCGAAATTAAAGCCTACTTTGCCTATCCATTCGTCCGGCAGCGGCTTATCTAAATCAACAATAATTCGGAAAGCCTTGCCTTCTGGTTTTACCCGCAGGTTATAGCTGAAATTTAGGTCCGGGTAAATAATGGGGTTAAAACCTTTGCGGTTCTTGTCCGGATCGGGGTATTCCATCCGGACACTTATTTCTTGGGTAGCCCGGTCTATAACCCGCTTGCCCACTTTAGGTACTGGTTGCCACTGGCCCGGCGTAGGCTCCAGGCGCAAGTCGCCGTTGGTAGCTACCCGTAGCCCGTTCTGAATAATTCCAACGCCGCCCTGGTGGCTTTCCGGATAAAAATCATGCGCCAGCATTACGTTCAGACCAGTCATTTCCAGGTATTCCTGTTCGTTCAACTTCAGAGTTTGTTGATTATTTTGTTGTCCGAACGCTGGCCCGGAAAAAAAGAAAGTGGCGGCTAAACCGCCGGCAATAAGCAAGTTTTTAAGTAAGAGCACTTGTTTCTTCATATATAAGCTAACGTAATAAAAAAGGGTATTCAGTTAATAATATTGTAAGATGCATATTAGATCATAAGGAACAAAGAAGTTAATGGATTGTATAAACTGTTTACAAGTATAGTTTTTTTGTCTCAAACTAAATCAATTTCTATAGATGTTACTGTAAATAGAGGCAGTTTATTTGTATAGATGTGGTTTTATCTATAAATAAACAAAGAATACTAATCTGAATTTGTACTTCTTTTCCTACTAAAATGGCAGTGAGCCAACTAAGCTTTTGCAGCAGCAGCGCAATAAATTTTTAAGGATACTTCTTTAGATAAACGTTAGTTTCAAACGATATTCGTGCAAAGAGGAAGTAAAAAAAGCTAAGTTTAAAATGGTAATTACTTGTAAATAAATTATATAAATTTTTGCTACTATTCTTTTTAGTAGAGTTAATAATAAAAGCACATAAGCATTAAACTTTATCAAGAAGAGCTGGCGAGCACATTAATTATGCTAAAAAAAATTATTATTCCTAACGGGAAAGATACTTTGCTGATACCGTCACAAGTGATTCTAAATAATGCAACTATAAAATAAAGTGATGGTTATTAATCAGTAATAATTTTAGGTTAAAATTTGCGCAGAGACTTTGTATATTAATTTTATACAAAGTCTCTGTTATTTAAAGCCATTACCGTCCGATAGAAACATATTGAGGGTATGAATGATTAATTTATCAGTTCAAAATAAATAAATGAGTAAGTAAATTTAATTTTAATAATGCCAAATACGTATATAGTCTGAATTGTCCTGTTTACAAATAGTTGTTAATCTATGAATCTGAAAATTAATACTTTTAAAATACCAGTAGTTTTTGCGCTGACATTAACTGCTATTATTATATTAATAGCTTTCAAACCAGCTGCGCCGGATACCCGGGCCCAACTGGCTACCAATATCGAAAAATCTATCCGGACTGAGATGCTGAATAAGTGGTATCCGCAGGCGGTAGACAAGGAGTTTGGCGGTTTCCTGAGTACCTTTACCTATGACTGGAAGCCAACCGGCGCTCAGGACAAAATGGTCGTAACGCAGGCCCGCCATATCTGGACAAATTCCAAAGCGGCCCAATTGTACCCGGAAATTGATTATTACTTAAGTAGCGCCAAACACGGCGTAGCCTTTCTGCGGGATAAAATGTGGGACCAGACGAACGGCGGCTTTTATACCTTAGTGGATCGACAGGGTAACGAAAAACCGCAGGCGGGTGGGTATGCCGGTGGCGGTAAAAATGCGTACGGCAATGCTTTTGCTATTTATGCCTTGTCGGCTTATTACCAGGCTTCCGGCGATACCAGCGCCTTAAATTTAGCGAAAAAAACCTTTGTTTGGCTCGAAAAGCACAGCCACGATCAGGTACACCAAGGTTATCACCAATCGTTGGCGAAAGATGGTACTCCTATTCTGCGTACGAGCCAGGTGCCTTCTACTTCTGATGTGGGTTATAAAGATCAGAACAGCTCTATTCATTTACTTGAAGCTTTTTCGGAGCTTTATTTAGTTTGGCCCGATCCGTTGGTACGGGAGCGTTTGCAGGAAATGCTGGTGCTGGTCCGGGATACCATTGTAACGCCCCAAGGATTCAACACGCTGTTTTTTACCCCGGATTGGAAACCGGTGTCTTTCCGGGATTCTTCCGAAGCTATAATTAAAAAACACCATACCTTGGATGAAGTTTCTTTTGGTCACGATATTGAAACAGTGTATTTATTATTAGAAGCTTCGCATATTCTAGGTCTGGAACACGATACCAAAACCAGGATTATTGCAAAAAAACTAACTGACCACACTATTCGGAACGGTTTTGATAATAAGGTGGGCGGATTTTACGATGCCGGTTATTATTTTAAAGGTAAACCCTCAATAACCATTGTAAAAGATACCAAAAACTGGTGGGCCCAAGCCGAAGGCCTGAATACGTTGTTGCTGATGGCGGATGAATATCCAAAAGACCCGTTGAATTATCTCGGTGTATTTCAGAAAGAGTGGGACTATATAAACAAGTATATTATTGACCATGAGCACGGCGAGTGGTACATGGGCGGCATCGACAAGGAGCCCCAAATGAAAACTGCCCAAAAAGGCCAAATCTGGAAAGCTTCCTATCACCAGTTCCGGTCATTGTCGAATATTGTACAGCGCTTACGGCCCGATAAAGTGGCGCCTTCAATTCCGAAGAATTTAAAAAGCAGCTTAATAAAAAATGCCGTGGTGTTGCAATGGGAAAAAGCTGCCGATAACAGAATCCTCCTGGGGTATAATTTGTATCAGAACGGAAAAAAAATTGGCTTTACCCCCCTTACCAGCTTTGCCGTGACGAATGCCGCTAAGCAGAAAGAGAGTAAATTCACCGTAAAAGCAGTAGATTATCAGGGAAACCAATCGGCTTTTAGTAATGTGGCAGCGCTGTAAAAGGCCTTCGAACTTGTTAGGTGCTTATAATTTTGTCGTGGTACCAATAAGTAGCTTCGGTGCCGATAAGTAGATATAAAAATAAAAAACAGATTAACTTTACCTTAAACCTTATAAGTTAATACTAATTATGAAGAAAATTGCCTCTTTATTATACCTTGCCCTTTTACTGGGGTTTGGTGCTACAAATACTTATGCGCAGAAAGGCAAGCCACTTTTCCCGCAGACACCCGGTATGGAAGCATATACCTACCGCGAAAGCTTTAAGAAAGATGTAGCGGCTACTCTCGACACTATTAAAGCTTTGGGCATCACGGAACTGGAAAGTAGTCCTAATCCGAATGGTTTATCTCCCGAAGCCTTCCATAAAATGTTAGATGAGCGCAATATGACCTGTCCGGTTATTGGAGCTGGTTATGAAGATATTGTAAAAGACCCTGCTGAAGTTGCCCGCAAAGCAAAAGTTTTAGGAGCAAAATACGTGATGGTGGCCTGGATACCCCATAAAAAAGAATTTACCCTGGAAGATGCCCAGAAAGCTGCCGCTGATTTTAATCGGGTAGGAAAAGTATTGCAGGAAAATGGCATTACATTTTGCTATCACAATCATGGATATGAATTCCAGCCTTATAAAAACGGCACTCTATTCGATTATTTAGCCGAAAATACCGATCCGAAATACGTATCGTTCGAAATGGATATGTTGTGGGCTTTTCATGGCGGACAGGACCCCATTAAATTGCTCAATAAATACGGTAACCGTTGGAAGCTTTTGCACTTGAAAGATTTGCGTAAAGGCGTAAAAGGTGATTTAACTGGTAATACTCCAACTGTAAACGATGTGGTATTAGGCACCGGTCAGTTAGATGTGCCGGCTATTCTAAAGGCAGCCAAGAAAGTAGGCGTAAAGCATTATTTTATAGAAGATGAAAGCCCGCAGTGGTACAAACAGGTACCCCAAACCATGTCTTACCTGAAAAGCCTAAAAGAATAAAGTAGAAGCCAAAATCTAAAGAGGTTTGCTGGTTCAAAATCAATGTTTGGTATGATTGCGCCCATTATCCAGATAGTGTGTAATCACTTAGCCATCATTACTCAAGAATGAATTTATTTATTGCGGTAATTTTCTTTAAAGTAAGCTTTTATGAGCTACTACTAATTTAATAAGATTCATTAAAAGAGTAAATTTCTACCGCCTAAAATGCCTTTTAATCAGGAAGAATACTCGGTAATTAGCAGACGCAAAATAATTATAGGCAGAAGTGGTTAAATGCCTTTTATTTACGTAAGCATTATTTTAACCACATAACCCAATCAAAATGAGTGATTACACAGGAACAGTAAAATTCTTTAACCGGGAAAAAGGCTTTGGATTTATAAAAGTAGATGGTTCGAGCGAAGATTTATTCGTGCATCAAAGCGGACTTATTGATAATATTTCAGAAAACGACCAGGTTCAGTTTGACCAGGAAAAAGGAAAAAAAGGCATGAACGCCATTAATGTTAAGCGGGCTTAACAATTTATATAGTTACTAGAAAGTATGTTCTAAAATGAACATACTTTCTAATTTTTCTACGAGACCTACGGTTAAGCGGATCTGATTATTAAAAGACTAAAGAGTGCTATTCAGCTCAATTGGTTATTATTAGTACTTTCAAAGTTACAATGGGTAGGTTTCTGAATGGCTGTGTTCTTTTGCTTGGTAATGATACTCGTAATACCGTGGAGAGAATTATAACTGATCGGTGCTGTATGTAACAGCCCTGCTTCCTGTTTTTTGCTATTCGATAGCTTAGCAGATAAATTTTCCGATTAAAAATACTTAAATCGACTAACTATTGGATGGTATTAAACTGTCGCCATTTGCGTAAATAACCTTTTCTTACAGATATCTTTTTAATAAGCACTTCTTCCTCTTTACCTAATTGCGTTTATTACTCCCACGGAAGCCAATTTTATAGGTTCCTCCACGTTTTACAAGCTAGTACTTCGAAAAGGTAGTGGTTAAAATATAAAGTGTTTGAATTATTTTTGCATTTTACCAGCTACCAACTAATAAATTTACTTTAATTTTGAGGTCATGCTTACGGAAAGACTGCGAAAATATGGGCTTCTTTAATTTCTTAACCCAGGATATTGCCATCGATTTAGGTACTGCCAATATCCTGATCATGCATAATAATGCGATGGTATTGAATGAACCAGCCATTATTGCCTTCAACCGCACTACAAACGAAGTACTGGGCGTAGGCCACAAAGCCATGCAGATGGAAGGAAAAACCCACGAAAATATACGGACGGTTAGGCCTTTGATGGATGGGGTAATTGCTGATTTTAACGCGGCTGAGCACCTGATCCGGGGCTTAATTAAAATGATTAATCTGCGCCGGGGTTGGTTTACACCTTCGTTGCGCATGGTGGTTTGTATACCGGCGGGCATTACGGAAGTTGAAAAAAGAGCCATCCGGGATTCGGCCGAAACCGCTGGCGCCAAAGAAGTATATCTCATTCATGAACCCATGGCGGCGGCCCTGGGCATTGGCATTGATGTGGAGGAGCCCATTGGGAACATGATTATTGATATTGGCGGCGGCACCACCGAAATAGCCGTTATTGCCATGAGCGGCATTGTCTGTGACCAATCAATTAAAGTAGCCGGTCAAACTTTTGATGCCGAAATTCTGCAGTACATGCGGCAGCAGCACAATTTAATGATCGGGTTGCGCACCGCCGAAAATATAAAAATTGAGGTGGGGTCCGCGTTAACCGACTTGGACAATCCACCCGCTGATTACGCCGTTCTGGGCCGCGACCTGATGACCGGTATTCCAAAAGAAATTAAGGTAAGTTACTCCGAAATTGCGGTTTGCCTGGATAAATCGGTAGCCAAAATGGAAGATGCGGTAATGAAAGCCCTTGAAATTACGCCGCCTGAACTTGCCGGTGATATTTACCAAAACGGCATTTACCTGACCGGCGGCGGTGCCTTGTTACGGGGACTGGATAAACGGATTGCCGCCAAATCGAAACTGCCGGTCCACGTTGCCGAAGATTCCCTACAAGCGGTAGCGCGGGGCACGGGTATTGCTCTGCAAAATATTGGCCGGTTTACTTTCTTAATGCGGTAAAAAGGGAGTTTTAATAGCTTCGCAAAAGTGAGAAAACTCAGTTATTAATTTAATCTATTTCTGTTTTTCTTTTGAAAGATTGTATCTTTCAAGGTGTTGGTGCTATCTGATTCATTCAGCCTAAGTTTGCTCCCGGCCGCATGGCCCCGTTTGGCCACTCAGGCGGGCTATGCTCCCTTTCCTCCTTCGTCGGAATGCTGCGCACCGGAATCCTAGCAGACCCTCGCTGTCCAAACTGATGAAGTTTCCACAGAACTACGGCTGTTGCTATTACCTTATTAATAATAAATATATTCTAAACATCTATATTGCTCCTTCTTCTAAACAGAAAAGCAGAAGCGGATGCACTTATGACACTTCACTGTTCGAGCGGTCAGCGAGTTTGAAGGGTCTTGATTCTTTTGCTTACTTTTCTCATCAAGGAGAAAAGTAAGGCCCCGCCGGCGAGGCGAAAACTAACGAGCTACAAAAGCTTTAATATTTGGAGTAAAAGATAAATAACTTAAGTAAGGCATTACATTTAATCTGAATTATAACAGTTATATTTTCTTAATTATACCTGCAAGAAAGACTTCTTTACCGGGCCCGCTCTATTCTTACTTTTTTGTTTTTAAGCTTTTCGTTTTGTAACGTACGAATCAGGTTATCAGCTTTAACCCGGCTGACCGCTACGTAAGCAACTTGGTCCTGCACCAATATCAAGCCCAACTCTTCTTTTTGCAAATGCCCTTTTTGTAGTAAAAATCCTACAATATCACCTTTGCTAACTTTATCTTTTTTGCCCGCACTAATATAAAGCGTTTCCCAAGGACTGGGTGGTGGTAAAGCCGGGCGTACCGGTAAGGTTTCAATAGGCATTCCGGATGGCAGATAATCTGGTTTTTCGCCGGGCGCCAGCAAGACGTAAACGGTACCTTTGGCGTGCATGCGAGCCGTACGGCCGTTGCGGTGCAGGTAAGTTTCGGCAGTTGCCAGTTCGTAATGCACCACATTTTCTATTTCCGGTATATCCAGGCCGCGGGCCGCTAAATCGGTGCTGAGGAGCAGGGAATACGTGCCGTTCCGGAATTTCATTAAGGCCCGTTCCCGGTCGGGCTGCTCTAGTCCACCGTGAAAAATGCCGTGGGCAAGCCGCTTTTGGGTTAGAAAAGTACTTAGCGCTTCTACCGCATCGCGTTGATTACAGAAAACCAGCGTGGGGTTGTTTAATATTTTGCACAACAGCCGGAAAACAGTATTCTCTTTGTCGGCGTCGGGTACCGGTACTACTTTTATTTCTAAATCGGGTGCGCTCGGAATATCTTGTAAAAAATCTACTATAGCTGGGTTGCGCAAACCGGTAAAACCCGGAATTTTACCCATCGCGGTAGCCGAAGTTAAGAGCCGCCGCTGCACGTTTGGTAATTGATCCAGGATATACCGCATGTCCGGTTCAAAGCCAAATTCCAGCGATTTGTCAAATTCATCGAGCACTAAGGTATGGACGGAAGCCCCCGTTAGGTTTTGCTCGCGCAAATGAAACGCTAGCCGCCCCGGCGTACCTACTACTACTGCCGGTGGGTTTTCCAAACTGCTTTTTTCGGTGCGGGTGGCGTGGCCGCCATAAAAGCATTTTATACCAAAACCCGTACCCATTTGCCGGAATACCTGTTCTATTTGCAACGCGAGTTCCCGCGCCGGCACTAGTACCAAAGCTTGGATGCCGGGTACGCCGGGTTGTAGCCGGGCCAGTAAAGGTAGTAAAAAGCCCAACGTTTTCCCCGATCCGGTAGGCGCCAACACCACCACATCCTGCTGACCGGCTGCCGCCAAAGCCGCCTGTTGCATGGGATTTAATTCCGCAATATTTAATTTTTCCAGCGCCTGTTCTAGCATCGCACAAAATTTATTTGGGTTAAAGATACAAGTTAAAAGCTGATTTCTGCTGTGCTTCCGGATAGAACGATTAGTAGGCAGCTACAGCTGTCCGGGATAAAACAGCGTTTTCAGGGCTAGTTAGCCACGGCTTGTCTTTATGAACGCTAAAGTAAACCAGGACTATCGGGCTAAACTCAGAATAAATTTAATTTCCCATCACCAGAAAAAGTAGGATATAAGTTTTTAAAATCTATTTGGTAAAAAATAACTTTCTGGTAAATCAGTTAAGTCCCGGTTAAATAACATTTTAAATCAGAGTTAATGAAACCCTAACTTTATTAAATATAATCAGTTATTAATATAGGTAGGCAGCGTTAGCAAATCTGCTTCAAAAAAAAACTGCTCACCCCATTTAATGCGCCGAAATAGAATAATTAAAACGCTGGTGGTCGGTTTGGTTTTACTCTTGGGAGTAAGCCTGGCCGGTTTAGAGTATTCTGCCCGCTTGTATCGGGCGCAGGCCGGCTTTTTATTGCAGGAACAATTTAAAAATAAATCCGATTTGGTATTGGAGCCTTTCGAAACCAGCGTTTCGGTGTGGCGCCATTTCCCGCGGGTTACGTTTGTTTTTAATCATATTTCTTTGCTCGATACCGTGGGGCCAGGACCAGTCTTGCAGGTACTCGCTATCCGGCAAGCCGAAGTAGCGGTACCCCTGGGCCAGTACCGGCTCGACCGGTTGCAAATAAGCCGCGTGGATTTAAAGGATGTATTATTTCACCAGCGTACGGATAGCTTAGGTAATAAAAGCGGTTTGCGGTTTCGGCCGGCGCCGCAAGATTCTATTAAAGCCAGTGGACTTCCTTTACTTATTCCGAAGCTTGTTATTCGCGAAGCCAAAATTATAAATGAAAATTTTTATAAGAAAGATGCTTTTACGGTAAACGTGGAACGAACTGATTTAAAAGTGCAAGTACAAAACCGCAAATTGAACGTGGCTGGTACCGTGAACGGAAAAATAGGCTCCCTTCGCAATAATAAAATTTTACTGTTCCGGCAGGAGCCCTTTACCGGTAACGTGCATTATGAATATTTATTCGACCAAAAGCAGGGAAAATTAAGCGATACCGATTTCCTGATAAATAAAAATAAAATACAAATCAGCGGTTCGCACCAGGTGCTGGCTCCCGGAAAAGGAATGAACCTGAATATGCGCATTACGGGTTTTCAGCCGGTGCTCTACGTGCTCACGCAACTCATACCCACTCAGGCTAAATTATTTCTCGACCAGGTAAAAACAAACAGCCGTTTGCGCTTTGCACTCCGCATTACCGGCGTTACCAGCCCCAAACTGCGACCGCGCAACACCATCCGCTTTCAGATGGATAAAGGTGATTTATACCTGCCTGCCACCAAACACCTGATTAAAGATGTGCAACTAACCGGAGAAATGGACAATGGCTTACAGCACGGTCCGGAAACCAGCCGCTTTACTTTGTCTAATTTTTCGGCCCGTACCGAGCAGGATTCTTTCCGGATAGCTTTAAGCATTCAGAATTTTTTAAACCCGTCGTTTACCTTTGAGGGAGTAGGGCGCTTGGGCCTGGCCGAACTGGCGGGTATGGTAAATTTGCCTTTTACGGCGGTACTGGGAGGCACCATGAAGGGCCAGATTTCGGTAAAGGGCCAGGTACCCTTGCCGGGTAAACCAGTAGCGGCGGCTTGGCAAGGCCAGGGAGCAGTCAGGTTGCAGGACGCTACTTTTCAGCCGGTGGGTTTAGCCGTTATTTGCCGGAATGTAAACGGTGCGTTGGGCTTTGAAAACAATGTATTGCGCCTCCAAAGCCTGAACGGATTAATTGGCGGGCACTCTTTTAAGATGCAGGCTACGGTAAAAAACTTTTTTGCTTATCTGTTAGATCAGCCCGGACGTATTTCTTCCCGCGCCAGCGTGCAGGCGGCTTACCTCAATTCCGAGTGGCTGCTGGACGAAACTCCTGCTCAAACCAAACCACCGGTAAAAAGCCGTCGCTCCGGACCAGGGATCGCGGCGCAAACAGAGGCTAAACCCACCCGGAAAAATAGCTTGATTAATATGGAAACGCAGTTGAACTTGCAGGTGGGCCAGGTAAATCTTCCGATAGATGAACACGTCCAGAAATTGGTGGTGCAGGTAAACCAATACGACGAGCGGATAACTTTAACCCGCATGCGCTTTATATCTCCGGGTGGCGGTATTGCTACCGCTAACGGAGGTTTCCGGTACTACGGGATTAGCGGCGTGCGGGCGCCTTACCTGAATGTGCAATTAGAATACCCGGAACTGAACCTGCAATCTTTTATGCAAGATTTAGCCGACCTGAAAAATGGAAAACGAAAAGCCAAGCCAGGTGCCGCGCCCAAGGCAGCCGTAAAGAAAGGGGCTTTTTACACCCGGGAAGATTATCGCCTGAACTTGCAGGTGAAAACCCGCCGGCTCCGGTATTTGTACCTGGAAGGCACCAATGTTATTTTACAGGCTGATCTCAACAGCCAGCGGGCAAAAATTTCGCGACTTGATTTAAATACCGCCGGCGGAGAAGTTCATATTCGGGGTACCATGCGGCTGGATGCGCCGGATCAGGTTTATCCCTTAAACCTGCGGGCCGAACTGCACGAAGTAGATTTACCCCAGCTGTTTCAAATGGCCGAACAAATGGAATTGGATGTGCTGCGCAGCCAAAATATACGGGGCGAGGTAGCCTGCCAGGTAGCCGTGCTCACTTCGCTCGACGAAGCCTTTTCGCCGAGCCTCGACCGGACCGTTGCGTATGTGAAAGCTAATTTTAAACAGTTGGAATTAATAGAAGTAGCTCCTATTCAGCAGGCTTTGCGCCTGTTGCGGGAAGAGCGGACCCGGCACCTGTACTTCGAAAATGTAAATACCAGTTTTTTGCTCCGCCACAACGAAATTTTATCGCCGGGGCTGCGCCTGAATAGCAACTTAACAGCCTTTCAATTGGCCGGTACCTACACCATGGGGGGCGCCGCCGAACTAAACATGGACGTAAATATATTGCCCGTTTTATTTGGGAATAACAAAAGGCGCATCGAAAAAATACAAACCGATTCTACCACTATTCGTTCCAAAGCCGGGAAACAGCACTTGTTACTACAGCGCGAACAAAACAAGTTTAAAGTAAAACTCAGCAACCGGAAACTGCGGGAGCAACGCCTGCAGAATCTGAAAACAAACTTTCAGAATATTTTACAGCAATACCGCATTGACACGGTATTTAGCATGCACGATTAAGTTTACGTATACGAACTTTGCCCTCATATAATAAATAACTAAAAAGGACCTTCCCGTTATCCGGTGAAGGTCCTTTTTAGTTATTTACTATAATGGTCTAAATTGAATCTGTTACCACTAACAAAGCATAAATTGCGCCCGGTATAAAAAACAATAAGGTTAGTAGTAAACTTATCCAGAATCGCGTAGTAATGCCTTCATAGAGTCCTACTGCCAAAGGCGGAATGAGTATGGCCAGAATAATGAGCAGAATATTGGTGTCGGAGGCGGCATTTTCCCGGATGGATTTTCTGATCTCTTTCCGGAATTCTTTTTTCTCTGCTTTGGTCATGCTGGTTAGGCGTTCTTTGGCGGCTTGCAGCGTGGTGGCGGGTTGAATAGTCGGCTGGTTTTCAGAAGCTATTTTTACTCCGGCAAGGGGCGTAACCAAGTTTGGTTTGGTGGTTTTTTTCTCGAAGAGCACGGGCACCGGGGCCTTGGTAGTAGCTTCCAGCACGGGCTCGGCTTCGGGCTCGGCTGGTTGGGCGGCAGTTGTTACCGGAATGGCTTCAGCCACGTTGGCCGGAGCCGGCTTTGCTTTGGTGTAGGCTGGCGGTGCCGGGTTGAAGCTGAAATATTCTTTGTTGCTGCAGGAAAAAATAAGCTGGCTCATGAGTAATACACCAACTACAGGTAGTAAGGCTTTAAATTTCATAGTATAATATATTTAAGGTTTGAAAGAAAATATAAGCATGAATAAACTACTGCCCTATTATCAACTTGAAAATATAGCGTTATTCTATGTTTCATACTGTTGCTTGACCGATTAAGTTTAAAATAGTTAGAAAGAACTGATTCTTACGCGATCTTTTTACCGGAAAGATAAGGTAGTGTCCATCCGGCGGGTAGCTACTGTCATTCGTCTCATCAGAAAGATAACTAGATAAACCACCCCAATGCTGCCATTTCAGCGGAGTATGACTCGGGGAGATGTTATCTAACAAGTTTTAAGCTGGAGCCCGTTGCAGACCAGTTCTAGTGAGCGTCACAAATTACAAATCTGCGGCATTAGGGTTTACTGCTAATTATTTAGGATATCCTATTTTTTTTCTTCTAGTAAAGCGGGCGGCCGTACGTTTTGAGCGGGCCGCTGGGTTAAATCATCGCCCAAATCGTGGCGGGCTTGTTCCGCCAGACCCATAATTTTCTGTACTATTGCGGGATAAAGTTCCTGCACGTCCGATGCTTCGCCGGGGTCGTGGGCTAAGTCGTACAGCGCCATCGGCACCTGCACGCGGCTCATGGTACCGGGATGGCCGCCGTGGCCCAAATGGCCGCGGTAGGTAGTAGCGGGGTGCGGCAATACGAGTTTCCAGTTTTTATAGCGTACGCCTTCCAGGTTATTTTTCCCGAAATAATAGTAAAAAGTTTCCCGGGGACCTTGTTGCGTTTGGCCTTGCCAAAGCGGCAAGAAGTTAAGACCATCAATTTTGTTTTGGGGGAGGGGAGCACCCGTAGCGGCCGCAATCGTAGGCAGTAAATCCATATTGGTCATTAACTGGCTTTTAATGCCGGCGGCTTCTACTTTCCCTGGCCAGCGCACCAGCAATGGTACCCGGTTGCCGCCTTCCGAAGTAGTAGATTTGCCTTCTCTAAAGCCACCCGCCGAACCCGCGTGATCGCCGAAGTGTACCCAGGGACCGTTATCGCTGGTAACAATTAAGATGGTGTTTTTCGCGAGCTTTTCCTGGTCCAGCGTTTTTAGTATTTCGCCCACCGACCAATCCAGTTCCATGATGACATCGCCGAACAAGCCCATTTCGCTCTTGCCCCTAAATTTAGCAGAAGCGGCTAAGGGTACGTGCGGCATGGAATGGGCCAGGTATAAGAAAAAAGGCTTTTTCTTATTCTCCCGGATAAACGTTACGGCCTTTTCGGTATAGGCGGTGGTTAAGCGGGCTTGGTCTTGTAAACTAAGAATGGAATCTACTTTCTGGTCGCCCTGGTAAATGGTTAAGTGGGGCCAGGAGCCCCGCATATTTTTAACATCCGTAATGGGTTTGCCGTCGTAATCAACGGGCCAAATATCGTGCGAATAAGGCAAGCCATAAAAAGAATCGAAGCCGTAATGCAGCGGGAAATAAGGCGGCCGGTTACCCAGGTGCCATTTTCCCAGCATAGCGGTGGTGTAGCCAACTTGCTTCAGTAAACTCGCAATCGTTTCTTCCTTTGGGTTTAAAGCTTCTTTGCTTTGAGGCAATAAAGCGCCCGTCATGCCGATGCGGTTGGGGTAACACCCGGTGAGCAGCGCGGCCCGGGAAGCGGTGCAAACCGGTTGGCCCACGCTGAAATGGGTAAACCGCGTACCTTCTTTGGCTACCCGGTTAAAATTAGGCGTCGGGATGCCCGTCATGCCGTACGGTTCAATATCGCCGTAGCCCATATCGTCCATAAAAATAATAATAACGTTGGGCTTCGACTTCGATTGGGCCGGACTTAAAACCGGATAAACCAGCAAGGCAAGCAGCAAGTATATAGTTCTTCTAAACATAAGCAGGCTAATAGTTCTATTAATTTATGCAATTTTATAATAAAATAGCCAGTTAACTGCTATTTTCAGGGTAGGTCATCTCAAATACCATCAGTTTAGCAGAATGTAACTGGTGGAAATATATTTAACAAGTTTTCAATGGGTACGGGTTACAAAATGGCTCTGTCTAAAGCCGCCAGTTACAAACTTGCGGCATGTGGAGGAGAGCGGTCTAAGTACTTTTTGAATGGGCAATCTCCAAATTGGTATATACCAAGACTCCAGTTTACGCTAATCAGGAGATTAACTTTCCTTTAAATGTATAGAGACCGCAATGCGAACTTTACACATAACAGGATAGAACCGGGTATGCGAACGCTACTTATAACAGTGATATTTTAGGTATTTAGTTTGAAACCTCTTGTTCTCTTTCGGACTCAATCTCTATTTGAGCGCGTTCCATTAAATCGTAAATATTAAGTTCTGTTCCCAATGCTTCAAAAGAAACACAAAGAGCATAAGGAGTTTCATTTTCTAGGTTTTTATCCCAACCAATATGCCCGATTATGGCAAGGCTGAACTCATTGGCAAATTGGTAAGGTTGGATGATTGCCCAGCTTTTCTGAACGGTAGTATTATTTCTATTAATTCCATTATTTGACCATGACGGATTTTCCCGTAAACACCAATTAATTGCACCTGATCCTTGGTCAATTTCCTCTTCAACTAAATTTCCATCTACATCTAAATATCTAATCATT
>Ga0210040_10006204_pt1 | contig 14956 bp, 11 predicted proteins | sample CryGeyCG12114_NA_FD_185462 | JGI IMG/M metagenome (GOLD analysis project Ga0210040, IMG submission 185462) | Groundwater microbial communities from aquifer - Crystal Geyser CG19_WC_8/21/14_NA (SPAdes) (version 2) | ecosystem: Environmental > Aquatic > Deep subsurface > Groundwater | place: USA... | reverse complement strand
TCGGCGATCCTGATGATGCCGTCGGGGATCGCGGGCGCGGTCCGGGCGAAGGTGGTCGGATCCACCTCGAGGGTCTGCAGGTTGCGGGCGTTGACCCCGATCACCCGGGCGCCGGCGTCCACCGCGCGGGACACCTCCTCAGGGCTGTGCACCTCCACGAGCGGGGTCAGCCCGATCGACTCCGCACGCTCCACCAGGCAGACCAGCTCGTCGTCGGTCAGCGCCGCCACGATCAGCAGGGCCAGGTCGGCACCGGCGGCGCGGGCCTCGAAGAGCTGGTAGGCGGTGACGATGAAGTCCTTGCGCAGCACCGGCACGTCGACGGCCAGCCGGACCCGGACCAGGTCGTCCAGGGAGCCGGAGAAGCGACGGGACTCGGTCAGCACCGAGATCGCGGCGGCACCACCGGCCTGGTACTCCCCGGCCAGCCAGGCCGGGTCGCCGATCTCGGCGAGCGCACCCTTGCTCGGGCTGGAGCGCTTGACCTCGGCGATCACCGAGACGCCGCGAGCCCGGAAGACCGGCATCGGGTCCAACGCCGCGTCGACGTGCTGGACCCGCTCCTTGAGGCGGTGCAGCGGTACCTGCTCCTGGCGGAGCGAGAGGTCCTCGCGTACCCCGACGATGATGTCGTCCAGTGCACCCACAGCGTCAGCCCATCAGGAGGCGCCGTGCCCCGTGACCTGGAGGATCCTGGTGAGGATCAGCCCGAGGACCATGACCACGGCCGCCACGGTGAACAGCACCCAGTTCTGCATCATGACGGCGATGCCACCCGTGATGGTGGTGGCCATCCCGATCAGGCTTCCCGTCCAGGCCGCGCCGGTGCGGCCGTGGTGCACGTGCTTCTCCTGGCCCGCGGCCGTGCGGGCTTGGGTGGTCTCAGCCATAGATCCTCATTCCGGGGGTGATGTCCTGCGGTCCTCGGCGGACCCCATTGTGTCCTCTGCTCCAAGGTTTCGCACAACTGGCCCGGTGGTGGGGTCCAGCCCGGCGTCCAGCGCCCGCCAGACCTCGGCCGGGTCGTCCTCGGCGGTGGTGGCCGCCGCCCGTTCCGCCGTCCGCGAGAAGCGGTCGACCCGCTGCGGCCAGCGGGCTGCGGTGAGCAGCGTGGCCAGCCCGCAGGCCAGGACGAGCAGTCCCGTACCGGCGTAGGCGTAGGACCAGATCGAGGGCGCCAGGTCGAAGGAGCCGGCCAGGCTGACCTCGCGCACCGAGTTCCGCACCGTGGTGTCGCTCGGCTGCTGGCGCGAGACGCCGACGACGGTGATGCCGATCCCAGTGAGGGCGAGCAGCACCGCGACCACCCGACGCCCTCGGGTGCGCAGGACCAGCACCAGCAACCAGCCGGCCAACGCCACCACGCCGAGCGCCTGGCTCAGCCCGACCGTGCTCTCGGTGCCGGTGAAGGCGACCGCGACGCCCTCCCCCGTGGCCCGCCACCAGGCCTGCGCGCCGGTGACCAGGGCCAGGACGCTGCCGAGCAGACCGGGCAGCAGGGCACGAGCACGCAGCCGGCCGCCGCGCGAGCGGGCCACGGCGGCGGCACCAGGGGCCGCCGGTGAGGGAGGATCCGCTGCGCCCGTCCCGGGTCCACCGGCCGGCCCGCGGACCGGGTCGCCCTCCCCCGCTCCGGATGCGCTCACGTCAGCGGGCGGAAGCTCTGCGCCACCGAGATGGCGCGGACCACCGCGGCCGCCTTGTTCTGCGTCTCCTGGTCCTCGGTGGCGGGGTCGGAGTCGGCGACGATGCCGCCACCGGCCTGGACGTAGGCGACCCCGTCCTTGAGCAGCGCTGTGCGGATGGCGATGGCGGCGTCCGCGTCCCCGGCGAAGTCCAGGTAGCCCACCACGCCCCCGTAGAGCCCGCGCCGGGAGACCTCCAGGCCGTCGATGATCTCCATCGCCCGGACCTTCGGGGCGCCCGAGAGGGTGCCGGCAGGGAAGGCGGCCAGCACCACGTCCAGGGCGGTGCGGCCGCCGGCGACCCGCCCGGTCACCGTGGACTCCAGGTGCATGATGTGGCTGTAGCGGCGGACGTCCATGAACTCCACCACCTCCACCGAGCCGGGCTCGCAGACGCGGCCCAGGTCGTTGCGTCCGAGGTCGACGAGCATCACGTGCTCGGCGCGTTCCTTCGGGTCGGCGACCAGCTCGGCCTCCAGCAGCGCGTCCTCGGCCGGCGTCGCCCCGCGGGGCTTGGAGCCGGCGATCGGGTGGGTGACCGCGGTGCGGCCGGTGACGGTGACCAGGGCCTCGGGGCTGGAGCCGACGATGTCGAAGGCCCGGCCCTGCACGTCGGCCAGCCGCAGCAGGTACATGTACGGGCTGGGGTTGGTGAGCCGGAGCACGCGGTAGATGTCCAGGGCGTCGGCGCTGGTCTCGACCTCGAAGCGCTGGCTGACCACGACCTGGAAGGCCTCGCCGGCCCGGATCTCCTCCACGGCGGCGCGGACGGCGCCCTGGAACTCCTCGGGTGTCCGCTGCCGGCGGACGGGCAGCCGGGCGTCGAAGGAGGCGCTGGCGGCGACCGAGGGCGTCGGCTGGGCCAGCAGGGCGGCCATCTCCTGCACCCGCTGGACCGCGTCGGCGTACGCCTCGTCCACGCGCTCGTCGGTGGCGTCGAAGTTGATCGCGTTGGCCACCAGCCACACCTCACCGGTGTGGTGGTCCAGGACGGCGAGGTCGGAGACCAGCAGGAAGCCGAGCTCGGGGATGTCCAGGTCCCGGGGGTTGCTGTCCGGCAGCACCTCGACCCGGCGGACGGCGTCGTAGCCGAGGTAGCCGACCAGCCCGGAGGTGAAGGGCGGGAGGCCCTCGGCCGCGGGGGTGTGCAGCAGCCGCAGGGTCTCCCGCAGCGCGTCCAGCGGGTCCCCGCCGCTCGGCAGGCCGGCCGGGGTGTGGCCGGTCCAGCAGGCCCGCCCGTCCTGCTCGCTCAGGGTGGCCACCGAGCGGACGCCGACGAAGGAGTAGCGGGACCACACGCCCTGCTCGGCGGACTCCAGCAGGTAGCTGCCGGTCCGGTTGCGGGACAGCTTGATGTAGAGGCCGACGGCGGTCTCGGCGTCGGCGAGGTAGCGGGCGAACACCGGGACGACCCGCCGCTCGGCGGCCTCGCGGCGGAAGCCGTCCAGGTCGGGGGTGATGGTCATGGCGCCGCCACCAGGGCCGGGAGCGGGCGCGCGTCGAAGCAGGTGTGGTCGCCGGTGTGGCAGGCCGCGCCCTCCTGGACGACGGTGACCAGCACGGTGTCGCCGTCGCAGTCGAGCCGCACGTCGCGCACCCACTGGCGGTGGCCGCTGGTCTCGCCCTTGACCCAGTGCTCCTGGCGGCTGCGGGAGAAGAAGGTGGAGCGGCCCGTGGTCAGGGTGCGGTGCAGCGCCTCGTCGTCCATCCAGCCCACCATCAGCACGTCCCTGGTCTGCTCCTCCTGGACCACCGCGGCGACCAGGCCGGCGGCGTCCCGCTTGAGCAGGGCGGCCACCTCGGGGTCGAGCGCGGACGGCGGGACGGGTTTCGGCTCGGCGGTCACACGCCCATTGTTCACGGCGCCCGGACGGGGCGCGAACGCGTGGCCGGAGGGCGTCGGCTGAGCAGGGAGGCCGCTCGAGGCGGGTCTAGCATGGTCGCTCGTGACGTTTGCCAAGGATGAGCGGGTCGACCTGTGCGACCTGCTCGACCGGGTCGGGCCGGACGCCCCCACGCTGTGCGAGGGGTGGGACGCCCATCAGCTCGCGGTCCACCTCTGGATCCGCGAGACCGACCCGGTGGGCGCGAGCGGTCTGGTCGCCAAGCCGCTGTCGGGGCTGCTGGACCGGCGGATGGCCGACGTGCGCTCGCGGTGGGACTTCCCCGAGCTGGTCGACCGTGTCCGCACCGGTCCTGCCCGGTTCTCGGTGTTCGCGATCCCCGGCGTGGACGAGGGCGCCAACACCACCGAGTACTTCGTGCACCACGAGGACGTCCGGCGAGCCGGCCCCGAGCCGCAGACCTCCCGTGAGCTGCGCCCCGAGGCCGAGGAGTGGATGTGGCGGCGGCTGAAGCTGCTGGCCAGGGCCTGGTTCCGGCGGGTTCCGGTGGGGGTGGTGCTCGAGCGCCTGGGCACCGCGGACGGCGGGGAGCCCGACACCATCCGGGCCACCGGAGGCTCCGCCACGGTCACGCTGGTCGGTCAGCCGAGCGAGCTGATGCTGTACGCCCACGGCCGGACCAGGGTGGCCGAGGTCAAGCTGGTCGGGGAGCCTGCCGCCGTCGACCAGCTGGACGCGTCCGACCTGCGGCTCTGACGCCGGGCCGGGCCGCACGGTCGCTGCGGATTTCGTCCGGAGGGCGACACTCGGTACGTGAAGACACGTTCTGCTCGTACGACGAGCGTCATCCTCGGAGTCCTGGCCCTGCTGCTCGGGCTGCTCTGGGGCGGTCAGGGCCTCGGCTTGATCGGCGGCAGCGCCATGAGCGGGGCCATGCAGTGGTTCTGGATCGGCCTCGTCCTGATCCTGGTGGGCATCGTGCTGCTGGTCGCCGCGCTGCGCCGCCCGCCCCACACCCGCTGATCCGGCGGTGGAGGCCGCGCCTTCCGCGGCCCGGGGCCCGAAGTCTCGCCGGCTCTCCTCTGGGAAGCTCGGCCTGGGTGGCCACGGGCTTCGCGGCCCCTACCTGGACCCGGCCGGGCGGGGACGGCCGGCGTCCGGCGCTCCCTGATCCGCCGCACTGACCGGTACGGCGAGGTCACCGGGGCGTAACACGGCCTGGCTAGATTGACGCCGGATGAGCGCAGAACTGACGTTGGGTGCCGAGGAAGAGCTGCACCTGATCGACCTGGAGAGCTGGAAGCTGTCGGCGCGGGCGCCGCAGCTGCTGAGCCGGCTGCCGGCTGAGCACTACGCCGCCGAGATCCAGCGCACGACCGTGGAGACCAACACCGCCGTGGTGGACACGCTGGCCGGGCTGCGCGAGGAGCTGGTCCGGCTGCGGCGTGGCCTGGCGGAGGTCGCGGCCGAGGACGGGATCGGGATCGCCGCTGTCGGCACCGCCCCGAGCGCCGCCTTCGCCGACTTCGAGCTGACCGCCACCGGGCGGTACGGCCGGATGCAGGAGCAGTACCGGCTGCTGGTCGACGAGCAGCTGATCTGCGGCCTGCAGATCCACGTCGGGGTGAGCGACCGCGACCTCGCCGTCCAGATCATGCAGCGGCTGGCGCCCGATCTCCCGGTGCTGCTGGCCCTCTCGGCCAGCTCGCCCTACTGGAACGAGCTCGACACCGGCTACTCCAGCATCCGCTCGATCATCTGGCAGCGCTGGCCGAGCGCTGGCTCGACCGGACCGCTGGCCTCCGCGGCGGAGTACCAGCACCTGCTCGACGACCTGATCAACACCGGCGTGATCGCCGACGCCAAGATGGCCTACTTCGACGTCCGACCCTCCTCCCACGCCCCCACCCTCGAGCTCCGGGTGTGCGACGCGACCCCCATCGTGGACGACGCGATCGCCATCGCGGGACTCTTCCGGGCCGCCGTCCGGCGGGCCGAGGTCGACATCGAGAACGGGGTGCCCTTCGACCCCGTCCCCGCGCCGCTGCACCGGGCTTCGGTGTGGCGTGCCGCCCGCGGGGGCCTGACCGGTGAGCTGCTGGACTCGCTGCGCCACCCCGGCCCGCACCCGGCCCGGCACGTCGTCCGGGCGCTGGTGCACCGCCTCCAGCCCCAGCTGGAGGAGCTCGGGGACTGGGCCGAGGTCAGCGAGCTGACCGAGACCATCCTGGCTCGCGGCAACAGCGCCGACCGGCAGCGCGCCGTCTTCGCCGAGCGTGGCCGGCTCAGCGACGTGGTCGAGCTGGTGGTCGCTGAGACCCAGGGCCCGGCCGGCGGGCCGGAGCCGGTGGTGCCGGCCCTGCGCCGCTACCGCAGCCGCGCCGGAGACGAGGCCGTCGGCCCCGGGCTGCAGCCGCGGGCGGCCTACCGCGACCTGGTCGACTACTACCGGCGGCTGCCGCCCGAGGAGGTCGCCGGGCGCCAGGAGCGTCGTGACGCCTGGCTCGACGAGACCGGTGTGCGCTTCGGCGTGGCCGGGGAGCAGCGCCGCTTCGAGGTCGACCTCGTGCCCCGGGTGATCAACCCGCACGAGTGGCGGGCCCTGTCCGACGGGTTGTGCCAGCGCGCCCGCGCGGTGGAGTCGTTCCTGCAGGACGCGTACGGCAAGCAGCAGCTGCTGGCCGACGGGCTGCTGGACCGGGCGCTGCTGGAGAGCTCGCCCGGCTGGCGTCCGGAGGCTCTCCGGCTGCCCAGTGGCACCGTGCGGGCGCCGATCGTCGGCTTCGACCTGGTGCGCAACGAGTTCGGCGGCTGGCGGGTGCTCGAGGACAACCTGCGCAACCCGAGCGGGGCCGCGTACTCGATCACCATCCGCGACCTGATGGACGAGGTGATGCCGGACCTGCCCCGCCCGCCGGGGCTGGTCGACCCGAGCAGCGCGCTCGCGCAGATGCGCGACTGCCTGCTGACGGGCGCCCGGGACGGCACGGTGGCGCTGCTCTCCAGCGGGCCCGGCAGCTCGGCCTGGTTCGAGCACCGGCTGCTGGCCGAGCGCGGCCAGATGCTGCTCTGCGGTGCCGACGACCTCGAGGTGACCGAGGGCCGGGTGCGACACCGGGCCAGCGGGGCGGCCATCGACGCGCTGTACCTCCGGCTGGACGGGGAGCTCGTCGACCTCCCCGACTCGACCGGCCGGCCGATCGGGGCGGAGATCTTCGAGATCGCCGCGGCCGGCGCGGTGTGGCTGGCCAACGCACCCGGCAACGGGCTCGCCGACGACAAGGCGATGTACTGCCACGTGCCGGAGCTGATCGCCTACTACCTCGGCGAGCACCCGAGCCTGGAGTCGGTGCCCACCTACCGCACCAGCGACGAGACCGAGTACGGCATCGTGCTCGACCGGGTCGGCGAGCTCGTGACGAAGCCGGTCGACGGGCACGGTGGTCTGGGCGTCCTGATCGGCCCGGACGCCTCCGCCTCAGCGGTGTCCCGGCGGCGTGCCGAGATCATCGCCAACCCGTCCGGCTGGGTGGCGCAGGAGGTGGTGGCGCTCTCCTCGCACCCCACTCTCGACTCCGGCCTGCTGCAGCCTCGTCACGTCGACCTGCGCGCCTTCGTCTACGTCCGCGGCACCGGCCCGGAGGACTGCACCCTCGCCGGCCTGGCCCTCACCCGGGTGGCGCCCGAGGGCAGCCTGGTGGTGAACTCCTCCCGCGGTGGCGGCGCCAAGGACACCTGGATCCTCACCGACCCGGCCGAGACGCCATGACCGGGCGCGAGCAGGAGAACACAACATCTGGAGGTCCGGACGGGTGCGAGAGGAGACTCCTCCTCGAGCGTCGGCAAGGCCGGGCCGGATGCTGTCTGGACGACGAGCGAGGGTCGACACGCTTTTCGTCGGTCCGAGCGAGGAGGAAGACAACATCTGGAGGCCCGGACGGGTGCGAGAGGAGACTCCTCCTCGAGCGTCGGCAAGGCCGGGCCGGATGCTGTCTGGACGACGAGCGAGGGTCGACACGCTTTTCGTCGGTCCGAGCGAGGAGGAAGACAACATCTGGAGGCCCGGACGGGTGCGAGAGGAGACAACACGGTGTGCGGTCTGGCAGGTGAGATCCGGTTCGACGGGCGGAGCGCGGACGTGTCGGCGTGCGTGCGGGTCGGCGGCTGCATGCAGCACCGGGGTCCGGACGGCGACGGGGTCTGGGCGCACGGGCCGGTGGCCCTGGTGCACCGCCGGTTGTCGATCATCGACCTCAGCGCGGCCGGTGCCCAGCCGATGGTGGACGCCGAGCTGGGCCTGACCCTGGTCTTCAACGGCTGCATCTACAACTACCAGCAGCTGCGCGCCGAGCTGGAGGGCTACGGGTACCGCTTCTTCTCGACCTCCGACACCGAGGTGATCGGCAAGGCGTACGCCCGGTGGGGCCTGGACTGCGTCGACCACTTCCTGGGGATGTTCGCCTTCGCGGTCTACGAGCACCTCAGCGGCCGGCTGGTGCTGGGCCGGGACCGGCTCGGCATCAAGCCGCTCTACCTCGACGCGACCCCGGACCGGCTGCGGTTCGCCTCGACGCTGCCGGCGCTGCTGGAGGGCGGCGGCACCGACACCTCGATCGACAAGACGGCGCTCGCCCACTACCTGACCTTCCACAGCGTGGTGCCCGCACCGCGGACCATCCTGAACGGGATCAAGAAGCTGCCGCCCGCCACCGTGCGGGTGGTGGAGCGGGACGGCACCAGCACCGAGCGTCTCTACTGGCAGCCCGACTTCAGCCGCGACCCCGACCGGGCGGACTGGAGCGACCAGGACTGGCAGGAGGCGCTGCTGCAGAGCCTGCGCACCGCGGTGGACCGGCGGATGGTCTCCGACGTCCCGGTCGGCGTGCTGCTCTCCGGGGGCATCGACTCCTCCCTGGTCGTGGCCCTGCTGGCCGAGGCCGGCCAGACCGACCTGAAGACGTTCAGCATCGGCTTCGACTCCGCCGGTGGCGAGTCGGGTGACGAGTTCGAGTACTCGACCCTGGTGGCGGAGCGCTTCGGCACCGACCACCACCGGATCAAGATCGACAGCGCCCGGCTGCTGCCGGGGATCGACGCCACCGTCGGCGCGATGAGCGAGCCGATGGTGAGCCACGACTGCGTGGCCTTCTACCTGCTCAGCCAGGACGTCTCGCAGAGCGTCAAGGTGGTGCAGTCCGGCCAGGGCGCCGACGAGGTCCTCGGCGGCTACGACTGGTACCCCCCGCTCTCCTCGGTACCGCGGGACGGGGCGGCCGAGGCCTACGCCCGGGTCTTCTTCGACCGGCGGTGGGACGCGATGTCCTCGGTGCTGCACCCCGACTGGCTGGTCGCCGCGGACGCGCCGACGGGCTTCATCGCCGAGCAGTTCGGGCGACCCGGCGCGGAGACGGCGGTGGACGCCGCCCTGCGCAACGACACCACGGTGATGCTGGTCGACGACCCGGTGAAACGGGTCGACAACATGACCATGGCCTGGGGCCTGGAGGCCCGGGTGCCCTTCCTGGACCACGAGCTGGTCGAGCTGGCCGGGCGCATCCCGCCCGAGCTCAAGCTCGCCGACGGCGGCAAGGGCGTGCTGAAGCGCGCCAGCCGCGGCGTGGTGCCCGACGAGGTGATCGACCGGACGAAGGGCTACTTCCCCGTGCCGGCCATCCGTCAGCTCGAGGGCCCCTACCTCGACCGGGTGCGGGACGCGCTGAGCGACCCGCGGGCCAAGGAGCGGGGGCTCTTCGACGACGAGGCGGTCGCCCGGATGCTCGCCGATCCCAATCGCACCAGGACGACCCTGGGCTCCAACGCCCTGTGGCAGCTGGCCCTGCTCGAGATGTGGCTGCAGCACCATGACGTGGGCTGACGGGACCGGTGCGACGAGGACGCGGGCGGGCGGTACGGGTCGACGGGCCGTCGGGTTGACCAGGTTGTCGGCGGGCTTCGGCGGGATGCCCGCGGCGAAGGAGCCGGCGGACGAGCTGGACGCGGGCGCGCTGGCTGACGCGCTGGTGCAGGCGTGGGGCAGCTGGAACCCGACGCTGACCCCGGACTGCCGCCGGATCGCCTTCCTCAGCGACCGCAGCGGGAGCCCGTGCGTCTGGGTGGACGACCTGGCGTCGCCCGGGCAGCCGTCGTCGGCAGCCGGCCCGAGACCGCTCCGTCTGTCCGACGACCCGGTGGTCGGGGTGAACTGGTCTGCGGACGGCGGCTGGCTGGCCTGCTGCGTGGCCACCGACGGCGGCGTCCGCACCCAGGTCTGGGTGGTGCGGCCGGACGGCAGCGACGCCCGGCGGATCGCCGGCTCCGCCGTGCAGCACGCCGAGCTCGGCCCCTGGACCCGCAGCGGTCACCGGGTCGTGGTGACCCTGCCCGCGGAGGAGGCCGGGGCTCCGACCACCTGCTACCTCGCCGACCCCGTCACCGGCACCCTGACCGAGCTGGCCACCGGGGAGCTGATCAGCGTGCTGGACCTGTCCGTCGACGAGGAGCAGGTGATCGTCAAGGACGGCCCCCGGGGCAAGCAGTTCTGCGTCGTGGTGGACCGGGGGGCCGACGAGGACCATCCTCTGCTCCCCTACCCCGCCATCGGCTCCACCGACCGGGCGATCATCCGGCCCGCACCGCCGGAGGACGACGAGGATCCAGGTCCTCGCGGGGCTCGGAACGACCTGATCGCCTACGTGTCCACCGACGCGGGACTGCCCCGCCGTCAGGTGGTGGCCGTCCCGCTGGGGCCCAACGGGTGGCGTGGCCGCTCCGGGGTGCTCGCCCACCGCGACGACGCCGAGCTGGAGGGCCTGGACGCCGACGACGCCGGTCGGCTGCTGATGCTGGTCTGGAACGTGGCCGGGACCAGCGAGATCGAGCTCCTGGACACCTGGACGCTGGAGTCGCGGACCGTGCCCGACGTTCCCGGGTTGGTGGTCAGCGGGGCCCTGCTCAGCCGGGACGGGTCGCGGGCGGTGATGAGCGTCGAGGGTCCCGAGCGTCCCCGGGAGCTGTGGGGCTTCGACACCACCACCCTGACCTGGTCACGGCTGACCGCCCGGCCGACCCTCCCCCGGCAGCCGCTGGTTGTCCCGACGCTGCAGACCTTCACCGCCCGCGACGGCCTGCCGCTGACCGGCTGGCTCTACCGGGTCCCGGGTCAGGTCGGGCCGGGGCCGGCGATGCTCAGCCTGCACGGCGGTCCGGAGGCCCAGGAGCGTCCGACCTTCAACCCGCAGCACCAGGCGATGGTGGCAGCGGGGATCACGGTCTTCGCGCCCAACATCCGCGGCTCCTCGGGGTTCGGGCGGGCCTTCGTGCACGCCGACGACGTCCACGGCCGGCGCGACGCCTTCGACGACGTGCTGGCCTGCCGCGACCACCTGCTCGAGACCGGTGTGGCCGACGCAGCCCGGGTCGCGGTCACCGGACGCTCGTACGGTGGCTACCTGACCCTGGCCATGCTGGCCTTCTCCCCCGGGATCTTCTGCAGCGGGGTGGACATCTGCGGCATGTCGGACCTGCACACCTTCTACCGCGACACCGAGCCCTGGATCGCTGCGGCGGCGGTGACCAAGTACGGCGACCCCGAGCACGACTACATGCTGCTGCGGGCGCTGTCGCCGCTGCACCAGGCCGCCAACATCGAGGTGCCGCTGCTGGTGGTGCACGGCGAGCTGGACACCAACGTGCCGGTCGGCGAGGCACGGCAGATCGTCACCGCGCTGCGGGCGCTGGACCGTCCGGTGGAGTACCTGCCGCTGGACGGTGAGGGGCACGAGTACCGCCGCGAGGAGTCCCGGCTGCTGCTGGTCGAGCGGATGCTGGGCTTCCTGACCCGGACGCTGTAGGCGCCCGAGTGCGCGCCAGCTCGCCCACGGAGAGCCGTTGGGGTCGAGCTCGAGCGCACTCGGCGCTGGTCGTCCACAGATCTGCCGACGCGCCGGTCCCAGAGGTCCGCCGGGCTGGGGCGACGCCGCTGACTCCGGACCTCACCGACGGCCCTTCGCGACCGCCGACCTGGTCCGGTCGCACGCTGCCCTCCTGGCACCCTCGTCCGGACTGGCCCGCACCCGGCTAGCTGAGCCGCTGCAGGATCAGCTCGCGGACCCGGGCGGCGTCGGCCTGGCCGCGCATCTCCTTCATCACCGAGCCGATCAGCGCCCCGGCGGCCTGCACCTTGCCGGAGCGGACCTTGTCGGCCACGCCCGGGTTGGCGGCGATGGCGGCGTCCACCGCCGTGCCCAGCGCACCCTCGTCGGAGACGACGGCGAGCCCGCGAGCCTGGACGACGTCAGCCGGAGAGCCCTCGCCGGCCAGCACGCCGTCGAACACCTGGCGGGCGAGCTTGTCGTTGATGGTCCCGGCCTCGACCAGGGCCTGGATCTCCGCCACCTGGACGGGGGTGACCCCGGTGCCCTCCAGGTCGACACCCAGCTCGTTGGCCCGCCGGGCCAGCTCGGTCAGCCACCACTTGCGGGCCGACTGCGGCGAAGCGCCGGCTGCCACGGTCGCCTCGATGACGTTCAGCGCGCCGGCGTTCACCACGTCACGCAGCTCGAGGTCGGAGTAGCCCCACTCGGCGCTCATCCTCCGCAGCCGCTCGGTGGGCGGCTCCGGCAGGGTGGCCCGCAGCTCCTCCACCCACTCCCGCGACGGCGCCACCGGCACCAGGTCGGGGTCGGGGAAGTAGCGGTACTCCTCGGCCTGCTCCTTGCTGCGGCCGGGCGAGGTGGTGCCCGAGACCTCCTGCCAGTGCCGGGTCTCCTGCTTGACCCGGCCGCCGCCGGCCAGCAGCGCAGCCTGGCGGGTGATCTCGTAGCGGACGGCCCGCTCGACGCTGCGCAGCGAGTTGACGTTCTTGGTCTCGGTCCGGGTGCCCAGCGGGGACTCCGGCGTCGGCCGCAGCGAGACGTTGGCGTCGCAGCGCAACGAGCCCTGCTCCATCCGGACGTCGGAGACGCCGAGCGCCCGCAGCAGGTCCCGCAGCATGGCCACGTAGGCCCGCGCCACCTCGGGTGCCCGGTCGCCGGCCCCCTCGATGGGCTTGGTGACGATCTCGATCAGCGGCACGCCGGAGCGGTTGTAGTCCAGCAGCGAGTAGTCGGCGCCGTGGATGCGTCCGGTGGCCCCGCCTACGTGCAGCGACTTCCCGGTGTCCTCCTCCATGTGCGCGCGCTCGATCTGCACCCGGAACGTCTCCGGGCCGTCCGGGCCGGGGATCTCCACGTCGGCCCAGCCGTCGTAGGCGATGGGCTCGTCGTACTGGGAGATCTGGTAGTTCTTCGGCTGGTCGGGGTAGAAGTAGTTTTTCCGCGCGAACCGGCACCACTCCGCGATCGAGCAGTTGAGGGCCAGGCCGATCCGGATCGCCGACTCGACCGCCTTGGCGTTCACCACCGGCAACGCGCCGGGGAGGCCGAGGCAGACCGGGCAGGTCTGGGTGTTGGGCTCGGCCCCGAACGCGGTCGAGCAGCCGCAGAACATCTTGGACGCCGTGTTGAGCTCGACGTGCACCTCCAGCCCCAGCACCGGGTCGAAGGTCGCCATCGCCTCGTCGTAGGCCATCAGTGCGGTCATCGGGCTGCCCCTTCGACAGGCTCAGGGAGCGGGGAGACAGGCCCGGGGAACAGTGAGCCGGGCGTGGGAAGCGGGGGGATCTGCGTGAGCAGGTTGCCGCCCCACTGCGCGGTCAGCGCCCGCTCGAGCGCGGCCCCCACCCGGTAGAGCCGGTCGTCGGCCAGCGGCGGGGCCATCACCTGCAGGCCGACGGGCAGCCCGTCCTCGGGGGCCAGGCCCACCGGGAAGGAGGCGCTCGCGTTGCCCGCCAGGTTGGACGGGATGGTGCAGAGGTCGTTCATGTACATGGCCAGCGGGTCGTCGACCTTCTCGCCCAGCTTGAAGGCGGTGGTGGGGGTGGAGGGGGAGATCAGCACGTCGGCCTGCCGGAACGCCGCGTCGAAGTCGCGGCTGATCAGGGTGCGGACCTTCTGCGCCTGCCCGTAGTAGGCGTCGTAGTAGCCGCTGGACAGGGCGTACGTGCCGATGATGATCCGGCGCTTCACCTCCGCGCCGAAGCCGGCCTCCCGGGTCGCGCCCATCACCTGCTCGGCACTGAGGGTGCCGTCGTCGCCGACCCGCAGCCCGAAGCGCATCGCGTCGAACTTCGCCAGGTTGGACGAGCACTCGCTCGGCAGGATCAGGTAGTACGCCGGCATCGCGTAGACGAAGTGCGGGCAGGAGACCTCGACGATCTCCGCACCGAGCGAGGCCAGCAGCTCCACCGACTCGGCGAAGCGCTGCTCCACCCCGGGGGCGTAGCCGGCGCCGCCCAGCTCCTTGACCACGCCGATCCTCATCCCCGCCACGTCGCCGGAGCGGGCCGCGCCCACCACGTCGGGTACGGGGGCGTCGACGGAGGTGGAGTCGCGTGGGTCGTGGCCGGCGATGACGGCGTGCAGCAGGGCCGCGTCCAGGACGGTGCGGGCGCACGGGCCCGGCGTGTCCAGGCTGGAGGCCAGGGCCACCAGCCCGTAGCGGGAGGTGCCACCGTAGGTGGGCTTCACGCCGACGGTCCCGGTGACGGACGCGGGCTGGCGGATGGAGCCGCCGGTGTCGGTGCCGATGGCCAGCGGGGCCTCGAACGCGGCCAGCGCCGCGGCCGAGCCGCCGCCCGAGCCGCCGGGGATGCGGTCCAGGTCCCACGGGTTGTGGGTGGCGCCGTAGGCGGAGTTCTCGGTGGAGGAGCCCATGGCGAACTCGTCGAGGTTGGTCTTGCCCAGGATGACGAGGTCGGCGTCCAGCAGCCGCTGGGTCACCGTGGCGTTGTACGGCGGCAGCCAGCCCTGCAGGATCTTGGAGCCGCAGGTGGTGGGGGCGCCGGTGTAGGTCAGCACGTCCTTGAGGGCCAGCGGCACGCCGGCCAGCGGACCCACCTGCTCCCCCGCGGCGACCTTGGCGTCCACCGCCTCGGCCGCAGCCAGGGCGCGGGCACCGTCGACGTGCAGGAAGGCGTGCACCGCCGGTTCCACGGCCTCGATCCGGTCGAGGTGGGCCTGGGTGACCTCGGCCGCGCTCAGCTCGCGGGAGGCGATCCGCGCGGCGAGGTCGGCAGCGGTGGCGTGCAGGACCTCGTCCGTGGAGCCTGTCGAGACGGGGCTCATGCCTCCTCCTCCAGGATCCGCGGCACGCGGAACCGGTCCTGCTCGGCGGCCGGGGCACCGGCCAGCACGTCCTCGCGCGGCAGCGACGGGCTGACGACGTCGGGACGGAAGACGTTGGTGATCGGCAGCGCGTGCGACGTCGGCGGGATGTCGTCCGCCGTCACGTCGGACACGTGCGCCACCGACTCCAGGATCACGTCCAGCTGCGGCGCGAGCAGCGTCAGCTCCTCCTCGGTCAGCTCGATCCGGGCCAGCCGGGCCAGGC
>Ga0210040_10006203_pt1 | contig 14957 bp, 11 predicted proteins | sample CryGeyCG12114_NA_FD_185462 | JGI IMG/M metagenome (GOLD analysis project Ga0210040, IMG submission 185462) | Groundwater microbial communities from aquifer - Crystal Geyser CG19_WC_8/21/14_NA (SPAdes) (version 2) | ecosystem: Environmental > Aquatic > Deep subsurface > Groundwater | place: USA... | reverse complement strand
TGGTGGTTGTAATTCCTTGCAGTCATGGCGCCACCATTGCTTGCTGCGATTGACGTGAACAGCTACACGCGTCCAACACAGGGCCTCGGCCAACAAGCATTGTCGTTCGTTGGCAATGTCTTCGTTGGAGTCACCGACGACACGGTCGATCAAGCCCTCGCCCACCTCCAGCAGTCTGTAGGCCGCTACTCGAGCTTCCTCGGCGTCGCCTCGCTCACGTCGACGGACGATATCCTCTCGCTTCTCGACGCCGGTGCTGCCAAAGTCTTCGTCACCCGCCCACAACTGGACACTCTGAAGGCATTGGACATGGACCAAGACAGGATAGTGCTATGCTTGCCAGGCAATACCAGGGAAGAAATCATAGACGCCATTGCGGGCACACGCGTCGACATCTACGCGCACCAGGTTGCAGACACGGACCTTGTCGAGGCGTGGCTGAGGGAGTACGGCACAGACAGACCGCATGTCTTTGTCTCGTTTGCGGAGCCCACGTTGGAGGATGCACTGCGGTTGGCGAAGCTGGCAGCGATACCGCTCATACCCGCCGCGAGTCTCACGGTCGATGCGCACAAGGAGCCGAGCTTGATCAGCGTCGCCGAGCTCGTCATGGCCAATGCGACCAGCGACCGACCAGATGGCCTTTTCACAACGCTCGTGGCGGATGAGCGGGGCATAGCGCTGGGACTGGTATACAGTAGCGCAGAGAGCGTGGCAGAAAGCTTGAGGACCGGAAGGGGCGTCTACCAAAGCAGGAAACGAGGGCTGTGGTACAAGGGCGAGAGCAGCGGAGACATACAGGAGCTAGTGTCAGTGTCGTTGGACTGCGACAGCGATTGCCTGCAGTTTGTCGTACGGCAGAAAGGCAGAGGCTTCTGCCACCTTGCCACGCCAACATGCTTTGGCCAGTACCGCGGACTGTCCAAGCTACAAAAGACGCTTCAGAGCCGCAAGGAATCCGCACCCCAGGCATCATACACCGCCCGACTCTTCAACGACGAGCAGCTTTTGCGAGCAAAGATACTTGAGGAGGCCACAGAACTTTGCGATGCGACGACCAAAGAACACATCGCATTTGAGGCTGCAGATCTCTTCTACTTCGCATTGACAAAATGTGTAGCTGCGGGCGTGTCTCTAGAAGACGTGGAGCGGAATCTCGATGCAAAGAGCATCAAGGTCAAGCGACGAAAGGGCGACGCCAAACCTGCTTTCGCTGCACAGGCAGCGGTAGCTAAGGGTGCATCGAACGACTCTACGAATGGCCCTTCCAATGGTGTTTCCAAGGAGACTTTAAAAGAGGCCGCTTCAGTGCCCAAGACTAAGGACGATCCAGCTGGCACACAGAATGGCCGAATCGCAATGAAGCGTTATGTTACGGCGCAAGAAACGCCAGAGACCGTTGCAGCTGCCCTACAGCGGCCATCGCAAAAGTCCACGGAAAAGATCATTGGCATCTGCAAACCAATCATCGAAGCAGTCAAGACACGCGGTGATGCAGCGCTGCTAGAGTACACGCACAAATTCGAAAAGGCGACGTCATTAACATCACCAGTCCTACGAGCACCTTTCCCACCCGAACTGATGCAGCTGGCACCAGAGACGGCGAAAGCCATCGATATTTCGTTCGAGAATATCCGCAAGTTCCACGCTGCACAAAAGGAGGAGAAGCCGCTCAAGGTGGAGACAATGCCTGGAGTGGTTTGTTCTAGATTTGCTCGACCGATCGAAAGGGTTGGGCTTTACGTACCTGGTGGTACTGCTGTGCTGCCATCCACTGCGCTTATGCTCGGTGTGCCAGCCATGGTTGCTGGCTGCAAGAAAATTGTTCTCGCGACACCACCTCGATCCAATGGCAAAGTGACACCTGAGGTCGTCTACGCCGCCCACAAGGTCGGCGCTGAGATGATTGTGTTGGCTGGCGGTGCCCAAGCGGTCGCGGCCATGGCATACGGTACCGAGAGCGTCTCCAAGGTCGACAAGATCCTGGGACCTGGCAATCAATTCGTCACAGCAGCCAAGATGCACGTCTCGAACGACACCAATGCTGGTGTGAGCATTGACATGCCGGCCGGACCTAGCGAAGTGTTGGTGATTGCAGACGCGTCTGCTAACCCAGCCTTCGTCGCGTCCGATCTTCTTAGTCAAGCCGAGCACGGCGTCGACTCGCAGGTCATCCTGATTGCAGTCGGTCTGGACGAGGCTCAATTGGCTGCCATTGAAGATGAGCTGCACCAGCAGGCGAATGCACTACCGCGTGTTGACATTGTCCGTGGTGCAATTGAGCACTCGCTCACCCTTGCCGTGGGTACGATCGAAGAAGCCATGGACTTGAGCAATCAATATGCACCTGAACATCTCATTCTCCAGGTTGCAAACGCCGAAAAGCTGGTCGACCTCGTGGAGAATGCTGGAAGCGTGTTCATCGGTGAATGGACCCCTGAAAGTGTAGGCGACTATTCTGCTGGCGTTAATCACTCTCTTCGTAAGTTTGATATCTTCTGCACCAGGGAGATCATCTAACACCGCTATAGCCACCTACGGATACGCAAAGCAGTATTCCGGTGTCAACCTGGCTTCATACGTCAAGCACATTACTAGCTCACACCTCACCAAGGAAGGACTTCAGAATGTCGGACCAGCGGTCATGGAGCTTGCGCGCGTTGAAGAGCTCGAAGCCCATCGTCGTGCTGTGAGCCTGCGGTTGGGTGTACCTTGAGCGAGCAGTTACCCCAGCGCGACACCAAAACTTGGGGTTATCGGGTATCTTTCGTAGGAAGACGGTTAAATTCGAGATCGATGGTCTCATCGTTCGAGCATCGCGGATTTTGGCATACGGTTAGACGTTGAAAACCCGGTTGAAGAGCCATTGCCACATGTTTGAGAGCAACCGGTGGGCAGCCATAGGTGCCAGCTAGCTAGAGTTTTGACCGGAAGAGGTATAGCATGTTCATCTATTTGACTCGTTACAGATAGCGGCGGCCAGAACCTGGGTTTCGTTCCACGCACGGACCGCACATGAAAGATTCGACCTGGCTATCGGTTCAAACGGTCGTCACCACTGCATCGCTTAGGCTGGGCGATATGAACAGGCAATGTTAGCATCATGAGCGCTTCTCCCCAGTTCCTCCTGTGTTTGCATTCCATCGCATCTTGTTGATTACTCGCGAATGTTCTGTTCTTCGGCGTCCGGTTTTGCATTGCGGATAATTTCCAGTCCGCAATGATCTCCAGGATGGCGTTTCATGGTTTCATGAAACAAAGCTCTCAGGACGTTGGCCCACTCCACATCTCAAGCAGCTTCGGAATGACGGGATGTATATTAACCCACCCCTCCTCACTCAATTAACCATGTGTTAAAGTCACTCGGTCATTTGCCACTCTCTTTTCATCCGTCTGTACATACGTTCTTGGAAGCGTGCTTCCTTACATTCATTTATATTCTAACTTGACGCTCTTTTCTGGAAGCTTGCTTCACTAGTCACTTCGTTCATTCCTTCGAGAGACAAGATTATCGCAAGATGCATATTCGCGGCCAATCCATCTACCTCGGGGTGACTTTCCTTTCGTCCACCACTGCTGTTCTCGCGGCTGTTCAGCCATATGGACAATGCGGTGGACAGAGCTACAGCGGCGAGACTGCTTGCACTGACGGCTGGACTTGCACCAAGTACAACGATTACTACAGTCAATGTGCTGGAGGGAGCTGGAACAATGCGCCCGCCCCCGCTGCATCTTCATCCGCTGCGCCCAAGCCAGTCTCTTCAGCCAAACCCACCACTCCCGCTGCCGCCCCGTCAACGCTCGCCACTGTCGTAGCTACTCCGACTGTCGTCGAGCCTGTGGCGGTGAGCTCCACACCCAGCTCCATCGTCGTAGCTCCCTCCTCCACACCCATCTCTTCCCCCGGCTCCGGCGCAAACGGCGCAGCCTGCTCGCTCGACGCGCGCTTCAAGGCCCTCGGCAAAAAGTACTTCGGCGTCGCAACCGACAAGAACCGACTAACTGCTGGCCAAAACGCACAAATCATCATCGACAATTTCGGCCAGGTGACGCCTGAGAATAGCATGAAGTGGGATGCGACCGAGAACGTGCAGGGTAAGTACACTCTGGACACTGCTGATTACCTTGTGGACTGGGCGACTACGAATAAGAAGTTGATACGCGGACACACGACGGTGTGGCATAGCCAGTTGCCGACGTGGGTGAGCAGTATCACGGATAAAGCGACGCTGCAGGAAGTTATGGTGAGCCATATCAACACTTTGATGAAGAAGTACGCCGGGAAGATTTACGCATGGGACGTTATCAACGAGATGTTCGAAGAAAATGGGTCCTTCCGCTCCAGCGTCTTCTACAACGTCCTGGGCGAGGACTTTGTTGGTACGTTCCCTACCCCTTACCTACCTCTCCACAGCACGCTAATACCCACAATAGCTCTGGCGTTCAACACCGCACGCGCCGCCGACCCCGCCGCAAAACTCTACATCAACGACTACAACCTCGATTCCGCCTCGTACACTAAAACCAAAGCCTTCGCTACCCACGTCGCAGCCTGGGTCGCCGCCGGCGTCCCCATCGACGGCGTCGGCAGCCAAGCCCACCTCGCAAACAACTGGCCCATTGCCGATTTCCCCGCTGCTCTCAAGTTGATTTGCGCGGACGTCGAGGAGTGCGCGATCACGGAGCTGGATATCAAGGGCGCGGCGAGCAGCGACTACGTTACGGCGGTCAATGCGTGTGTGGATACGGAGAACTGTGTTGGCGTGACGGTGTGGGGCGTGGCTGATCCGGATAGTTGGAGGGCGAGTAGTACGCCGCTTTTGTTTGATGGGAGTTTTAGGGCGAAGGAGGCGTATAATGGTATTTGTAGCGCTTTGGCGTAGGTGGTGGATTGGGGTGCGGACAAACGATAGAGGGGGTCTGGGAAGTGGTGGATGGGTGGTTGGGCGGTTGGAAGTGGTGGAACGAGTCTTTTTCTTGTATATACTAGTTCTTGAGGATCCTGTCAATATCTATTACTTACTTTCATTATTGAAAGGAATGTTTTTGTCACGTCATGTTAATTTAAGACAGACTGTGTTCGTATGTTTTATTCCATAATTCAGTCGCTAGCATAAGATCAATCGTTTGATTCGTTTATACGTTCGTCCCAAGCGTCTACGACTTGTAGACGTGGATGACATGAGGGTTGCAGTAGGCCAGCAGACCAGTCTTGCCCCACTCGCCTCCAATACCCGACTCCTTGTGCCCACCAAAGATGGCCTGTGGCGTCGGCTTCTCCCACGAGTTGACGAAAACAGAGCCAGCTTCAAGTCGTCGCGCGACCTTGGACGCCTTCTCGACGTCCTTGCCCCACACGCACGCACCAAGACCAGTCTTGGTGTCGTTGGCGCGGGCAATGACTTCCTCGAGATCTGACCACGGCTGTGTAGGCACGATGGGGCCGAAGGGCTCTTCCTGTATGATGCGGGAGTCGTTGGGCGGGTTGTCGATGATGGTGGGCTGGATGAAGTAGCCTTTGGAGGCGGAGACATCGGGCTCGCCGGCTGCGAACTTGTAGCCCTTTGCCTTGCTGTCTTCGAAGAAGCCCTTCACGCGCTCGTACTGCATTTGGTTCTGGACGGGACCGAGCAGGTTGTCACCGTCGTCTGGGTTGCCGACCTTGACCGTCTTGGTGAAGTTGACCATCTCCTGGAGGAAGTCCTTATAGATCGATTCGTGAATGTAAATGCGCTTGGTGGCCACGCAGACCTGTCCGGAGTTCTGGAAGGCGCCCATGACGACCTCGGGTGCGACCTTCTTAATATCGACATCTGGGAGAATGATGGAGGCATCGTTGCCACCAAGCTCAAGGGTCACGCGTTTGAGAGTCTTTGCCGATGTCTCCATGACCTTCTTTCCAGTGGCGATGGATCCAGTGAAGGAGATCTTGGCGATATCTGGGTGTTGGCACATCAACACTCCGAGATCGTTGTTGCCACCTACAACCTGGACGACACCAGGAGGAAGGATTTCCTGTGCGAGCTCGGCGAATTTGAGCGAGGTGTAGGGTGTGAAGGGCGAGGGCTTGACGATGATGGTGTTTCCAGTCATGATCGCGGGTGCAATCTTGCCGACAGAGAGAATCAGAGGGAAGTTCCATGGGCAGATGGCTGGAGTTGTCAGCATGAAACCCTTCGTTGTTCAAGAATATGCTCACCTCCGCAGACACCCAACGGGGAGTACTCTGTGTAGACAGTCTTCTCGTCATCTTCGATCTTCTCGGTAGGAACGTCGAGGGTAAGATGGTGGCCAATGAAGCCAGCGACACCGCCAACCTCAATGGCAGCGAATTTCCTCTGTCAAATGTCAGATGTCCGAATGCGGTTCCATCTCGTGATGCCTACCGGCTTGCCTGACTCCTTGCAGAGTAAGGAGGTGAAGTCATCCGCATGTTGTTGGAAGCTGTCGGCAAGCTTTCCAAGGAGCTCCTTCCTCTTCTCGATTGGGGTGTCTCTCCATGCGGGGAAAGCTTTCTTTGCAGCTGCAACGGCGTCATTCAAGTCCTTCTCGCTCGCGATTGGGACATCCCAAAGCTCCTGGCCTGTAGCTGGGTTGACGCCATGGTGAATCTTGTCGGATCCGCGCTGGTTGCCGTCGACGATGTTGTAGAACTTCTCAAAGTCGAGTGTGGAGACCTTTCCTGGAGACATGATTGCGACTTGGCGGGTGGGTAGAAGTGGGGGAGCAGTCTCTTCTTAACAGCTGTAGCGGAGTTGCCACTGTGATGCCATCATCTTAGACGCCGTTTATCCTCGGCAGTAACAGTTAGTGCACCTGCATCTGCGCTTTGTTGTGCGACACGGTAGCTCCTTCTTGGCTGAGACCATCTACCCCACTTCAGCGCGAGAATCGCGGGGCTCGAGTAAGACCAAGTCTAGCTCGCATCACTAAGCACTTCCGAGGCCCATCCAACGAGAGCACTTTGGCCTAGAAAAGGATAGGGCTGACAGAACTGGACGTACCGCGTCCCCGCTGTGTACGCTATTGCCCATGGTGCGGTTGACAGCAGGGTACAATTTGAGATACCAAACGAGGCCGAGGCAGTGTCTCAGCAACACGATCGCATAATCGACGCTGTCGAGACTTTAAAAGTGTATCATCGCTGACGAATTTTGCTCATTGATGTGAATCATTCGATTGCTGACGAGAGAGCGTGTCTTGTTGGTGCAGTGCGACTTACTGTGTACGACGTGAGCAGTACGAGTCGCGAGTCACGCAGCCTGCCTCGGCTGACTTGAATACGGCCGATAATGCCTTGGAGAACGGCGAGGCAAGAAGGAGATGGAGTGAAGGGCGGGCTATCCGATCCATCTGAAACAGAAACATGGTGAAGGTTGCTTGTAGGAAGGACGTGGAGTTGGGTGTCGGATGAATGCTAAGCTTTGCTAGCCCCAATCCGTGCGCCGCTCTTTCCCACGATGGCTTGCTCTTTCGCTCCTTCACCTCAGCACTGCACAACACATCACAGCACGCTGCAATGTCACTCATACCTTCGTGCTACACCATCACTGATGCTAACTGTGTCGGCGCTGGTGCTTCGCGATGGATTGCTTGCTGCTATCCGCGAATGTAGCCAGGCGAATGGTATGTGCCGGCTATTGCAACCGTCACCTGTCAACCTCGCTAATTAGATTATCCAGCAGCAGCGCATCTAACAATAGCCACCACTGTACCCTTTACACCTTCCTTGTTAGAGTCTTGCTCTCGACTCTAGAATTCTCGCCCATGACTTCTAGCCCAACGAGCGAGCGAGAAATGTCGGCAACTCGCGGTCGTCGACCGACTACTCACCAGCAATATGACCATTGATGAATGATACGACGGCGCAGAGACACTATCCGAGTTCGGCCCATCCCTTGCAGCGATTGACAACCTTAATGATCCCGCTGTTCGCTACAACGTTCAAGCTTCCCCAGAGGCCCAGCCCGCAATCAACCGTCGCTCGCCTGGTTCGTGACCTCGACCCGGATCTTTCATTTATTATATACAACACTCGCCGCCCACGAACCCGTTGCGTGCACATCACGCTACGTCAAGGCTAGCGACGACCTATTTTTGGGTAGATCATTTCTTTATCGCGTTCGTCTAACCCCAGGAATGTGCAACGTTCTAGAGCCAGCTTGATCTGAGTGCCCTTTTCTCGGCTGTCCCGTGTATATCTCCACCAGCAATATCGGCGGGCAGATCAAATATCCTTCGCATGGCAACCATACCAGGTTCGCAACTCTCTCCGACGCTCTTTACTTTGTTGCACGAGGGTCAAGCCTGGAGATGGTAGCGAGTGGCTATTTTCCGCCATCGCTTTACACTTGATGGCCAATCAGAGTGATTCCGTGTACGGGCCGGGGCAACCGCTCATTTGGATGCTCGAGAGCTGGAGAACGAGGTGTGCTTGAAGGCTCTGCTATCTCGTGCTCTAGGCCTCGTACCCGGAAGAATACGTCAACATTTAAGGCGGGAGCTGTTCGCTACCACTGAACCTTCAGTACCACTACCATCGTTTGCTTGTTCAGACTGGCGATCATCATCCGATTCTCACTACATCAAACTGTTGATACTACAGCCCCACAATGAAGTACGCATTCGCCACTCTTGCCCTCGCGGCAGCATCTCTTGCCAGCCCGGTACCAGAATCCGCTGCAGCAGCACCATCATCGTTCAAGATCACCAGTGTCGTCTCAGCCGGCTCTGGCTGCCCGCAAGGAAGCATCGACGTCAAGTGGACCGAAGACAGAATCCTACCGATCTGTATGCATACGCTTTTCCGTCGATCGCACACTAGCTGAGTATCATACAGACTTCAACCGAGAATTCACCGCCAAAGTCGGCAACGGCAAGGACGTAGTCGAATCGCGAAAGAACTGCCAAATCAACCTCAAGCTCGAGTATGACTCTGGTTTCTCGTTCGCTGTATACTCGGCCGACTACGCCGGCTGGGCAGATCTGGACGGTGGTGTGACCGGTGTTGTGAAGTCGATTTATTACTTCTCAGGCGAGACGGACCAAGTAAGACACTATTATCATCAGGATCCAGCCGAGTACAAGCTGACAACGCGCAAAGTCCTCCTCAGCATTGTCCCTCAACGGCCCCTTCCACGGCAAATACTTCAAGCAGGACAACGTGCCCCTCGCTATCTGGTCGCCATGCGGCAAGGGCGAGGCGCTGTTCAACATCAACTCTGAGGTTGCTCTCACCCCCATCGCGACGACGGCGCAGGGTGTTCTCGCCGCTACACGAGAGGGCGGAAGGCTCACCAACAACTTGTACTTCCAGTGGAGGAAGTGCTAGACGTGTGTAAGGCGGGGTAGGCTTGGTGATCCGGTGGCTGTTTCGAGATAAGAAGTTGTTGTACATACCCTTCGTTTTATGTTTGTAGAAAAATTTGTTGTACAGTTCCATCAAGTCCAACTGCTGTAATGTCATCGTACCTTTACAATGCATTACTTCAGCTTCAAAAGCTCAAACTCCACCTAGCATCTCAGCAAGTGGATGTACCAAGGACTCACGGCACCTAAGTCTAGAACGTAGAAGACCCATCTAAATTTAAGATACTCTCAAAGAACTGGAAACCGCGACGCGAAACCACGATTGACACGCGCAAAGCCCTGACAGTCCATACTTAGATCACCTGACACTACAACATAGAATTACCTACAATAGCACAAATGTTCCCACCCACGTCGCCAACACCTTACATCGCACTCTACTGACCTGACGTTCCAAAAAGAGTTCTCCTGCAATATACCCTAATCAATCCGTCCCAAACTCCACCTGATGCGATACCAGGATGTATGTTTCTATTCTCGTCTTGCCCTGCTTCCGTACAGTAAAGTACATTGCATAGCATCTACACATGGCTTCGGATACAGCCATGACATCAAGACCCTGAATAACAGCACGGTGGCATTCCAACGACCGAGAAGACAAGGGACGCGCGATGCATTAGGAAAAGAGCCGGGATGTCATTGTTCAGATGCCTCACTCTCTGCAACTCCTTTCTCACTAGCACTCGCGCTAACCTCATCTTCTCTCTGCTCACTACCATTCCCACTCCCACTCCCCACCGCCTCCTCACTCTCCACATACGCCGGCGGCTTCAACTCCTCCCCTCCCTCAACCCACACCCTCCCCAGCTCCTCCTCAATCTCCATCTTCCTCGTCTTCCACTCTTCGACCTTCGCCAATCTCTCCCTCAACTCAGCGACTTCTTTCTCGACACTCGATTTCTCGCTCTCGGTGCCGATGCGCTGGAACTCCCATTCTCCTAAACCGGACTCGCCGATGTTGAGGGTGAGGGTGTAGGTGTGGTAGCGTTTGAGGGAGGCGCGGGTTGAGATGGTTATTAGTGCTGCTTGTGCGTTAATCGTGGGCCTGGTCTGTGAACAAGGAGGGATGAAAAAGGACGGGGAGAGAAAGGGAGGAGGAAGAGAGGTAGGCGACTTACTTATGCCCTTCGCCTTACACCGCTCATACAACAAGCCCTCAACATCACTACTCACGGCGCTCGTCCCCTCATCCACAAACGCATACCGCGGCTCATGATACAGGAGCCTCGCAATACCCATGCGCTGCTTCTCGCCGCCGCTGAAGACGTCTTTCCACACTTTTTTGGTGTCCCAGCCCCCTTCTCTGTCGGGGATGTATCCGAGCTTCGCTTCTTCCAGAATCTGACTGAGTTCGAAGTCCCGGCGCCCAGCATCCTTCATGTCGACAGCGGTATGTGGGTATATGACCTGGTCGCGCAACGTGCCGGTCGATAGGTAAGGGCGTTGAGGCAGGAACATTATGCCGTCGACGCCGATGCTGCGGGGGCGCGAAACGAGGCCGCGGTATGTGGGCCAGAGACCTGCGACGATGCGCGCAACGGCGGATTTGCCGACGCCGTTGGGGCCTGTGACGAGGAGATGTTCCCCAGAGTGTACGATGAAAGAGAGCGACTCGAGGAGTTCGTCGCCGCCCATTGGGTGCAAGGCTGGTGCAACGACCGGGACATGTTCGAGGCGTATGCCGTCGAAGCCTTTGTGCACTGTGCCTTGCACATCGGACACGGAGTAGAGCTCTGGGCGTGTGCCTGGGGGAGGGTAGTATGCGTCTGCATGTACGCGGTGAAGTGTGCTGATGAGTGTGTACACACGCGACGTGTAGCCCGCAAGCTCGGAGAGATCTTTGATGCTGTACATCATGCGGCCTCCAGCGTCGGCGAGAGAGAGCATGAGGCGCTTGTTTGTGATAAATTCTTTCATGCGTTTACGCTCGCGGCCAGTCTTTTCGCCTCCAGGGCCTTCCGGGGGTGAAGCAAAACCACCCCAGGCTGGCAGGAAGACGGGCAACGAGGTGATGAGGTAGCCAAAGGCGGACCAAGAGTACTTGAGGACGAAGTCTTCGAGCATGTTGTAGCGGATCTTGAGGCTGTAGATGCCTTCCATCCAGTGCTTGAGGTCCTTGAAGCCGCGCTCGAGGAAGTGCTTCTCCATCTGGTCGCCGCCATAGAATGCAACTTCTTCGGCGTTGGCGATCAGGCGAGCGTGTAAAGCGCGGAAGTCTCCTTCTCTTCGACCTTCGACCGCCTTTAGCTTGCCGAATGGTGGCGACAGTCTCCGTAGTATCGTCGCGGTGAGGAAGTAGTTGCTCAGTAAGCCAGTCAAAGCCAAAGGTCCAAGCGATTTGAAGAGCTGATAGTTGAACACACAAAGATCCACAAATGGCTTCCCCAGTGATGAGTAGAGCGAGGCAGCACTTGCGCAGAACAATGTCAAGTCCTGTGTGATGTACTGGTCTGCTCCCAGTCCGATTCCACCGTCCAGGTTCGACAGCTTGTAGTAGCTCAGATGGTCGTTCAAGTACAGGTCGTGAATGTATCGTGTCAAGCGCGTCCGGAAGGCAATCGAAACCTTGCTCTGCAGGAACTTGATCATGGCGTTGGTGTACGATGAGAAGGTGCCAACGCCGAGCCACTTGACGATACCGCATAGGAACGCTTTGCCATTGCCCGCGACGAGATCCCTTACAATGTCGCCATCCAGGCGGGCGACGACCAACGAGAGGTATGTCCGCAGCATTAGAAAGACACCATGGCTGACCAGCAGGCCCGTCTCCTTGCTGTTCCACCGCGGTATCATGATGTTAAGGAGACTGAGGAACTGGTGCAGGAACGCAAGGTTCAAGCCAGGCTTTGTCTGTGGCGGCGGCGCTTGCGCGTTGCTCGCGTCGGCCATGCGCGCGGCGCGCGGCGGCTGGAGGAAGAGTCTACGGTGCGCATCGAACGTCGTCGGTTTCGTTGGATTGATGACTACCTTGGACGTCGAGTCGCGGTAGGGGACGTAGATGGTGCGCGAGCCGTCTTTGTTCTTGAGGCCCGAGTTCCTGCGTACAAGTCGTCGGCCGGTTTCCTTCTCGTTCCGCCTGTCCTTGTACCATTTCCTGCCTCCATAGCCTGCGCCTATGATTGTGAAGAGAAGTGCAATCGTCGAGACAATCTTGGTGAGCTTGGATGCGCCGCGGACGCGCGTCTTGAGGAGTGTGGCATGGTGGTCGTAGAGGGCGAGGAGCGGATCCTGAGCTTGTCGCAATGTTGACTGTGCGGCCATTGTGAGCCAGCAGCATCCTTCTCGGGGGAGCTATCATGTCGTGCTGTATGCAGTGGAGCTGAGCATGGTTGACGAGCCGAGGCATGTGAATGCTGCACGTGCACCCTTGGTTGTTACTCAAGATAAAGTCTGTCGTGATGGGGCCATGTACCCCACATTTGGAGAATTACCTGGAGGAGAAGAACATCGTCTCCACGCCATGCCGCAGTACTAGTTGCTCAGGATTAGTCGGCTTTAAAGGCCGAGGTACTGACATTTCCCTGTATGTGTATCCTCTGTTCTTTCTTCGCAACCCCTTACAAAGTCACCAACATGTCGTACTCACCACCCAGCTCCGCCAAACCCTTCAGTCTCAACGTCACCGACCACGACTTCTCAGAATGGCGCCAACTCCTTCAACTCTCCAAACTCGGCCCAACCACCTATGAGAACCAACAAACTGAGCAGAACTTTGGCGTGACCCAGAAATGGCTGTCAGAAGCTAAAGACTACTGGCTGAACAAGTACGACTGGCGAGCCCAGGAGACGTACATCAACTCCTTCGACAACTTTAAGATGCAGATTGAAGACATCGACCTGCACTTTATCGCTCTCTTCTCCGACAAAAAGGACGCAGTTCCAATCATCTTCATGCACGGCTGGCCGGGCAGTTTCATCGAGTTTCTACCGATGCTGGAAGTGATCAAGAAGCAGTGTCAAAAGAAGGAACTGCCATACCACATCATCGTTCCGTCGCTACCAGGATATACACTCAGCTCTGGAGGACCGACAGACAAGGACTGGACCATGGAAGACAGCGCACGCATCATGCATAAGCTCATGACGAATCTGGGCTTCGACAAGTATCTCGCCCAAGGAGGTGATATCGGGAGCTTCGAGGCGAGGTTGCTGGCAAGGGATCAGGATGCTTGTGTTGGCATTCACCGTGAGACGTGTTCATCTACGTCGAATCTCTCAAGTCTGACCCTTGCGTAGTAAACATGATGCCCATCCCAGAAAAGCCTGACGAATCCACTCTCTCAGCTCTCGAAAAGCGTGCGCTTGACCGAGCCACAAAATGGTCTCAGTCCGGCCAGGCGTACGGACAAGAGCACGGCACGCGCCCAAGTACGATTGGGCATGTACTCTCGTCGAACCCGTTGGCTCTCCTAGCATGGTAAGTTAGATTCATCGAACAACGGATGTGGCCTGAGACATTGACAAAGCACGTAGGATCGGCGAAAAGTTCCTCGAATGGACAGACGATAACCCGTCTCTCGACACCATACTCACCAACATTTCTCTGTACTGGTTTACAGGCGGCTTCCCGAGGAGTATTTACCCGTACCGTCAGATATTCGGTACGTACCCATACCCTTCACTTGCTGTCTCTCCTGCCCCGATTCACCCTTCATATCCCACATCTTTGTGCTCGATTTCGCACCTTCCACCCCCCCTAAATCGTATTACAGCTAACATCTTGGTCAGGTCAGAACCGACCCCAATTCAGCCAAAACGACAAACCCGTCGGCTTCTCCTTCTTCCCGTACGAACTCATGCCGGGCATTAAGAGCGTGCTGGAAAAGCATTGCAATCTTGTTACTTACAAGCAGCATGAACGCGGTGGGCATTTCGCGGCGCTAGAGAAGCCCGACGAGCTTTGGGCGGATGTGGAGGAGTTTGCGGGCAAGGTCTGGAAGGTATGAGATATTTTCTACTCGTAGCTTGCGCGCAATGTTAAAGTGAAGGATGTCAAGAAAATACGTAGCTAATAGTTCGAAGAGCTCCTCCTCAAAACTGTAGATAGAAGAAGCGAACTGTTGATAAGAGACGCCCGGCGTGCTCGTAAGCTTAATGAAGGGGTTAGAATGAATGGTGCAGATTACGAAGTGCTTTGAGAATATCTGCATTTGCGACATGCCGACTTTTGCGGCACCGTACTGTCAGAGTTCACAGTGAAGCATCCGCCAAACGTGCCGCATCCGGCAGTCCACCGAGCGGGGCGTCGGCCATTTTCTGATCGGCAATCATGCGGAAGTGATTGACACGGACGATCCTTGGCGTCTTCCTGAAGTTTGAATGCAAAAACACAACAATCACCAAATCCCATCGCGCTCCAAAACATCGTCTTGTCTCTCCCCGTCCGACACGGCCGGCAAAGGCGCATTACTGCGTGGTACAGCGTCCTTGGCATGCATCTCGTGGGCCAGTCGTTCCGCGTGCAAGGCCCAGCGCAAGGTCATGTTGGATCTGGTGCATGACCCGCGGCGCTGGACTGTGTCGAGTCGAGGCGGGCTCGGCGCGGTGCATTTTAACAACGCATCCAGCGGCAGCTTGACAACTCAGTG
>Ga0210040_10006202_pt1 | contig 14958 bp, 13 predicted proteins | sample CryGeyCG12114_NA_FD_185462 | JGI IMG/M metagenome (GOLD analysis project Ga0210040, IMG submission 185462) | Groundwater microbial communities from aquifer - Crystal Geyser CG19_WC_8/21/14_NA (SPAdes) (version 2) | ecosystem: Environmental > Aquatic > Deep subsurface > Groundwater | place: USA... | reverse complement strand
GCCGCCCCGCTCGCCGGCGCCTGGCGCCCCGCTCGTCGGCGCCCCGCTCGTCGGCGCCCCGCTCGTCGTCGCCCCGCTCGTCGTCGCCCCGCTCGTCGTCGCGCTGCCCGTGGTCGTGGTGCGGGCCGTCGTGGTGCGGCGCGCGGTCCCGCTGCGCCGCCGGGCGGCGGTGCCCGCGCTCGTGCTCGGCCCCTCCTCCTCGGGGGCGACGGCCTCGGCCGCCGACTGGCGAGCCCGGCGCGTCGCGCTGCGGGCGGTCGCCTCCGCGCCCTGCCGGGCGGTGCGCGCCGTGCGCCGTCCGCGGTCGAGGGTCACCTCGGCCTGCTGCACGACCTCCTCGACCGCCTCGGAGGCCTGGCTGCGCTCGACGAGCCGCCGGCCGCGGACCGTCAGGTCGTCCACCGCGTCCTGCGTCCGGCTGGCCACCTCGAGGCCCTTGGCGACGGCGAGAGCGGGCGCGCTCTGGAGGCGACCGGCCGCAACGCGGGCCTCGGCGACGTAGTCGCGCGAGACCACCTCGTCCCGGCGGGTGCGGACCCTCTGCTGCAGGCCCCTCGCCTGCTCGGCGGCGACGTCGGCGACGCCGACGAGGGTGTACCCGAGGTCGACGGCCGTCGTGCGCAGGTCCTGGGACAGAGCCATGGGGGTCCTTCCGGGAGGGGCGGGAGCGGGCGGGGTGCTCGGCGGCGCGAGCACCCGGAGCGGTCCGCTCGGGTCAGGTCGAGGGCTCCTCCGGCGTCGGGGCCGGCGGCGTCGCGCCCGTGCGCCCAGCCGCGACCTCTGCGGAGGAGGGCTCGGCGGGCACGACGACCGCGGCGTCCTCGGCCACGTCGCGGGGGGTGGCCGACGGCCCCGCCGAGGCCCCCTCGCCCGTGGGGGCGGGGGTCGGGCGGCGCCGGCGGGGCGAGCGCTGCTCCGGGGCGCGAGCCGGGGCGTCCTCGGCGGCGTCGACCCCGCTCGCCCCGGCGCCGCCCGTCCCCGTGCCGGCCGGACCGCCCTCCGGGGCGCTCGGGAACGAGGACGTCGTGCGGCGGGCGCGGCGACGGGTCGGCGCAGGAGTGGCCGGGCCACCCGCGGGCTGCTGGGCGTCGGGCTGCTGGGCGTCGGGCTGCTGGGCGTCGGGCTCCTGGACGGCCGCCGGCGGCGCCGCGCTGCGCCGAGGGCCCCGGCGCCGGGACGGCCGCGGCTCGGCCCCGGTCTCGCCGGCCCGGTCGGCCGCCGGCTCCGGGCCGTCGGTCGTCTCGGCACCGTCGGTCGGCTCCCCCGCGGCGGGAGAGGGAGCCGTGGGCGGCACCTCCGAGCGCGCGTTCTCGGCGCGGAAGGTCGCGTAGATCTCCAGGACGACCTCCCGCTGGCGCTCGGAGAGGTAGGGGTCGGCGAGCACCGCGGCGCGGACCTCCCCGCCGTTCCCCGGCCGCTCGTCGAGGATGCCGGCCCGCACGTACAGCGCCTCGGCGGAGATGCGCAGGCCCCGGGCGATCTGCTGGAGGACCTCGGCGCTCGGGCGCCGCAGGCCGCGCTCGACCTGGCTCAGGTAGGGGTTGCTCACGCCGGCCGCAGCGGCGAGCTGCCGCAGGGACATCTGCGCGGACTCCCGCTGCTCCCGCAGGAAGCCGCCCAGGTCGCCGACCGCCCCGCCGAGGTCGCCGACCCTGCCCACGTCCACGCCCAGCACCTTGGTCATGGACCCATGGTGCGTCGCGACCGCTTGCTCTGGCAAGCGCCCGGGCGAGCGCCCGGCGGGGTCGCGGCCGGCGCCCGGCCGGGTCGGCGAGCGCTCAGCCGGTGTGCGCGCGCGTGTCCGCCTCGCGGCGGAGGAGGCGCAGCACCCCCAGGACGCGTCCGCGGTCGCCGGTCAGCCGCTGCTCGAGCGTGGACAGCAGGGCTGCGTGCTCCTCGAGCTCGACGTCCTCCAGGGACCCCAGGTCGCTGAAGCGGATGTCGGCGAAGGCGCGCTCGGCGTCGCGGTGGTAGATGCCCGCGTTGCTCGGCACGACGGGCATGTCGCGGGCGTCGACCACCTCGCGGGCCGCGTCGTCCTGGCTGCCCGCGGCGTCCTGCGGCGACGGGCGCAGCAGCGCGGCGACCAGGCCGGCCACGATCTCGTCGTCGCTGCGCTGGCCCAGGTCGGCGCTGCGCTCGGACCGCTCCCGGCGGGCGCGCTCGGAGAGCAGCAGCGCGAGCCGGCCGTCGACGAGGCGCCGGGTGTAGGCGAGGTCGGCCTCCTCGGCGATGGCGAGGTCGCGGCGCTCGCGGAGCTCGGCGTCCGGCAGGTCCGCAAGGCCCTGGACGAAGCCCGGCGACAGCACCCGGTCGATCCGGCGCGAACCGCCCTCGCGGTAGCCGGTCAGGCCCGTCGTCGTGCCGGTCGCCGTCCCGGCGCCCTGCTCGCTCGTCTGCCCGGTCGTCTGCCCGGTCATCTGCCCACCTCGCCCGTCCTGCGCCCGGGGTGGTCGGTGCGGGCACCGGACCACCAGTGGTGGCCAGGGTAGTCGCGGGCGCCTCCCCGGGGCCGCCTTCCCGGCGAACGACGCCCGGACGCCGGGGGCGACGACGCGCGAGGGGCCGCGCCACCGGGGATGCTGGCCCGCATGCCCACGCTCTACCGCGTCGACGTCGTCCTGTCCTTCTCCGGCCCGGTGTCCGCCCAGGAGGTCGAGCAGCTGCGCGACGACCTCGAGCTGCCGGTGCCCACCCTCGAGACGGGGGCGGCGGACCCGGCGGCGCGCGACGTGCGCGTCGACGAGGACGGGGAGGGGGCCGACGTGGTCCTGCTCGTGGAGGCCGAGACGGACGTCGCCGCCCGCGAGGCCGTGCAGGAGGCCGTCGTGGCCGCGCTCGCGCGCGGCCGCTGGGGCCAGGACGACGCCCGCGTCGACCTCGTCCGCTCGACCGCCGCCTACGACCTGTAGGCCCCGGCCCCGTCAGCCGGGGACGTGGGCGGTGGCGCTCCGCCGGCCGGCACCGCGCTCGGCCAGCAGGTCGGCCGTCTCGTCGGCCGGCCGGGGCCGCCCGCAGTAGTAGCCCTGGGCCAGCGCGAAGCCGAGGTCGGCCACGGCGCGCATCTGCTCGGCGGACTCGACGCCCTCCGCGACGGCCTCGGCGCCCAGGGACGAGGTGAGCGCGACGGCCGAGCCGAGCAGCGCCCGCCCGCTGGGGGTCAGCACCTCGGCGACCAGCGACCGGTCGAGCTTGACGGTGCTCACCGGTAGGTGCAGCAGGTACTGCAGCGCGGCGTGGCCGACCCCGAAGTCGTCCACCGCCACGCCCACGCCGAGCCGGTGGAGCAGGACCAGTCGCTCGGCCACCGCCCGCAGGTCGCGCAGCTCCTCCTGCTCGACGACCTCCAGGACGAGGTGCTCGGGCTCGACGCCGCTCGCGGCGAGGTCGGCGGTGACGCGCTCGACGAGGTCGGGCGACTCCAGGCTCTGCGCGGAGAGGTTGACCGCGACGTGCTCCGGCTCGACCCCCGCCGACCGCCACCCCGAGAAGTCCTCCAGGGCGCGTCGGCGCGCCAGGTCGTCCACGTCGCGCGCGCGTCCCTGCAGGGAGGCGGCCCACAGGAAGTCCTCCGGGGGCACGGGGCCGAGCTCGGGGTGCTCCCAGCGCACCAGGGCCTCGAGCGAGCGCACGTCACCGGTCCGCGGGTCCACGAGCGGCTGGTAGTGGACGGCGATCTGCTCGACCCCGGCCAGGGCGGCGGCCAGGTCGCTGTCCAGCCGGCGCGCGCGCTCGTAGGCGCCGTCGCGGGCGACGTCGGCCTCGACGGGGACCCCGCGGTCGCGGGCCACCAGCAGCGACAGCTCGGCGTGGCGCAGCAGGGCCGAGACGATCTCGCGCGTCGACAGCCCGCCGCCGGAGACCTCCGCGCGCGGCGGCACGGTGAGGACGGCCGCCGTCGAGGAGGGCCCCCGGCCGGGCTCGCCGCCGTGCGCGCCGAGCTGGGCCCGCACGGTGGCGACGAGCCCGAGCGGGGTCTCGTCCCGGCGCACGCGGGAGCCCGTGGAGGTGACGACGGCGAGCGTCTGCGGCCCCGTGCGGCAGACGACGGCGTCCGGAAGGCCCTGCGCCAGGTCGCGGACCCTGCGCACGAGCAGCTCGTCGGCGGCCTGGCGGCCCTGGCGGCGCGCGAGCACCGCCACCTCGTCGAGCTCCACGACGACGAGGTGGACCGGCGCGGTGCCCTGGTGGATCTGCGCCGCCAGCAGCCGCTCGAGCGCGAGGCGGCTGCCGGCCCGCGTCAGCGGGTCGGTCTCCAGCTGCTCGCGGTCGACCGCCGCCGAGAGGACGAAGCTCGTCGTCATGAGCAGCACGGCCGCGAGGGCGGCGACGGCGACGAGCGGGGCGACGGCCGGCGGCGGCGCGGGAACGGCGCCCAGGGCGGCGAGGGCGACGGCCGCCAGGAGGCCGACGACGGCGGGGACCATGACGAGCACCTGCCGCCGGGGGGCGACGAGCGGGCTCACGACGTCGCCGAACGCGGCCATGCTGGGGTGCCAGGCGGCGGTCACCGCGAGGGCGGCGGCCACCACGAGGACGCTGGACCACGGCGAGGCGCCCACGTCGCCCCGCTCGAGCCACAGCCCCACGTGGTGGAGCTCGAGGGCGGCGAGGGACCCGACGAGCGCGGCCACCGACGTGGTGACGCGCGCGCCCGAGTGCAGGAGCGCCACGAGGTAGGCCAGCAGCACCAGGTCGCCGGCCACGAGGACCGCGGCCAGGAGCGGTGGCGGGCCGCCGACGACGCCGCGCAGCCACAGGGCCGCGACCCCGCCCACGACCGCGATGGCGGCGACGTCGACCGCCAGCACCCACCGGCGGCGCCGCTCGGGGCCGAGCGCCAGGTGCGCCGAGGTGCCCAGGCAGACGTAGACGGCGAGCATCGCGACCGACGGCAGCCACGGCGAGGACACGAGGACGCCGAGCCACGCGGCGGCCAGCGTCGTCCCGGCCGCCGCGACGAGGAGCCACTGGGCCCGTCGCTGCGGGTTGATGCGGCGCACCGCCAGGGCCACCAGCGGGCCGGAGGGCAGCAGCAGGGCGAGCACGACCCAGCCGCGCACCGGGGCGGGGGAGACCAGGGCCAGCAGCAGCCCGAGGACGCCGGCGACCGCCGCCGCACCGGCGGGGGCGCCCGGTCGCCGCGTCGCCAGCGCCGACCCCCCTCCGCCCATGGGGCCAGCGTAGGTCGCCCGACCTCCCGGGCGTCAGCGGTCGTCGAGCAGGTCCCGCGGTCGCCGGGCGGGAGCTCCCGGGGGAGCCCCCCACGGGGGTCAGGGGGTGTTGGCCCGCAGGTCGTTGACGACGCCCTGGACGGCCTCGCGCTCGGCGGAGGGCGACCAGAACTCCGCGTAGAGGTGCGCGTCCAGCGCGGAGAGGTCGGACTCCTCGCGCTCGCCGGCCACGAGCAGGTGGCTCGTCCGGAGCCGGTAGGAGTCCTCGCGCCCGGGCTGGGAGTCCTCGGCCGCGACGGTGGTCGCGTCCACCTCGAACCACGTGGCGCCGGGGGCCAGGACGTCCTGCAGGGCCTCCCAGGCATCCTGCCCGCAGGGCGCCGGGCACGGCTGCAGCTGGACGAAGCCGCCGGAGTCCCCGTCCGGCGCGGAGCAGTCGTAGCGCACGACGGGCGCGGGCGGGTCGGCGCGCTCGCACGACCAGCCGGCGGGCACCCGGAAGGAGAAGGGCAGCCCCTCGAGCGTGAGCACGTCGGTGTCGTCGTCCGCGCCGAAGGAGGGTCCGACGACCCCCGGGCCCAGCAGCAGGGGGGAGCCCTCCTCGCCCGGTCCCGGGTCGCCGTCCCCGGGCGTCGGGACCTGCCCCGGCGTCGGCTGGGGCGTCGGCTGGGGCGTCGGCTGCGGGGACGGCGCGGGGGAGGGCTGGGTGCTGCTCGGTGCGGGCGCGGGCTCCGGTGCCAGGGGCTGGCACGCGCCGGTGAGCAGCAGCACCAGGGCCGCCAGGAGGAGCAGCCCGAGCAGGGCCGACAGGAGCCAGGGCCGGCGGTCACGAGGGGGCGCGGGCGGCGGGGCCGCCGCGACGGCCGCGGCGGGCGCCGGCCGCACGCCGCCCGACCAGTGCGGCGCGAAGGCCGGACCGCGCGGAGCGCCCCCCGCGGCCTCGGCGCCGACCAGCGGCGAGCGGGCCAGGACCCCGGCCGAGCGCGCGTCCGAGGCGCCCGTCGCGGCCCAGGGCCACGGACCCTCGAGGGAGGACCCGACCAGGCGGCCGCGCGCGTCGAGGTCGGCGACGGCGGCGCCGAAGCGGTCGCGGGCCGCGGCGTCCCCGGACGGCCCGGGTCCGAGCACGACCACCCGGACGGGCGAGCCGTCCGGCGCGTGGGCGGCCAGGACGACGGCGGCCTCACCCGCCTCCGGTCGCGGCCCCACGAGGTCCGGGCCGCGGCGCGGGCGCTCCGCCCCCCGCCGGCCCGGGTCCGCCCCCTCGTCGGGGTCGAGCCGGCCCACCACCGAGAACGGTCCCAGCCGCGCCGGGTCCGACGGGTGGAGGGGGAGCACCTGCCCGGCCGCGTCCTCGGGCCGGAGCTCGCCCGGGGCGGGAGCGCTGCCCGCGCCCGGCTCGTCGCCGGAGGGCGACGCCGCCGCTGCGTCGGGCTCCGCGCTCACGCAGGCCATGACACCACAGCGGCGCGCACCCCTCCCCGGCGCCGGTGCGCCGCGGTCGAGGAGCCGGCGGCGTCCTCGCCGGCCGCGGCCCGCCCTCCGGCGGGCGGCCCGGCGCCACCCGCCGGGGCCCCGCGCCGGGGTGGTGCAATGGGCGCGTGCCGACCGCCGACCTCGACCCGACCGAGACCGCCCCGGCCGGCGCGGACGCGGGCACCGCCGCCGCCGCCCGCGCGGCGGCGGAGGCCGTCGAGGAGGCGCAGCGGGTCGTCGTCGGGCAGCGCGGCATGGTCGAGCGCCTGGCCGTGGCCGTCCTGGCCCGCGGCCACGTGCTGCTCGAGGGCGTCCCCGGCACGGCGAAGACGCTGGCGGCGCGCTCGTTCGCCACCGTCCTGGGCGGCGCCTTCACGCGCATCCAGTTCACCCCCGACCTGGTGCCCTCCGACATCGTCGGCACGCGCATCTGGTCGCCCGCGACGGAGCGCTTCAGCGTCGAGCTGGGCCCCGTCTTCGCCAACGTGGTCCTCGCCGACGAGATCAACCGCGCGCCGGCGAAGGTCCAGGCCGCGATGCTCGAGCTGATGGGGGAGCGCCAGGTCTCGCTCGCGGGGCAGACCCACGCCGTGCCCGAGCCGTTCACCGTCATCGCCACGCAGAACCCGGTCGAGTCCGAGGGGGTGTACCCGCTCCCGGAGGCGCAGCGCGACCGGTTCCTGCTCCAGGTGGACGTGCCCCTGCCGGGCGCCGCCGACGAGGCCGAGATCCTGCGCCGGATGAGCGTCGCGCCCCCGCGCGCCCGGCAGGTGCTCGACCCCGCGCGCGTCCTGGAGCTGCAGGCGGCCGCCGACGGCGTCTACGTGCACCCGCTCGTGAGCGACTACGTGGTGCGCCTGGTCATGGCCACGCGCGCGCCGGCCGCCTACGGCGCCCCCGACGTCGCCCCGCTGCTCGAGGCGGGGGCCAGCCCGCGCGCCTCGCTCGGGCTGCTCGCCGCCTCCCGCGCGCTGGCGCTCGTGCGCGGGCGCGACCACGTGCTGCCCGACGACGTGCGCGAGCTGGCCGTCGAGGTCGTCGCGCACCGCCTCGTGCTGTCCCTCGACGCGCTCGCCGACGGCGTCGCGGCCCAGCAGGTCGTCGCCCGCCTGGTCGCCGTCGTGCCGCCGCCGGTCCCCCTCGGGGGTCCGCGCCGGTGAGCCCGCGCCTCGGGGGGACGGTCGGCGGGCGGGCGGGCGTCGGGAGCACGGCGGGTGCGCTGGGCCCGCCGCACCCCGGCGCCCCCGACCAGGGGGCGGCGGCCGCCGCCAGCGCGGTGCTCGGGCGCGCCCGGGCGCTGCGGGGCCTCGACCTCGTCGTCGTCCGCCGGCTGGAGGGCTTCCTGCGCGGGGAGCACCTCGGCGTGCGCACCGGCCCCGGCAGCGAGCCCGCGGACAGCCGCCCGTACCGCGCCGGGGAGGACGACGTCCGCTGGATGGACTGGCCGCTCACCGCCCGGACCGGCGAGCCCCACGTGCGCGAGGTCGTCGCCGACCGGGAGCTCGAGACCTGGGTCCTGGTCGACCTGTCCCCCTCGATGGCCTTCGGGACGGCGCAGAGCGACAAGCGCCACCTGGCGGTCACCGCGGCCGCGGTCGTCGGGCACCTGACCACGCGGCTCGGGGACCGGTTCGGCGCGTGGGTCCTCGACGAGCGGGGGGTCGTGCGCCGCCCCTCGCGCACCGGCCGCACGGCGCTGCACGCCGCCCTGCGCGAGCTGCTCGCCCGGTCCCTGGCCGACCCCGCGCCCGTGCCCGAGCGCCCCCGGCGCGCGCGGCGCGGCGCGCCCGCGTCGGCGCAGGCGCCGGTGGTGGACCTGGCCGCCGCCGTCGAGCGGCTCGGCGCGGCGCACCGGCGCCGCGGCCTGCGCGTCGTCGTCTCGGACTTCCTCGACGGCGGGGGCGCCCCCGGGAGCGCGCCCCCGCCGTGGGAGCGGGCGCTGCGGCGCCTCGCGGCGCGCCACCAGGTGCTCGCGGTCGAGGTCGTCGACCGCCGCGAGTCCGAGCTGCCCGACGTCGGCGTCGTCGAGCTCGTCGACCCCGAGACGGGCGAGGTCGTCGAGGTGGACACCGGGCGCGCCGAGGTCCGCGCGGCCTTCGCCGCCGCGGGCGCCGAGCACCGGGAGCGGGTCGCCGCCGCGCTGCGCCGGTGCGGGGCGGCCCACCTGCGGCTGGCGACCGACGAGGACTGGGTGGCCGGCACGGCCCGCTTCGTGCTCGCGCAGCGGCGGACCGCCCGCGCCGTCGACCGGATGGCGGGGCGGTCGTGAGCCGGCTGGCGCTCGCCGCGCCCCCCGCGAGCCCGCTCGACGGCCTCGTGACGGGCTTCCTCGCCCCCGAGCGCCTGTGGCTGCTGCTGCTCGTGCCCGTGCTCGCGGCCGCCCACGTCCTCGCCCAGCGTCGCCGGCGCAGCAACGCGCTGCGCTTCTCCGCGCTCCCGGTGCTCAGCGCGGTGGCGCCTCGCCGCGCCGCCTGGCGCCGCCACGTCGTCGCGGCCGGGCTGGTCGCCGGCGTCGGCGCCGCGGCGGTCGGCTTCGCGCGACCGCTGGGCGAGGTCGAGGTGCCCCGCGAGCGCGCCACGGTGGTGCTCGCCGTGGACGTGTCCATCTCGATGCGCGCGACGGACGTCGAGCCGGACCGCCTCACCGCCGCCCAGCGCTCGGCGCTGGCCTTCGTCGAGGAGCTGCCGCCGCGCTTCAACGTGGGACTGGTCGCCTTCGCCGGCGCGGGGCAGGTCCTCGTGCCGCCCACGACCGACCGGTCCCTGGTCGCGCGGGGCGTCGAGGGCCTGGAGCTGGCCTCCTACACCGGCATCGGCGAGGGGCTCTACACCGCCCTGAGCGCCGTCGAGCAGGCGCCGCCGGACCCGGACGACCCCTCCGCCCCCGTCCCGGCCGCGGTCGTCCTGCTCTCCGACGGCGAGACGACGGTCGGGCGCACCAACGCGGACGCCGCGCGCGCCGCCGCCGAGGCCGGCGTGCCCGTCTCGACGATCGCCTTCGGCACCCCGGGCGGCGTCATCCTGCAGGAGGGCGTGCGGACGCCTGTGCCCGTGAACGAGCGCGAGCTCGCGGAGATCGCCGAGACGACCGGCGGGCAGGCGTACGAGGCCGAGTCGGCGGGCGAGCTCGACGAGGTCTACGACGACATCGGCTCCTCCATCGGCACGGTGGTGGTGGAGGAGGAGACGACGGCGCGGTGGACGGGGCTCGCGCTCCTGCTGGTCGTGCTCTCCGCGCTCGGCTCGCTGCTGTGGTTCGGGCGGATCTCGCAGTGAGCGAGGCCGGCCCCCGCCCCGCGGGCTCGCCCCGCAGGTCCGGGTGGCGGCGCCGGGTCATCGGGTCGGAGGAGCAGACCCAGCCGGTGCGGATCGTGGACCGGCTGCGGGGCACCCCCTTCTCCTCCCCGCACCGCATGGCGGTGCCGGCGGACCCCCAGCGCTCGCTCGACCTCCTCCTGCGCCTGGCCGTGCTGCTGCTGCGCTCCGGGTCCGGCACCGCGGAGGTGGAGTCCAGCGTCGTCGCGGCCGCGATCGCGCTGGGGCTGGGGGAGGCGCACCTCGACATCGACATCACCTACTCCTCGGTGACCCTCGCGTACGCGCCGCCGGGCTCGCCCCCGGTGGTGCGGCTGCAGGTCGTGCGCTCCGCCGGCACCGAGTACGCCCGCCTGTCCGCCGCCCACGCCCTCGTCCTGGACCTCGTCGAGGGGCGCCTCGAGCGCTCCGACGTGTCCCTGCGGCTGTCCGAGGTCGAGAGCTCGGCGCGGCCCTACCGGCGCTGGATGGTCCGGGTGGCGTGGGGCCTGCTGGCCGTCGCCGTCGTGGCCCGGCTCGGGGGCGGCCCGCTGGCGCTGGCCACGGGGTTCGCCCTCGCGGTCGCCGTGGACGCCGGGGCGCGGGCGATGTCGCGCGCCGGGGCGCCGAGCTTCTTCGTCGTGGGCGCGGGCGCCTTCGTCGCCGGGGCGCTGTCGTCGGTGCTGTCGCTGCTCGCGGAGGCGCTGCCGCCCTCGCTCGCCGGCCAGGTGCCGCCCTCGGCGCTCGTCGTGGCCAGCGGCATCGTCGTGCTGCTCCCCGGGGGCACCCTCGTGGCGGCGGTCGAGGACGCCCTCCGGGGGTTCCCCGTGACCGCCGCCGCGCGCCTGGTCACGGTGCTCATGACGACCGCCGCGATCATCGGCGGCGTCGTGCTCGCGCTGGACCTGGCCCGGCGGGCGGGCGTCCCGGGGGTCGACCCGGAGGCGGCGGCGGCCGCCGTCGGGGGCGCGCTGACGCCGCTGCCGGTCCTTCTGCTGGCCACGGCGCTGGGGGCCGGCGCGGCCGCGGTGGCCTACCGGACGCCCCCGCGGCTGCTGCTGGTGACCGCCGTCGCCGCCGCCGCCGGGCAGGTGGCCCTGGTCGCGTCCTCCGACCCCGAGGGGCCGCGCGCCGCGGGCACGCTGGTGGCGGCCGTCGTCGTGGGCGCGGTGGGGCGGATCGCCGCCCTCCGGCGGCGCGCCACGCCGCTGGCCGTGGTGGTGCCCGGGACGATCATGCTGCTGCCGGGCCTGACCATCTACACCGCGCTCGTGGAGCTCACCGGGGGCACGGTCGTCTCGGGGCTGGTCCTGCTCGGCGAGGCCGGCGCCGTGGCCATGGCGATCGGTGCGGGCGTCTCCCTGGGCGACTCGGTGGCGGCGCCGCTCGAGCGCGGCCTGGACCAGGTGGGTCGCCGCCGCCGGCAGGCGCCGCTGCGCAGCTGACGGGTCCGCCGCGCCCTCGACGGCCGGCAGCGCGCCCGGGGGCCCGGGCCCCGGCCGCTCGCGGGTGCGGCCCGGCGCTCAGGACGCCGGCAGCGACCAGTCGACCGGGCCGGCGCCCTGGGCCGCCAGGGCCGCGTCCACGGCGGAGAAGGGCCGGGAGCCGGTGAAGCCCCGGCGGGCGGACAGGGGGCTCGGGTGGGCGCTCTCGACGACGGCGGTCCCGCCCAGCGCGGGGCGCAGCGCCTGGGCGTCCCGGCCCCAGAGCACCGCGACGAGCGGGAGGCCCCGGGCGGCGAGCGCCCGCACGACCGCGTCCGTGACCTGCTCCCAGCCGCGGCCGCGGTGGGCGGCCGAGCGCCCCGCCTCCACGGTGAGGACCCGGTTGAGCAGGAGGACCCCGCGCTCGGCCCACGGCGAGAGGTCGCCCGTCGCGGCCGGCGGCAGCCCCGTGTCGGCGTCCCGCTCGGCGAGCAGGTTGCGCAGCGTGGGCGGCAGCGGGCGCACGTGCGGCCCGACGGAGAAGGACAGGCCCACCGCGTGCCCCGGCGTCGGGTAGGGGTCCTGGCCGACGACGAGGACCCGCACCGCCCCCACCGGCTGCGCGAGGGCGCGCAGCACCCGGTCGCCGCGGGGGAGCACCTCGCGCCCGCCGGCGACGTCGTCCGCCACGGCGCCCAGCGCGCGCACCAGGCCGGGGCGGGCCGCGAGCAGGGCGGGCCACCACCCGGGGTCCACGACGCCGAGGTCCACGCCCGCGCGCTCCGCGGCGCTCACGACGTCCGCCGGCGGCGAGCCCGTCGACGGGCCGTCGAGGGGGTCCGCGAGGGCCTCCCCGGCGGCGAGGGGCTCGGGCAGCAGCGAGAGCTGCTCGCGCGCGCTCCGGCCGGCCGGGGCGGAGGACCCGGGGCTCGGGGACGGAGGGCCGGCGGACGGCGGGCCGGGGGACGGAGTGCCGGGCACCCGTCCACGCTAGGTGCGGGGACCTCGGCGTCGCAGAACCACACCGGTGTCATCCTCGGGCGCTAGGGTGCCGGGGCGGCGCGGTCACGCGCCGCGCGGGAGCGCTCGAGAGGGGACAGACGTGGACGAGGCGGCCACCAGCGCCGGCGCCGACCAGGCGCCGGCCGCCACCGGCCCGGAGGTCGCAGGCCTGTCCGAGCGCGACGCGGCCGTCCTGGCCTTCGAGCGCCAGTGGTGGCGCTACGCCGGCGCCAAGGAGCAGGCCGTCCGCGAGCTCTTCGACCTCTCGGCGACGCACTACTACCAGGTGCTCAACGCCCTCCTGGACTCCCCGGAGGCCCTGGCGCACGACCCGATGCTCGTCAAGCGGCTGCGGCGCATGCGCAGCCAGCGCCAGCGCTCCCGCACCGAGCGCCGGCTCGGCGCGCGAGGCTAGGCGTGGCCGCCGGCGGCCCCCCGCGGGACGAGATCGACGACCTCCCCGAGGGTCCCCGCCGCCAGGGCGCCCACCGGGCCCGGCCGAGCGCCCTGCAGCGGCTCGCCCCCGTGCTCGTCGTCCTGCTGCTGGCCGCGCTGGCCGCGCTCGCCGTCACGCTCTGGTTCGAGCTGGGCCGCTGAGCCCCTCCGGGCCCCGTCGCGGAGCGCTCGCCGCGCCCCGCTGCCGGGCTCCCGGGCGGGCGCGGCGCAGCCCGCGGCGGGCGGGGCCTTCCCTCGCCAGCGCGGGGAGCGAGCGGCTACTCTCGGCGCCGGTCGAGCAGTTCGATGAGCACCGGTCCCCCCGCACACCCTGTACGGACGGCCCGCACGTCGGAACCATCGCGAGCTCCGCGAGCGTGAGACCCGGGGCGCCCGACCGCGGCCCGAACCCGCACACAGCGACACAGGAGTAGCACCATGGCTCAGGGAACCGTGAAGTGGTTCAACGCCGAGAAGGGGTACGGCTTCATCACCGTCGACGGCGGTGGCCCGGACGTCTTCGTGCACTGGTCGGCCATCCAGATGGACGGCTACCGCTCCCTCGAGGAGGGCCAGCAGGTCGAGTTCGAGGTCGGCCAGGGCCAGAAGGGCCCCCAGGCGGAGGCCGTCCGCACCGCCTCCTGACCACTCCGGCCCCGAGCGCGGGCCGCTGCCCCGACGCCGTCGCCCGACCCGGGCGGCGGCGTCGTCGCGTCGGGGGGCGGCTGCGCGGGTGCGAGGGGGCTGCGCCGGGGGTGCAGGCGTTTGCACTCGAGGGGGGAGAGTGCTCATCATGGGGGCTGGCACTCTCGCACGAGAGTGACAACGGACCTCGGTCGTCAGGTGAGGGCCGTGCGCGCGTCGGGACGGAACCGCCGCGCCGCGGCTCGTCCGTCGCGGGCACCGGCCGGCCGCCCCACCCGTCACCGGGAGGAAACCCCCAGCATGGCCAAGATCATCTCGTTCGACGAGGAGGCCCGCCGCGGCCTCGAGCGCGGCATGAACCAGCTCGCCGACGCCGTCAAGGTCACCCTCGGCCCCAAGGGCCGCAACGTGGTGCTCGAGAAGAAGTGGGGCGCCCCCACGATCACGAACGACGGCGTCTCCATCGCCAAGGAGATCGAGCTCGAGGAGCCCTACGAGAAGATCGGGGCCGAGCTCGTCAAGGAGGTCGCCAAGAAGACCGACGACGTCGCGGGCGACGGCACCACCACCGCCACGGTCCTCGCCCAGGCGATGGTCCGCGAGGGCCTGCGCAACGTCGCCGCCGGCGCCAACCCGATGGCCCTCAAGAAGGGCATCGAGCAGGCCGTCGAGGCCGTCTCCAAGCAGCTCCTCGCCTCGGCCACCGAGGTCGAGACGCGCGAGCAGATCGCCGCCACCGCGGGCATCTCCGCGGGCGACCCGTCCATCGGCGAGCTCATCGCCGAGGCCATGGACAAGGTCGGCAAGGAGGGCGTGATCACGGTCGAGGAGAGCAACACCTTCGGCCTGGAGCTCGAGCTCACCGAGGGCATGCGCTTCGACAAGGGCTACATCTCGCCCTACTTCGTCACGGACTCCGAGCGCATGGAGGCCGTCCTCGAGGACGCGTACATCCTCTTCAACGAGGGCAAGATCTCCTCGATCAAGGACCTGCTCCCGCTGCTGGAGAAGGTCACGCAGTCGGGCAAGCCGCTCGTCATCATCTCCGAGGACGTCGACGGCGAGGCCCTGGCCACGCTGGTCGTCAACAAGATCCGCGGGATCTTCCGCTCCGCCGCCGTCAAGGCGCCGGGCTTCGGCGACCGCCGCAAGGCGATGCTGCAGGACATGGCCATCCTCACCGGCGGCCAGGTCATCTCCGAGACGGTGGGCCTGAAGCTCGAGAGCACCGGCCTGGAGCTGCTCGGCCAGGCGCGCAAGGTCACCATCACCAAGGACGAGACGACCATCGTCGAGGGTGCGGGCGACAGCGACCAGATCGCCGGCCGGGTCAACGAGATCCGCGCGGAGATCGACCGCAGCGACTCCGACTACGACCGCGAGAAGCTCCAGGAGCGCCTCGCCAAGCTCGCCGGCGGCGTCGCCGTCATCAAGGCGGGCGCGGCCACCGAGGTCGAGCTCAAGGAGCGCAAGCACCGCATCGAGGACGCCGTCCGCAACGCGAAGGC
>Ga0210040_10006201_pt1 | contig 14961 bp, 8 predicted proteins | sample CryGeyCG12114_NA_FD_185462 | JGI IMG/M metagenome (GOLD analysis project Ga0210040, IMG submission 185462) | Groundwater microbial communities from aquifer - Crystal Geyser CG19_WC_8/21/14_NA (SPAdes) (version 2) | ecosystem: Environmental > Aquatic > Deep subsurface > Groundwater | place: USA... | reverse complement strand
ATCGTGTAACTAGTAATTACAGTTCTCTGTCAGATAGCCGCATTTGATGATCAAAGTAGATATCATACCAGAACAAATACACCTAAGTAGCCTCTGTTAGTTACATCATAAATACATAATACAATGAATAGTGAAGAAGGCATGCGTTTACATATGTTCCTATGATTAATACAGACATTCATCTTTGTATTTCCAACCAAGAATCAATCTGGATGGTAAACCTTATAAGAGATACGGTCAATGATACCGTTTTACATAATTTACAATAAGGGGTTGGTTGGTTTGGTTGGTTGATTTGCCATAGTGTAGTGTAGCATATAGCATATTGAAACTGAAGGAATTGAAAGGTGATTGTAATATCTGACTTGTAATTAAATCAGAATGGTGAGTGGGACTGCTGGGCGACCTTCATAGAGCCCTGGGGCGCACGTGCTTATGTTACATGGTTCGTGTCCACAGCCATGTTGGTCCCATTCCTCATCATTGCAGTCAGCTATGGAGCCATCACTTGCAATGTCATCCGATTGCGGCTCCCGGACGAGAAAAGGAGGCGACAGACGGCGGCTGACCGTTTGAGTGATGCTAAGGAATTCAGTAGTCATCACATGGTGAGAGGATTTGATTAAATTCGTGCACGGGAAATCACAAAGAGCGATCAATGACGTTAATTTGTCCCGTGGGACAGTGCCTAGCTTTCATATGACACTGTTTGATATAGCATGTGAGATGTCAGATGTGATATTAAAGACTGACGGTATTGTATGTTTCTTTTGTTCTAAAATTGAACGATTTATTGTTTTCGGTCAATAGTCGTAGTTAATGCAATGATAAATCGCAATGACGAGTTATATGATTCGCCATTGGCAATTTATCTTCTTCCGCCCAAATTATCTCGGACTGTATGAAACGAAGTATTTATGTTCTCTCTAAACTCAAGCACTGCAGTAAAAATAGCTGTATGTGTATATTTTTACGTTAGAAATACGCTTTTTTTGTAAAAGTATTGTTAGATGAAGCATGAAATTCTACTCTTAAGTCAATGCTTTTGCATTTTTCAGCAAATATTTGATTTTTCTCCAGTCTGAAAAAAATATGGAAAAAACTATTTATATTTATATACAATACAAATACGAATCCATGCTTGGTATACCAATCCAACTTTCCTTTTACCTTTACCTGTCAATCAAAAGCGCGAACAACCATTAATTAATTATCTTAATTAATTATCAAACAATTTTTGCATTCAAAATGAAGGATGGATGTGGCAATGATGCACTTCGTCGTCAAATCGGAGAAGCGAAAATGAAAACGCTAAAATTAACTTTGGTCATCGTCATCTGTTTTTTCGTTTGCTGGGCTCCCTTTTGTTTCACTCAGCTGATCATGGTCTACGATCCTCCAAGGCCAGGTAAAATTCAATTACCCAGTTCATTCACGCATTTCACCTTTTGTACAAACTTCCCGTGTGCCATGTTTTGCGGTACAACCAATACATGTACATACATAAATCTTTCTTTCCAGAACAAAGAGTTGACGGTATCAAGGTTATTCTCGTCCTCCTCGCCTCCCTCAACTCATGCACAAATCCCTGGGTATATTTGAGCTTCTCGGAGTCCCTCTGCAATCAGTTGCGGGTAAATTGTCTTTTCATGTGTACGAATGGTTTGTGTAGATAGTTTGTGGCATCGTTTTCCTCCAGCGATGAGTAAGGAAGCAAAACTTGGTGAATGTGTTAAAATAACCAAGAACTCAATATTTAAACTTGGAAGCTTTGCAGCTCATCGTAGTCTTGTATTAGAAAGCAGTCGTTTGAATCCACACTTGTGTTCTCTGTTATTATCCCATTATGAAGATTTGAGTGAATCCTAATGTAATGCTTTAGCTGAATACTTGCTTTGTGTGCGGCTTTTGATCTTGGAATTGTTTTTCAGTGTATTAGGCATAAATGAGCATCGTTAGCATTGCCTATGTGTGCTCCACATAAGGAGAGGATGCATTACTCTCTGTACACATGAAATCGAGAGAAATGTTTTTTTACATGCACGGAGAAAATGTGGTTAGAATTGATCCAATTTTTATCCGCCAGATTGGGGTAGACAGATCATTATTATAATGAATGATTCTTGTGCAAAGTGGCAACGTAATAGTTAGTATTAGCTAGTTTTTTCGGATTGGAGGAGGGAAATGCAATGCAGATAGTTAGTTTGCCAACAAGTGAAGCACTTTTACGAAATAAAAATATTAAATTCTCAGGGTTTTCTCTTCCCTTGGAGCAAATTCTTGTGTATAAGTAATTCATAGTGCATCTATTCTTGAGTGCTGTGACGTGACTATGCTATTTTTTGTTCAGCAAAAAAAAGTTTTTGAACCCGTGATTTGTTACAATATTCCTCATATTTAGTCATATACGTGCTCCATACGGGAAACTTTTTGTGCCTCACTTTTCTCGCATTATGCACTCTGCTCCTGGTAAAGTTTTCCAATTTAGCTTCATTGTCTGCATAATGTGTATAAAAGGGAGATAAATTACACAAAGAGCATTCTACAATGTAATGGAATTGCTATCACCACTGTCCCTCCCTAATGACAATGAAATGTTTTCTCATTAATATTTCTTGACTTTATGGGCATACAGGTCTGTTTAGGTTGTAGTCTGAAACGGGGCTCAGACGAAGAGAGCATTGGGAAGGACCAGGACGAAGATAATAGACGGAGAAAGCAACAGGAGGATCCCGAAAATGCAGGTAATGCGGGCAAAAGGCATTCCGTTCCACGTGGATATCATTCCTCTGCGGAGCATCAGCAACTCCAGTATTACGGATCGGACAAAAAGGTGCAGCCTGAAACTAAATCCGACATACTATAGGAGCTATATAAATAGCTAGCTAGTTACTGACAAAACAACTGTATTCAAAACTGCTATATTCTATCCCCTTGATCCTGATGGACTGACATGAATACTGAATACAAATGTAAACTTTTTTTCTAGTCTATTTTCCAATGGAGTTTTGAGTGAACAATGGGGTTTTTTATGTAATTATGATGGATGTATGCAACTGTTTGTTTTTAAATAGGGAAAAGAAAAAAAATATTATGTGTATGTTATGTTCATGGATGAAGTTATGAAATAAAATTATGAACATCGAAGACTTTGTGTCCCAAAGGTTCTACAAAAAGTTTTCAATGCTGTTTTGAGCTACTAACTAACTGTGTACACTGTGTAAAGATGAGAGTGAATGCTTCAGGGTAAATGGCTGTATACGTAACGATATGATGTGTAACAAAAAAATCTATCTGTAGAGCTTTTTCTAAGAAATACGTGTATGTAATTAAAATGTTAAATATTAGTGTCACTTATTTTGTATGCTGGGTGTTTTGTGATTTTTTTATTTGTTTTGCTCTCAGAGCTGATGATAAATAAATGTCATTATTTGTGAACTGTGTATGACTTTGGCGTATCAAAATTTGGACCAAGCAAGTTTTAATAATAATATAATGGAGCTGGGAACGAAAAAAACACTGGCGGATCAGCTATAGGGACTTCATGTGCTATGAACTTTACTTACTGAAGGAATGTAATCTGTCATATTTGTGAGCCCGAATCTATGGTTTTCTAAAGAACCCAAAAAATGAGTGAAAAAGTGAAGATTATTGTAAGATTGATGGTTGTAATATAAATCAAAGTTAAATATAAGCAATGTACTAAATCAACGCATAAACTACTTTTTCATTTTAAGTCTCCATTATAAAAGTTCTTATAAAAAAGTTGCACACAACTGAACAAATAAACTGCTTCTGGAACAGACGCAAGTATAGAAAAGTAACAGAAACTTGCAAACTTTCAGAACAACTTGTTAACCCAAAATAGGGACATATGATGCAAATCTAAAGTAAACGTCTCCTCTCTTTAATGATATTTGAAATAATTTCAAACTATGTACTAAATTTAAGTGAAAGGAAAATTTAAGGCGTGATTTTGGTTTTTGGTTTGCCAAAAATAAATGGATAATTTTGTGATTTAGTTGTGGGTGAAAACTATAAATTTATGAAATGAAAGCAATGATTACAAATGCAGTGAATGAACTTCAAATCGTAGTCACATATTTCAAATACGTCTGATCATAAAATGACGTTAATAGCTGACTTTTGGTTTGTTTTTGAATGATTGGTTCTCATATTCCACTGCATCATCGTTTACCTGCTATTATGAGGTTAATTAGTGAGCATTACTACATTCTGTGATGTTTTCGATTGAGGGACTTAAGGTTTATTTATTTATAGCCTTTTTCATGGAAATTAAATATAACTTTTGAGGTGGTTCCCAATTAAATGAAAAGCTAACCGCTAAGGAGTCATATACAACAAACATTTATTTACTTTGTACAGCACGGTGTATTCAATATTCATCAAGTCGTCCATTGACTTGCTAACCACACTGTTCCTTTACAGTCACTTGATCTTTGATTCTCATATTTTGAATCACAAAATAACATTACTAACTCAGTCAGTAAAAGATTTAATTTGCTCTTTAAATCGCGCAAAAACAAATTAGCCAGTTTAAGGTCAAATTATTGGATCTATTTTCTATTGCTTGTTTGACTGAACCAGGTTTTGGTGAAAGGTTTCATGGAGTAGTTTGTTGTTCATGAAAATTTTAGATTGTAGCAAACTAATAAGATTAAAATCTTTTGGTTCTTGTATTTGCCCGCGAGTGCTGAGACATTCTTTCATCCCAATATGCAAGATGCAAAGATTTCTTTAAAGTTTTATCAAAGGCTTGCTGAATGCTTGAATTTGAGTTTCTTTAGGTTTGCGAGCATGTCTCTCAGAATGGGAATGTAATCTTTTAATTAATTAAAATTTAGCAATGGCACGCATCATTCAAAAGAAAAAAAATAATTAAAATTTTCTCCAGGTGGCATAGGAAACTTGGTAGTGTGTCTAAATTTAACCTTTCACTGAAGAAGATATGTATATGGAATATATGATTTTTTTTCGCTTCAATTTATGTAACATTTTTATGCTAAATGAGTTTTGATACAAGTAATTGTCACCCCCCAGCAATATTGTCTTCAAAAGTTTACTAACTGTTTTCAGTTTTCCCTACTAACTTTTGTGTGATTCCCAGAATTTCATTTGCATTCATTTCCCGTCAAAACATCAGTTTAGAGCGGAAGCAACGCTTCATCTTAATTTCCTTTCAGATTTACTTGCGCTATTTAATTAGATTATATTGCTTTCATCCAGAAATGGGGATTCTATGTTTTGCTGTGTCTCTAACTAAAAGCTATGTACATATTATTTTTAGGCAATTCTGATAACTAAAAGCTTATACGAGCTCATCTCTGCCATTTAATACAGTTTTGTAATCACCTGGTAGGTATTTTATTAGGGATAATAAGTGTACGATGCAGAATCCTATTATCAACTTTTTTTCGTCCCCTATCAGATCACATAATGAGATGGCAGTTTTGAATCTGCGCGTGATTAAACTTTCAAAACATGTATGATCAAAAATGATTGATAAATAGTCTTTTATGAGAGCGAATAAATTATTTCCCTATTTAGTTACTTATACAACAACACGAAAACTAAGCATTGAAAATTGACATACAAACAAATTCCGTTAGCCGCAGACTTTTGCAAAGGCTCAAGTTTCATATCTATTAGTCACTCTACTCACTCAGTCAGTCACTGTCTACATGTCTTGTGTTGTGTCAAATCAACAACTCTATATTGGAATGAGGATGCGCTTGTATCATCGTGATGAAGGCATTAGGAAAACAAAAATTGGAAACGTGCAAGGTGCAAAACATGACAAGGTATAAAAAGTATTCAACTTGTTTGGTGTACACTACTAACTAACTATAGCTAAGGAATTTGCAAGAACCAAGACGAGTAGCATCGCACATCATACATTGTATAAGCAATTCGATGTGAAGATATGACATGCTGGCGCTCACATGGAAAAAGGTACAAAAACAAGATAATTTACAAGTTCAACTCATTTTTACCTTGAGTAAGTGAGTCGTACTCATTCATGCATCATAAATGGCCATCTAATATACAGGATGGTTTACTAATGTATTTTAGTGAGCGTTTTTTCTTCACAGAAAAGTTGTTTCCATCAGTAAAATTGTGTGCGTAATGCAAGGCTATAGTATAGCTTCAATTTTTTGCAGAAAAATACCCATTTCTCCCAAAGTGTCTCTAAATCATTTATGGAAAAAACGAAAAAAAAGTCTCTTTTTTGATAAAAAGCAAAAACTATAGTGTATCAGACCAACAGGAGACAAATTAATATATAAAGAAGATAAAATGTCCGTGTAAACAATAACAAAGTAGACAAAACAACAATTTTGAGCCGACAGAGCCACACTATACAGAGAAACGAAATAAGGCTTATAGACAGCGCGGTAATCACACTAGGTTATTTACAAACAACAGGTAAACAACAGCAGAAGAGACTCCTCTTATGGTATGTGAGAACTCCTGTGGGAAATGCGGCAAAGCATTTGGAAGTCATGCATTATTTACGTAGTGTAGCCAACAGGTTGTCCGTTTCCACCAAAAGTCAATTATGACGATTTTTTTCCCTTTCTCGTCGAATCGGAAGCTTTGTGTTAACTGTAAAACCCGTCCAATGTACACCTAACATTCTATTTATTTAGAGAGCAGAGTGAATCCCAAAAGAGTCAGTTAGCTACTTACTCACTGCCTCTTTACTTTGTTGCATCACAGGTTGCGTTTATTTATATGTCAAGCAAAAAAATCCGCATTTTTGTCTGCAAATTACCTATTCAAAGATGATGTCACCATTTTGTCATCACAGCTAACTTGTTTTCAATGTCGATTCTTTTGAAGGTGCCAGTTTTGTGGATATAATTTGCTTTGCTGACATAGTTAGTTTAGTTGGCCCAAGTGATAATTCTGTGCAATTTTATAAACTAAGAGATACAAATTTAATTTGCGGTTCACAGGTAAAGGACACTTTATTTTTATAGACTATAGGTTGTTTGAGAAAATTGAGTATGTGTATGTCTGTATACTTCATTCGGCTGCTAATCGTGTTGATGTTTAACTTTGCGAAAGTGAAAATAACATGAGTTATATAGGTAGGCAGCGTGTATTTTACCCAAGTTGTTTCTTGGTGGTAATTACATTTTCATTAGTTGAAAGTTGTATTGAAGTAAAATTAGCTCGTTTTCAAAAGTAATCAACTCAAATACTTGTGCTACCAGTTTAATAGTATTTGCTTCAGGCTCCATACTTAACCAACTTGAATTAATGGAGTCTTCAGCAGCAATCAAAATCCATTGCATTGAAGTTTGATATTAGAAGCGTAAATGCAAATCATCCATAAGTTTTGTCGTCCATACTTTAACTTAACGTGATACCACGGGAAAGTTTTTTTTCTTTTTTATTATTGAATTTTAAAAGCAATTTATTGGAGTATAGAAAACTGGATCAATATGGTGTTAGATCACTCATGCTGCAGAGCAAGATATACACACAAACAATAACGAATTATTCCAGCAGCAGCCGTAGTTAGATTGCGACTTTTTCTTTAGACATTGATAAAATAGGTTCGTTAAAGCAACTGTTATAAGCAGCAAGTGCATGTATGCATGAAGACAAGAATATTTTTGCATTCAAAACATAACTTAAAATATGCGCCGTAAGCACTATATTCAATTTCTTCATTCTTATCCCTCATCTTTTCGTCAATACTCAACTGTGTTACAGCAATGCCAATATCGATTTCAGTTTAATCTTGAGTTAAATGCTAACATATTCATTTTTTAGTTTTAAATTTGTAAAAAAAATGTTTTTCCAATTTAAATTTCGATACAAATTCATTTAAGATACTCCATGAACATTACAATTCATTGTGATAGCCTGGCCAAGCGGGATTTGACTAAAAAAGAACCTAATTCGGAGATTTCTTCCCTACTATTAAATTTCCCATACTAAGGATTTCCCAAGAAGTTCGTTATCTTTTTTAGCCTATATCTCCCTCCCAGGATTTATTGAAGAAATACTCTTAAAGTTCAACAAGTTGATGTCATTTTCTAATCCACTTATTAACTTTATTTGATCACTAAAACGATTGTTTGCTAAAGACATTTCTCCTGCTGAAAGTGATGGATCTTTTTACAGGTTCAAATAACCAAGACCAAGTAAGATGGGATTCAGAGAATCCTTTTGCTTCTACTTATCAGTGAACATCCTTTTGTGCTTAGTCCAATTCGTGGGGGCAAAAATTGTTGGAGAAACCTGTGTTCGCAGCTCAGAATGTACAGTCCCTTTCTCCCATTGTGATGAAAAAAGTTCCACGTGCATTTGCCAGCCCTACTCTATTCAAGTGAATTCCAGCACCTGTCTTCCAGGTAATAATAATAAACTTGCCAAAAGGCAGACCTGACAATATGTATGTAGTTCTAGGGAATTATTACTTATTATATTATGTTACTTTTGGATTGGTGTATGCATGCAGCTATGCAGTCAGTAGTCAGAGTTGTTAAAATTTTAATTATGTACATTTATCTATTAGAACGTAGTAAGCGACAGAAAAGTGAAGCTAATTAAATTAGTCCAAGTCCACTAATAGAAAAATTCTTTTTCAATCTAAAAAACGGGCTGTATATGACGATATGAGAATTTTTATATAAATAGTTTTCAGAAGTTTGCTGGATTTTTAGGGCACACATTTGTGGAACTTTTCCAACATTTGACTTTATAATGTAAGTGCGTATAAATGAAGTGAATGAGCTCAAAGGATAAAACAAAGATACAGAAAACGTGTGAATGTGTGACTTTGAAAAGGAAAAATATTTTGCTTTCGTTGATTGCTTTTAGTTCAGAGAGGTTGTTTTAAATTTACTAATTTGAATTCGGGCAGCATCCAAAAAAGTAATTTACATCGGCATTGGTTTTCCTGTAATTTGCGTAATTAATTTCACATGTTAGATTACCTGTGGGCGGTAAAAAAAAGTCATTCGATACTGTGAGGTTAAAAGAAAACGAATTACTTAGCTATACAAACCTTGTAATGCTTCATTTTTTCAGGAAGTACAAAATGGGTTTGCACTCTTTCAGTGTAAACGTGCAAATTGAAAACTTATCACATAGAATGCACTTGTAAAAAATCCCGTACTTGGAAAAATGGATGATTCTAATTGCTACTGATAGACTAGAGGCACTCAGAATGCTTCTTCCCTTTTATCTTCTTATTCTTGTTCAATTTAGAATGCTAGGGGAAAAACAGTTTTGATTGCACCTACTAACTAATATCTGCAAAGTGGCTACCGACCGACGAGAGCAATGTTATGATGAAAATAAGCCCGTTTAATTAATTGCTCTTTTCCTTACCTAAGAAGACTTTTACAGAAGGCGTAGTAGCCAATCATTGCTTCTGCAATTTGTTCACATAAAAAAGTTCACATTTCGCTCCATTGAGTATTATGATGTATCCGGAATATAAACTTGTCTTAGGCCAAAAAGTTAAATTAATGGTTTTTATTCAATCTTTTCCAAAGATTTCCTCTAATTAGTGTGTAGTACAGTATGGGAACTTGTGTACAACTATTCCCCAAGCCGGTCATAAGTTAACTTGTGTTTGCAAATTCTTGTCAAACTGCTCTTGAACGCACTCACAGATTTCATTAGATTAGAAACTTTCAGATTTGCCTTTAATATGCCCTGTTTATATTAGCAAACCCCCAGCAAATGAACTTTTAATCAGGTATGTTGAATATTTAAGCGATGTAAAACGCTAATGATATGTTACATTAGATCGCTTAAGCATGATATTTCAATACGTATCTTGACTCCTGTAGCTGCATGCTGGATATCATGCACCAGCAACATTAGTCAAGTTTTTCAAGTATTTATGATACTCTAAGCAAGTTTTGTAGGAATGCTTCTTCATCAATTGCATTTTTCGTATATTTCATATTGTAAATGTGCTGTGCTGTTTCCTTTAGACTGTAATATGGGATGAAGATAGAATCGAATCCAGTCTATGCTCCAAATAAAGTCAAAAGCACAAAACACGCAAATTATTATTACTAGAAACACTTTTTTCTTTATTCTTGTTGTTGTTTTGTTGTTTATTAACGAAGCATAAATGAAATACCATGTGCGTAGGAACATTGCTCGGGTTCAAATGTTCCGTAGATGCCCAATGTGCTGTGAAGGTGCCCAACAGTGGCTGCGTAAATGAAGTTTGCTCGTGTGGTCTTGGATTCATTCCCTACAGGCGTCACACTTGCCTTTCACGTATGTTATGATCCTTACTTTTACAACTTTTACTACTGTATGTTCCGAAGTAAAATGGAAAAATTTCAGTCCACAGCTAATTGGCATTCGTTGTTTTTTTCTTGGTCACCCAATATAATATATAACTTGATATACAACAAAACATATAAGGTGTCAGTGTTGTGAAATTTGACAAATGAATATTTAATAAAAATTGTAAACTCACTATCATGCATGGAAGTACATTTTAATTTCGTACATATATAGTATGCTTTGTTTTTTATAGATTCTTGTGTTCTTTTAATGAAAAACGGTAAATTTAGAATCAAAGGACTTTTGATATTAGAAAGGACGCACCGGTAATGTGCGTCACTCACTCAGTACACCATACTATGATTAGTAATCAGGGAGATTAAAGAGAAACGTGTCCACCAAAAATTTATATATAGAATACTCATTAAATTCTTTCAAGTTGTTTCCGGGCTATTATTTTCGCATATTATAATCGTTTAGCTAACTAAATAAAACAATTAGGGTATTCACGAGGGCACTAATCCCAACGCCCGTGAAAACCCTACATGAATATCTGCCGTATGTTTTGTAGGTCTTCATTGTCAGCAAAAAAATAAGGTATGTAAAATGTTTTTTAACAAACTGGACATAATTTTGCGTTAACAAAACTACTATACGTTGCAAATATAGTGCAAGAAGTAAATCATTGACTGAATATTAGCCCAAGACTGCAGTTAATAATTTTAAATACAAATGCTTCAGTAAAGAGAGTAGTAGAGATTTTATTTTTTTATTTTTAGACATTTAGAGATCTCTGTTTTGTATTCAACAAAACACTCAATTTTGAATTATGGTGATTCAATATGCAGAAGCACATTAGCACGCATTTTTTTATACATTTTTCTTGCTTTCTAAAAATTTGCAGCATCCAAGTTGGGTGAAGTCTGCTTCACAGATCAACAGTGCGGCCTTTCAAATGAGCTCACCAAATGTAAATTCATCGTTCCCCGTGTATTCGGAAGATGCCACTGTAGGTCAGGCAAAAGTGAAATCGGATTAGAACAAGTGTGCAACCCTGAAAGTGAAAGTAAGTGTAGTCGTACGTCGTACCACGTACACCTTAATAGGGGTAATAAATCTATCTTTTTCACGAAAACATGTTTTTCATTCTCCGTGGTAATGACTATACATGAGTGCCTTTTCTTCACCACAATAAAAACTGTGGAACCCACAGATGATTTGTTGCTAGAAAATCTAGGATAGGTCAAATACCTGAAAACAATGGTCAATATACTTTAAGCGGGTCATTTCTACAAACTTTGCATGTATTTTGATATACAGCAATAAAACTAATAATTATACTTTTAATTAAACGCTAAAATCCAGTGTTGACGGGCTGGCCAACGGGGCAATTAAAAATGTTTTGGCGAATATAGCTAGTGGATACTATAGGCTAAAAATCATAGCTCCTTATTTCACACATTCATGTCTATACTGAATTCACACATCAGTTTTATTTTGGCAATTAATTGCGCAACTATTTCATTCAAAATTTATACACTATTACAAAATTTTCTGGAGCTCTTTACTCGGCAACAACAAGTTGGAGACAGAACTTGATTTTCTCTATACCTCAAATTACACTTTCGTTTTTGACAAACTTTGACATTCCAGGGGTACACCTGAAGCCGTGTAAACTCGTACATTTCTACGTGCGTAAACCTCCCAGCCAATCAGAGCAGACATCCAACTTATACTTACTGATCTGATTGGCTGGAAGACTTACGCACGTAGAAATGTACGAGTTTACACGGCTTCAGGTGTACCCCTTCTAACTTCAACCATTGACATTATCGATATACATGAAATTAAATGGCACACACAATCATGACAACATAACATAATTTAACATTAATTGCAAATCAACCATAACATAATTTCCACTAACAAACTCCAAACTCATCCTTTTTTAAACTACACATTGATTGGCTAAAATTCATTACATGAAACAGCTAAACTGGCAATGCATATTATGTGGTGCTACTAACTATAGCTAACGATGAGTTGTGCTCGACAACATCCAGTCTTTGTGGAAAATGAAGATTTTTAGTTTTAGTCGAACTTGTAGACCCTTAAACAATTGATTTGACGGAACACAACACATTTGTACAGCTTTGTCTACCTTTATGTTTTAATTACAATTTGCAGAACAAATTGGAGAAGATTGCACACAGGACAAGGACTGTGCTTTGGCAAATGCATTCTGTCAACGCAAATTGGATGGTCGATCAGTGTGTACTTGTGATATCGGCTTCTCCCCAAGTAAAAACCGTGCTAAGTGCATGCCCACGTATCGTGGTCTATTGAGTGCTACTTCACTTGGCTATTCATGCTACGCAAATATTCAATGTCAACTCTCGGATCCGAATTCCTTTTGCAAAGATGGGGTCTGTGATTGCGCCTCTTCAACAACCAGCAGTAGTCATAACAGTAACAGCTCTAACCTAATGGCTTGCTCAGCTCAAATGACTGGTTGTCATCGAAACACGTTTCAGGTACAATATCATCAATTAGTAACTATAGAGACGGGCTCAAGAGATAGTATTTAGCCTTGAACCGGATATAGGTTCTCCGAAAAAAAGGAAACATGTTAACACTTAGGAAGTCAAAGAGCATAAAAATCTTGAATTATTATTTGTGCAATGTTATGCAATAAGAATGCAAATAGTTAGATCATTTGAAAGCAGCTATTGCTTTCAAAGAAAATTAAGGGGTTCAATTTTCAATAATGGGGTAGGGAGTGTAGAAGATGGATTAATAAAGTAATAAAATCTATTATTTCATCTTTTATCAGCCTAACTAACCAAGTTAGCATAATATGTATGCTGTAAGAGATGGGGAAAAATTTCATACAAACGAGATGAATTAGTTAGAATAATTATTACCCAGGGATTAAAGAAAGCGCAGGTGGCTTGTAGTAGAGTTTTAACATGCAGATTTTATGCCCCATTTTAATCTAACGACGTCCCGCTATATTTCACTGGGAAGAAAACTTTTCCATCAAAATTATGCAGTGGCAAAGACGCATTTTTGCTCTTAAAGCTTTCTTTAAGCCTGAAATATTTTCCTCTTAGTCTTAAGCCACTATCATTATGCTAATATAGGAATGTAAATATTAACAGTGTAAGTGTCTGTCTGTGTGAAACTTGGCTATCTAAAATGCACTGGGTGTGAAAACCACTATGACTATAGTTTATCTAGTTTAAAACAATGGCTTGACATAATATCTTTCACAAAAAGAGAACATCATTTAACATTTTTTCCCTTCTTGTGCCATCTTGATGACGTCTCCAATTTAGTCAATTAAGTTTCTTTGAATTTTCTAACAATGGATGAAATAATGAACTTTGATTGCCTCCTTTCTCATATACAGTGCCATTCAGATGGAAAATGCATCTCTTATTTTTTTCTATGTGATGGGAAAAGTGACTGCGAAGGTAACTTAAACAATCCAAGCAGCTTTCCTATATTACTTGTACATAATGTGGTAAGTGACAAAAACACTCCATTACTTTGTATTCTTTGATCTTTATTCTAGACGGTTCCGATGAATTATGTTCGAACGTATCTCATTGCCCACCACAGACTTTCACGTGTTCCAGGACGACAGGTTCGTGGTTTGATTAGTTTACAAATTCTCGGCATCAATTTTCAAGTCTCATTGCTTCCTTACACAATGAAAAATTTAATTCCATGAATGGGATTTGCTGTGCGAAAATCACTGAATTTATAAATTAATGAGATTCTTGAAAGCATTATCATGTTCCCCACGAGCATAAAGCTCAATAATCACGTTTTGTATACTTCATTAGAATTTAAGTGGGTCATGCATAATAATATTATGTTGCATAATTTTTAATTGATCTTTATGTAACACTGTTTGTTATAGTGACAAAAATAAGTGCAAAGACAGTATTTCGGATTTGGGGGGATTTTTTCCATAGGGATTACAAGTGGAATTTGGAATCTTTGAAACACCAACTCAATGTTAAAAAGGATGTAGATAGCATAGCATAGCAACAATGAAAAGAATAGTTGTTTTTGATATTCAACCATAATCTACAACGGTTGAGATGTGTGTAGTACTTAAAATGATGATTCCTGTCCGCACGAATGGATTCCTCCCTTTTTCAGGTAGCACGAGATCTCTCTTTCATCTAACGAGAATGAAATGAAAATATTTATTCATAGATGCATCCGAGTCTTCCACTGTGAATTGTATCTCCCGATCCAAAGTATGCGATGGAGTGCAGGATTGTCCTTTGGGTACGGATGAAATGCATTGCGAAGGGAAGGAAGCTTGTCCTCCTGGAACTTTTCAATGCACGAATACAAAGGAGTGCCTTCCAGAACATCAATTTTGTATGTCCCTATAATTTTACAAGTTAAGATCAGCATGTGCAACTAATCGCTATTATAACTATGGTCTGGTGTTGTTGATCATTTGGAAAAGGCAACGCTATAGGCGATTGTAAAGACTTGTCTGATGAGAACGAGAGAGATTGTCGTATGGAATTCCAGCCTACACAATTTTGCCCGTATCGCTGCGCTAATGGATTGTGTCGATCTTCGGCAATATTATGCACAGGTTGTTAGCTTTGTCCTTTGAGATGTAAAAAGAGAAAATAT
>Ga0210040_10006200_pt1 | contig 14966 bp, 5 predicted proteins | sample CryGeyCG12114_NA_FD_185462 | JGI IMG/M metagenome (GOLD analysis project Ga0210040, IMG submission 185462) | Groundwater microbial communities from aquifer - Crystal Geyser CG19_WC_8/21/14_NA (SPAdes) (version 2) | ecosystem: Environmental > Aquatic > Deep subsurface > Groundwater | place: USA... | reverse complement strand
AAGCTATTTCTACTGGTACTCAAATTTGAACCAGTACAAGGTTCAAAAGCTTTTGCACTCACTCCACTCAACAATTCACTATATGTGCACTTTAGTTGTCATAAAATGGTCAGAAACGTAAAAGCCTTTGGATGAAATTGAAAGCATGACTTGTGAACTTATTTGATTTCATCGGGCTAAAAAGCATTGACATGTCCAAGTCAAGTGTATCGGAAATGTAACCACCCTGCATGACACATATTTGCGATACATTTTTCCAGATTCATACACTTGCACCAAAGTTGATGATGAACATCTCAAAAGGAGTTAGCATTCTACAGCCCTTTGTCCCAAACTTGACAATTTAGCTACTACAACTACTGATAATAATGATTTGTATTGCCTTTGCGAATTCATCTATATTTACGAGTCAATAGAAAGGAAAATGATAATAGGAATCCGTTCAAACAGAGCAAATCTTTCCGCAATATTTACTACAATACAAATATGTCTGGAAGCTCTTTGCTAGGTAATCATATAGAGATAGAATTTTTTGAAAAGAATGGAGTTTTACATATCAATAGAGGAATGCACAACTACCGCTTTCCAGAGCCGGTTCAAATTTTTGTCGCATGGAAACAATCTCTATAGTAGGATATAGGGTAGTAGAGTGCTAAGATTGCACAAACAGTACATTTGAATGCATCCCCCATTCTGTCGATGAATATCCACTTTTCAATAACAGCTTTATTCACATGTTCTACAGTATTGTGTTATGAATGTGGAGAAAAAATTTCTGGCACTCGGAATTGCCATGTCTTTTGCATAATATGAGATTGTCTTGTACCGTTAGTTTCCTAGTTGTATACGTATGTAACACTGATAACAGAATAGTTTATTTATGCTGACACCGACAGACTAACTATAGGATTGCAAAAATATAGCAAGTATGAGGAAAAATTTCCATATTTTATAATATCTTCCATATTGCGCATGTGGGCTTATAGAATTACTAACTAACTAGCTAGGTTGTTTGTAAATTTTAGTCTTTATAGAATTCTAGTGAAAATAGTAATTTGGTAAAGAAGCTTTTATTATTTTATACTAGCTTATTTTGACAAAAATGGACAGCGTCAATGACCCCAATAAACTCTTCAAATGTGCAAATGTGTATGATTTACTATTGAATGAGAGCAAAAGTGTAGTAGCTTACTTTTAACATGTGCTTTTGCTTATGAAATAACGATAGTAATTACATGTGTATAAAGATTATAAATTACACTTGTGTACTTACGTTAATGAAAAGTAATGTGGGCACTGCAACTACTAAATTCTTTATTTGGGAAACTGTACGCACAAGTAGGAAGATTTTGTATTCAAAGTCACTTATTTTTTGCCAACAGTTATGTCATAATCCTTTGAGAGTCCCCAAGTTGCAGACTGCAGCTACCTGCGCTCATGTTTTCTTTCACTTTTGACACATTTATGCAACTAAACAATAAAAGTCAAGTTCAGTCCTTAAGCACATTACACAGAGGATGTACAAAGCTAGCTAGTTACTTTGTATTAGCGTAATTGCTGCATCCAAGTAATATTAATCACCAAACAAAAGTACTTTTATCTTCAAGGATGGATATTCTCCTTTGCATTTTTGATATACTAAACTAACTAACTGACTAAACTTTACTAAAAACCAACATTCCGGAGAAAACTGAACGTGACGTCTAACAGATGAGCATAATCAGGCACTAACCATACAAATAATTTGTATTTGATACTGACTGACCAAATCCGTGCTCCACTGTAAGTGATAAGTAGACAAATAGATAATAAACTACTAACTTACTAACTAACTTATGTTTGCAAATATTATGACTCCAATTCACTTAAGCTGTGGATAGACCACTTCATTTCATAAATTCAAGTTGCCAACAGCCTGGGATGATTGCCAGTAAAGGAAATGAGTGCCATCCATTACAATTTTGACATAAGAGGATATAAACGCTGTCAGTTCCACACGAAAACTACAGTTTTGCACCAGACTTGAAAATATTTAACAAAGTACTTAAGATTGCGACCATAGACCAACTAACTTGCATATAAAACAACAGCATCTTAGCAATTCCGTGTGCATTTATATCCATTTATGAACACAATTTATCCATTTAATTTCTTGCTAAACTCCTTTTAGGCATGATTAGCTTATTCATGCATACTAACTAGACTGCTAACTAAATACCAAAGTGAATTGAATTTCAGTCAAACACAGTATAGAGAATATAGAAAACTTCAAGTCTTATAGCAAAAGCAGTCCACTGGAACAATTCAAGTAGTGTCTGAAACAAAGCAACTCATGCATTCAGTAAGTTATTTTAGTTTTGACTTGGAACGTTCCTTTGTGTTTCAACATAATGATGACAAGTCCATGATGATGGGAATGCACTGGTGTGTATGGCCAAAAAAGCCATAGTTACTAAAGCTATAGTTGAACACAGCTTTATTAGATCCATGATGCTTTTATGTTAAGCAAAAAAATGGGACAGAAAATAGTAATTTCTGGAGCTCCTTTACCTTTTTGGAGAGCACAAGAGCTTTTTTTTTTGTGGGTTGTCGTAAGAATGTCTGACTTTTCAAGCCAAATGGAGAAGTGAGTGACTAGAGAGTATTTGATTTCGTTTTCTGAGCAGAAAGGAAAAGTTCATCCACATCTCCCGTCACCGTAAAAATTCCCATTACAATTTCAAGGACGATAGTTCAGCCCTCTCTTTCAGGTTCCAATGAATTCACCCTATCCTACGATGGTTGTTCGATGGTGACTCCACTATGAGATTACTATTTTTTGCAGCAATTTTTATTCATGCTTTTTGGTTTAGTAGTGTATATAGTTTGTTAGTTATTTGGCTTCAGTGCTGGTTAGTACAAAACGGAAAAACAACAGGTAAGTGAAGCAAGTACATGAAATGGATGTATTTAGTATTGAGGGAGTCTGGCTGCGACTGTATGTTCTGTATAGTTTTGTGTTTGTAATTCCATGCTGTATATAAACATCATTTGATGGTCCAGGTATGCTATATGCTGGTTGATTGGACTGCGCAAAATGATTTGCGAGGCAGGAATGATATGATTGCTAGGATAAATGCAATAAACTGTGAACCATGTGAACCTGTACAAATGTAACTTAGTTAATGAACCCGAGTTAAAAGTTTGAAAGATGCTTCGAGGAAGAAGAATGAAATTGGCGATTCACATGACGGTGTCATTTTTTCAACAGTAAAGTACGAATTATTTTATTCTTGGCAATCTTAGCAAATCCAAAATAACACATCAATAGCTTACACTTGCTATGGAATTATAGCTCAAAATGGTAAATCCAGTGTGAGTACACAGACAGGGACTCGATGGGATACAATTTTGAAGGAAAAGTCTATAACTTACGTAATAAGTGTTAGCGTTATATCAAACTGTATTTTTTTGGTGAACTCATCTTTTTTGTAGAAAAAAGACGTACTCATTTAGGTAGAAAAGATATATAATGTCTACGTGATAACAACATAGAAAAACAATTCTATTCAGTATCATTTGTTAATTAGTTCAGTACGTTACGTATAGTTTGAACAGAACGTACGTTTTTAAATGCAAGTGGTACGCTGGAAGAGCAAATATAGACTGTAAGAAAATCTATTCCAATGCTCACCTACCTATAGTATTATTTTTTAACAGAGGGACAATATAATCCTGAAATGAATATATTTATAGCAAACAACAAACGTTGTATACTACAATATACAGTTTACAACACACATATATTGAAATACGCAGCACATTGTTAATTCTAACTGTGGAATTTACAGGATCATTCTACATGTAGTGGTTTACGGAGTAAATACCAATCATACGCAATTTTTTTGGCAAAATCCAAAGAAAATCTTGTATACAAGGAGACACTCCAAGGTTTCAAGCACACACGAGTTGAGTTAAAGTTGGTCTTACTTAGCATAATCTCTGGTTTTAACTAAACTCAAATACAGTAGGCATAAGAAAGAGGATAACTAACTAACTAATATAGATTAGCTTTACTATTTACTAACACGTAGACCATAAGTAAGTAGGTAAGGAAGGAATATATAGTGATTTTCCATACTTACCACTGTACATAGAACAGATAGATATTATTGGGACATTTTCCCCTTCTTTTTTCTCTTCTCAACAGGTCACAGAGCAATTCCAAAAATAAACTCAACCACTACCAACCTGAGCCGAATTGCCTTGTTTTCATTATAATTTCTTTCTGCACTACTAAAACATTGTGAGTGTGTAAACGTGCAATCTGCAATACGTGAAATACAAAGCCAAGTGTATTGCATAGTCCAAACACAGACTCGTGGAATTTACGTTTTCTCCTTTGTTTGTTGTATAGCTCAAAGAAAGTATATAAATCAGTCGGCTGGATTCCTTTAAAACTCTTTTAAAAATAGACTTGATGATACTCATAGGATAAAATTTTGATTTTTCTTGAGCAATAATTTTCAGGAAGAGTAAACAAGCTTACACACACAGTGAACACCAAATTCATTGCGGGGAGCAGAGTCATTCAGTGTCTATATGGATGCATTCAGCCTATTATAGCAAATAGAAACAAGTCTTTACTCCGTCTGTGTTAGTTAGTTAGAACCAATTTATATTCATATACTTTGTTTTCAACGCTCCTTATCAAGAATACAGATTGGAATTTAAAATATAAACAAGTAAATAGTTACTATAATATCTATATGATTCATAAAAATCTCCTTAAAGTTTGTTACTGTAATACACCAAGGGGTTCATCATTATGTTTCCCTGTTTAATTGTAAATACACATACTAAATACTCAATTTTTTCTCGTCCTTTGCAACCAAAATATATGAAAGCGTGCTCATTAGTAGACCGTTGATAGATATTTCGCACTCTATAATCAAATACCCACTGGAATAGACAAGGATTCCAAGTCAAAACTTTGTGCTCCCATTTTCGCTACAGGGAATGGATCTTACGTATGCATATTATTATATGGTATAATAGTTATGGAAAATCATGTAATCCATTATGACTATGTATGTACATACGTAGGTGTTGTAATCTATATATCATTCTGACTGAAGTGTTTCTCATTGAACTATGCCTTTCTCCTACGTTCTTCTTTTGCCTACTCATGCCATGTGAACAACAGTTTTGGCATAGCCACCCTTTCCTAATGCTTTAGGATATTTTGTTAGTTAGTTAGCTAGAATTAAGCAATTCGACTCGTAGTTAGTTAGTTAGTAAGCATGGAGAAACCCTAAAATAACCAATTTCAGCCACCCAATATTTTATGCATGTGCACGAGCACAAGGCATGCACAATGGACTTATGCACGCAAGTTATAGGGAGATGCTTGTGCTATAGAAAACTTCCTGAAACTCTGACTGGAAGAATTTGCTTACATACTCACACAAGGATGTTGTGTTCTGAAATATGAGCCGAAAGATAGCTTTTAATTACATAAACTGAATCTAAACAAAAGTTTCTTATCAGCATGATAAATGTTAGACAATGCTGTGCAAAAGTATGTCAGCATTTCAATATTAGTTTTGCTACTATGACATACAAGTTCAAGATTATCTCTGAGTGAGTCAAGTCAAAATCCTTACACTTCCTGCTTCACACATTTCAATAGTTTGGGATTCTCTGTAGTACTTGCAACATGTTAAGGGAAAAATTTAACTTTTCAATGGATAGATTAATACAAGTTTTCAACACAGGATCTATACATAGTTTTTTGTAGTTAGTACTTTGGTTTCCTTCCATATGCGACCATGAATATAAGATTAAACTGCTGGTTTGCACTGCCCAAATTCACTTATCATAAGACATCCGTATGTATGTACGTAGGTGTGTTCCAATGATAGATGTATATAGCTTAAATAGTTTACTAATATTAATTCATTATCTCTGATTTTTATTTCTATGAAGGGTTATAACAGTACGTACTTTTAGTATCTTAGATAACGTAAGCGTGGTCTAGAAAATTCTGCATGATTTATTAACTATTTTGATTGCTTTTGTATTTATTTCATTTATTGTGCTATATTTATACTCAGCTGCCTACAAGTTAAGTACTGATGATATGAGTCTGAATTATAGCTAGCATTTTCAGTAGGACACTGAACTTTTTAAATAAATTTTCAGCATTTTTTTATCATTTATTATTGATTTGGGTAGAAGAAATAATGCTCTAGCTCAATAATTGTATACCTTGGTATAAATATATTCTTAGATAACTTCCTATGTATGTGTACACTATTATTATATACTCAACGAGCTCCATAAATAGATCTTACAATGCAAATTTTTTGTATCTTTGGAATTTTTTTGGACCTTATCTACTAGTTAAAGCTTGGAAATCACGGAGGAAGGTAAAACCAAACAGAACAAATGGAAACTCAAAGACTACCATTATACTTTTCCAAAAGTGAGTACAAACAGACTATGGTTGCCATTTCAAGTATAGTTAATTAGTGAAGCAAGCTAATGAGCTTGATTTAAAATTTCAGAGATCACGTGAACGTTACCTTTTCGAGTACATTGTAAGTATCTCTCATATACAGAACCAACTTAAAAGAGGTTGCATACAAATCAATGGTTTGGAAATGGGGAAACTCTCTCTCTCTCTCTCTCTTGTTTTTATCACACCCTGTTCCAGAGGAGAAGTATGAATTGTTCATCTAAGTCAGAAAAAAAGTGTTTTCCATATATGGTTCAACTCATCGTTAAACTCCACATTATAAAGCACAGGATTGTAAATCATAATGAGGCTACTGAAAGTAGATGTGGGAAACTAAACAGTGTCCCAAGACATTGAATATAAATGCACACAGACTAACTATGTAACTATGAAATGAACAAGGAAAATGAAAAAGTACATAAAAAAATAGGTATGAAGAAGCGGAAACCACGAAAAAATGTAACTACAAAATGATATGTAAAATAAAGACATGAAAAGCCAACCAAAAATTCTTTGTATCAACACATGATAACAAATGTATTTATTTTTTTGCATTAATGGTAGTAATGATAAAAACAATAGCAATCATAATAATAGTAATCATAATAAGTAATATAATTCTTGCATAATAACAACATATATGAGTTTAATTTCTCTCTGTAATATACTTTTTCTCTAAATCTGCAACTATAAGATTACTTTTTGTTTATCGACAGAAGATCACCAAATTTGTAACATAAGTTATTTAGTACTTTTACTACACACACACATGCAGCATCTCATTACTCAACGAAGAGAAGTTTCACAGCAGTTAAACTGGTGGAAAATCATAATTCGACAATAAATTCACAACTCTCGATGACCATCATAACATATAATAATAATAATAAAAGGGATGTGGATTCTAACAACACAATAATAGCAATAATATATCTTTCGTTCTCCAATAATACAATCCTCTATCGATTCATAATATAAAACCTCTGTTCGTAGATCTCTCGGTTAGCAATTACATAATCATACTAATAATGACAATCAAAGTCAAAAATCCCACTGAATAGAACAGGTATGTAGTTGGGTTAGGTTCCTTGTGCATACAAATCCTATTATATTATAGTATTTAGATACTTACTACCGCTAATAATGTGTGGGAAAAGGTCAGCTCTGTCAGCACTAAAATAGCACTATGCAAAAATTTTCAAACTACAAAATAACTGGCTACGTTTCCATTATAACTTCCTACACAGATTCATTTCAATCATGCTATCCGTAATCCATGCAATTTTTTCCTTTCTCTAGATCTCTATAATATAATTTTGTATATCTCTGTCTGCACAGTACCTACGTATACTTGTATTTATAGGTATGTACAATTTAGAAGCAGTTGTTAGTTTTCTTTATCTGTTTTATCCATGACTTTAGAATTTAAAAACCAAGTCAATTTGCACCGCTTATTTCAAGAATTAACACATGGATCACACTATAGAGCGGTGTCATCGTATCTTTTTGATTGCCTGATTTAATTTTAGAAATATTTCATCATTTGAGACCTTAATATTGGAATATATTAGTCAAAGTGATTGAAATTTCGATTGGTTCAGATTGAAGCAAAACAAAAAATAAAACAAATATCGAATGTGGTGATCGGGACAATGGGATTGTGATAACCCGAAGAGCCACCAAATAAATTAAATAGGAGAATACCTTAACCAACATAAATCAGTACACAAGTCATCATCGGGTAACTCTGATAAGAATAATTATCAACGAGTGAGTACTATAAAACTAAAAATCCATCAAATAGGAAACACATAATGAATACAGGAAATAATACTTTGTGATAATAAAGGTTGCACCATGCACATGTTGCATTACTATACATGGCATCACTTTTTCATATTCAAACACTATATTTGTCTACATCATAAAAAATAAAACACACTCAAGGAGGAAAAAAAGGTAGGAGTGAAAATACTTTAGAAACTGGATTCTCTATATGAATTCCATAGAAGGGTCCATATATGTATAGTATTTAATCGTCAGCTCGATTATTTTTTTAGTCATGTAAGAGCATTTAGAGCAAGCATATAAAAATTGGAAGAACTAAACTTTTTCTTTTGTTTTTCTCAAAAAATTGCAATTTATAGAGTAGAAAATTGAAATTATTTGATAAAAAAGTGATAGCAGTAAAAATTTTTCCATAAAAACTAGGTAACTCTCTACTTACGAACAATCAGTATCACCATATTAAATATCTTCATTATGGCTTCATTTTGCAATGAAAAGTCTCTTTACAGGGTATTTCAGGAAATCACGCTCATTACATAAAGCTTGCAAACACAATCTGAAGCATCCCTTTTTTGAAATGCAATGCACAAAAATGCTCTCTACATCTACACACACACACACACTCAAACATAATAATTAAACTAATAGATAATAATTTTTAATAAATCACCTGGCATCAACTTGAATAAATGAGTCCCTCACTATCTCCACTGCTCTCTTTTTTTCTGTCAACTTTCAAGGATTATTAAATAGCAACGACAATAATAAACACCTACTAAGCAGCCATGAAGGTTTCTTTAAAAAAGGTGAAAAAATAATATTATCATTCTAAATTCTAGATGTCTACTAATTAAAATTTTCCAAAAAAATAACAAATTGTGAATTATCTATTATGTATCGCTGTCTTAGTCACCGTGTCAATTCTTGTACCCATAATAGCTTAAGTAATGGTTATTTCCACTTATTTTTGAGATATTACTATTACCCATTGTGACGAAGGAAGAGGAAAGAAAAGAAATTCTTCATGACACGCAGCAAAATGTCCCTCACTTCCCTATTCTTATGCTTTACAAAAATTCTTATACTGGATACAAATTCCTGATTCAAACTGAGCTGATGGAAGCAGCATTTATGATGAAAACTACTCGCAAAAAGCATTTACATAAAGTCTTAGCTACAATCTGAGAGGTTTCCAGTACTTTACACAAAAGCTGTCACGAATAATATGCTGAGCAAATGGTGCTTATATTTGTCAATGCAAGATTTACCTCAACCTATACCTACACACAATGCTATGCATTTCCCTTGAAAGTCACAATAAAAAGTAAGACAAGCACAAGGAACTGCCATTGCATTGCTTTATAATCCAATGAGGATAAGATATCATTAGTTAGGAATAGGAAGAGCGGGCTTAACAAACTCACGTTTAACAATCTAGCATCTTTTTTATAAAATTTTTACTTATCGCTCAAGAAACTATACCTCATTTGCTATTTCCATCTATACGTAAAATGTGAAGAAACTATTCATATAATCATTATAACAGAGAGATTCACATGTAACCTATATATTAGCTATCGTTTAAACAAATTGTACAAACTTAAGTACTGGATTAAAAGGTTGCCCCCTCGCATGCAACATAACAAAACCTATTATGATAATGATGATGAGCTACGATAGTAAAACTATATCCCTACGAATTTCAAACTTTATTGCATTGACTTTTATTTTGTCTTGGCTCTTAATACATGTCCTATTCAACATCATGTCCCTCATATTTACCTCCCTACCTAACTAACTAACTGCACAGAAATTGTACAAACCGTACAGCCTCTCCCTGCATTAAAAAACACGTGAATATGTAAATCTAATACGTTACGTTTACCAACGCACCTACCTAACTAACAAACAAATAACACCGTAATACACACGTTTATTCAAATTACATGAGCCCAGAAAAAAAATGCATCAAATGAAATAAATGCACATGTTCCATGTGAGTCACTATTCTTGTACATAATTCTGTGATGATGATAACAACTCAACTTCCTCTGATTCAAGTGGTGTCAATGCAAACTCCTACCTAACTCGTACAAGGTCTGATATTTATAGGAATGAACAACATAGTATACTGTGAAACCAATTTGACTGACTGACTACCAACCAAAACCCTAATTCAACTCAATTCTTACATATACAGGCTTCAATTGCTATCAATAATTTGTGGGCAACCACATCTTCCTCATCTATTGGGTACACCAACAAATTCTATGAGCACTACTTTATGCTATTTGAATAGCCTCCTATGCACGACCATTTACATAATACGAAGCTATAACGATAACTTGTATTTTCGAGTTTATTATGATAATAAATGATATTCCACGTCTATTGTTTCATATGCCCACACAAATCTGTTCCCTGTCAAGCTTACTAGGGATAAAAATCCCATATCCCATACAACAATATTAATCTGCTAGTCGAGAATATTGTATAGCATGTTCCAAACGAGACTATGGGAGTCTACTCTCAAAAGTCAATCTAATGTATTCCTGTAGTGCATATAAAATGCAAATACTTGAGACTATTAGATGTTGTTCAATAAAAGTGCTCGGGAGGTTCAAAAAGTGAGATACTCTAATGATGGCAGACTAATATGCATGAGGTTATTGCACCCTTTTAAAGTTGGTGGTAAAATGCAACAAACGTAGCTATTAGAGTAAGCCAACCTTTCATTTGTCCTTCACTTTAGTTTGTCCATAATACTATGAGGTTTTTGCATTGCCCTGAAATGATGGTTTCAAGTATTTAACTTCAGGAGCAATAGTTAGTTGGAGTGAAATAGCAACGTTCTTTCTTGTATGAATAAGATAAACAGCTATAATATGCAGAAAAAAGCAAGCACACATAGACGGGCTCTGGATTTTAGAATGCAATGGTTCACAAGTGCAAGAATGAGTAAAGCAAAATAAAAACAAGATAACTAAAGAGTTGCAGTTGCCACAAAATGAAAAATATACGTTCTTATTACTCAAATAGTCATATCAATTATGAATAAGTCAGTTCATCTTTTCTTTAAATGCATGCAGTATATAATAGTAAGTAAAGGACATACTCTTCATCAGATTGTAATTTAAAATTATCGATTCGATTGCATGAAGTATATTTTTTGCGTTTACAAGGAAAAGAGAATCATAGCATATTTTTCGGATTTTTTTGAGGCTATGTACTCTTTAAGATCGTAGCGTATATTTGTTGTTTGTTAAACATGGTTTAAAATTTCTACGGTTTCTATAAAGTTATTTAAGTAGCGTGTATAAAGCAGTTTCAAGTGAGGTTTTCAACGGGTAGAAAAATTATATCGTTACGTACCTTTTTTGTTTTGCTTACATTAAATTATACAGTAACTAAAGTGCGTGGCGATAACTTAATAGGATTTCTTAAGAATTATTAAATGTCTCTAGTAGAACTCGTAATTGTTTATACAAATATAATGTGTACTTTAGGAATACATGACGTTGGTAAAGATACAATATAAAATTACTCAAAACTTAAAACGCTCTGGAAAACTTGTATCAATAGACATCATCATTATCAAAATGCAATTAAAAATTAAAACTACTCTCCACTGTTTCTAACTATAGTCTGTGAAAAACTAAAATTTAGACTCAAAATATTAAGTGATTTGAAACCTAAAAAGTTTTCTCATCTCTTCTTTAAAAAAGGTAAAACTTTATTTTCATCAGTCAAAGCTGAAATTCTTCCCGTTATATAATAATAGTGTAATAATATTAATAATAATAAATTCAATTATAATAAAATATGAATCATAAAATTGTCATCAACTAGAAATATTCTTTTACCTTCATCCTCTAATCTGTACCCAATAAATTTTGCTTCGCGAGTCAAAAGCTAATCAACCAGGTAAAATCATTGGTTCTGCACTGTCGCAGCAGAGACCACTTTCATAGCACAAGAATAAGTGAGAGAGGGATGCAATCTAATGAACAAAAAACCTTGCGAACTAAATGCAAAACACAAAGCATGGTTGTTGGAACTAGAACTAATTGTAGTAGTGACAATATAGAAGAGACAAATTATAACCATACACACACTCTTCTTCTGCTACAATCTAATCGACCAGTTGAGTAGGAGAAGATGGCCCAGAAATACTGCCACTTCCAGTTGACGATGCAACACTTGGAAGAAGTCCAAGGATAGGTTCTGAACTCATTCTTCGAGTCTGTCCATGCTGCTCTGCCCCATTGTTCAGTCCAGGAGGAGATCCATTCTGGTTCACACGTAACTTCTGCAACTCGGGCCACATATTGGATCCAGGAGCGGACTCCATGGTTGGTGAATCTCCAAGTCCTTCATCACGATCAAAGCTTCCCCACAAGGAGCTGCTAACACTAGCACTATTAGTCGCATTTTGGGCTCCAAATAAGTCAGCCAATTTTGTTTGCGAGCCACCAATACTGTTGGGTCCACTGCCTCCAAACAAGTATGAGTCCTCAGAACGAGACGATGAAATCAGTCCATTTTGAGTCGCATTCTCCATGAGAGAGAAGCCCAGATCGGTGAGTCCATTCTGGCCATACGGGTTCATTGGGTTTCCATGCATAGCAGCTGATCCATTGGTTCCATTGAAACCATTCATAGAGGACAGAGATGACAGACTGCCTCCTCCACTGCTGCTGGAGCCGACAGACCCTCCATTTCCATTGTTGTTAGCATTGACTCCATTGGTCAAAGCATTCAGTCCAGACATGTTGGACAGGCTGTTGCTCAATGAGTTGATTGCACCCAAACCAAGTCCCAGACCCTCAAGTCCATTTAATCCACTCTTGTAGAGGGAAGCCAATATTTCTGCAGGATTCGAAAACTCATCAGCAGCTGGGTTTTGATTATCCATGTTCAAACTACCAGTTCGAATAGCAATGTGAGCTTCAATCTCTCGTTTCGACATCTGCACATTGTCGGGTAGTCCAGTCACCTCAAATACTGGGTCCTTATCCCTTGATGGAGTCACGATGTATGTGTGCGTTTGCTGTTGAATGCGTTTGATTGTTGCACCTTTAGGTCCGACAACGAGACCAACCACACGGTATGGAACTCTCACCTGAATTGTAATTTGACCGGGAACCGGGGCAGGAGGACAACCTGGCCCACCGTTAGCTGATCCCTTACGAGTGGCCCGAATTTGAGAGAAATGCTCAGCAGCCGACAAAATCTCTCGTTTCGCTTGTGCAACATCCTCTTTTCGTCCAGTCACAACAAATACGGGCTCTTCACCACGCACAGGAGTCTTGATGTAGGTGTTCGTTTTGGCTCTTAGGGCCTTGATTTTGCAACCTGAGATAATAAGAAAATACTCGGTAAAAACAAAGGGCAAAGCAATGATTTTTAGCCTTATATTATGAAAACATGCATGCACTATGAGCCTCCTTTCATACTATGAGACAACAAATCATGGGTTTCTAAATGTACCATCGCTTTAAAATGTTTCACTCAAACGGCAATAACATAGCCATTCCTAGGTCATACAAACATCCCCTTGAAAAAAATCGTTCAGTTCTCAATGCCATGAATGTAGTAGACCTAAAACGCCGCTTACGCATTCCAGAATGAATTGAGGTTCAAGGAAGGGCGACCCAATGTTAGAAAGGAAATGAACTTAAAAGGAAAACAAGATAGATATGTAAACAGGGTTGACTGAATGTTTTCACCGACCGATGATAGTAACACAAAAGCAGTCTCTTTGTTAATCACCGGAGCTGCATAGTTACCTGGACTGGGTACCTAAAATCTTGCCAATGACGAACTGAATGCATTTTTTATGCTATTTTAAAAGCATAGAAACTTCTGGGAACGACGCAACAAAAAATACAGTGCTCTATAGAACTAAAACTAATGGGCTTGAAGAAAAAATAAAATTTGAAATTGAATGACCTCACTACAACCATTTCATTCTAAAGCCACTTTTGGTTTGCACCCTTATTTATTTCTCACACTGAACAGTCATCCTTTAGCCCGCTTATCAACCGGTAGTAATCAAGAAATTTGAAATAATGTTTTGTGTAACCAGAGCATTTCTACAAATAAATCCAGTTCAAGGAATCTAAATCAATAGTAACCATTAGTCTAAGCCTGCCTATTGATTCCATCAATCTACCCCCATTCCTGAGGAAATACAAGAAAACAGAATTCTGAGTGAACATAAACACAGACGGTCTACTATATTATGACTAGCTATTCAGGGGCAGATTATCCTATATTATTGGGCAATGTAGGATTTAGGATTGCTACCTAAGGGATTCCTTAATACAAGGCCCAGGGGCTATCCAATAATACTATACCTACAGCAAAGGTGAAGTAAGTCTCAGACGTCCTTAACTCATAGCTAGTGAGTTAGACAAATACTATTCTATAGAATAGTATTTGTCTAACTTGTCTAAGTTTATATATAAACTTGGTTAGACAGACGCTCTTTCAAGAGCTCATAACCTTGACATCAACTGCACAACAACATGGTTTTAGGACAAAAACTAACGAAAGCCCAACTTCTAAACTTGGTCAATGGTGAACCAGCCGTAGGCCTGAACAAGCTTTCAACCTCGTTAATATATGCATCCAAAAAATTACAAGGTACATGAACATTTTGTCTGACAAACCAAAA
>Ga0210040_10006199_pt1 | contig 14968 bp, 7 predicted proteins | sample CryGeyCG12114_NA_FD_185462 | JGI IMG/M metagenome (GOLD analysis project Ga0210040, IMG submission 185462) | Groundwater microbial communities from aquifer - Crystal Geyser CG19_WC_8/21/14_NA (SPAdes) (version 2) | ecosystem: Environmental > Aquatic > Deep subsurface > Groundwater | place: USA... | reverse complement strand
ACTCTTCTGGACCAAAACCAGACGTGTTGCCAGTTACACCATCGGACAATTTCCCGCTCTATTATTGTTTGGGAGCACAAATATACGGTGAACTTTTAAGAATCAAAACTTCTGTTGGAATTTTTCTCCTAAGCATTCATTATTTTTTCTAAGCTGGTATCGTATAAGGGTTTTATTTCAGTTATTGATTTAAAATCTTCGCCGTCGATGGTGCAAGTACCGGCAGTTACCTGGCCTAAAGCCGTAAATGGTACCTGGGCGCTGGTCAGGGCTGACTCAAACGCTGCTTGTTTTGCGAGCGAAACCGATACGACTACGCGGCTCTGGCTCTCCCCGAATAAATAAGCATCTTTCCGGAAAGCAGCATCGGTTTCAATTGCAAAACCCAGGTGGTGCGGCATGGCCGATTCGAGCAAAGCGATGTACAAACCGCCATCCGCTACGTCGTGCGCTGATTGCACGAGTTTTTCTTTTATTAAATGTTTAATGCTTTGTTGCAGTTGAAATTCGGTGTCCAGGTTAAAAGCCGGCGCCGGCGATAACTTTACCCCGCAGTAAGAATACAGGTATTCGGAGGAGTTGATGTCGTTTTCGGCTTTACCCACCAGGTATATTAAATCGTTCGCTCTTTGAAACGCTAAGGTCATAGCATTTTCTTTATTATCCAACAAACCTAACATGCCAATGGTAGGCGTAGGGAATACCGGGCCTTCGTCCGACGATTGGTTATAAAAACTAACGTTACCGCCCGTTACGGGCGTTGCAAATTTTTCGCAGGCTTTTTTCATGCCGTTTATGGCACCTACAAATTGCCAGTAAACTTCCGGTACGTACGGGTTACCAAAATTTAAGCAGTTGGTAATAGCTACCGGCTCGCCTCCAGAACAAACAATATTCCGGGCGGCTTCCGCTACCGCAATAGCGGTTCCTTCTTCCGGATCGGCGTTTACGTAGCGGCTGTTGCAATCAACCGTTATGGCAATGGCTTTGTCGGTGTTTTTTACTTTTACCAGGGCCGCATCGCTGGGCGCATTTGTAGTCATGGTGGCCGTGCCCACCATGGAGTCGTATTGGTTCGCTACCCAGCGGCGGGAGCAAATATTGGGATGCGTAGTCAGGTGAGCCGCAATTTTCTTTAATTCTTCCGTAGATGCCGGTTCTGCTACTTGGTCGATGGTGAATTTTTGCGCTTCTTTGTAATAGGCCGGTTCGCGGTACTCGCGGTGATACACCGGTGCGCCGCCGCCCAATACCAAATCTTGAGCTGGAACATCCGCTACCAACTCGCCGTGCATGTAATATTTTAAACGTTTGGTATCCGTTACCACGCCAATTTGGGCGCAATACAAATCCCATTTATCGCATATTTGTAAAATTTTCTCTTCCTGACCTTTATGGACCACAATCAGCATGCGTTCCTGACTTTCCGAAAGTAATATTTCGAACGGGACCATATCGGTTTGGCGGGTAGGAACCTTATCCAGCCACACATCCATGCCGCTTTCGCCTTTGGCGCTCATTTCGGAAGTAGAACAAGTAATACCGGCCGCGCCCATATCTTGCATGCCCACCACACAACCGGAGGCTAAAACTTCTAAAGTAGCTTCGAGTAATAATTTTTCCTGGAACGGATCGCCTACCTGCACTGAAGGTAATTTTTCGGCGGAGGCGGCGGAAATATCTTCGGAAGCAAACGTAGCCCCGTGAATACCGTCTTTGCCCGTGGCGGAACCCACAATAAATACTGGGTTACCTACGCCTTCCGCAATAGCCGAAGCGGTTTTACCGACTTCCACAATACCCGCCGAAAAGGCATTTACCAAGGGATTAACATTGTAGCAATCATCAAAAAACAATTCGCCGCCCACGGTTGGGATACCAAAAGCATTGCCGTAATCCCCAATACCTTTTACCACACCGCGCAGCAAGCGTTTAGTTTTATCGCTGTTGATGTTCCCAAACCGCAATGAGTTTAATTGCGCAATCGGGCGGGCACCCATGGTAAATATATCGCGGTTAATACCGCCTACGCCGGTGGCCGCACCCTGGTACGGTTCAATGGCGGAGGGGTGATTATGCGATTCTATTTTAAAAGAACATGCCAAACCATCACCGATATCTACTAAACCCGCATTTTCTTCGCCGGCTTCGGCCAGCATCCGGGCCGATTTTTTCGGTAAGGTTTTGAGCCAGACAATGGAGTTTTTGTACGAGCAATGCTCCGACCACATGACCGAGAAGATACTGAGTTCGGTAAAGTTGGGCGTGCGGTCTAGTATAGTCTTAATCTTGTCGAATTCTTCGGGAAGAAGGCCTAATTTCTGGGCCGTTTCTACGGTTGTAAGCTGTGGTTCCACCGGATCAGGTTTTTAATGAAGCGCAAAATTAGAGATTTATCTCTTAATGCTCTAAAATATTTCAACTGTAATTCCGGAAGTGGACATTATTGGTAAAACAAAAAAGGAAGTCAGAGAATATCCGGCTTCCTTTTTAATTATAGAACATGAAGTATTATCAGCAAACAAGTGCTATTTGTAAAGGCAATTACTTATTAAAAAAACCAAGTTGCGGCCAGGCTTATTCCTTTGTTCGTCACTTTATCATCATCATCGTCATCTCCTTCATAGGTTGGATAAAGGTTGCTAAGTCCTTTGGAATAAGTAGCAGTTACTAACACCGATCCGAACCGGTATCCCGCTCCCAGGTTTAAACCTACATCGGTGCGCCGCATATAAGTTGCATCAGCATCCAAATCATCTGAATTACTTTCTGTAATATTATTTTTAAATTTAATGGTTGATTCTTCACTAACTGAATTGCCGCCAGAAGTTCCTTCGTATTCTGATTTGCCAGAAAGGCCAAAACCTACGTAGGGGCCGGCATGTACCTGGAAATTATTAAACTTAAAGGCCAAATTAAGTGGTATTTCCATATAGTTCAATGAATTTTTCCCTTTGTAAGAGTTACCGCTCTCTTCAATTTCATATTTAGCCCCTTTATTAGACAACAGCACGCCGGTTTGAAGGCTAAGCGCCTCCACAAAGCTATATTCGGCTGCCAGACCTACCTTATAGCCAATTTTTGATTTAGTAGCGTCTTGTTCCTCATCTTCATCATCGGAGTCTTCGTAGTTGTAACCGAAACTATTTGAACTGACACCTACTGTAACGCCGAGTTTAAACTGGGCAAAAGTGGGTAAGCTGGCTAAACTGAGCATAGCCGCGCATAAAATGGTAAATACTTTTTTCATAATGTTTTTAATTAGGTTTTGTTTTTAAATACTGAGGTTAATGTATAGGTGTAATCTTATATATAAAATACCTATAAGTAGGTATTTTTAGACTAAAAAGAATCCATTTAAGACTAAAATTGCTGCTGGCTATATGGAGCTTTGAGAATTATAAATGTTATTTAAATTAAAGCAGGTTGTTATTAAGCATTTATTTACTGGTTTTTGTTACCTGCTAAATATTTATAAACAGGTATAAGAAGAAATTTTTTGTGCCGCTGATACATGCAAAATATATAATATATAAATTCCGTTTTATAATAGATAATTCTGTAATTTAATCCCATCCAAGCCCATATATTTTTCTTTTCGCGCCTAAACCTTATGTACTTTTCTAAAATGATTTTTCAAACCCTAGCTAAGAAAGCTTGGGTAATTGCTTTATTGTGCCTGCTAGTTAGCTGCGGAAAGAAAAACGAACTGCATATTGAGCAAAAGAATTTTGAAGCCGAAATTCAGCCGGAGCAAAACCTGGTTTTTACGTTTGATAAACCGCTGGTAACTGCCACCCAACTGAATAAATGGGACACAACCCGCTACCTGCTTTTTACGCCTGCGGTTCCGGGCCGCTTTAAATGGACGGCCCCCGACGAGCTGGTATTCTCACCGTTGCAACCTTTTGCACCTTCCGCCGACTTTCAGGGCGAATTAACCGGGAATTTATTTCGGCACAGCCCTAAAAAATATAACCTGCCCGCCGACGAATTAGTACGTTTCCATACGCCGTACCTCCACCTGAGCGAAGCCAAAGCTTTTTGGAGCCAGAATGAAAACCAAGAAGGGCAATTAGAACCCCGTTTAGATTTAAATTTTAACTACCCGGTAGCGCCGGCCCAGCTTGCCAACCGGCTGCACGTATACCACGGCACCACCGAGTTACCCGCGGAACTGGTCACGAACAATGCCGGCGAACAGATTACGGTGCGCCTTACCGATAATACTATTTTTAAAGACGATGCCTTACCCGTGCGGGTGCTTATTGCGCCGGGTTTACGTACCAGCGGTAGCACCTACGAAACCAAACTTCCCCTGGATAAAGAGGTATTGTTTCCGAGCCGCCAATGTTTGCAAATAGCCGAAGTAACCACCGGAATAGAGGAAGGGCAGGAGCAAATTTTTGTTTCAACCACCCAGCCGGTGCGTCTGGATAACCTGCACGAATTAATAACCTTGCAGCCGCGCGTTGATTTTGCCGTGGAAGAAAGGGAAGGTGGCTTTGTAATTAAAGGTAATATCCCCCAGGAAAATACCTATGAACTCACCATCTCGAAAAACCTGACCGGCTTGGAAGGGGTGAAGTTGGGTAAAAGTTATTCCCACACGGTTACGTTTGAAGATGTACGTCCGGGTATTTCGTTTGTAAATAGCAAAAGCATTTACCTCAGCAGCCAGGGTGCCCGCAACATTGCTCTGAACGTGGTAAAAGTGCCCCGCTTAAAAGTAAGCATCGGCAAGGTGTACGAAAACAATATTCTGGCTTTATTAAAACAAGGCAAATCGTACGATGGCGAATACGAGGAAGAAGCCGAGGAATACCACGATTGGAGTTATTTTCCGGTGGATGAAACGAACGGCAACACCATTTTCGAACGCGAATACGACACGCGCAGCCTGCGCAAACAAGGCAATACCCATTTATTAAACCTAAACCTGAACGACCTGGATTTTGACAGTGAGTTTAAAGGCTTGTATGTTTTAACCGTTACCAGTACCGATAAAAAATGGCTCGGCGATTCCAAAATAATTTCGGTTTCGAATATTGGTTTAATTGCGAAACAAGGGAAAAACGATGTTATTGTTTTTGCTAATTCCCTGCGGGAAGCAAAAGTACAGCCAGGCGTGGAAATCCGGTTCATCAGCACAAACAACCAAATAATTTACAAAACCACTACCGATCAGGACGGCGTAGTGCGGTTTGCCGATTTGGATAAGCAAGCGCCGGATTTTAAAATTGGGTTGATAACGGCCCGCTCCGGCCAGGATTTTACTTATTTGCCCTACAGCCAAACCCAGGTGAATACTTCGCGGTTTGAAGTAGGCGGCAAGCGGCTGAGCAAACTGAATTACGATGCCTTTATTTACGGCGACCGCAATTTATACCGTCCTGGCGACGTCATGCACGTGAATACCGTGGTGCGGACTCCGGACTGGAAAACAGTAGCGGGCCTGCCGGTAAAAATAAAGTTGCTGCTGCCCAACGGCAAAGAATATAAAACCCTCAAAAGTAAACTCAACAACCAAGGTGCGGGCGAATCGACGTTCCAGTTACCAGTATCGGCGGTTACCGGCACTTATGCCCTGGAAGTTTATTCGGGCAACGATGTATTGCTGAATTCCCGGAAAATTAGCGTGGAGGAATTTATGCCCGATCGCCTGAAAGTAACAGCTACGCTAAACAAACAAATATTCAAGGCCGGCGATAGCCTGATGACCAAATTCGTAGCGCATAATTTATTTGGGCCGCCGGCGGCCGGCCGGAATTACGAAGTCCAACTCAGTTTAAAAAAGAAACCCTTCGACACCAAAAAATACGACAATTATACTTTTGATTTAGTAACGGCGGGTTCCGTGGATATCCAGAACAGCGTGCGCCAGGGCCAAACCAATGCGCAGGGTCAAGGTCAGGAAACGTTTGGCTTAACTGGTTATAAAGATATAGGTCTCCTGGAAGGTTCGGTCTTTACCACCGTTTTCGACGAAACCGGCCGACCGGTAAACCGCTTGTCTAAGTTTGAGGTGAGCACGCAGGCCGTATTTTACGGTATCCGGAATTTTGATGATTACGTGAGCACCCGCCAGCCGCTGCGTATTCCGTTGCTGGCTTTAAACCAGGCCGGCATTCCGGTAGCTACCCCGGCACGGGTGCAGTTAGTGCGGTTTACGTACGAATCCGTTATTGAACATTCGGAGGAGGCCTATAATTACTGGTCGCAGCGTAAAGAAAACATCATTAGCAGCAAAATCATCACTATTCCGGCGGGCGGCTCCGTGTTCAATTTTACCCCAATTTCTTCCGGCGATTACGAAATTAGGGTGTTGCGGCCGGGCGCTTTAACCTACGTAGCCCAGCAATTTTACGCCTACGGCTGGGGCGATACCGAAAGCACTTCGTTTGAAGTGAACAACGAGGGCGAAGTAGATATATCGCTGGATAAAACCTCGTATGAAGTCGGCGACGAAGCCCAAGTGTTGTTTAAAGCGCCGTTCCCCGGCAAAATATTGGTAACGGTGGAGCGCGATAAAGTACTGCGTTATTTCTATTTGAAAACTGATAAAAAAGCGGCTTCACTTACCCTGCCTATTCTGAAGGAATATTTGCCCAATATGTACATTACGGCCACGGCTTTGCGGCAGATTAAAGATAACCAACTGCCCCTTACCATTGCCCGCGGCTTTGTGCCCTTAGCTGTAACGCAAAAAAATACGCAATTACCTGTTGCTATTTCGGCTCCGGAGGTGTCGCGGTCACAGCGGGTACAGCCCATTACGGTCCGTACGGTTCCCCAAGCCGAAGTAACACTGGCCGTGGTGGACGAAGGTATTTTGCAGCTGAAAGATTACCAAACCCCCGATCCGCACGCCTTCTTTTACCAAAAACGCGCTTTGGAAGTAAATGCGTATGATTTATACCCGTTTCTGTTTCCCGAAATTACCGGCCGCAAATCCAGTTTTGGTGGCGATGGCTACGATCTGGCCAAGCGTATCAATCCGCTTACGTCCAAACGGGTAAAGCTGGTCTCAGTGTGGAGCGGACAATTAAAAGCCAATAGCGCCGGCCTGGCTACGGTAAACGTGAAGGTGCCGGAGTTTTCGGGTGCCTTGCGCATCATGGCCGTGGCGTATAACAGTAGTGCTTTTGGCTCCGCTGATAAAATGATGCGGGTATAGGACCCAGTGGTAATCAGTACGGCGTTGCCGCGTTTTCTGAGTCCGCGGGATACGGTTTTGGTGCCGGTTACGCTGAGTAATACTACCGCTAAAAATGCTGCGGCCAGCAGTGTAATTTCGGTTACCGGACCGTTGCGCCTGGTAGGTGCCGCTACCAAATCGGCGGAATTAAAGCCTAACAGCGAAGCCCTGTTAATCTATAAAGTAGTAGCAAATGCTGGTATTGGCCTGGCCAAGGTGCAGGTAAATGTGCATGCCCTCGGCGAGAAATTCAGTAGCCAAACCGATATAGCGGTGCGGCCCACGGCACCTTTAACCAAAATAACGGGGGCGGGTTCGTTAAAGGATATGGCAAGCACCACTATTAAACCAACTCACGACTATCTGCCGGCATCCGAGGCGTCGCGGCTGGTGTTGAGCAATTCGCCGATTGTGCAGTTTACCGATGATATTACTTATTTGCTGCAGTACCCGCACGGCTGCCTGGAGCAAACTACTTCTAAAGCCTTCCCGCTTTTATATTATTCCGATTTAGCCAAATCCCTAAACCAAGACCGCCAGACCCACACTTATAACCCGAATTACCTGGTGCAAGAAGCCATTATCAAAATAGAAACCATGCAGCAGTACGATGGCGGGTTTACTTATTGGCCGGGCGCGAGCGAAACGGATTGGTGGTCTTCAGCTTACGCCACGCATTTTCTGCTGGAAGCCCGCAAAGCCGGTTTCCCGGTAAATAAAACGGTGCTGGATAAAGTGATTACCTATTTGCAACGCAAAGTTAAAACCAAGGGCCTGGAAGAATATACCTTTTACAACGTGCAGCAAAAGTTGCAAAGCAAATTTATCGCGGCCCACGAAGTAACCTATTCCCTTTACGTCCTCAGCCTGGCCCAGAAACCCGATTGGGCGACCATGAACTACTATAAATCACGGCTTGAATTACTTTCGTTGGATGCAAAATATCTTCTCGCCAGCACGTACGCCCTAAGTGGCCGCCGCGAAAGTTTTAATCAGGTGGTGCCGCGCAGTTATACTGGCGAAAGCTCCGTGCGGGCGCTGGATGGTTCTTTTTATTCCGCTACCCGCGACCGAGCTTTGGCCCTGAATAGCTTGCTCGAAGCTGATCCGGACAATCCGCAGGTGGGTACCTTGGCCCGCCATTTATCGGAAGAGTTGCGCTCTACCAGGTGGTACAATACCCAGGAACGGGCTTTTGCCTTGCTGGCTTTAGGAAAAATGGTGCGCCGGAGCAGCGGTAATCTCACAGCCAAAGTTTACCAAAACGGCAAGAACATCGGTTCTTTTGCTGGCAAAGATGTTTCTATTCGGAACAAACTAAATGGCGCTCCGGTAACGGTAAAAACTACGGGTAAAGGCACCTTATATTATTTCTGGGAAGCCGAAGGAATTAGTGCTGGCGGCCATTACCAGGAAGAAGATAAATTGCTGCGGGTCCGGAAAACATTTTTCGACCGCAACGGCAAACAAATCAAAAATAATACTTTCCGGCAAAACGATTTGGTAGTGGTGCGGCTCGCGCTGAAATCGTTGGATGGCCGGAATATTCCCAATGTGGTGTTGACCGATTTACTTCCTGCTGGCTTCGAAATTGAAAACAACCGCTTGTTGGCAAACCGCGAATTTAACTGGCTTAATGCCTTAAAACCTGACCAACCCGATTACCAAGATATCCGCGACGACCGGATTAATTTATACGCCACCGCCAAACCCAAAACCCAATACTTTTTCTACCAGGTACGAGCCGTTTCCAAAGGTGATTACCAGATGGGACCGGTAACCGCTGATGCCATGTATAATGCGGAGTACCATTCTTATAATGGGGCGGGTGTGGTGAAGGTTAGGTAGGAATCTTAAGAATTTAACAGAATATAAATTAATAAAAATGCGGAAATTAAAGGTAGAGGTTCTATTCCCTACGATAGCTGACTTATCAATAGATGAAAAATATGAATACCCGTTTGAAGAAAAATATAAATTACTAAGCGAACTTCGACAACTATGCAATAATACTCTCTTTGATTTATACAGCTATTTAGAAACATCATTCCAAGTAGAAATTAAAATAGTATTCCAAAAGAATACTACTGGCATTTTATAGATCACGGTTTTATTAGTAAATATCTTTCAACTTTAAATGAACAGTTTTTAGAGCTATCATTTACTACTGATTTTGATTTTAGTAAGGTTAAGATGTATGATGGCTTTACTGGTGAAGAAGAATTAGAAGTACCTGATTCCTTCGTTTACTCTGTTATATCATCAGCAGTAAAAGAGAAGGTTTTTCAATTACTGGTAGTATCCCAAATTGCCAAACCAGGAGGGCTTCATTTGCGGCAAGGTGTAATCATAATTAACAATGAAAAAAGTACTGATATAAATGGCACCTTGCTGATAAGAGATGCTTTTTCTTATTATAAAAGAATAAAGTATCCTACATTTTCTTTCTTATCATTTCAGGACGTATACAGTTGGTTTGTCAATAATGATCTGTTATTAAAAGTAGAGCCAACATCTAAACTACAAATTGCACTGAATGCTTTTACATTTCTATTTGATAATAACTTGTCTTCAGAAATTGAATTAATTTATACCTGTATGGCTCTAGAAGCACTTTACACTAAAGGGAATACTAATATAACAGAGCAATTAAATGATAAAATACAAGTATACCTTGGGCAAGTTTCTGATTACAAAAAGAGCATAAAGAATATGTATGACTTTAGGTCAAGGTTTTTGCATGGTAGTTTACCCATTAAACCTATTGATTGTGATACTAGTATTTGGACCGTTCATGATAGAGGAATTGGAGAGGCTACTAACTTATCCAAAATGATATTAATTGCTACTTTTTAAAAAATGTTTTTGGATAATAAAACAAGTTTAGAGTTTGAGTATCAGCTAAAATAAAGAATACCGCAAGTTTAGCGAAGCGTAACTTGTGGTAACAAATAAATGCAAGCTTTCAGCTTGCCTGCAAGCAAGAACCAATTGACCCCCATGAGCCGGAACTACAAAATAAAAGACCAAAGCAAATTATATTTTGTTACGTTCTCGGTAGTGCAGTGGATCGATGTATTTACCCGGCTAGTTTATAAAGATATTTTAATCAATAGTTTTAAGTATTGCAGGCAACACAAAGGCCTGGAATTATACGCATATGTAATAATGACAAATCATGTGCATGCTATTCTCGGAACTCACGGAAAACCTATTCAGGAAATCATTCGCGATTTTAAGCGGCATACTTCCAAAGAGCTTATTAATACAATTGAAAATAATCAGCAGGAGAGCCGTCGGAACTGGATGTTATGGATTTTTAAGCAAGCGGGTAAACAGAATCCGAATAACGAGTTTTACCAATTTTGGCAGCAGCATAATCAGCCTATTGAATTAAATACCAACCAATTATCAGATCAAAAGCTGGCCTATATCCATCAGAATCCCGTTGAAGCTGGTTTTGTAGATGAGCCGGAAGCTTTTCTCTATTCCAGTGCCCGGAATTATGCAGGTTTGTCCGGGTTGATTGACGTGCAATTGATTGAATAATTAAGGGGCAAGCTGAAAGCTTGCTTTTATATTAAAACCACAAGTTACGCTTCGCTAAACTTGCGGTATATAAAGTTTCAAAACAATTATGAAAAAGTATAGATAAAACAAGAATGAAAGAGAAGGGAAAGAAAGTACAGAAACAACTGCTGAAATACGCAGGGTGCTTTCTGTTGCTTTGCCTGATTTTCTTCACAATTCTTAATCTTTTATTTCCTCTCCGCCTGCAAGTAGATTACTCCCCGGTAATTACCGCTTCGGATGGTAGCGTAATTAATGCGTTTCTGAGCCGGGACGATAAATGGCGGATGCAGTTGGAGCCCGACGAAATCAGCCCGATTTTGAAGAAAGCGATTCTGCTGAAAGAAGACCGTTATTTTTATTATCACCCGGGCATAAACCCGGTAGCCATGGGGCGGGCCTTGGTGAAGAATCTAAGCCGGGGTAAAAAAACGTCGGGCGCCTCTACTATTACCATGCAGGTGGCCCGTTTGCTGTACCCGCAGCAGCGGACGTACGGGCATAAAATAACCGAAATGTTCCGGGCGCTGCAACTGGAATGGTACTACAGCAAAGACGAAATTTTGCAGCTTTACCTGAACCTGGTGCCGTTTGGGGGTAATATTGAAGGCGTAAAAGCCGCTGCGGTGTTATACTTTCAGCAGTCGCCGCAGCACCTGAGTTTAGCCCAGGCCGTAACCTTAAGCGTTATCCCCAACAAACCGTCTTCGTTGCGCATCGGCAAACAAAACGACCGCATTGTGGCCTTCCGGAATAAATGGCTGCGGTATTATCAGGAGCAAAAAGCTTTTCCGGCCAAAGATATTCTGGATGCCCTGCACGAACCTTTAGCCGCTTCCCGTGTGGAAGCGCCCGGTGTGGCGCCCCATTTTGCGTTCCGGATGCGGCAGAAATACCAAAACCAAGCTATTATTAAAACCACGCTAAACCGGCACGTGCAGGAAAAGGTAGAAAGCCTGGCGTATAATTACCTGCACCAATTACGAGGTAAAAATATATACAATGCCTCGGTTATCGTCATCAATAATCAAACCCGGGCCGTGGAAGCGTATTTGGGCTCGGCCGATTTTAGCGATGCGGAACACCACGGTCAGGTAGATGGCGTGCGGGCGATCCGGTCGCCGGGCAGCACCCTGAAACCTTTTTTATACGCAGTTGCTATTGACCGGGGACTCATCACGCCCCAAACCGTTATCAGCGATGTGCCCATTGATTACGCGGGGTATCGACCCGAAAATTATTTTGGTAATTACAGCGGCAATATTACCATTGAGCAAGCTTTGGCGACTTCTCTGAATATTCCGGCAGTAAAAATATTAGATCAGTTGGGCGTGTCACATTTTGTGCAAAAATTACAGCAGGCCGGGTTTTCGCAGGTAAAAAAAGCCGGACATCAGTTGGGGCTCTCACTTATTTTGGGAGGCTGCGACGTAAAATTGGAAGAACTAACGGCGCTGTTTGCGGCTTTCCCCAACGATGGAAAATTTGCCCCGCTGCGCTGGCAGCAGCAGGATACAACAGCCAGCGAAAAAAGTCTGGTTTCACCGGCTTCGGCTTACATGATTAACCAAATCCTAAGCCAACTCAAACGCCCCGATTTGCCTTACAACTCCGATAACAGCCGCAACTTGCCTAAAATAGCCTGGAAAACGGGTACGTCGTACGGCCGCAAAGATGCCTGGAGTATTGGCTACAATAAAAAATACACGGTGGGGGTTTGGGTAGGTAATTTTTCCGGCGAAGGCGTGCCGGAATTAAACGGCACCGATTCGGCTACTCCGCTGTTGTTCGATATTTTTAATACCATTGATTACAACAGTCCGGCGGGATGGTTCGTGCCGCCCGCTAACTTTAGCCAGCGGGTGGTTTGCAAAACCAGCGGCCTGCCGGTTAGTTCCTGTTGCTCCGATCAGGTGCTCGATGGGTTTCTACCGGGTATTTCGGCCGTTACAAAATGTGCGCACCTAAAAAAAGTATTGGTATCCCCAGACGGAAAATACGCTTATTGCCCGAGTTGTTTGCCCGAAGTAAATTACGAAGAAAAGTGGTTGCCTAATTTTGCTTCCGATATTTTGGCTTTTTTCGAAAGCGAGCATATTCCTTATCAGCGCCTTCCGGCACACAACCCCGCCTGTAGTCGCATTTTTCAGGAATATGCGCCGGTTATTGTTTCTCCTACCGCCGAAATGGAGTATTTACTCGAGCAGGCCGAAGAACAAAAGCTGATGCTGCGCTGCCAAGCCCACAACGAAGTAAAGCAGGTTTATTGGTACATCAACGATAAATTAATAAAAGCAGCGCCGGCGAACGAGAACCTATTCTTTACCCCCAAAGCTTCCGGAAAATATAAAATATCCTGTACCGATGATCAGGGCCGCAATACTAACTCCTATATTTTGGTTAAATTTTTACGTTAGGAAAGCAGGAGGGAAGTAGGTAAATGAGTACAATATTAGGTGTAATCAGGCAAGCGCTTTTATTTAAGATAAAGGTATCTTTAACATATATACTAAAAATAAAAAAAATCTTTCGCGAGCATCCTCGCTCGGGAAGAAGTTCTTCCGGCCTCAAGCTGCTACCTTATTTAATAATTTATAGAAACAGTAATCAGTAAGTACAAGCCAGAGGATGGTTAGACCCGAGCGAGGACGCTCGCGCCACTAGAGCGATAGTTGAAGCTTTTTCAATTAAAAAATTGCTTCTGTAAACAAAATTAACGAACCATTCACCCCTATAACCAGGTACTTCATCCCCTTATTTAAGCAGTTGGTCTGGACCACCATAATTAGCAAAAGAAACCTTTGCATTTTTACTGACATAAATCAGAACAGAAGTAAAACAGATAAATTAAAATATACAGAGAAGGCGAGGCAACTTAATTTACAAGAGTGGCATCTTAACCAGAGAAGAGTAAGGTAGCGTGCCGATTTAAATGAAGCAGGCAGAAGAAGGAGGCATCCGGTAAGGAGAAAAATTTATAAGAAACTTCTGTGGAAACAGATTAAAACACCATCATCTATATTTACCCGCCAAAACCTATGAAAAACCTTTTTACCTTGTTCCTATTTTTTGTACTTATAAGTAAAGTTGCTGCCCAATCCGGCAATCCCGGAAAAATCACGGGTACTATCCAGGATTCCCTGAGTGCTAAGCCGGTGCCTTACGTAACCGTGGCTCTTAAAGACGGACCAAAGATAATTTCGGGTACTACGGCCGATGGCGCCGGCACTTTTGAATTACCTAATCTGCCTTTAGGTAATTTTACGCTGGAGCTATCTTTTATTGGGTACCGGACTAAAATAATGCCGGTAAAGCTTTTGGCTGATCAGACAACTCTGGCTTTTGGGCCGTTAAAATTAAATACCGTGGCTAAAATGCTGGGGGCTGTGGAAGTGGTGGGGCAGAAACCCATTATTGAGGATAAAGGCGATCGATTGGTTTACAATGCAGAAAACGACATCTCGAATGCGGGTGGCAATGCAACCGATGTGATGCGGAAAGTGCCCACTCTAACCGTAGATTTAAATGGTAATGTACAAATGCGGGGCAATAGTAATATAAAAGTACTGGTAAACGGGAAGCCATCGGCCATGATGGCGCGGAACCTGGCCGATGCGCTCCGCCAGATGCCCGCCAACGTCATAAAATCGGTAGAGGTAATAACCAGCCCGGGAGCAAAGTACGATGGGGAAGGTTCGGCCGGGGTTATTAATATTATCACCAAAAAAGGTTTACAGGGTTTTAATGGCTCTACAAACGTAACGGTGGGTAATTTAAACAAAGGCCTGGGCACCAGCCTGAATTACAAAAAGAATAAATTAGGTTTTTCGCTCAAGGGAAACGGGTACCAGAACCGCAATATCTGGGAAAATGAATTTACCCGGACTAATTTGCAAAATGGCGTTCCGGCCAGTATTATAACCCAAGAGACCGAGTCTGATAATACCGGTACGGGTGGTTACGGCGAAATGAGTATTGATTATGATCCGGATTCTACGAGTCGCATTAATTTGGCGGCCAATGTGTGGGGCGGCAATTTCCCGAGTAACAATACCATGCAAAGCCAAATTTTTAATCCGGCCGGAGGAGGAATAGCCGCTTTCCGGAACGAAAGCCGTTTTCATAATCCGTACGGCAACGGGCAATTAGATATAGGCTACACCAAAACCCTGAAGAAACCCGAACAGGAATTTTCGTTAT
>Ga0210040_10006198_pt1 | contig 14970 bp, 12 predicted proteins | sample CryGeyCG12114_NA_FD_185462 | JGI IMG/M metagenome (GOLD analysis project Ga0210040, IMG submission 185462) | Groundwater microbial communities from aquifer - Crystal Geyser CG19_WC_8/21/14_NA (SPAdes) (version 2) | ecosystem: Environmental > Aquatic > Deep subsurface > Groundwater | place: USA... | reverse complement strand
CCGCGCGGCGGGGGCGACCGCGGCCTACCTGCTCACCCGGACCGGCGGCGACGGCTCCGGCCCCGTGCTGGTCGCGCTGAGCAGCACGAGCATGCGGGGCGAGGAGGAGCGCGAGGCCGGCTTCCGGGCGGCGATGCGCACCATGGCGCCCGGGCGGGCGCTGCGCGAGGTGTCCGAGACCGACGGCCTGGACGCCTCGATGCTGCGGGCGGTCGGGGACGTCCTCGACGCCGAGCCCGACCTCGACGCCGTCTACTCGATCGGCGGCGGCAACACCGCCGTGCTGGAGGCGTTCCGGACCCGCGGACGCACGCCGCGCACGTTCCTCGGGCACGACCTGGACGCCGACAACCTGACGCTGCTGCGCCGCCACCAGATCACCGCCGTGCTGCACCACGACCTCCGCGCCGACGCCCGGCAGGCCTGCCGCCTGCTGCTCCAGCGGCACGGGGCGATCCCCGGCCGGGCGCCCGCCGCGCCGTCGGCGATCCAGGTCGTGACGCCGTACAACGTCCCCGTGCTGACCGGCGCGGTCTGAGGGCCGTGGCTCAGCGCACCGAACGCACCTCGACGCGCTGCCCGTACGGGGCGGGCCGGGCGAGCGTGGCCGCGAAGCCGTCGTCGGCCCAGACGACCAGGGTGTGGTCGCCGGCGCCGAGGCGGTAGACGGAGTCGTTGGGGAAGAACGGCTGGACGGCGGGCTCGCCGTCGGGGGAGTAGAGGGAGGCCTGGTTGGTGCCGGCGGTGCTGGGCACCAGGCGGTAGAGCCCGGCCCGGGCGACGTGCACCGTGCGCACCGCGTAGCCCCCGCTGGTGAAGACGACGTCGGCGGCCACGTCCGGCTCCAGCGTCCCGCCCGGCACGTCGAGGCGCTCGCGCCCGAGGACCATCAGCACCTGCTCGCGGGTGAGGCTGTCTCCGTAGGCGACGAGGGCGTCGGCCGCGCTCTCGGGCAGGCTCGTGGTCCACCCGTCCCGCCCGTGCAACGCCGTCAGCGAGTAGGCGCCGTCGTGACCGAGCAGCTCCAGCGTGCCCAGCGTCCCGAACGTCCCGTTGTAGCGGTACCCCGACGCGTGGAGGCAGGACCGCTCGCCCGACACGGTCAGGCAGGGCCCGGCCAGGACCACCTCCGAGCGTCGGCCGGCCGTGAGCGAGGAGACCCGGACGACGGCCCGGTCCCCGTCGGGCGCCTCGGCGGTGGTCGACACGGTCACCGGGCCGGGTGAGCGGTCCAGCCCCGTGGTCGCGACCGCGGAGGACCAGAGCTGCACCGCGTCGGCCCCGGACGGGTCGAGCGTCCGCACCAGCGCCGCGACGTCGCTGGGGGCGCGGCCGTCGAGCAGGGCCCGCAGCGTCGCCTCGACCGCGGCCGAGGGCGTCGGGGACGGCGTCGGCGTCAGGACGGAGACGTCCGGGCGGTTGCCCTCCGACACGGTGGGCCCGAGCAGGGTGGCGAGGACGCTGAGGTACCAGCGACCGGAACGTTCCACGCCCACCAGCCGCGGCAGGGTGCCGAGCGAGGGCAGCGTCGTCCCGCGGTAGGTCACGTCGCGCGGCTGCTCCAGCTGCACGTAGCCGAACCAGGCCCGCAGCAGGCCGTGCGCCGCGTCGGGGGTGATCCGGGTGCGGACGGCGAGGTCACCGAGGTCGACGACGGCGACGTCGCCCGTCTCGGCCTCCACGCGGGGCGTGGCGCCGGTGAGGTCGAGGTCCAGCCCGTCGAGCGCGTGGGCGCCGCTGCCGGTCGGGCCCCCGTCGACCGCGGTCGGCAGGTCGAGGGCGTCGATGCGGTGCGTCCAGGCGTCCGCCAGCCGGACGAGCGCGGTCCGTTCGGACGGTTCGACGAGCCGGACGAGCGCGCCGAGGTCCTCGCGGTCGAGGGCGGAGACGACCCGGTCGGCCAGGGCGGTCGGGGACGAGGCCCCGCCCCGGAGGCGGTCGGCCGCGGCGAGGCCGCCGAGCACGAGCGCGACGACCAGCACGCCGACCCCGAGGACGAGCAGCAGCCGACGGTCGACGGACCGGGGCTCGACCGTGAGCACCTCCGGCTGCGGTGCGAGGGCCATTGGCTCAGGGGACGTCGACGGACCCCTGGTCGAGGGTCACGCGCTGCTGCGCGACCGGGGGTGCGGCGTTGGCGGACCCGTCGTGCGGGTCGACGTCGTGCAGGGCACCGGCCGGCGGCTCCACCGGAACGTGCCCCAGGGCGGGTGCGCGGAAGCCGGGGGAGAGCAGCTCGGCCAGCGTCACGGCGTGCCGGTCGGCGAGCTCGGCCAGCTGGGTGCGGCAGGAGAAGCCGTCGGCCAGCACGACGGCGTCGGGACGCTGCCGGACGGCGGGCAGCAGGTCGTGCTCGGCGACGGCGACGGACACGTCGTAGTGACCCTGCTCGACCCCGAAGTTGCCGGCCAGGCCGCAGCAGCCGCCGACCGTCGTGACGGTGGCGCCGGTCGCGGCGAGCAGCGCGGCGTCGGCCCGCCAGCCGATGACGGAGGCGTGGTGGCAGTGCGGCTGGGCCACGACCTCGACGCCGCTCAGGTCCGGCGCGGTCCACCCGTCGGTGCGCTCCAGCAGCTCGGCCAGGGTGTGCACCCCGGCGGCGACCTCGGCGACCCGCGGGTCGTCCAGGAGCTCGGCGGCGTCGCTGCGCCACACCGCCAGGCAGGAGGGCTCGAGGCCGACGACCGGCACCCCGGCGGCGACGACCGGGTGCAGCACGTCGAGGGCCTGGCGCAGCTGACGCCGGGCTCCCTCGCGCTGCCCGGTGCTGATCCAGGTCAGTCCGCAGCAGGCGTTGCGCTCGAGGAAGCGCGGCGCGTAGCCCGCGGCCCGCAGCACCTCGACCACCGGTGCCGCGCCCGCACCGTCGAAGCAGTCGGAGAACGAGTCGACCCAGACGACCACGGGACGGCCCGTCGTGTCGTCGGCGGGCGCCTCCACCCGGGCGCGGGCCGGGCGGTCGGCGAAGCGCGGCAGGGAGCGACGCTGGTCGACCCCCGCGCTCCAGCGCACCAGGTGGCGCAGGCCCGGCGTGGCCGTCGACAGGTTGACCAGGGCGGAGAGCCCGCGGACGCGGGTGATGAGCCGGCCCCAGCGGGGGAGCCAGCCGAGGGCGTAGTGGCTGCGCGGGCGTAGCCGGCCGGCGTAGGCGTGGTCGATGGCGACCGACTTGTACGAGGCCATGTCCACCCCGGTCGGGCAGTCGCGGGCGCAGCCCTTGCAGGACAGGCAGAGGTCGAGGGCGTCGTGCACCTCAGGGGCGCGCCAGCCGTCGACGAGGGTGCCGTTGACCAGCTCCTGGAGCACCCGGGCACGACCGCGGGTGGAGTCCTTCTCCTCGCGGGTCGCCTGGTAGGACGGGCACATCACGCCCTGCGAGCCGGTGGTGTTCGCCAGGCACTTGCCCACGCCGCTGCAGCGGTGCACCTCGGCGGAGAAGGCCCGGCTGACCGGCAGCGGCCGCCCGACCAGGCCCGACGTCCGCAGGTCGGCGTCGACCGGGGCCGGGTCGACGAGGACGCCGGGGTTGAGCAGGTCGTCGGGGTCGAAGGCGGCCTTGACCTGGCCGAAGAGCGCGATCGCCGCGGGCGAGTACATGGCGGGCAGCAGCGCGGAACGCGCCCGGCCGTCGCCGTGCTCGCCGGACATCGACCCGCCGTACGAGGCCGCGACCCGGGCCGCCTGCTCGACGAAGCGCCGGTAGGTCTGCGCGCCGCCCGGCGTGGTGAGGGGGAAGTCGATCCGTGCGTGCACGCAGCCGTCGCCGAAGTGGCCGTACGGCAGCGCGTCGAGCCCGAACTCGGTGAGCAGGGCGTCGAAGTCGCGCAGGTAGTCGCCGAGCCGGGCCGGGGGCACGGCGGCGTCCTCCCAGCCCGGGTAGGCGGGCTCGGCGAGGCTGACCCCGGCGAGGCCGGCGCCGTCCTCGCGGATCTTCCACAGCGCCAGCGCCGCGGTCGGGTCCTCCACGGCGAAGCCGTCGAGCGCGCCGGCGTCGGCCAGCACACGGGCCGCGCGGTCGGCGACCTCGGCCGGGTCGTCGCCGACGACCTCGACCAGCATGAAGCCGTCGCCACGGGGGAGCGGCGGCACGGCGGAGTCGCCGCGACGCCGGCGGACGACGTCGACGATGCGGCGGTCCAGGCCCTCGACCGCGGTGGGGCGGTGCGGCAGGACCGCGACGACCGCATCGGCCGCGTCGGCCATCGAGGCGTAGCCCAGCGCGACCATCCGCTTGTGCGGCGCGTCGGCGACCAGCCGCACGGTGGCGCCCGTGATGACGGCGAGCGTGCCCTCGGTGCCGGCCAGGAAGCGGGCGACGTCGAAGCCGCGCTCGGGCAGCAGGTGCTCGAGGCTGTAGCCCGACACCTGGCGCCCGAACGTGCCGAGCTCGGTGCGGATCGTCCCCAGGCCGCTCGCGACGACGCCCTGCAGCGCGGCGAGGCTGGCCGCCTCCGGTGCCGTGGTGGAGCCCGACGTGCCGTGCTCGAGGTGCAGCCGCTCGCCGCGACCCGTGACGACGTCCAGGGCGAGCACGTTGTCGGCGGTGCGGCCGTAGCCCAGGGCGCGGGGGCCGCAGGCGTTGTTGCCGATCATCCCGCCGACGGTGCAGCGGTTGTGCGTGGACGGGTCGGGCCCGAAGCGCAGCCCGTACGGCGCCGCGGCGGCCTGGAGGGCGGACTGCACGACGCCCGGCTCGACGCGGGCGCTGCGGGCCTCCGGGTCGACCTCGCCGATCCGCGTGAGGTGGCGCCCCACGTCCACCACCAGGCCCGGCCCGACGGCGTTCCCCGCGCAGGACGTCCCGGCCCCACGGGTGGTGACCGGGATCCGGGCGGTGCGCGCGGCGTCGAGCACGGCGAGCAGCTCGTCGACCGTGCGCGGCCGGGCCACCGCCTGCGGGACGACGCGGTAGAGCGAGGCGTCGGTCGAGTAGAGGGCGCGGGCCAGCGTGGACGTGTCCAGGGCGCCGGCGGCGTCGCGCCGCTCCAGCTCGGCGTGGAGCTCGCGGAGGGGTGCGGGGACGTCGCCGCCCGTGGGCGCGACGAGCAGGGGCGCGGTCGAGGACATGATCGCCCCCGATGCTACGTGGGGCCGCTCAGTCCTGGGGGACGGCGAGCATGGCCCGGAACGCCCGCCCGAGGGCCTCGAGGTCGGCTGGGTCGACCGCGTCCACGAAGTTGCGGCGCACGCACTCCACGTGGCTCGGCGCAGCGTCCCCGAGCAGCCGGTGCCCGGCGTCGGTCAGGTTGGCCCACACCCCGCGCCGGTCGACCGGGCAGGTCGCGCGCGCGACGAGGCCCCGCTTCTCCATGCGGGTGACGGTGTGGGTGAGCCGGGAGCGGCTCTGGTGCACCGCGTCGGCGAGCTCGGCCATCCGGAGCTGGCAGTCGGCCGCCTCGGAGAGGGTCACGAGGATCTCGTACTCGGCGAGGTCGAGGTCGTGGTCGCGGAGCTGGGCGTCGAGGCGCTCGTTGATGACGGCGCTGCCGAGCAGGTAGGCACGCCAGACCTGCTGCTGGCCGTCCGTGAGCCAGCGCGCTGCCGGGGGTGCAGTCGTGGTCATGTCACGTTCAACAGTACGCGCGTCGAGCACCGTTCCCCCAGGCGACGACGCAGCGTCGTGGTGTCTGTCGTCCGTGCGGACGACAGCCCGTCCGGACCGCAGCCCGACCCTGCACCGACCGCGCCGGTGCGGCTTCCCGCCGCCCCGCCGAGGGGGCGACGCCACGGCGGTGGTCGCGCTCCGGAGCGTGGAGGGGCGGTTCCGGTAGCCTGACGAGACCAGCCTTCACCGTGGCCGGCTGACGCTTGCCGAGGCGGCCCGTACGAGCACGCGGAGCCGACATGGACCCAGCCGACCGAACCGACCAGGCGAACGACATCCTGGCGCAGCGTCCTGCCTCGGTGGGGGCGATGCTGCTCGACCAGGTCGAGGCCTCCGGCGACCGGGAGGCGTTCCGCCACCTCGCCGAGGGCCGGTGGGTCTCGCTGTCCTGGCGCGAGACGAAGGACGCGGCGTTCGAGATCGCAGCAGGCCTGCTCGACGTCGGCGTGCAGTTCGAGGACCGGGTGGCGATCGCCTCCGGCACCCGGATCGAGTGGGTGCTGGCCGACCTCGCGATCATGTCGGCGGGCGCCGCGACCACGACCGTCTACCCCACCACCCAGCACGAGGACGTCGCCTTCATCCTGGGCGACTCCGGGGCGCGGGTGGTCTTCGCCGAGGACCAGGGCCAGGTCGACAAGATCGAGGCCCACGCCGACGAGCTCACCGACCTCGAGACGATCGTGCAGATCAGCGGCGAGCCGCGCGGGGGGCGCACGGTCGGCCTGGCCGAGCTCCGCGAGCGGGGCCGCGCACGGCTCGCCGCGGAACCGTCCTGCGTGGAGGACGTGATCGCCCGGACCGGACCGGAGCACCTCGCGACGCTGATCTACACCTCGGGGACGACCGGTCGGCCCAAGGGCGTCCGCCTCGTCCACGACTGCCTCACCTACGAGGGCGCGGCCGTCGAGGCGTACGACATCATCTCCCGCGACGACCTGCAGTACCTCTGGCTGCCGCTCAGCCACGTCTTCGGCAAGGCCCTGATCGCCATCCAGGTCAAGATCGGCTTCGCCACCGCCATCGAGGGCGACATCGACTCCCTCGTCGACAACCTCGGCGCGGTGCAGCCGACCTTCATGTGCGGCGCCCCGCGGATCTTCGAGAAGGTGCGTGCCCGGGTCATGACGAGCGCGTCGGCGGGGCCGCGCAAGCGGATCGTCGACTGGGCGTTCGGGGTCGGGCGCCGCACGACGCCGGTGCGCCTCGCCGGCGGTCGCCCGCGCGGGCTGCTCGCGGCCCAGCAGGCGCTCGCGGAGCGGCTCGTCTTCTCCACGATCAAGGCCCGCATGGGCGGCAAGATCAGGTTCTTCGTGTCGGGCTCCGCCGGCCTCAACCGCGAGGTCCAGGAGTGGTTCTACGCGGCCGGGCTGCTCGTGCTGGAGGGTTACGGGCTGACCGAGACGAGTGCCGCGACCTTCGTCAACAACCCGCGCGACACGCGCTTCGGCACGGTCGGGCCGCTGCTGCCCGGCTCGGAGGCGGAGATCGCCGACGACGGCGAGATCATGATCAAGGGTCCCGGTGTCATGCGCGGCTACCACCACCTGCCCGACGCGACGGCCGAGGCGTTCGTGGACGGCTGGTTCGCGACCGGCGACATGGGCGAGATCGACGACCACGGCTACCTGCGGATCACCGACCGCAAGAAGGACCTGATCAAGACCTCGGGCGGCAAGTACGTCGCGCCGGCCGAGGTCGAGGGCGTGATCAAGGCCGCGTGCCCCTACGTCAGCCAGGTCGTCGTGCACGGCGAGGGCCGCAAGTACATCAGCGCCCTGGTCGCGCTCGACCCCGACGCGATCCGCGAGTGGGCCGACGGCCAGGCCCTGACCTACTCCTCCGTCGAGGACCTGACGAAGGCCCCCGAGGTGCGCGCGCTCGTGGACGGCTGCGTCCAGGCCGCGAACCGCAAGCTCGAGCGCTGGGAGACGGTCAAGCGCTGGGCCTTCCTGCCCGGCGAGCTCGACGTCGAGCGCGGGGAGGTGACGCCGAGCATGAAGGTGCGCCGCGCCGAGGTGGAGCGGCGCTACCACGACCTGCTCGACTCCCTCTACGACCGCGACTGAGCGCCGCGTGCCCGCCGACCCGCGGCCCCGCTTCGACTACCGCTCGCCCCGGCGCTGGGGCGACCTCGACGCGCAGGGCCACGTCAACAACGCCGTCTACCTCGACCACCTCCAGGACGCCCGGGTGGCGTTCCTGCACGCCGGTGCCCCCGGGCTGGCCGGCATGCTCGCCACCGGCGTGCTCGTGGTCGCGCAGCAGGTCGAGTACCTCGCGCCCGTCGGCTACGGGCCCGAGCCGCTCACCGTCTCGACGTGGATCGACCGGCTCGGGGCCAGCCGCTTCGTCGTCGGCTACGACGTCCTGGACGGTGGGACGCTCGCGGCCCGGGCCCGGACGACGCTGGTCCCCTTCGACCTCGACGGCGGCGGGGTGCGCCGGCTGAACGACATCGAGCGGGCGGCGTTCGAGGCCTACCTCGACCCGGCCGAGCCGCTGCGCGAGCTGCCCCGCGTCGCGGTGGGGGAGGGGGCGGCGCGCCACCCGCTCACCGTGCGGTGGTCCGACCTCGACGCGTTCGGGCACGTGAACAACGTGAAGTTCTACGACTACGTCCAGGAGGCGCGCGTCGCGATCATGACCGGCAGCCTGGAGTGGTCCGACGGGGTCGTCTGGTCCCTGGTGCGCCAGGACGTCGACCACCTCGCGCCGCTCGACCACCGCAGCGAGCCGTACGAGGTCGCCACCAGCGTCGTCGCCGTGGGGAACCGGTCGTTCACCCTGACCGCCGAGGTGCGCGACCCCGGCACCGGCACCGTCTACGCCCGGGCGCGTTCCGTGGCGGTCGGCCCGCGCCAGCTCGACGCCACCGAGCGGGCGGCGCTGGCGCGGTGGGCGCTGCCGGACGCGCCCGGCCTGGCGGGCTGAGGCTCAGCCCGCGTCGGGTCGCCGGCCCAGCGACACGGTGCGGGCGACCCCGAGCCCCATGGTCGGGGCGGGCGCATCCTCCTCGCCGGGGCTGTTGACCATGAACTGCGCGGCGCGCTCGAGGTAGGTCCACAGCTCGGTGCGCGGCCCCTCGGGCAGGTCGAGCGAGTCGACCGCGTCGCGCATGTGGCGGATCCAGCGGTCGCGCATGTCGGGGGTGACGGAGAAGGGCGCGTGCCGCATCCGCAGGCGTGGGTGGCCGCGCTCCTCGCTGTAGGTCGTCGGGCCGCCCCAGTACTGCTCGAGGAAGCCGCGCAGCCGGTCCTCGGCCGGGCCGAGGTCCTCCTCGGGGTAGAGCGCGCGCAGCGGCGCGTCACCGGCGACGCCGGCGTAGAAGCGGCGCACGAGCGCGACGAAGGTCGGGTGGCCGCCCACCGCGTCGTAGAACGTGGCGGGGCCGGCAGGGCTGGCGGGAGGCTCGGACATCGCCCTCCATCATCCCCTGCCGGCCGCGGGCCGCGCGCCGCCGGCCCTCCCGGAGCCTGGCACGCTTGGTCGTGGGCGACCGGTCTGGTCGCCGACCCCAGATCCGGCCCGTCGACGGGCCGTGGACACGAAGGAGCACACATGGCTGTCGTCCGTACCGCGCAGGCCCACTGGGAGGGCTCGCTGATGGAGGGCCAGGGCGAGGTCGAGCTGGTCTCGTCCGAGGCCGGGAGCTTCGAGGTCAACTGGCCGTCCCGCGCCGAGAAGCCGAACGGGAAGACGAGCCCCGAGGAGCTCATCGCCGCCGCGCACTCCACCTGCTTCTCGATGGCGCTGTCGCACGGCCTCGCCGGCGCCGGGCACGCCCCGACGAGCATCGACACCACCGCCGACGTGACCTTCCAGGCGGGCACCGGGATCACCGGCATCAAGCTGACCGTCGTCGGCGACGTCCCCGGCATCACCGCCGAGGAGTTCGACGCCGCCGCCCAGGATGCGAAGGAGAACTGCCCCGTCTCGCAGGCCCTCAAGGCCGTGCCGATGACGCTCGAGGTCAGCTTCAAGGGCTGAGCCCGCCCCTCCGACAGGCTCCCGGGAGCGTCCTTCGGGCCTCCGTGCCCCGGCCCTCAGGCCACGTTCCCGGAGCCTGTCGACGGGCTCGTCGCGGCGTCGACCAGCCGCACCGTCTGCACGGTGTCCGCCGCGACCGGGCGCCCGGAGCCGCCCTGGCTGAAGTTGCCGATCCGGATCATCTCGCCGTTGCGCACGTACCAGGCGTTGCCGTGGTCGTCGCGCAGCGTCGTGACGCGCAGGTTGATGGCCTCCACCGTGCCGGAGGCCTCCTTCATGTCGACGTAGTCGCCCACGCCGAACTGCCCCTCGACCAGCATGAACATGCCGGAGACGAGGTCCTTCACGACGTTCTGCAGGCCGAAGGCGACCGTCACCGCGACCACCGAGGTCCCGGCGATGATCGAGGTGATGTTGAAGCCCATCTCCGAGAAGATCATCAGCAGCGCGACGATCGTGATCACCGCCGTCGTGGCGCTGCGGGCGAGCGAGCCCAGCGCCCGGACGCGCGAGTCGCGGCGGCCGTCGGGCTCGCGGTCGCTCTCGCGGAGCGCCTCCAGCGCGCGGATCCGCAGCCGCCGCCGGTCCCCGGTGGCCCGGCTCACCGCGCGGTCGATCAGCCGGTTCACCACGGCACGGGCGACCAGCGCGAGGACCACCAGGAACGCGATGCGCAGCGGCACGAACTGGACGGCGTCGGCGAGGGTGCGCGGGAACCACGGGGGCATGGACGCCACCCTAGGAGGCTGAGACCCCCGGGGCGGACCTCGCGCGGCCTGCGATCCTCGTCCCGTGCCAGGGCCTGCGTCGACCGTCGGTGAGGGGCTCGGCCGCGCCGGGGTGGTCGCCGCCGTCGTGACCGTGCTGGCCTGGGCGTCGGCCTTCGTGGTGATCCGCTTCGCGGCGCCGTGGCTGAGCCCGGGGGCGCTGACGCTGGGCCGGCTGCTGGTCGCGACGGTCGCGCTCACGGCGATGACCTCCGTACGGGCCCTCGGCGGGGGCGACCGGTGGGCGCGGCTGCGGGCGCTGCCGCGCCGGGAGCGCTGGCTCCTCGTCGGCATCGGGCTGGCCTGGTTCGCGGTCTACAACGTCGCGCTCAACGCGGGTGAGCGGCACGTCGACGCCGGCACCGCGTCGATGATCATCCAGATCGGGCCGGTGCTGATCGCCGTCCTCGCCGGCACGCTCCTGCACGAGGGCTTCGCCCGGCCGCTCGTCGTGGGCACGGCCGTGGCGCTGCTCGGCACGGTGCTGATCGGGGTCGCCACGAGCACGGCGGGCGCGGGGGACCGGCCCGCCGGCTCCTCGCCGCTGCTCGGGGTGCTCCTCGTGCTGGTCAGCGCGGTGGTCTACGCGCTCGCGCTCGTCGCGCAGAAGGTGGTGCTGCGGCGCCTGTCGGGGCTCGTCGTCACCTGGGCGGCGTGCGCCGTCGGCTGCGTCGCCTGCCTGCCCTTCGCGGGCCAGCTCGTCACCGGTCTGGCCGCCGCACCCGCGCGCGTCTGGTGGGGCGTCGTCTACCTCGGCGTCGTCCCGACCGCCATCGCCTTCTCCACCTGGGCCTACGCGCTGAGCCGCAGCGACGCCGGCCGGCTCTCGATCAGCACCTACGCCGTGCCGCCGGTGGCGATCGCCCTCGGCTGGCTGCTGCTGGGCGAGGTGCCGCTCCCGCTCGCCGTCATGGGTGGCGCGGTCAGCCTGGTCGGCGTGGGAGTCTCCCGCCGGCGCGGCCGGGTCAGGTAGAGCTCGGCCAGCCCGCGCCCGCCCGCCGCCAGGCCGCGTCGAGCCCGGCGAGCACGTCGGCCGGCAGCGGACCCCGGGCGGCCGCCTCGACCGCGCTCGTCAGGTGGGCCACCGAGGCCGTGCCCACGATCGCCGTGCTGACGCCGGGTGCGTACGCGCTGAAGCGCAGGGCCAGCTCGGGCCAGGCCAGGTCGCCTGGGTCGAGGTCCAGCGCGCGCAGCCGCTCCCAGTAGAGCTCGGCGTAGTGGCCGGTCGGCCGCTCGGCGAAGCGCCACGGCGCGTTCGCGATGGGCCGCTTCGCGCACCACCCCGAGCCCCGGGTCCTGCCCGACGACGTGCTCGAGGTTCCACCGGTCGACGACGTTCACGCTGCACTCGACCGCGCCGAACCGTCCGGAGGCGGCGGCGTGCGCCAGGGCCTCGTTGTCGCCGCTGTAGCCGGCGACGCCGACCTCGCCGGCGCGGACGGCGTCGTCCAGCGTCTCCTGCAGGTCGCCGCGCTGGAGCACCTCCAGCGGGCAGGAGTGCAGGAGGTAGACGTCGACCCGGTCGGACCGCGTCCGGCGCAGCGTCTGCTCGAGGCCCGCCCGTACGCTCGCGGGCGTCCAGTCCTCCACCCCGGGCACGCCCGAGCCACCCTTGCTGGTGAGCACGAACTCGCTGCGGCGGTGCGCGAGGTGCCGCCCGATGCGCTCCTCGCTGGCGCCGTAGCCGAGCGCCGTGTCGACCAGGGTCACGCCCAGGTCGAGGGCACCGTTCAGCAGCGCGGCCGCCTGGTCCTCCGTGACGTCGGCCTCGCCCACCTGCCCGGCGCCCAGTCCCACCACGGAGACGTCGAGGCCGGTGCTGCCGAAGGGTCGTCGCTCCACGTCAGCGACCGTACGTCGCGCGTCCCCGCCACCAGGTGGCCACCACGGGGTCGGGCAGGTCGCGGCCGTGCCAGGGGTTGTTCCGGGAGAGGGAGGCGGAGGCGTCCCGGTCGACCGTGGTCCGGCGCTCCGGGTCGACGAGCACGAGGTTGGCCGGCTCGCCCACGACGAGCGGACGGCCCTGCTCCGCGAGCCGGGCGATGTGGGCGGGGCCGCTCGACATCCGGGTCGCGACCTCGCGCCAGCCCAGCGCGCCCGGGCGGACCATCGTCTCCACGACGACGCCCAGCGCCGTCTCGAGCCCGACCATGCCCGACGCCGCGTCGACGAAGGCGTGCTCCTTGTCGTGGCGCGCGTGCGGTGCGTGGTCGGTCGCGACGACGTCGATGGTGCCGTCGGCGAGGGCCTCGCGGAGCGCGGCGACGTCCTCGGCGCGGCGCAGGGGCGGGTTGACCTTGTACGTCGGGTCGTAGCCGAGCAGCTCGTCGACGGTGAGCAGCAGGTGGTGCGGGGTGACCTCGGCGGTCACCGCGACCCCGCGCTGCTTGGCCCAGCGCAGGACGTCGACGGTCTCGGCGGTCGACACGTGGCAGACGTGCAGCCGCGACCGGGTCAGCTCGGCCAGCCCGACGTCGCGGGCGACGATCCCGGCCTCGGCGACCGCGGGCCAGCCGGGCAGCCCGAGCCGGCCGGAGACCTCGCCTTCGTGGCAGCAGGCGTCCGGGCCGGCGAGGCGCGGGTCCTGCGCGTGCTGGGCGACGACGCCGTCGAAGGCGCGCACGTACTCGAGCGCCCGGCGCATCAGCCGGGCGTCGGCGACGCAGCGGCCGTCGTCGGAGAAGACGCGCGTGCGCGCGGCCGAGCGGGCCATCAGCCCGAGCTCGGCGAGCTCCTCGCCGGCGAGGCCCTTGCTCACCGCTCCGACCGGGACGACCTGGGCGGCCGCGACCGAGCCGCCGAGCGCGAGGGCGAGGAGGTGCTCGGCCGCCTCGGCGGTGTCGGTGACCGGCGAGGTGTTGGCCATCGCGAGCACCGCGGTGAAGCCGCCGCGGGCCGCCGCGACCGTGCCGGTGGCGACGGTCTCGGCGTCCTCGCGACCGGGCTCACGCAGGTGCGTGTGGAGGTCGACCAGCCCGGGCAGGGCGACCAGGCCCCGGGCGTCGACCCGGTGCGCGTCCGGGCGCGCGTCCGCGGGGTCGGCGAAGAGCCCGTCGCGGATCAGCAGGTCGCCGGGTCCGGCCCCCGCGAGGTCCGCACCCACGACCAGCACGTCGCGGACGTCGGCGCGCCACTCCAGCGTCGAGGGGCTGTCGGTCACCGGGAGGCTCCTGTCGTCTCGTCGGCCCCGCCGAGCAGCTGGAAGAGCACGCTCATCCGGACGGCGACGCCGGCCGCGACCTGGTCGAGGATCAGCGAGCCCGCCGAGTCCGCCGCGTCGGCGGAGATCTCCAGGCCGCGGTTCATGGGGCCGGGGTGGCAGATCGGGGTGCCGGGGCGCAGCAGGCCGAGCCGGGAGCGGGTGAGGCCGTAGCCGACGGTGTACTCGCGCGGCGTCGGGAAGTAGCCGCCGGACATCCGCTCGCGCTGCACCCGCAGCATCATCACCGCGTCCACCTCGCCCAGGACCTCGTCGAGGTCGGTGCGCACCTCGACCGGCCAGCTGCCCACGCCCGACGGCAGCAGGGTCGGCGGGGCGACCAGCACGACCTGGGCGCCGAGCGTCGTCAGCAGGGCGACGTTGCTGCGGGCGACGCGTGAGTGCGTGATGTCGCCGACGACCGCGACCCGGCGCCCGGCCAGGTCGCCGCCCGAGCCCTGCGCCCGGAAGTGGCGGCGCAGCGTGAAGGCGTCGAGCAGCGCCTGCGTCGGGTGCTCGTGGGTGCCGTCGCCGGCGTTGAGGACCTGCACGCCGAGACCGAGCTCGGCGAACCAGCGCGCCGCCTGCAGTGGCGCGCCGCTCGCCATGTGCCGGATCACCAGCGCGTCCACGCCCATCGACGCCACCGTCAGGACGGTGTCGCGGAGCGACTCGCCCTTGGACACCGACGAGCCCTTGGCGCTGATGTTGATCACGTCGGCCGACAGCCACTTGCCGGCCAGCTCGAAGGAGCTGCGGGTGCGGGTGGAGTCCTCGAAGAACAGGTTCACGACCGTCCGGCCGCGCAGCGCCGGCAGCTTCTTGACCGGGCGGCCCTGGACCAGCGCCATCTCCTCGGCCAGGTCGAGGATCGCGGTGGTCTCCGCGACGTCGAGGTCGGCGGCGGACAGCAGGTGGCGCATCAGGCGTCGCTCCCGGAAGGGTCTGGCCGCAGCCCGTCGGGCAGGTCCTGCGGCGCGCCGGCGGGCTCGTCGCCGGGGTCGTCGGCCCCGCCGGGCGGCGGCATGATCGTCACCTCGTCGAGGCCGTCGACCTCGGCCAGGCGGACCGCGACGCGCTCGGCGGAGCGGGTCGGCAGGTTCTTGCCCACGTGGTCGGCGCGGACCGGGAGGTCGCGGTGGCCGCGGTCGACGAGCACGGCCAGCCGGACCGCGCGGGGCCGGCCGAGGTCGCCGAGGGCGTCGAGGGCGGCGCGGACCGTGCGCCCGGAGTAGAGGACGTCGTCGACGAGGACCACCACGGCGCCGTCGACGCCGACCGGGACCTCCGTACGCCCGACGGCGCGGGTCGGGTGGTGGCGAAGGTCGTCGCGGTACATGGTCACGTCCAGCGAGCCGACCGGGATCGTCGTGCCCTCGACGTCGCTCATCGCCCGGGCCAATCGGCGG
>Ga0210040_10006197_pt1 | contig 14973 bp, 19 predicted proteins | sample CryGeyCG12114_NA_FD_185462 | JGI IMG/M metagenome (GOLD analysis project Ga0210040, IMG submission 185462) | Groundwater microbial communities from aquifer - Crystal Geyser CG19_WC_8/21/14_NA (SPAdes) (version 2) | ecosystem: Environmental > Aquatic > Deep subsurface > Groundwater | place: USA... | reverse complement strand
CATCAAGCTAATGGCTACGTAGAGTCAGATCGCTCCCCTTCCCACCAACCTCCCCTTCCGCCTCGTCAGCAAAACCATCGGCCAAGGCGCCTACGCTTCCATCCGCAAAGCCGCGCCCATCAATGCGCCCAAGCCCATCATCGCCATAAAGTTCATCAACAAAGACCACGCATTCAAGCATGGCCGCCTCTCGCCCAAGCAGATCCAGATGGAAATCATCCTCCACACGCACCTCAAGAAGCACCCAAACATTATACACTGCCTTGGCAACGGCGAAGACAGCTTGTGGACATGGATCGCCATGGAACTCGCCGAGGGCGGTGACTTGTTCGACAAGATTGAGGCTGATGAGGGCGTTGGCGAGAACATTGCACACTTCTACTTCTCGCAGCTGGTGAGCGCTGTGGGGTATATGCATTCAAAGGGCGTCGCGCATAGGGATATCAAGCCCGAGAACGTGCTGCTGAGTGCTGAAGGAGACCTTAAGCTGAGCGACTTCGGCCTCGCTGCTATGTTCAAGAAAGACGGCCAGGTCAGGTTGTGCAACACAGTATGCGGGTCGCCGCCGTACATTGCGCCCGAGATCGTCAGCGGGCGGAGGAGCAAACGGGCGGACATTGTGGACGAGGGCTACGCGGCGAACATATGCGACATATGGAGCTGCGGCGTCGTTCTCTTCGTCCTACTGGTCGGTAACACTCCTTGGGACGAGCCGACGATGCGAAGCGAAGAGTTCAAGGAATACGTCGAAACAGGCGGACACACGACGGATGAGCTGTGGGAGCAGATACCGCCCGAGATAACGTCGTTGCTGAGAGGCATGCTGAAGCTCGATCCTGCAGAGCGCTTCACTCTTGACGAGATTCGGACACATCCTTGGTTCACCAAGAAGAATCCTTACCTATCGTCGTCCGGACGAAGCGCGAACCCTGTCGGACTAGCTACTCACATGTTGTCGCAACTACGCATCGACTTCTCTAGAGGTCCAACGCAGTCACAGCGAGGCTTTTCACAAGACGAGGACGCCATGGATGTCGATTCCGATCCTCGTCGCTCGAGCGCTGGGAACATTGTACCCTCCACACAGCCTGAGACTCCAATCGCCGAAACGCCATTCGATTGGGAACGGCCACCACGACTCGCCTCTTACGACGGTGTATCTGCTTCACAGCCTGTGACCAACCATCAGCAAAGCGCACACCGAACTCAGAACGTCGCATCCACGCCTCTCGTGTCACAATTGCCGTCGTCAACACAAGACATGCTCTCGCAAGACCCTAGCATGACGCAGTTCTCACAAACAACCGGCATTCCTATGACGCTCACACAAGCTGCGCGCAGATTCGCAGACGTCATGCCATCGCACTCCCTCGCTCGCTTCATCTCACCACGCTCCATGCTCCTACTGATCCCGTTGCTTCTAGAAGCATTGCACCGTCTCGGCGTGCCAGCTCCATTGTTCACAGAGGAATCGATAGCAGAGTGCGAGCGTGTGGGTAACGCGAGTATACGCGTAAAGATGGCGGATGGGAGGCGACAGGGTCTCAATGGGCATATTTTGGTGGAGAAAGCGGTGTACGATGGGATCGAGTATAACGAGGTGCGGTTTGTGAAGGCTAGTGGGGATCCGTTGGAGTGGAGGAGGTTCTTTAAGAATGTGGTTGTTTGTGTTGGGGACGTGGTTTTGAGGCCTGATTGACGCCCTATGAGTGGGTGAGGATGAATGGAACGATTTGGTAGTCGGAGCGGATAGCTATATTTGAGTAATACCCTTCATCGTCCCTGAGGATGACTTCCACCATCTACAGTCCTCCAAGAATGTCCGTCGTCTGACCAGACCCAGTACCACTTCCAGCCCCACCCTCCTTCAATGGCGGCGTATCAGCATAACATGCCTGCATAAAACTCTCAGGATACCTTGTGCCACTCACGTCAGCAGCCTCCACCATCGCTCTAATCTCCTTCTCCTCTTTCGCACTCAATGCCACATCAAAAGCGCCCAAGTTCTCCTGCAGCCTCTCAGCCTTCGTCGTCCCCGGAATAGGGAAAATATCCTGGCCCTGCGCCAACAACCACGCCAGTGTAAGCTGACTCGGTGTGACACCGTTCTTCTCCGCAACACCAGACAACTGCTCTACCAACTTCAAGTTCTTGGGGAAATTCTCCTTACTGAATCTTGGCGCAAACGATCTAAAGTCACCTTCTTCAAAGTCCTCAGGCCCCTTGAGTGCACCCGTCAACATGCCTCGGCTCAGCGGCGAGTAAGCGACAACCGCGACACCAAGCTCGCGGCACGTTCTGAGGAGGTCGATCTGCGTCTCGATTTCAAGCGCGAAGGGGGAGTACTCGACTTGCACGGCACTAATTGGATGCACCTTATGTGCGCGGCGCAGGGTTTCTGACGAAACCTCGGAAAGGCCGAGGTACTTGATCTTCCCCTGTTCTTTGAGCTGCTTCATCGCCTCGACGGTTTTTTCAATCGGCGTCTTCTGGTCGACGCGGTGGCAGTAGTACAGGTCAATTTGCTCGATGCCCAGGCGCTTGAGGCTCTTGTCGCATGCTTGCAGACAGTACTCGGGGCTGGAGTCGATGGTCGTGCCGCCGTTTGCGACGGCAAATTTGGTCGCGAGGAAGATTTCGGAGCGCTTCGAGGGGTTGGCGGCGAACCATTTTCCGATGAGCTCTTCATTGTCGCCGTACATGTCTGAGGTGTCCCAGAAATTTTCGCCTAAGACGTGCGCGCGATCGAGAAGGGCGAGACGCTCGGAATCGGGTTTGCGGGCGCCGTAGAAGGCGGAGAGGCCCATGAGGCCGAAGCCTAGGCGGGTTACGGGAGGTCCATTGCGGCCGAGGGGGGCTGTAGGGAGTGACATTGTGGTGTTGAAATATGTGGAGAGTGTGTGTATGGGATCAAATTGCAGTCCAAAGTTGGGAGTACAAGGTAAACAAATGTTCGATGACACGGGAGTGGTTGAGGGAAATTTCACGAAGACTTCGAGATTTCCAAATGGACAGAGTTAACGACTTAAGAGAATCTCCCCTCTCCATTGTTCGTTAAATCCTTAACTCCGGTCATCGTCAGAGCCATTGCGGACTATGATGTCCAGATCCATGACGTCGGCCTTGAAGACAGCCAAGTGGGTCACTCTGGATCGTCTGATTGGCTTGCGTAGGCAGATATACCCGTAGTAAGTACGGCAGTAGCCGGATTCCAAGAGGTGGTCCGAGAAGTTGCGCCGCAGTAAATGTCGTGTGTACAAGATGCCCGCGAGATGTTGAGTGGCAGTAACGCGAACAAATGAAAAGTGCCCCAGGTGTCCTTGCTAGGGAGGTTACGTGGTGCTGCGCTAAGCGAGCTCCTGCAATATTACCCCGGACGAAACTCGACCTTGAACAACCACACCCTAAGACTGCGACCTCGACATTGCGAAGACTTGCTCTGAATGCCCAGTAACGTCCTCAATAATTGTGGGTCGTAGTTATAGGATCTTCCGCATCGCCCGAAACTATGGTACTGACTTGCAACCTGAACCGCACCACAGTCCAGGCTTCAAATTTTGAATTTTTTTGCAGAGGCACTTTTATGCGCGCTCCTACCTCACCAACACTAAATTTATCTCGCCTGAACGTTTGGCACAGATAACTGAAGGAGCTGGATGATCTGCAGTATGAGGGCCAATACTGATGTGTACAGCAATACGATCTTCGACCCCGTTTCTCTCGATCTTCTGGTACCTTCGATCCACTTCCACGCACTTCCACGTACGTTTCACGACTTCAGTAATACCTCTTAAAGAGCCGAGGCTTTCAGGGAAGTGGTTGCATCTGTTTTCAAACTCGACGTGAGTTCCTGGTTGGCACTGATGGTGCCGTCGTCGCAGAAGGTCATACATGCATTCAAGGAGGCGCAGTAGGAGACTGCCATGTACTCTAATCCCTTGTCTAGAATCGATGGACTTGGATCATTGTGCGTGTGCAAACCTCCTGCTACGATACAGCCGCCTGCACGCATCCGCGCCTCCACCACAAACCAAACGCCAGAGCTTGTAAGCGACGATATATGACATTGTCCTTCTTTCAGTCATACCCCAAACATCTGTGCTCGCAGCACATGCATCTGCAATCTAGGTCAACGAAGAGCACAAGAGTACTGGGGCTATTTGGATATATGCCACATCATGCAGACGGATCGTGGGCGCTCTGCATTAAAAACGAGTTGATGAAGGTAATAGTGATGCCTTGGCTTGCGACTAACCTCAGAATCAGGACGCGACGAAACATACGTAATCGAGATCTATGGTCATGACATCCGACAGCCCCAACGCCGCATATCAACCCCAATCAGAAACTTCAATGCCGCAAACGCCGGAACGTAACCTAAGGAAGCACCACCGATGTCAGAGCTTGTCAAGAGATAGTATCAGGGATGCCGGAGCTTGCACTTACGATAGCCCAGTCTTATCGTGAGGCAAAAGGTCAAAGTTAGAAGTCCTCTTCCGACAGACCTCTATCGCGACTGAAGGTGATTGAACCTTCCCAACGCGATCTGATTAGTTCCAACCAGACAGAAGCTTGTCCGATACTTGACTCAGGTCCTCCTCGAGCCAGCACACTAAAGGCACCGCACTCGATGAGGGCCCACACCCTACCCGTAGGATTATCACCTGCCCCGTAGGACTGGCGGTGGGAAAGCCTGCTTGAGTAACCCCAGGCGCATGTCCGAAGACTTTAGGGTTACCGAGGGGTGCCAGGGACCTTCAGGCGCAAGCGCCATCGGTGGCTTGGCGTTGTCAAGAGGTGGGTGAGAAGCTTGCTTAAGTAACCATTGGGCGCATGCCCGAAGGCTTCACGGTTACTGAGGGGTGCCAGAGACCTTCAGACGCAACCGTGAACGGCGGGTTGGCATTGCTCGAAACCCACGCAGAGGCGCTGCATCTCCTCGAATGAAGACTGGTCAAAGGTGATCGGGCCCGAGGAACTCTTGGTTGTCCACCGCTGGAGATGCTTGTACTCGATAATGTACTCTGACCCAGCACTGAGGTTGATGTAGGTTCTCTTTGCGAACCTCGGAGAGCCGGGTCTCACCCGCGCGAGAGCTGTGCCGGCATGTGGGATCCGGTCTTCGTCGTTGTCAGCGAGCATGAAGTACTGCCAGTGGTGCATGCGCTTGTAGTTTTCTATGCGCGTCTTATGGAAGCTGGTAAGCGAGCGAAACTTGACATATTGCTCGCCACTGGCCTCCTCCGTGCTTGTGATGACGACTGGATGATCCCAGGGCTGGCTCTGGGACTTGCCTTTACTGGCCAGATCACGGTGAATGACGGACTTGGCAGGCGGTGGAGATGGGGGCAGGTAGAGAACCTGGCCGGGCTTGACATCCTTGAACTTGTCCAGCCCATTGCTGGACAGCGGCCTGGCATTAACTCTCCAGGAACCAGTGAGTTGAGAGGGTGTCGGTGAAAAGGAGCGCCAGGAGGAGGAAGAAGAGGCCCGAGAAGAGGAGGACGAGGAGGACGAGGAGGATGAGTTGCTTCCTGACCTCCGACGAGGATCGTATCGAGCCTGGGAAGACATCTTGGAGAAAGAATGACGTCTAGTAAGAGGTGATGAATGATGAGTGATGGAAGTTGGGATGGTGGTGTCAGGTAAAGATATCGTCGAAAGATGTCTTCAGTTGAGCGCAGAAGAGATGGATGCATTTCTGCTTCGCAGGGAAGTGAGTGTCTTAAGAAGAGCATGGAATCTAGGGCCCTTCACTAAACATTGGTTCGCATCTTTTTGAAATACCTCCATTTCCAGTACCCCTGTGAGCACCCGCCACCCGTAAATGGACGAAAAAGGGTTCTACGACCCTGATCCAAGTTTCGGGACCATGCTTAGACTGTCGAGCCAATAGGAAAATTCGTCGATATTCGCAGATCAGAATCGCGCCAACAAAACTGGAGTCATACTAGCAGTCAGTTCCCTGGGTCGCCAAAAAGCATGGAGCTGAAGGGTGTTACCCGCTATTCCGTTTCTGAGCGCAGGCGCATGTGATTGGTCTTGGGGAAGAGCATCGAGAACACCCGAATGAAGGGAAGGTACGCTCGTACAGCCCCGTGCGACTGAAACGTCGTATGGCACGTAGACTACAAACGAATCCAAGAGCGTCAAAGAACATCGGCATGGATCGCAGCCAGAGGACACGATAGCAGCCATTGGACGACTCGAAGTCGTTGGCGAGTCGTGCGCAGATGCCAATGGCTGCAGTTTGTTCTATGGTTCGGATTCCAAGGTTCAGCCTAACAGCAGATCCCGGGTTCACACGATTCTTCGAAACAAAACTCAAGGCAACAGCGAAGAAGATGCTGTCAATGCGACGTCTAGTGGAGACAGCTTTAAGGGAGTTCTGGAAAGAGCGAGGTGCGCATTGCGGAGCTCAGCACAGTTGCGTTACTCTACCTAGGCAATTTTCTTCTATTTATTCCTACTCGTCACCCACCTTTTCAGCTACTTCCTTCCACTTCAATGGCGAGCCTTCCTTCTCAGCAAACAGCAGTTTCCTAGCGAGCCGCTTTAGCTCGCCTATTTTCATGGTTTTCCATCAATGTCCTACCCAAGGCTCACGCTCAGCATCGCCTCCAATGCAGGGAGCATTCACATGACAGTCTACCCGACTCACGATGGACTTCGTTCCGGGCATCGAGATGAACGAAATTTCATGGCCCTGCCTCCGAACCACGGGCGATACACTCTGACTCCTCGCGTCAGTGGAAGCGCCCGCAAGATCAACCGCTCCCAAGGAATCACGCGTGCTCGTGGGATTACACGCGCAACGGACTAATGGACCTGCTCCCCGAGTCGCTATTTGCAGCCCCATATCATTGCGGAAGTCCGCGTGCAGCTCACCGGTCATCGTGTTTGGAAGCGACAGAATCATCAGGTTGCATGCAAGGCCCGAGATCGAATGCATGTGGATTCTCTTGGTCGAGAGTGTCAACACATGCAAGCAATTGGCTGGGAGAGTTGCATGTTGTTTTTGCAGGTATAAAGGAATATCTCGAACTCAAGGACAACGAGTAAGACTATATTATTGCCTTCCGATATCATTCTCACCAGCGTGCCCGGGCATGTAATTCTTCCAAAAGGTTGGTTGGACTGTCTTCACTTTTGCGTTGGCCGGTGCTCAGTCACATCGCGCACTACTGGGACTTTTGCTTCATTGTTGGGATTTTCGAGGCTGGGTATTGGCCTGTTCGAGGGTCTTGGTACAACAAGCGTATGTTTGGTATCGCACCACCAACAGCACATCGCTAACATTCCGCAACAGGCGAGCTAGGAAAGCGAAAACGGTAACCACCAATCAGCCGTTTTGATCGCACCAATCTTTAATGTCTTCCTGCAGGCTTGCATCTACAACGGACTCAACAGTTGGGAGAGTTGGAAATTACAATACCAGGGAACCTTAAGTGCTGATGTTAGTTTATCGAGATCGTGTAACTTTCCCAATTGTTTTTGCTGCACTTCCAATGTCACGTCTTATATCCTTCGTTTGCTTAGCAGTCCAAAGAACATACTTATGAGACGCAGTCGTGCATTAGTGACTACAGTCGCCTATTTTGGCTGTCGTCTGCACCAGGAATGTGCATCTCTCACCTACCCTCGCCTTCGCCAGCGTCTCCAAACGGTGGTCCCTGTCACTTTCTCTTCCTCCCTTAGCAGCTTCGAGGGCGCAGATAACTTGTCTGCCTGTTACTTACTCATCGCTTTCCACCACCTTCTTTCTTCAGTCATCACCTACACATGTTCACCGAAGATGGCGCAAGGACTTCCTATAAAGACCTACACGATCGAACAACTGCAAGTGCGCCACGGAACAGATGTTTACAGCATTAATAGTTGGCTAGCCAACACTCCGCGAAGGTCAAGGTCAATAAAGCGTGCGTACAAGCACACCAGGCCTGGTAGTCCAGTCAGAGCACTCTGTCTGCAAGGAGGTGTGAATTTCGTAGACTTCGGCGAGGCAGAGCTCGAGAACCTGCCGCACATCTTCCTGGCGGAATTGGCACGGAACTACCAAGACTTACATCTAGACGAAGATGGTGCGGCGGTAGAGTACCTAGGTATGTCATGCTAACGAAGTTCTCAGCGGCATGAACATGAAAGCGAGGAAGAGAAAAGGGCATGCGTCATCAGGGTGGACACGGAGCGCGAAATGGGGGATCGAGAATGTAAGCGTGGTTGTCTTGGCGTTCTTGTACCATCTTTGCAAGCATGCGACATTCTTTTCATGTTGCATGCACATAATATTTGGGTATCAGAGGTAAGAGCAGAATAGCGGCGAGATTCTCTTTCCTCGTGGGCCACTTACTCACCACCCTCACTATATATGTCTCCACGCTAAGGACGTACTTGCATGAGGACGCTACATGAGTCTCTTTTATTCTGAAGCAACATCGTGAAGCAAGATGCTGACACAACCGCAGCCAATGCTTGCTCGAGCGAAGAAATTCCAAGTATGCGACAACATTTGTATACAGATGAAGAACTCACCTCCATGCCAGAGAAGAAGTCGTCCAGATCGAAAAACACCACCTCATCGCCTTTCGCCCGCATCTTTGCATTCCTGTACATCACAGCCGTCTCATTTCAAGACGTACCCTTCTTCCCACGACATGTACTTATTTGCTGAAGCGCTAAGAGGGGGTACGTGCAGAGGCAAGGTGCGACTCACCTTCACCGCACCTTTCGGCGCTTCACCGCGCTTTTATGAGCATGACCTCCTAATTTTCGCCTGAACTTTTGCAACCAAATCCGTCGCTCTACCTCGTCACACCTCCTCAAGTACCGCACAGAATGGACGACGACATTCCAGATTGGCACGGCTGCAGCGAGATGTAAGTCAACGATCTGGCATTCATAAATAGAACTTGATTGACTGATATCGCTCTAGCGTCGAAATCGAAACTGTGAAACTGTGGAAGAGATGTGGGACGACTACGAGGGTGTCGTCTCCGAAAGCCACGAGTCCGCCGTCAAAGTTTACCGATCGCTGCTCACAGCATACGCTCCAAACCTCGCTAGACTGTTCGAGCATCCCGGCGTCCGAGCTATCAAGCTCGACGCCGTGAAGGCCGAGACAATCCGAGTCTTCCTGCTGTGGCTCAGAAGCAAATTCGAGGGCGCCTCAGAGAAGACTCGCTCTCAAATACACATACGAGACTGGGACTACATGGAGGAAACGTACGACTATGACACGCACCACTTTCTTAGCGCCGACCTTGAGGACTGCAATCACGAGTGTTCGATCGGAGAGTTGTGTGTCGACCTGTTCATATTCGCTGAGACGTACAACGTCCCTGCCTTACGACTTGACTCACTCAACCGGTTGGTGCTTTGCTTCAACTCGTTTCGTAGCGAGTAATATCCGGAGAGTTGGGAGGAGATGATGAACATTTCTTCTACAACCATCAGACAAGCATACGAGAGGACCAGCGCTAAGTCTCCGCTTCGACGAGTATTGGTTGCAGGACTATGTCAGTTCTCCGACGAAGACGACATAGTAGACGAGGACCTGCCAGCAGAGTTCCTTGTGGATATGGTCAAATATCTTCAGAGGAGAGTGAGGGAGTCTCACCAACATGAGCGCCCAGTGTTCACCATTCCCTCACCATGTGAGTTTCATGGACACGAGAGCACCGAGGACGAGAGGGAGTGCCGGCAACATCGGACTTGGTAGAAAGCGTCTTGCTTTAAAGCTCATGCCCATTAAGCACGAGGAAGCGGAAATGCTGGGGTGCAAACAAACCAATCGGTGGTGGAACAGGAGCAACAAGAATCAACCGAATCTGACCAGCATCACATTTCAATCGAGCGCATTTGCACTTTTCGAAGTATTCCATTGAACCTACCGACCTGTACATTTCTCATGACGCCATGATTGTGTTCACCGAGATTGCCCATATGCATGCCGTGTCACTTGAACGTCGTGACGGGTCCGCCCCAGCATTGGGAATATGCCGCTGTCCGTTTTGAAGACCCCAAAGAAGGCAAACGTGCGAAGAGAAAGGGAAAGAAGACGCTTAGTCGAAGAGACCGAAGCCCATGTCCTCGTCCGACTCCTCCTTCTCTGTGTGATGTGTCAGTCTGCATTCCATGCGGGTCCGCGATATGGGTGAACGTACCCTCCTCCTTCTTCTCCTCCTCTGCGGGTGCGGCATCACCGCCAGCAGCGGCACCACCGGCACCGCCAGCCGCTGGGGCAGCAGCCGCGCCGCCGCCTGAGCCGACGTTCAGGAGCAGGTCCTTGACATCCTTGCCCTCGAGAGCCTGCCACATTATCAGAAACCGTGTCTCGCGTTCATTTCAGCGCCGCGTGCGCACCTTGGCGAAGAGAGTTGTCCAGATGGGCTCGACGTCCTCGATCTTTGCGGCCTTGATGAGCGATTGGAGCTTGTCGGCCTGGCACAGTTAGCGACTATGCCCACAGTTGCCGCCTCGCGTGCCGTACAGTGATATCGACGCCGTCATCGGCGAGGATGAGAGCGGCGTATGAGGTTGCGAGCTCGGAGGTAGACATTGTGACGCTGGTCGTGACGGTTGTCGTGAGTGTTGGCTGGAGGATTTCGCAATGTCGAGAGTCGACGGCTGAGCGAGTGCGTAGTCCAATATTCGTTTCGCTTAATTTTGGCAAGCACGCTAGCCGCTCGCGGTTAGGCCAGCAGAGCGCAGGGTTGCGATTGCCCCTCCGCGACACCCGTGACGATGGCGATAGGCCGAGCCGCTGACGTCCGCGGCTTCCCCGCTATGTGCTTCTTGGCCTCCGAGCCAGCATCCGCAATATTTCACGCGTGCAGTTGCTGTCGACCCTCAGATTAACTGCAACTCCGCCGAGAGACTCGCCCAGACATCGCCGATCAGTGGTTGTGGTCCGATATGACAGACTCACCGCTACCGCGGATACCGCTAGATCCGAAGGAGCAGCCCATACTCGACAAGCTGCAATCGATACGGACGGAGCTGGAATTGCTGAAGCGTGACCGCTCAACATACGTCAAGAGCCAGGACGTTCTGAAGCTGTACGACCAGGTCATTGAGCAGGTCATCGTCCTCAATGAAATCCGGGAAACGAAGCGTCTCGAGCAGAACAAGGGTATATCACCGTCGACGCCCGCACAGAAGGCCGGGTTGACTGACGCATGACAGTCGACTATATGCTCGATGACTGTTTTCAGCTTATATCGCTTGCATATCTGACGGTAGGGAAGAATCATGAACCGCCAGCAGTGTATGTGGACAGAGTGCTACTCAATTGTTCTCGTGCTGACGTCCTGGTATAGCTACTCGTACATCTCGACTATCAAGGTACAATGCCCACGGTGCCACCATATCGGAGATACTGACTTTAACAGCGTCTTCTGGATCACCTGAAAGAAGCTACGTTCTACTCAGCAAAGGATCTCGAAGCACTTTCCAAGAACCTTGCAGACTGTCGTCGTTACGTCGAGAGAGGACAAGAGCAGTACAGTCCGCACCTGCTAACACTTCTTGACGCCCGCATCAAAGTATGCGAAGAGACTCTGGCGGAACTTGAGCTTAACGTTTCACAACTTACGCCAGATCTGACTCCGAAATGGGAGAAGCTTGTGTCTCTACTGCGATCCCTAGCCGGCTGCAACGCTAGATCAAAGGTGCTTTAATACATCTAGTCTTCAGGTGCAAGGCTGACCACAATTTCAGTTTCCCAACGACGAGGTCGACAACTATCACGAGGAATTGAAGAAAGTTCAGGAAGAGCTCAAAGGGTGCGGCATCCTCGCATACGAAGCCACCGGTACCACGGAGGAGAAGCTCGCCGAGATGGTCGACAAGATGCAATTCACTGCCGCAAATCCCGAGCCTGCACCAGAGGCAAAGAACTTGCTTGGAAACTTGCTACGACGAAACCTTCTTTGGGTCACCCTCCTCAAGGCGAAGTATGGCCCGCATAGTCCATGGAAAAAGCACCGTCTAATATACGCGCAGGCAAGGTCGGATAGCACCTGCTTTCCAAGACACATACGACAAGCTACTTGCCATCAGAAATAAGCTCGAGAAGCTCACTTTGACGCAAGCATGGTCTCTACGCGAGACGGATCTTTGGGATTATCAGCGCCAACTTGACCGTATTGACGAATCAAGAGTTGACGGCAATTTCTTCGATGCTCTCGGCAGGCCCGCTGAGATTTACGAGCAGAGAGTGAGCAAGAATCGCGAGCTTCCAAAATGGTTGGCGCTAATGATGTGACAGACATTGCTCTACCTACTGCGTAAGAGCTACGCGCTCATCTACCAGCTACTCCTAACCTCGGAGCCCGTCTCTGAAGCCCTGCTACCAATCTACAATCAATTGACAACTTTGCGGAAGTGTCTGTTGGAAGTAAAGAAGCTTGGTGGTGTGTCCACACCGCGAGAGCTCTACCCGTACAGCATGAAGGTACGGAATGAGTGACCCCACTCTTGCTTCAAGGCTGATCTTGCGTAGTTGAACTCGATTGACAACATGCGGAAAGATGGCAAGTTCATGGTGGGTGACGAAATCCCTGATGGACAAGGGCGCGTAACTCAACTCCTCGAGGACTGTTTTGAGCTTGCATACGAGCTGCGAAATGACGCCGAGGACGACAGTTCGGCAGACGTGACACCGCAGAGCGAAACTCCAAACGAGGTGGCGGCATAGCTTTCAGGAATCGTTCACATCCATCGGACTTGGCGTATACTTGAATCAATGGGTCGACCACTAGTCACTTGCATGGCCATCTGTCATGCGCTGTTCGGCTTCACTGTCTTTTCGACTTGTACTTTATTCGCACGCTTAGCTTCTTCTAATCGATCTGTATTTGGTTGAGTTGCTCTAGTTCCATTTCTGGGGGCGGTAGTACCGGGGCGTCTGCGTCTTTGAAGGTGAGGTGGCTTCCGTAGGATATGCAAAGCTCTTCACCGGCTGGTATGTCCCTGAAAGCCCGATAGGTGATGATCTGTCGTTCTGCGTCACGCTCCCAAACGACGTTCTGCTCATCTGTCGAGTGGTTGAACATGGAGCCGAGGCCGAAGACGACTGCTTGGGCCAGTTTCCTTTCGCCATTTGCGTCAAGAGAAGGCCAGTTGCTATTGGGGAGTCAGCTGGGGGCTGAATTCGAAAAGGTCCATACTCACTATGTGTAGTGGTAGAGTGAAGTCCGCTCTATATGTTCCTTGTTCTCATTCATCCCTAGCACCAACACAGGACATATGTCTATGATAGTCTTGGTTGGTATAAGCTTGGTTGCAAACACGCCTCGTCCTGCAAATGCTCAGCTTGGTCGCCTTGACGATTTCAGGACGGTCACCAGTATTCAACCTTTCGGAGTGTCGCTCCTGATCTCCAGGTCAGGGCACCGCTGAAGCGCAATGCTTGGACTGTGGTCTTCCAGAAGGATGCCCATGTTTGTGATGCTGGTGTTCAATTCATAGGTCGTGCTCACTGCCCGAGTAAATTTTCCAAAAGGGAAGGCGCACGGGCCATGGCGTGGGGTAGAGCGAAGTGGAGGGATGACAGAGCTCGAGAGTCCACCACTCCCGCGGACATCGATGGCTCACCAGCGCAGTCAAGCCTCGATGGGCGAGTCGCTGAAGACGCCGCATTTGGTGAGTTTGAAGGTCTTGAGGTACATCAGAGTGGATATCTGAAGCATTTGCATGCTAATCCACTTTCAGACTATCTCGGCCGTCCCTCGCAACGCAGTACCCGCTTCCCAACTCGCAAGACCTGGGCATCTCCCCACAGGCATCTCGCGCCTACCCCTCGCAAGACATCACGAACGGCCAATTCATCCTCGGTCCTGTGCTCAATCTTCCCGAGGCTTTCGGCAGCGCATATGTGGGCGAGACGTTCTCGTGCACGCTGTGCGCCAACAATGAGCTCGTCGCTGCGGACACCACCAAGGCAGTCAGCGGGGTGAGGATACAGGGAGACATGCAGACGCCCTCCAACCCCACGGGCTCGCCTCTGGACTTGACAGGATCAACAGCAGACGGCGGGGAGACGGTGTCACCGGGCCCAGGCGAATCGCTGCAGCGCATTCTCAGATTCGAGCTCAAGGAAGAGGGCAACCATGTCCTTGCTGTCACTGTCACATACACCGAGACGGCGTTAGGCGAGGGCAAAGCAGCCAGTGGCCGCGTGCGGACGTTTCGCAAGCTCTACCAATTTTTCGCGCAACAGCTGCTCAGTGTCAGGACGAAAGCGGGAGAAGTCACCCAGCAGAACGGGTCATCCAAGTACTTGCTCGAAGCACAACTGGAAAACATGGGTGAAGCGGCGGTCTGTCTAGAGGTGCGTAACTGTCTCCACCCCTGAAAGTTTGGTTTACCCGCACCCGTGCCGCGTGTGTCGTACATTTCATCTATCTGGAACGCGTCGTCGCTTCCCCTGGATGTTGTATCAGCGCTAGGATCCCGATCATGCATAGCTTCATCGCCTACCCGGTTGCGACTCCGGCCTTCCAAAGGGTGCCTTCTCAACACGAGCCTCAGCTCAATTGGGTCGTTGGGATCTTACTGACACTTAATAGGCAGTCAACGTCAACCCGAAACATCCGCTCAGAGCGACATCCCTGAATTGGGACTCGCATCCACAAGGCACAGGTCAACAAAGTGCACCAATACTGGCTCCTCGCGACGTCGTCCAGGTAGCTTTCATTCTAGACCAGCAGTCCGGCACTGAGACGCCAGAACCTGATGAACCAAACTCGGTTACAGACAACAAGAGAATCCTTGGGCAACTTGCCATTCAATGGCGGGGCGCATTAGGCGATCGCGGTTCACTAAGTACTGGCTGGCTCACATGCCGACGCTGAATGCTCACACAGAGTTTGAACAGCCGCAGCTTGCGTCACACCAAAAATCTCCGATGCAGTAGCCTATGTCTGCATTACGCTCACTGGTGGAGCAGTGGCGATTGCTTCTACTTGACGT
>Ga0210040_10006196_pt1 | contig 14974 bp, 13 predicted proteins | sample CryGeyCG12114_NA_FD_185462 | JGI IMG/M metagenome (GOLD analysis project Ga0210040, IMG submission 185462) | Groundwater microbial communities from aquifer - Crystal Geyser CG19_WC_8/21/14_NA (SPAdes) (version 2) | ecosystem: Environmental > Aquatic > Deep subsurface > Groundwater | place: USA... | reverse complement strand
CCGCGCGCGAGGCGCGGTAGAGCGCGTCGATGACGGTCTCGTCGACGATGGAGTTCATCTTCACGCCGACGCTGGCGGGGCGGCCGGCCCGGTGGTGCTCGACCTCCCGCTCGATGCGCTCGACCAGCCCCGCCCGCAGCGAGCGGGGTGCGACGAGCAGGCGCGAGAACGTCGTCCGCGGCGCGTAGCCCGAGAGCTGGTTGAAGAGCTTGGTGACGTCCTCGCCGACGACCTCGTCGGCCGTCAGCAGGCCCATGTCCTCGTAGAGGCGCGCCGTCTTGGGGTTGTAGTTGCCGGTGCCGATGTGCACGTAGCGGCGCAGGCCGTCGCGCTCCTGGCGCACGACGAGGCACAGCTTGGCGTGGGTCTTGAGCCCGACGATGCCGTAGACCACGTGGACGCCGGCCTGCTCGAGCTTGCGCGCCCAGGAGATGTTGGCCTGCTCGTCGAAGCGGGCCTTGATCTCCACCAGGGCGACCACCTGCTTGCCGGCGTCGGCGGCGTCGATGAGGGCGTCGACGATGGGGGAGTCCCCGCTCGTGCGGTACAGCGTCTGCTTGATGGCGAGGACGTCGGGGTCGGAGGCCGCCTGCCGGAGGAACTCCTGGACGCTGGTGGAGAACGCGTCGTAGGGGTGGTGCAGCAGGATGTCGTGCTTGCGCAGTGCCGTGAAGACGTCTCCGGGAGAGGCGGTCTCGCGACCGTCCGTGAGCAGGTGGTGGGTGCGCGAGACGGCCTTGGGGTAGTGGAGCTCCGGGCGGTCCAGGTCGGCGACGGCGTTGAGGCAGCGCAGGTCGAGCGGCGCGTCGAGCTCGTAGACCTCGCTGCCGCGGACGCCGAGCTCCCGCACGAGCAGCTCGCGGACGTGCTCGTCGGTGTCGCTGGCGACCTCCAGGCGCACCGGCGGGCCGAACCGCCGCCGCAGCAGCTCCTTCTCCAGGGCCTGGAGGATGTTCTCGGCGTCGTCCTCCTCGACCTCGAGGTCCTCGTTGCGGGTGACGCGGAACGCCGAGCTCGCCACCACCGTCATGCCCGGGAAGAGCTGGTCCAGGTGCGCCCCGATGAGCTCCTCCAGGGGGAGGAACCGCACGCTGGCGGGAGCGCCCCGGGCGCCGGCGTCGTCGTCGTCGTCGACGGGGACCAGCCGCGGCAGCAGCGGGGGCACCTTCACCCTCGCGAAGTGCTCGGTGCCGGTCGAGGGGTTGCGGACGACCACGGCGAGGTTGAGCGAGAGCCCGGAGATGTAGGGGAAGGGGTGCGCCGGGTCGACGGCCAGCGGCGTGAGCACGGGGAAGACGCGGCGGGAGAAGAAGGTCCCGAGGGCCGTCCGCTCCTCCTCGTCGAGCTCCTCCCAGCGCACCAGGCGGATGCCGGCCTCGACCAGCCGGGGCCGGATCACCTCCGAGTGCACCGCCGCGTGGCGCTCCATGAGCTCGTGGGCGCGGCGGGAGATCTGCGAGAGGACCTCCCGCGGCTGCAGCCCCGAGGCGGCCGTCACGGCGAGCCCGGTCGCGATGCGGCGCTTGAGCCCGGCCACGCGGACCATGAAGAACTCGTCCAGGTTGGACGCGAAGATGGCGAGGAAGCGGGCGCGCTCGAGCAGCGGCAGGTCCTCGTCCTCGGCGAGCTGCAGGACGCGGTCGTTGAAGGCCAGCCACGACAGCTCGCGGTCCAGGAACCGGTCGTCGGGCAGCGGGTCGTCGTCCCCGGCGGCCGTCCCCGGCACCGGCATCGGGGCGGCGTCGCCGAGGTGCGCCGCCGTCTCGGTGTCGAGGGAGCGGGAGGCGCCGGGCCGGCCGCCGCCGATCTCGGCGACGGCGCCCGCCCGGGCGGGGGCGCCCTCGCCGCTGGGGGCGAGGCCGTCGTCGCCGGGAGCGCCGCCCGCGGAGCCCTGCGCGGGGGAGCCGGAGCCGTGCGGAGTCGACGTCGTCACGCCCGCCATGCTGCCACCGGCCGGTCGGGTCGGCGCCCCACCGCCGCTGCGGTGCTGGCGGCGACGACGGCGCTGGCGGCGCCCGGCGCTCACCGGGCCACCTCGCCCGCCGGACGACCGGCCGCCTCGACCACGACGTCGGCGCCCGAGCGCTCGAAGCCCAGCCGCCGGTACACGGCGACCGCGGCGGCGTTGTCGGCCTCGACGTAGAGCTCGACGTCGCGCACCCCCCGCTCGCGCATCGAGCGCAGCCCCGCGAGCGTCACCAGCCGGCCGACGCCCCGGCCCTGCGCCGACGGGTCGACGCCCACGACGTAGACCTCGCCCCGCGGCGCGGCGCCCCCGCCCGCCCGCTCGGGCGGCGTGGTCTTGGTCCAGTGCGAGCCCAGGAGCGCGCCCGTCGCCTCGTCCACGGCCAGCAGCAGGCCGGCCGGGTCGAACCACGGCTCGCCCTCGCGGGCGCGGACGTCGTCGATCGTCCAGCCGCCCTGCTCGGGGTGGTGGGCGAAGGCACGGGCGTTCACGCCGAGCCAGGCCTCCTCGTCGCGTCCCACCTCGAAGGTCCGCAGCCGCACGCCGTCGAGGGCCGGCAGCGGCGGGAGGGGGGCGGTGAGGTCGGCGCGCATCGTCATGAGCTCGCGGACGCGCACCAGGCCGGCCCGCTCGGCGAGGGCCCGGGCGGCGGGCAGGTCGCCGTGCATCCACAGGCGCAGGGCCCGCTCGCCGCGCGCGGCGAGCGCCGCCTCGACCAGCGCCCGGCCGGTGCCCCGGCCGCGGGCCGCCGGGGCCACGACGAGCTCGCCGACCAGCCCGCCGGCGTCCCCGGGCTGCTGGGGCTCCCCCGGCTGCTGGGGCTCCTCGGGCACGAGGCTGCCGTAGCCCAGGAGCACGCCCTCGCGCCGGGCGAGCAGGTGCTGCTGGCGGGGGTCGCCGGCCCGCAGCTGCAGCAGGCCCTGCTCGGAGACCGGTGGGGTGCCGTCGGCCTGCTCGGCGGCCGCCACGAGCGCGAGGACGGCGTCCACCTCGGGCGGCGCCAGGGCCGCCGCGCGGTGGACGCCGTCGGCGTGGTCGGGCTCGGTCGGGGAGGGGTGCTCGGGGGTCGCGGCCACGGACGGCCACCCTAGGCAGCGCGGCGGGCCCCGGCCCCGCGCGCGCCGGTCAGCCCCGGACCTCTCGGTCGCCCTCCTCGGTCTCCTGCGCTGCGGCGGGGACCGCCGCGTGCCGGGCGCCGGAGGCGTCGCCGGTCGCCGCGCGCCCGGCGTCGACGGGGGTCGCCGGGTCGGCGTGGTGCCCGCGCGAGGACGCGCCGCCACCGGCCGGCGGGACGGCGGCGGGGCGCACCACGTCCACGGTGGTGCGCAGCGGCACCTCCCGGATGAGGCTGACCGCCACGAGCGTGACCACGGCCACGACCGCGGCGACGAGGAAGATGCGTCCCGTGGCGTCGCCGTAGGCCGCGCGGACGACGGCCTGCACCGGTGCCGGCAGCGCGGCGATGTCCAGGCTGCCGCCGCCGGTGCTGCTGCTGGTGCCCGTCACGACGCCGAGGTCGGCGAGGCCCTCGGTCGTGAGGGTGCCCACCCGGGTGGCCAGCACCGAGCCGAGCACCGAGACGCCGATGGTGCCGCCGAGGGTGCGGAAGAACGCCACGGAGCTGGAGGCCGACCCGATGTCCTTGAGCGCCACGGTGTTCTGGACGGCGAGGACGGTGTTCTGCATGAGGCAGCCCGTGCCCAGGCCGATGAGGGCGATGAAGACCCCGACGTGCCACAGCGGGGTCACGTGGTCGACGGTGCCCATGAGGGCGAGCCCGGCGATCATCAGCAGCGCGCCGCCGACCAGGAAGCGCTTCCACCGGCCGTAGCGGGTGATGAGGCGCCCGGAGGCGATGGTGCCCACGAGCGAGCCCGCGACGTTCGGCAGCGTGAGCAGCCCGGCGTCGAGGGCGCTGTAGCCGCGCGCGGTCTGGAAGTACTGGCCGAGGAAGACGCTCGAGCCGAAGAGCGCGATGCCCACGGCGACGCTGGCGACGACGGCCAGCGCCGTCGTCCGCTCGCGCAGGACGCCGAGCGGGATGATCGGCTCGGCGGCGCGCTGCTCGACGAGCACGAGGACGGCGCACAGGGCGAGCCCGCCGCCCACCATCGCCGCGGTCTGCCACGAGGACCAGGCGAAGGAGTCGCCGACGAAGGAGACCCAGACCAGGAGCAGGCTCACGCCCGTCGCCAGCAGGACGGCGCCGGCCCAGTCGATCGTCGGGCGGCGTCGGGTCTCGACGAGGACGAGCGTGCGCTGGATGAGGACGAGGGCGACGACCGCGAGCGGCACGCACGCGAAGAAGGTCCAGCGCCAGCTGACGACGCCGACGATCGCCCCGCCGGCGAGCGGGCCCCCGGACATGGCGACGGCCATGGTGGCGCCCATGTAGCCGGAGTAGCGCCCGCGCTGCCGGGGCGGGATGACCGAGCCGATGATCGCGACGACGAGGGCGGTCAGGCCGCCCATGCCGACGCCCTGGACGACGCGGGCCGCGATGAGCTGGCCGACGTCCTGGGAGAAGCCGGCGACCACCGACCCGAGCACGAAGACGACGAGCGAGAGCTGGACGAGCAGCTTCTTGCTGAAGAGGTCCGCGAGCTTGCCCCACAGCGGCGTCGAGACGGCGTTGGCGAGCAGCGCCGCCGTCACGACCCACGTGTAGGCGGTCTGGGTGCCGCCCAGGTCCCCGATGATCGTGGGCAGCGCCGTGGCGACGATGGTGGTCGACAGCAGCGCGGTGAACAGGCCCGCGAGCAGGCCCGCGAGGACCTCGAGGACCTGGCGGTGGCTCATGCCGGGCGCCTGGCCCGTGGGCCCGGCCGGGGTGGGTCGGTCGTCGACGCCGGTGGGTGCGCCGGGCGGCCCTCCGGTCGGGCCACCCGGGCCGCCGGCGCCGACGACCTCCTCGGACGCCTCGGCGTCGGTCGTGGCGGCGCTCCGCCGGGTGCTGGGGACGACGCTCACGCGCCCACCTCCTGGTGCGCCGGTGCGGCCGCCGGGCCGTCCGTGGCGCTCTTCGTCGTGGGGGTGCGCGCGGACGACGTCGGCCCGCGGCAACCTGGATGCCCCAGGCAACCACAAGAGCGGGACGGCTGTTCCCCCGGCTGCTCCGGACGGGGCGGTCGCGGCGCGTGGCGCCCGCTCCACCGGGGCGCCGGGCCGGGGTCAGGGCTCGACGGGCTCGGCGTCGCGGCGCTCGCGCGCGGGCGGGACGAAGCGGTAGCCGACGTTGCGGACGGTGCCGATGAGCTGCTCGTGCTCGACGCCGAGCTTCGCGCGCAGGCGGCGCACGTGGACGTCGACCGTCCGCGTGCCCCCGAAGTAGTCGTACCCCCAGACCTCCTGCAGCAGCTGCGCCCTCGTGAAGACCCGGCCGGGGTGCTGGGCCAGGTGCTTGAGCAGCTCGAACTCCTTGTAGGTGAGGTCGAGCACCCGTCCGCGGACGCGCGCGGTGTAGGTGGACTCCTCGATGACGACGTCGCCGGCGCGGATCTCGTCGGAGACCTCGTCCTCGTCGTCGGCCAGCCGCGCCCGCCCGGTCGCGAGCCGCAGGCGCGCCTCCACCTCGGCGGGACCGGCCGTGTCGAGCAGCACGTCGTCGGCGCCCCAGTCCGCGGCCACCGCGGCGAGGCCGCCCTCCGTCAGCACCAGCAGCAGCGGGCAGGACACGCCGGTGGTGCGCAGCAGCCGGGTGAGCGAGCGAGCGGCGACGAGCTCGCGCCGGCCGTCCACCAGGACCGCGTCGGCGGAGGGGGCGTCGACGAGCACCGCCGGCTCGGCCGGCAGGACCCGCACGTGGTGGGCCAGCAGCCCCAGGGCGGGCAGCACCTCCGCCGAGGGGGCGAGGGCGTTCGTGAGCATGAGCAGCTGCGCCACGGCGACCTCCTCCGACCTCCCGGCGCCCCGCGCCCGCTGCCCCGGGCCCGGGAGCCGGCCGGGACCTCCGTGCGGCAGCGGGTCCGTCGGGACCGAGGATAGGGGGAGGGCGGCGCCCCGCTCCCGCCGTCCTGCGCGCAGGGGACCGGGCCGGGCGTCTGCGAGGATGCCGCGCGTGAGGAGCCCCGGGCGGTGAGCCGCGTCCTGCCGGCCGTGGCCGGCGCCGCGTCGGCCGGCCTCCTCGCGGCCGCCGTGCTCGGGCTGCCCGCCGCCGTGGCCCCCGTGGTCGCCGTCCTCGCCGTCCTCGTGGCCCTCGGCTGGCCCCGCCTGCTCGCGCTGCCGTCCCCCTCGGGGACGAGCGTCGTCGTCGCGGTGGCCGGCCTCGGCGCCACGGCCGCCCTCGCCGTGGGGGGCGTGCCCGGCGTCCCGGGCTCGGGCGGGGGAGTGGTGGCCGACGTGCTCGGCCCGGCGGGCGCGGCCGAGGCCGTCCTCGCGGCCCTCGGCCTGTCCGTCGTCCTGGCCTTCGGGCACCAGATCCTGCGCCGCGACGGGCGACCCCGGCTGGCCGAGTCCGTGGCGGCGACGGTGGCGGGGGCGGCCGTCGCGGCCCTGGCCACCGGCTGGGTGGCCGCGGCCGCGGTCCAGCCGGACGCCGTGCTGGTCGGCGCCGGGGGCGTCGCGGCGGCCCTGCTGGTGACCGCCCTGCCGTGGCCGCAGCGGATCACGGGGGCGCTCGCGCTCGTCGCCGCCGGCGCGGCGGCCGCCGCGGTCGCGGGGGTCGCCCAGGACGTGCGCGCGGTCGAGGGGGCCGTGCTCGGGGTCGTCGTCGCGGTCGTCGTCGGCTCGGTCGACCGCCTCCTCGTGGCGCTGCCCCGCGCGACGTCGCGGCGGCTCTCCGGCGTCATCGGGCTGGTGGCCGTCGCCCTGTGCGCCGTGCCCGTCCAGCTGCTCGCCGAGGTGGTGGGCCCGTGAGCCCGACGCTGACCGGGACGGCCCGGGTCCTGGCCGTCTGCGGCGAGGGCACGTGCCGCTCGCCCATGGTCGAGCGGCTGCTGGCGCCCGCCCTCGGGTCGGGCGTCGAGGTCTCCAGCGCGGGCCTGCGCGCCGCGCCGGGCGCCGCCCTGGCCTCGGGCGCGGTGGGGCCGCTGCTGGAGCGCGGCGGCTCCGTCGCGGGCTTCAGCGCCTCGCGCGCGGAGGCGAGCGCCCTGCTGGGCGCCGACCTCGTGCTCGCGCTGACGCGCGCGCACGCCGCGGACGTCGCGCGGACCGCGCCGCGGGCGGCGCGGTGGACCTTCACGCTGCGCGAGCTCGCCCGGCTGCTCGAGGGCGCCCGCGTGCCCGGCCGCGACCCGTCGGCGCGCGTGCGCGCCGCGGCGGGGACGGCAGCGCGGCTGCGCGCCGGGGCCCCGTCGCCCCGTCGCCCCGAGGACGACGACGTGCCCGACCCGCTGGCCGGCCCGGCGGGCGGCTTCGCCGACAGCGCCGCGGTGGTCGCCGCCGCCGTCGGCGTGCTGGCGCGCGCCCTGGGCCCGGACGCGAGCCCGCCTGTCGCGCCCCGGCGGCGACCGGGCGCCGTCGGCGGCTGAGGCCAGGCCGTGGTGATCCGCCAGGCCCTGGTCGCGGGCGCGGGCCCGCCGGCGCCCGCCCGCCGGGCCGGGAGCGCGCCGGCCGCCCGCGACGTCGCCCTCCTCGCGCGCGGGACCCGGTCGGTCGCCGGCGCCGGGTCGGAGGACCTGCAGGGCGTGCTCGAGCGGGGACGGCGGGTGTTCACGGCCGTCGTCGTCGTGCTCCAGCTGCTCGTCGTCGCGGCCGCCCTGGCGGCGGCGGCCCTGGCGCCCGGCGGCGGGAGCCCGTCGGTGGTGGTCGCTGCCGCGGTGGCGACGACCTGGCTGCTGCTCGCCGCCGTCCACCTCGTGCGGGGGCTGCCCGTCGCGCTGCTCGTCCTCGTGGGCCTGGTGTGCGCCGCGGCGCTCCCCCCGCTGGTCGCGGCCGGGACCCCCGTCGAGGCGCAGGGGGTCCTCCGCGTGCTGCCCACCACCGCCTCGGCCGTGCTCTGGCTGCTCGCCGGGACGACGGGCCGCGTGGGGACGGTGCTGGTGCGCGCCGTCGGCACCGGTGCGGCCGCCCTCGCGGTGGTCTCGGCGTCGGCGGCGCTGGTCGGCCTGGGGCGCCTGGACGTCGTGGGGCCGCTGGTCACCGCGCTGCTCGCCGTGGCCTCGCTGCTCGTGGCCGACCGGTGCGCCACCCGCGCCGAGCGCTCCCTCGCGGCGCAGCGGGCCGCCGCCGTCGACCTCCTCGTCGCCCGCGACCTCGCCGCGGCGAGGCGCCGCCTCGACGGGCGCCTGCACGACGTCGTGCTCGGGGCCCTCGCCGCGATGGTCACCGCCGACGCCGCCCGGGCCCCCGCGGTCCGCGAGCTCGCCGCGGAGGCCCTGGCGGTGCTGGTGGCCGCGGGACCGGACGCCGCGCTCGCCCGGCGGGTCCCGGCGGCGTCCACGGCGGGTGGGGCCATGGCGGCGCCGGCGGTCGGCGCGCCGGCCGCGGGGGCGGTGGTCGCGGGCGCGGAGCGCCTCGAGGCGGGGCTGCAGCACCTCGTCGAGCGCGCTGCCGGGGCCGGCCTCGTGGTGCAGCTGCGCCGTGAGGACGCCGCGCCGGCCGGCGCGCCGGCGACCGGGGCCCGCGCCGCGGAGGGCGACCCGGCGGTCGCCGAGGCTGCCGCGGGGGCCGGTCCGGACCCGGAGGTCGTCGAGGCGCTGCTCGGCGCGGTCGGGGAGTGCCTGCGCAACGTGGAGCGCCACGCGCGCACGGCCTCCGCGCTGCTGGTGTGGTCGGCCGGGCCCGAGGGGGCCCGGGCGCTGGTGGTGGACGCCGGCGCGGGCTTCGACCCCACCGCTGTGCCCCCGGGCTCGCTGGGCCTGTCGCGCTCGGTGCGGTCCCGGCTGGAGGACGTGGGCGGGAGCGCGCACGTGCGCTCGCGCCCGGGGCGCGGCACCGTCGTGCACATGGGGGTGCCGAGCCACCGCGCCGGTTCGCGCTGCGGCGCGCCGGCCGCGTCCGCCGACCGGCCGGGGACGGCGCGGTGAGCGTCCTGCGCCCGACCGCGCCGCGGAGCCGGGGAGCCGAGGACCCGGGGCGTGGCGCGGCCCTCGTGCCCGGCACCGGCCCCTGGTGGGGGCTGGGGCTGGACGACGTGCTGCCCGGGGCGCGCCCGGCCCTGCTCGTGCTGGTGGGCGTCGTGGCCCTCCAGGCGGTGCTGCGGGTGCTCGTCTCCCCGCCGGGCACCTACGCCTCGCCCGCGGTGGTCGCGGGGGCGGTCGCCGTGCTCGTCGCCGTGCCCGCGCTCCTGGTGTCGCTGTCCGGGCTCCGCGCGGTGCGCTCCCCCTCGCTGGTGGCGGCGGCTGCGGTGCTGGTGCTGCTGGGCGTGGACGTCGTCGCGATCGCCCAGACCGCCCACGGGGTCGTCTACGGCGAGGGCCTCTTCACCGCCACCGGGGTCGGTGTGGCGCTGCTGTGCCTGCTGGCGGTCCGGCCGCTCGGCGCGGTGGTCGCCGCGGGCGCCCTGCACGCGCTCGCGATGCTGGGGGGCTCGCTGTGGCACGAGCCGGCGGCGCCCGGGCTCGCGCTCGCGCGCGGCACGGAGATGGCGGCCGTCGGGGCGGTGCCCGTCGTGGCGTGGGCGACCTACCTCGTGCTCGTCGCCCGCCTGGAGGCCGCGCGGCGCGCCTCCGACGCCGAGGTGTCGCGCGAGGTGGCCGAGCGCCGCGCCGCGGCCGCCGCCGCCGAGGAGGGGGCCGTGCGCCTCGCGGCCGCCCGCGCGGAGGTCGGCCCGCTGCTGGAGCGCGTCGTCGCCGGCGCCCCCGTCCCGCTGGGGCCGGGCGACGCCGCCGCGGCGGTCGCCAGCGGCCGCCACCTGCGGGCCCGGCTGCTGCGCGGGGCCGGCCGCTCCTGGCTGGACGACGCCCTGGCCGACGACGTCGGGCGTGACGACGTCGGGCGTGACGACGTCGGGCGTGACGGGGGCGACGCCGGGTCCGCCGTGGTGGTGCGCGCCGCGGACGGCGGCGTCGACCTCGACGCCGGCCTGCGCGGCCCCCTGGTCGCGCTGGTGCGCCGGGCCCGCGCGCTCGGCGGCGAGGTGTCGGTGGTCCTGCTCGGGGGCGGCGCCGTCGTGGCCGTCCGAGGGGCGCCGCAGCTCGCGCAGGACCGGCTCGCCGGCGACCTGCTCGAGGGGCTGGGCGGTCCCGCCTGGATCGAGGAGGGCGAGGAGCTCCTCGTCCTCGAGGTCGGCGCGCCCGCCCCGGGCGGCCCGTCGTGAGCGGGCCGGGCGGGAGCGCGCGGGTGCGCGTGGCGGTCGTCGACGACCACCCCGTCATCCTCGACGGGATCGCCGCCTGGATGGGGACGGCCCCGGAGGAGGTCGAGCTCGTGGGCACGCACGGCGACCTCGCGTCCCTGCGGGCCTCCGCCGCCCACCCGGCTGACGTCGTCGTGCTCGACCTGGTCCTCGACGACGGCTCCTCGCCGGCCGCCGCGGTCGCCGGCCTGGTGGAGGACGGCTGCGCCGTCGTGGTCATCAGCGCCGACGCCGAGCCGGCGTCCGTCCAGCGCGTCGTCGAGGCCGGGGCCCTGGCGTACGTGCCCAAGGTGAGCGGGCGGGCCGAGCTGCTCGCCGCCGTCCGGGCCGCCGCGGCGGGCGAGGCGCACGTCACGCCGGCGCTCGCCGAGGTGCTGGCGGCGGGGCAGGACTGGCGGCCCGCGCTGAGCCCCCAGGAGAGCCGGGCGCTGGTGCTCTTCGGCTCGGGGCTGCTGCTGCGCACCGTGGCGCGGCAGATGGGCGTCGGCGAGGCGACGGTGCGCACCTACCTGCAGCGCGCGCGCCGCAAGTACTCCGAGCGCGGGGTGCGGATCGAGGGGCGCATCGACTGGTACGAGGTCGGCCAGCGGGACGGCTGGGCCCTCGAGCTGGACGCCGAGCGACCGCAGGACCTCCGGCCCCGCTGAGGGCGGGCGCCGGGGTGGCGTCCGGAGGCAGGCCCGCGCCCGCGGGTGGCGTGGCGGGCGCGCCGCGGTGGGAGCGCCGTGGTGGGAGCGCTGCGGGGCTGCGGGGGCGGGGCTGCGGGGGCGGGGCTGCGGGGGCTGCGGGGGCTGCGGGGAACAGCCGTGGGGCCGGGGGTGCTGGCAGCACCATGAGCGCGAGCAGCCCCTCCGCCCCGGCCGAGGCGACGCCGGGAGGCGGCGCGCCCCCGGCGCCCGCGACGGCGGCGGAGGACGGGGCCGTGGCGCCGGCGTCACCGCTGCTCGACCTGCCCGGCGCGGTGCCGGCCGAGGGGGTCGACGCGGGGACCGCGTGGCACTACGGCGACCCCGTGCGCGAGCAGCGGCTCCTCCAGCAGGGCCTGGCCCTGGTGGACCTGTCCACGCGCGGCGTCGTGCGGGTCAGCGGGCCGGACCGGCTCACGTGGCTGCACTCCCTGACGACGCAGGCGCTGTCGGACCTACCGCCCCGCACGAGCGCCGAGGCCCTGCTGCTGAGCCCCAAGGGCCACGTCGAGCAGGCGATGCACGTCGTCGACGACGGCGAGGCCACCTGGATCACCGTGGAGCCCGGCGCGCAGGCCGCCCTCGTGGCGTTCCTGGAGCGGATGCGCTTCCTGCTCCGCGTCGAGGTCGAGGACGTCACCGACCGCGTGGCCGTCGTGGGCGAGCCGGTGCGGCGCGAGGGCGCCCCGGGGGAGCCGATGGCATGGGTGGACCCCTGGCCGGCGACGGCGCCCTCCGGCGCCTCCTACGCCGCCGTCCCCGAGGCCGAGCACCCCGGGGCCGCGCGCGCGTGGCGGGAGGTGCTCGTGCCGCGCGAGGAGCTGGTGGCCTTCACCGCGGACCGCGACCTGGCGGGCAGCTGGGCCGCGGAGGCGCTGCGCGTGGAGGCGTGGCGGCCCCGCGCGGGCGCCGAGACCGACCACCGCACCATCCCCCACGAGCTCGACTGGCTGCGCACCGCGGTGCACCTGCGCAAGGGCTGCTACCGCGGCCAGGAGACGGTGGCGCGCGTCCACAACCTCGGCCGCCCGCCGCGCCGGCTCGTCGCCCTGCACCTGGACGGCTACGGGCACGACCTGCCCCCCGCGGGCAGCACGCTCTCCCTCGCCGGGGAGGACGGCGCCCCCGGGCGCCCCGTGGGCGCGGTGGCGACCTCGGCCCGCCACCACGAGCTGGGACCGGTGGCGCTCGCCGTCGTCAAGCGCTCGACGCCGCCCGACGCGGTGCTCCTCGCCGCCCTCCCCGCGGGAGGGGCGGTCACCGCGGCGCAGGAGGTCGTGGTCGCCCCCTGACGCGCGCCGCGCCGCCCCGTCCGTGAGGTCCGGTGGGCGGCAGAGGACTACAGTCGCGCGGTGGTCGTCGGGGCGGTGCTCGTGTCGTTGCTCGCCGCGACCGCCGTCTCGGTCTGGCACCCGGAGTACTGGGCGGTCGGTGCGGTCGTCGCGGCCGGGATCGCCTGGTGGCTCGTCAACGGCCCGGTCGAGGGCGCGGTGCTGCTGGAGGTGTCGCGGGGCCGCGGCGTGACCGTCGCCGACCTCCTGGTCCCCCTGCTCGTCGCCGTGGCGGTGGTGGCCCTCGTGCGCCAGCGCCGGCGCACCGGCCGGGCGCCGGGCCTCGACCGGCCGGCGGGCGTCGGTCGCGGCTCGCGCCGCTGACCGCCCGGAGGGAGCCGGACCGGGCTCCGGGCTAGTCTGGCGGCATGGACCTGACCGACGCGGACATCCACGCGATGGAGATCTTCTACACGTCCCTGCTGGTGCTCTCCTCGCTGGTGATCGGCTGGTTCTCCCTCTACGTGGTCTACAAGCTGTTCACCGGCCAGCGCTGACGCCCCCGCGCCGCGCAGACCGGCCGGGAGCCCCCGGCGCCGCGGCACCCGCCGGCCCCGCGCCCGCCCGACGGCCGGCACGACCGAGCAGACACGACGGAGGAGCCCATGCCGTTCGAGATCCGCGCGGACCTGCCCGCCTCGCTCGTCCCCCTGGCCTGGATGGAGGGCCGCTGGGAGGGCGTCGGCGTCGTCGGCCACGAGGACGTGCCCGAGCGGCGCTTCGGGCAGGAGCTCGTCCTCGCCCACGACGGCCGGGGGAACCTGGCCCACCGCTCGCAGAGCTGGTTCCTCGACGACGACGGCACGCCCACCGAGCCGATGACGTCGGAGTCGGGCGTCTGGCGCACCGGTGAGGACGGCGCCGGCGGCGTGCAGGTCGAGCTGCTGCTCACGCAGCCCGAGGGCGCCGTCGAGATCTACCTCGGCCGCGCGTCGGGCACCAAGATCGAGCTGGCCACGGACCTCGTCGCGCGCACCTCGACGTCGACGGGCCGCTACACGGCCGGCCAGCGCATCTATGGCACGGTCGAGGGCGACCTGCTGTGGGCGCTCGACGTCGCGACGCCGACCTCGCCCCTGCGCTCGTACGCCTCCGCGAGGCTGAAGAAGGTCTGATGCGCCGCGTCGTGGGCTGGGTCCTGCTCGTCGGCGTCGTCCTCGTCCTGGCGGCCGGGGCCTGGACGGCCTCGCGGGGCTGGGTGGCGTACTCGGCGCTGCAGGACGTGCGCGACGAGGTGCCCGAGCTCACCTCGGCCGTGACGGCCGTCGACCCCGACGCGCTGGCCGCCTCGGTCGAGCGCCTGCGCGCCGACAGCGACCGGGCGCGGGAGGCCACGGACGACCCGCTGTGGCGCGTCGCGAGCCGCTTCCCCCTGGGCGGGGAGAACCTCTCCGCCCTCACCACCGCCTCGATCGCCGTGGACCGGCTGGCCGACGACGGCCTGCCCGCGCTGCAGGGGGTCGTCGGGGGCGTGGACGAGGCCCGCACGTCCCTGACCACGGGCGGGGGCCTGGACCTGGCGGCCCTGCGCGGGGTCCTCGACGACGTCGGCGACGTGCAGGCCGCCTCGGAGGCCGCCCGCGGGCGCCTGGAGGGCATCCAGGGCGACGACCTCCTGCCCCAGGTGGAGCGGGCGCGCGACGACATGGTCGAGCAGCTCGACCTCGCCCAGCGGGCGCAGGACCTGCTCGGCACGGTGGCGCTGCCCGGGGTGGGCTCCCTGTCGTCCTCGGGGTCCCCGCTCGAGGGGCTCTCGTCGCTGGAGGGCGCCTTGAGCTCCCTCGAGCGGCTCCGCGGGCTGGACGCCGACCCCCTGCCCGAGGAGGTCCAGGAGCGGCTGCGGGGCCTGGGCGACCAGATCCCCGACGGGCTGCTGGGCCTGCCCTGAGTCCCGCCCCGGGCGGTGGGGGCCCCGCCCGCTGAGGGCCGCCCGCCGAGGGCCGCCCGCTGAGGGCCGCCCTCTGAGGGCCGCCCCGGGCGGCCCGTGCCCCGAGCCCGGGCCGCTCAGGCCCCCGGCTCCTGGGAGCCGGCCTCCTGCGCCGTCCGGCGCACGGCCCCGGCTGCTGCGTCCGCGGTCTCCTGCGCGGCGGTCGCGGTCTCCTGCGCGGCGGTCGCGGACGCCGCGCCGCGCGCCGCCTCCGCGCGCCGGCGGGCCACGCTCGTCGTCGTGCGGGGGCCCTCCCGCCGGGTGCTGCGTCGGCCCGGCCCTGCGGCCGGGGTGCTCTCGGACGTCGCCCCGGCGTCCTGGTCCGAGCTGTCGGTCGTCCCGGCGAGCCCGGACGCGGCGGACCCGCCCGCGGCGGCCCCGCCCGCGGCGGCCCCGCCCGCGGCGGCCCCGCCCGCGGCGGCCCCGCCCGCGCCGGCCCCGCCCGCGGCGGTGGCGGAGGTGCGGCGACGCGTGCCGGCCGCCGCGCCCGCCGACGGCGTCCCGCTCGTGCCCGCCGTGCCGGTCGCCGGCGTCCTGCTCGTGGCGGTCGCCGGCCTCCCGCTCGTGCCCGTGCTCCGCGTCGTCGCCCGCCCGGTCGTCCCCCGACCGTCCGTCGTGCGGCCGGTGGTGCTCGTGCCGCGCCGACCCGCCCTGGCGCCCGCCTCGTCGGGGTGGTCGCCGCCCCGCTCGCCGGCGCCTGGCGCCCCGCTCGTCGGCGCCCCGTTCGTCGGCGCCCCGTTCGTCGGCGCCCCGTTCGTCGGCGCCCCGCTCGTCGTCGCGCTGCCCGTGGTCGCGCTGCCCGTGGTCGTGGTGCGGGCCGTCGTGGTG
>Ga0210040_10006194_pt1 | contig 14977 bp, 8 predicted proteins | sample CryGeyCG12114_NA_FD_185462 | JGI IMG/M metagenome (GOLD analysis project Ga0210040, IMG submission 185462) | Groundwater microbial communities from aquifer - Crystal Geyser CG19_WC_8/21/14_NA (SPAdes) (version 2) | ecosystem: Environmental > Aquatic > Deep subsurface > Groundwater | place: USA... | reverse complement strand
AGCTCGCCGAGCTCATGCGCGGGTACGGCTACGAGCCGCACCTGGTCAGCGGCAGCGAGCCGGCGGAGATGCACCAGCGGTTCGCCGCCGTCCTCGACGGCTGCCTCGACGGCATCGCCGCGATCCAGCGCCGGGCCCGCGAGGACGGCGAGGAGGACCGCCCGCGCTGGCCGATGATCGTGCTCCGCTCGCCCAAGGGCTGGACCGGTCCGGGGGAGGTGGACGGGGTACGCGTCGAGGGGTCGTGGCGCTCGCACCAGGTGCCGTTCGCCAACGCCCGCGGCGACGAGGGGCACCGGCGGGTGCTCGAGGAGTGGCTGCGCAGCTACCGGCCCGAGGAGCTCTTCGACGAGTCGGGCGCCCCGGTGCCGGCCGTCCGCGACCTGCACCCGGCGGGGGAGCGGCGGATGAGCGCCACCCCGCACGCCAACGGCGGCCTCCTGCTGCAGCCGCTGCGCATGCCCGACTTCCGCGACTCCGCCGTCCCGGTGACCGAGCCCGGCACCGGCGCGGTGGAGGCGACGCGGGTGCTCGGCACGTTCCTCCGCGAGGTCATGCGGGAGAACATGGCGACCTTCCGCGTCTTCTCGCCGGACGAGAACAACTCCAACCGGCTGGGTGCGGTGCTCGAGGTCACCGACCGCACCTGGCTGGCCGAGCGGCTCCCGGAGGACGATTCCCTGGCCCCCGACGGGCGGGTGATGGAGATCCTCTCCGAGCACACCTGCCAGGGCTGGCTGGAGGGCTACCTGCTCACGGGCCGGCACGGCTTCTTCTCCTGCTACGAGGCGTTCGTGCACCTCGTCGACTCGATGGTCAACCAGCACGCCAAGTGGCTGAAGACGACCAACGGCATCCCCTGGCGGCGGCCGGTCGCGTCCCTGAACTACCTGCTCACCTCGCACGTGTGGCGGCAGGACCACAACGGGTTCTCCCACCAGGACCCGGGCTTCATCGACCACGTCGTCAACAAGCGGGCCGAGGTGGTGCGCGTCTACCTGCCGCCGGACGCCAACACGCTGCTGTCGGTGGCCGACCACTGCCTGCGCAGCCGGCAGTACGTCAACGTCGTCGTCGCGGGGAAGCAGCCGGCGTTGCAGTACCTCGACATGGACGCCGCGGTCGAGCACTGCACCAAGGGCCTGGGCATCTGGGAGTGGGCCAGCAGCGACGCCGGCGCCGAACCCGACGTCGTCATGGCCTGCGCCGGGGACGTCCCGACCATGGAGACGCTGGCCGCGGTGGAGATCCTCCGGGGCTTCTTCCCCGACCTGCGCATCCGCGTGGTCAACGTCGTCGACCTCATGCGGCTCCAGGACGACCGCGAGCACCCGCACGGCCTGTCCGACCGGGAGTTCGACTCCTACTTCACGGCCGACAAGCCGGTGATCTTCGCCTACCACGGGTACCCGTGGCTGATCCACCGGCTGACCTACCGGCGGGCCAACCACGCGAACCTGCACGTGCGGGGCTACGTCGAGGAGGGGACGACGACCACCCCGTTCGACATGTGCGTGATGAACCGGCTCGACCGCTTCGACCTCGCCATCGACGTGATCGACCGCGTGCCGCGACTGCGCACCGTCGGCGCGCACGCGCGCGACCGCCTGCGCGACGTGCTCATCGAGCACCGGCGGTACGTGCGCACCCACGGTGAGGATCTGCCCGAGGTGCGCGACTGGCAGTGGGGCTCCGGGGCGGGCCCGGTCACCTCGGGCGGGCACCCGCTGCGGGAGCCGGAGGCGTGAGGCTGCTCGTCGTCAACGCCGGCTCCAGCAGCCTCAAGCTCTCCGTGCTCGATGCCGACGGGTCCGTCGCCGCGGCCACGACCGTGCAGCCGTGGGACGGCGAGGGGCACCTGGCGCCGCTCGAGGAGTTCCTCGCCGGCTGCGGTCCGGTGGACGCCGTCGGGCACCGGGTGGTGCACGGCGGTCCCCGGCACACCGGCGCGGCGCTGGTCGACGAGCCGCTGGTCGCCTACCTGGAGTCGGTCAGCCACCTGGCGCCGTTGCACAACCCCCGGGCGCTGGCCGGTGTCGCCGCCACCACCCGGCTGCTCCCCGGGGTGCCGGCGGTCGCCTGCTTCGACACCACCTTCCACGCCTCGCTGCCCGCCGCCGCCGCCACCTACGCCGTGCCGCGGGAGTGGAACGCCCGGTGGGGGCTGCGCCGCTACGGCTTCCACGGGCTCTCGCACGCCTGGGCAGCACGCCGGGGAGCCGAGCTGGTGGGCCGGCCGGCCGAGGAGCTGCGGATCGTCACCTGCCACCTCGGAGCCGGCGCCTCGCTCGCCGCCGTCCGGGACGGGAGGTCGGTGGACACCACCATGGGGTTCACGCCGCTGGCCGGGCTGGTGATGCACACCCGTCCGGGCACGCTGGACCCGGGGTTGCTGCTGTGGCTCCTGGAGCACGGGCACGTGCCGGCGGCCGAGCTGGGGGACGTGCTGGAGCACTCCGCCGGCCTCAAGGGGCTCTCCGGGACCTCGGGCGACCTGCGCGAGGTGCTGGCCGGCCGGGACGACGGCGACGCCGACTGCGCCCTGGCCGCCGAGGTCTACCTCCACCGGCTGGTCCGCGAGATCGCGGCGATGACCGCGGCCACCGGAGGTCTGGACCTGCTGGTGATGACCGGCGGGGTGGGGGAGCACTCGGCACCGGTGCGGGCGGCCGTGGGCGCGGCGCTCGGCCACCTGGGGCTGGCGGTCGACCCGTTCCGCAACGAGGAGGCCGCCGGGGATGCCGACGTGACCGGGGCCGGCGCGACCGCCCGCACGGTGGTGGTCACCTCCCGCGAGGACCTGGAGATCCGGCGGCAGGCCCTGGAGCTGCTGGGCGGCTGAGCCGGATCACCGGCCCGGGAGACACGTGAGGACCGCCGTCGGCGACGGCGGTCCTCACGGGCGGGGCTCAGTCGGACGTCGGGGGCTCGTCCTTGCCGGCCTCCTCGAGCTCGTCGGCCTCCTCCTTGGTCTTGTGCACCGCGCCGTCGGCGTGCTCCGGCGGGCCGTAGACCGTGTAGAGGATCAGCGGGTTCTCGCCGGTGTTGAGGAAGTTGTGCTTCTTCCCGGCGGGCACGACGACGAGGTCGCCCTGGGCGACGGCCTTCTCCGAGCCGGAGATGATCGCCTTCCCGGTGCCGCTGACGAAGGTGAGGATCTGGTCCACCTCGTGGACCTCCTCGCCGATCTCGCCACCCTTCGGGATGGTCATGATGACCAGCTGGGTGTGCTCCCCGGTCCAGAGGACGCGGCGGAAGTCGGGGCTCTTCTCCGCCTCGGTCGCGATCGTGTAGTGGATGACGGACGCCATGGACGGCGCTCCTCTCGTCTCGGCTCGTCTGCTGGGGCGGCCCGCCGGGGGCGACCCGACGGGCGACTGTGCAGGTCCTGCCCGCAGAGCAGGAGGAGTAGTCCTCCGTTCCCCCGGATTGCTGATCTTGTCCCCGCAGGGGACGGTCCGGCGCGCCCGGGCGGGCAGGCACTCAGGCCGCTGCCGCGCTCCCGGCCCCCGCGGGGGGCGCACCGTGGGCCCGCCACAGCCGGAACAGGCCGGTGCCGACCAGCAGGACGCTGGCGCCGACCGCGATGCCCGCCACCGTCAGCACCGTCAGGCCGTCCCGGAAGGCGAGCACCTCGACCGAGATCGCCTCCACCGCGACCGCGCACCAGACCGCCACCGCCGCGATGCGGTCGGAGGCGGCGATACCGGAGTAGAGCAGCAGCTGGGCCAGCGCGAAGAGCGTCCCCAGGATCGAGAAGACCCAGACGGCGCCCCCCAGTGCGTCGCCGTACTCGGCGCCGCCGACCAGGGGGAGGGCGCGGGGACCCAGGACCGCCGTGGCGGCGGTGATCACCGCGCCCACCAGGGCGACCAGGGCCGCGGCGACGGGCAGCAGCCGCCGTCGTCCACCTGCGTGGGCCAGCCGGGGCAGCAGGACGACGCTGACGCCCTGCGGCAGCCAGAACGCGACCTTGGCGAAGATGGAGGCGACCGCGTACTCGCCAGCCAGGTCCGCCGGCAGGTGGTGGCGGGCCAGCAGCAGGTCGAGGTTGACCATGAGCACCAGGCCGAGCAGCGCTCCGGACGCCTTCGTCGCCGACAGCACGTGCACGCGCAGGCCGCGCGCGAAACCCGGGCGGCCGGTGAACCACCAGCCGACGACGGCGCTCCCCGCGCAGCCCGCGGCCATCCCGATCAGCGCTGCCTCGGGCGTGCCGCCGATGGCCAGGCCGGCGATGCCGCCGCCGGACTTCAGCACGCCGAAGGTGGTGTTGACCAGCGCCAGCCGGCGGTAGCGGCGGGTGCCCTGCAGCAGGCCGTCGTAGCCACCGACGAGGGTGTGCGGGACCAGGACGGCGATCAGCCAGAGCACCGTCGAGGGCCCGGAGAGGTGCAGCAGCGACACCAGGGGGAAGACGGCGAGCAGCCCCAGGACGCCGACCGCCCCCGCGCCGACCCAGGTGGCGGTGTGCAGCCGGGCGAGCACGGCCGCACGGTCCGGGGGGTTCGCGCCCAGGGTCAGCGCCGCCGCGGTCTGCAGCCCGGTCGCCGGGACGACGCCGATGAACATGACGCCCAGCAGGGCGGCCAGCTCACCGAATGCCTCCGGGGCCAGCAGCCGGGCCGCCACCACCGTCATGACGTAGGCGAGGCCGTTGACGCCCAGCAGCGCCAGCGACACCAGCGCGGCCGGTACGGCGGCCTGGCGGCGCCGGCGAGCGGCGCTCGGGGCCGGGGGCACCTCGACGGCGGTCATCCCGGCACCCCGTGGCGACGGCCCCCGTGGACCGTTCGCCGCCGGGTGTCCGGGGAGCCGCTCCGGGTCACGGCAGCCCTGAGGACGCGGTCTCCCGGGGAAGGTCCGTGCCGGCCACGGACACCTCGACGTGCGCGGCCAGCTCCCGGGTGAGGTCGCCGGTGCCGTCCTTGATGCGGTCCAGCTGCTCCACCAGGTCGGCGGCGTCCGCGCGGACGTCGGCGCGGGAGGACTCGCGGACCGACCGGGCGAGGACGCCGGCGAACTCGCGGACGCTGGCCGACCACTCGAAGGTGGCCGCGTGCCGGATCGCGGCATCGCCCATGGCGCAGCGGGCGTCGTCGTCCCCGAGCAGCCGGGCGACGGCGTCGGTCATCTGGCCGAGGTCGTCGACGAGCAGGCCGCTGACGCCGTCGACGACCGACTCCTGCAGCCCGCCGGAGGAGTGGTAGCCGACGGTGGGGACCCCGTGGCCACCGGCCTCGATGACCACCATGCCCCACCCCTCCTTGATCGACGGGCAGACGAACACCCACGCGGCGGCGAGCTGCTCGTGCTTGGCCTTCTCGTCGAGGAACCCGAGGAACTCGACGCGGTCGGCCACGCCGAGGCGCTCGGCCTCGCTGCGCAGCGTGTCCTCCCACCAGCCCTCGCCGACCACGGCGAGGGTCAGGTCGGGCCAGCGGTCGCTGAGCCGGGCGAGGATCTCCAGCGAGTGCTCGACCTGCTTGTGCGGGACCAGCCGGCCCAGCGTGACCAACCGGGGCGTCGGCGAGCGCGGCGTGTCGACCTCGACGATCGGCTCGGTGCCCACCGGGACCAGCGTCATCCGCTCGGCGTCGATGCCCAGGCCGGCCATCTCGCGCCCGGTCGCCTCGGAGATCGTCACGTAGGGGACCCGGCGGTAGATCCTGGGCGCCACCTTGGACTCCAGCCACCAGCCGATGCGGCCGCCGACCGGGCCGAAGACGATGGGCCACTGCTCCTTGTGGACGTGGAAGACCACGGTGGTCACCGGCGAGCGGGTGGCCAGCGTGCTGCAGAAGGGGATCCCGTTCTGGACGTCCACCACCAGCCGGGGCTTGTGCCGCCGGACGAAGGCCATCGCCCGGGGGTAGATGCTCAGCCGGCCGCCGCGCCGCACGATCCGGACACCGTTGACGGTCTCCTCGCGGGGAGCGCGGCCGTGCTCGGCGCAGAACAGCGTGACACGGAGCCCGGCGGCAGCCAGACCCTCTGCGATCCGCTGCACGTACCGTTCCGATCCGCCGCCCTCCGGGTGGCTGACATCACGCCAGTTCACGAAGAGAACATCGATGTCCGTCGTTCGGTACAACACCCGCGGCACACTAATGCACCTGCGCAGCGGCTTCGACCCACGACGAGACGCCACGACCCTTTGGAGTACACGAGATGAACCGATCGGCCACTCTCTCCCGGTCGGTCACGCTGTTCCAGGCGTTCCTGCACGAGCAGGACGACCCGGAGGGCTTCTACAGCGTGCTCGCCGCCGATTCGGTGGCGCAGTTGTCCCGCTGGGTGGACCTCTCCGGCGCCACGGTGCTGGACGTGGGTGGCGGTCCGGGCTACTTCGCGGACGCCTTCCGCGGTGCCGGCGCCACCTACGTGGGGCTCGAGCCGGACGCCGGCGAGATGGCGGCCCGCGGCGAGCCGGAGCCGGGCACGCTGCGTGCCAGCGGTGAGGAACTGCCCATCCGCACCGGCGCCGTCGACGTCTGCTACTCGTCCAACGTGCTCGAGCACGTGCGGCGGCCCTGGACGATGGCCGACGAGATGGTGCGGGTGACCAGGCCGGGCGGCACCGTCTTCCTCTCCTTCACCCCCTGGCTCTCGCCGTGGGGCGGGCACGAGACGGCGCCGTGGCACTACCTGGGCGGGCACCGGGCCCGCCGCCGCTACCGCCGGCGCACGGGTGCCGAGCCGAAGAACAAGTTCGGGGAGTCCCTCTTCGCCACCTCGGCCGGTGCCGCCCTGCGCTGGGCGCGCGCCTGCCCGGACGCCGAGCTGGTCGCGGCCCTGCCCCGGTACCACCCGTGGTGGGCCACCTGGGTGGCGCGCATCCCGGGGCTGCGCGAGTTCGCCTGCTGGAACATCGTCCTGGTGCTGCGCCGGAACGACTGAGCGCCGGAGCGCCCGCCGCACCCGCGCACCACGGGCCCCGGCGGGCACGCCTGCCACCTGCGCACCCGGCGGCCCGGGAGGCCCGGGAGGCCCGGAGAACTCTTCCGGCCCCCTGGGCCGCGGGCGCTTCCCGGGCGTGTCGCGGTCCCGCCGGGAGGTGGTCGATCCCCGCCCGGGGTGTCGGGGCGTCGTCCGGGGGGCGGGTGGCCGACGTCCCGTACCGTCGGAGGTCGTGCCGCGCGAGCCGTAGCGGCGAGGGGAGCTGCATGCGCGCGCGCGTCGTCGGGCTGGTCGTGATCGGCCTGGGAGGGCTCGCGGTCGTCGCGGCTGCCACGGCGGATGCCTGGGTCCCCCTGTCGGCCGCCGAGCTGCAGCTGGACGAGGAGTTCGGCACCGAGGCGCTCGGCACGCAGGTCACCTACCTGGACCCGGCCACGCTCGCGCAGGTGACCGCGGACGAGGTGTCGACGACGGTCTCCGTGCGCGGGGACGAGGACACCGGAGCCGCCGACGACGACACCGCCGTCTGGGAGTACGTGTCGGAGACGAACGACGCGAACGGCACGCTGGTCGCCACGAGCACCACCGTCGTGTGCCTGGACCGCCGGAGCGCCGAGGCCGTCGACTGCGTCGGCGAGGCGGTCGACGGGGAGTCCACCGACGTCCAGGGGCTCACGGTGCGCTTCCCGGCCGACACGGAGCAGCGCGACTACGATCTCTGGGACACCACGGCGAGGCAGCCGTACCCCGCCCGCTACGTGGGTGCCGAGCGCCTCGACGGCTTGCCGGTGTACCGCTTCGAGCAGGAGGTCCCCGAGCAGGTGCTCCGGTCGGTGGCCGTCCCCGGACTCCTGGTCGGCGAGCGGACCGCGGAGACCGAGGCCGAGATCGTGCACAGCGGTACGCGCACGGTGCTCGTCGAGCCGGTCAGCGGTGTCGTCGTGTCCGAGGAGGAGAGCCCGGTGACCGCGTTGCGGAGTCCCGACGGCACGACCGGGGCGCTCCTCCTGGCCGGCACGTTCGGCTGGTCGGACTCCGCCGTCGACGACGCCGTGGCCCGCGCCGCGGACGTCCGGGAGGAGCGCGACGACCTGCGGGCCGGGGTCCGGTGGGGCGCGGCCGGCACCGGCGTCGCGCTGCTCGCCCTCGGCGCGCTCCTGACGGCCCGCCGGGACCCCGCCCAGCCCGACGACGCGCAGGACGAGCCCGCCCGGGTCCCCGTCCCGAGCGCCTGAGGCGACGGGACCGCAGCTCATGGCAACCATGGTCACCGGCACGTCCACCGGGCCCTCGCCCGCCGACGCCCCGTCGTCGGGAGGGCCGCGCGAGCCCCTGACGGGGCGCCTGCCGGCGCTGCTCGGGCGCTGGCGGTACGCGATCGTCTGCGCCGGCTTCCTGGTGCTGGCGTTGCTCCAGGACCCGGGGAAGATCCTCGGTGACACGAAGTCCGACCTGGTCGTCGACCCGCTGGCCTTCCTCGGCCGGGCGCTCACCCTGTGGGAGCCCGAGGGCGCCGCCGGCCAGATCCAGAACCAGGCGTACGGCTACCTCTTCCCGATGGGCCCCTTCTTCGCGCTGGGGCAGCTGGCCGGTGTGCCGGCGTGGATCGTCCAGCGGCTGTGGTTCGCGGCGCTGATGAGCGTCGCCTTCCTGGGTGTCGTGCTGCTGGCCCGCCGGCTGCGCATCGGCACTCCCGCCACGGCGCTGGTCGCGGGCATCGCCTACGCCCTGTCGCCGCGCATGGTCACCGAGCTCGGGGCGATCTCGGTTGAGACCATCCCGCTCGCGCTGGCCCCCTGGGTGCTCGTCCCGCTCGTGGGAGCGGCGAGCCGCGGCTCGGCGCGGCGCGCGGCGGCGCTCTCGGGCCTGGCCGTCTTCTGCGTCGGCGGGGTGAACGCCGTGGCCACCGCGGCCGTGCTCCCGCTCGCGGTGCTGTACCTGCTGACGCGCCCGGCCGGGCCGTTCAAGCGCCGGCTGATCGCCTGGTGGGTGGTCGCGGTCGGTCTGGCCACCGCCTGGTGGGCCGGGCCGCTGGTGCTCCTCGGCCGGTTCGGCTCGTCGTTCCTGTACTACATCGAGACGGCCGACGCCACGACCAGCCCGACCGACGTGCTCAGCGTGCTGCGGGGGACCTCCCACTGGCTCGCCACCCTCGCCTCGCCGTCGGGTCCGAACTGGCCCGCCGGATGGGCCCTGGTGCACGAGGTGGTCCCGATCGTCGGCACCGTCCTCCTGGCCACGGCCGGGCTGGCCGCGCTGTGCCGGCGGGATCTGCCGGAGCGCACCTGGCTCGTCCTGGGACTGCTGGCCGGCGTCGTCCTCGTGTCCCTGGGCCACCTCGCCGACGTCCAGGGCCTGCTGGCCGGGCGGCTGCACGACTGGATCGACGGTCCGCTGGCGCCGCTGCGCAACGTGCACAAGTGGGACCCGGTGGTCCGCCTGCCGCTGGTGCTGGGCCTCGCGCACCTCGGCGGCGTCGCGGTCCTGGCCCTCCGGCGGTCGCGTGCCGGGCGCACCGAGCCGCGGAAGCGGCGGGGCGCCCCGGCCGTCGTCTCGCGCGCGGTGCTGGTCGCGCTCGTTCTGGCCCTGGTCGCGTCGATCTCCCCGGCGCTGGCCGGGCGGCTCGCGCCGCCCGGCGGCTTCTCCGAGGTCCCCGCCTACTGGCAGGAGACCGCGGACTTCCTCGCCTCGGAGCAGTCCAGCGGCCGGGCCCTCCTCGTTCCCGGGTCGTCCTTCCCCGAGTACGAGTGGGGGACGCCGATCGACGAGCCGATGCAGGCCCTCGCGGACTCGCCCTGGGACGTCCGCAACGCCATCCCGCTCACGCCCGAGGGCCACATCCGCATGCTCGACGCGGTCGAGACCCGGCTGAACACGGGCGAGGGCTCGGAGGGACTGACCCGGTACCTGGCGCGGGCGGGCATCTCCCACCTGGTGCTGCGGAACGACCTCGACACGGGCGAGGCGGGATCGACGCGGCCGGTGCTGGTGCGCCAGGCCCTGCGCGAGTCGCCGGGCATCACCCCGGTGGCCTCGTTCGGCCCGGTGTCCGAGGCCGCCGACGTGCGCGACGGCGCGGTGCTCGACGCGGGGCTCCCCGAGCAGGCACCGGCCATCGAGGTCTACGCCGTGGCCGACACCGCGCCGTCGGCGTGGACCGCGCCGCTGTCCTCCGCAGTAACCGTGTCCGGCGGGCCCGAGGCCGTCCTGGCGCTCGAGGAGCGCGGGATCATCACCGACCGCCCGACCCTGATGGCCGGCACCCCGGCCGCCCCGCTCGAGCCGGCCATGGTCAGCGACGCGCTGCTCCGGCGGGAACGGAACTACGGCCGGCTGCTCGGGGCCACGTCCGCCGCGCTGTCCGAGGACGACGAGCTGCGGCTGGACAACCCGGTACGGGACTACCTGCTGCCGTACCACGACCGGGCCGAGACCGTGATCGACTTCATCGACGGCATCCCGAGCGCGTCCAGCTCCGCGTCGGACGCCGACGGCTTCACCCCCGCCCTGCCGGACACCTCGCCCTGGTCGGCGGTGGACGGCGATCCGACGACCGCCTGGCGCCCCGCCCCCTGGAAGGAGAGCGGGGAGCCGCCGTGGTGGCGGATGGACACCGAACGGCGCCTGTGGGGCAGCGAGATCGTCGTGGCCCTCGGTCAGGAGCCGGGCGTCGCGCGGCCGTCCGAGCTGCGCATCACCACCGACGCCGGCGAGCTGGTCGTGCCCGTGGAGGACACCGGCGAGGAGCAGGTGCTGCCCGTTCCCGAGGGCTACACCTCGCAGCTGACCATCAGCTCGACGGTGCCCGCCGACGACCCGGACGCTCCCGGGCTGTCCCTCGCCGAGGTGCGCGTCCCGGCGCTCGCCGTGAACCGGTCGGGGGTCACGCCCACGGCGGCCGGTCCGGTCAGCGTGTTCGCCTTCGACGCCGAGGAGGGGCGGTCGGGCTGCGTGACCGGCGCCGACGGCACGCCCCGCTGCGCCCCCGGGCTGGTCAGCGGCACCGAGGAGGCGCTGTGGCTGGACCGCACCTTCTCGGTGCCGGACTGGGTCGACTACGACGTCTTCGCCACCGCGACCGCGCGTCCGGGGCGGGCGCTGGACGAGCTGCTCACCCGCGTACGGGGCACCGTCGCGGTCGAGGCCAGCAGCGAGCCGGTCACCGATCCGCGCGCCAGCGGTGCCGCGGCGGTCGACGGGGACCCCACCACCTCCTGGCTCGCGGCGGGGGACGACCGGCGGCCCACGCTGGTGCTCACCTGGCCCGAGCCCCGCACGGTGGACTCGCTGCGCGTGGTCACCGCACCCGGGCTGGTGGCCGCGGCACCGACCGCGGTCTCCATCGACGCCGGCGGCCTGACCCGGGACCTGCGGCTGGACGAGGACGGCAGCGTCCGGTTCGCCCCCGTGGTGACCGACCGGCTCGCGGTCAGCTTCGAGCTGCCCGAGGAGCTGGAGTCGGTCGATCCCTACACCCTCTGGGACCAGCAGCTGGGCGTCGGGGTGAGCGAGCTGGAGGTCGGTGGCCCCAACCCCGTCACCGCGCCGGAGACCCCCGTCGTCACGAGGTGCGGCGAGGGCCCCGAGGTGCGCATCGACGGCGCGGTCCTGCTGACCAGGGCCCGGACGACGGTCGGCGCGCTGCAGTCGCTGAGTCCGCTGGCGCTGGAGCTGTGCGACGCCGTTCCGACCGTCCGCCTCCCTCCCGGTGAGCACCGCCTGGTGGCCAGGAGCAGCGCGCTGCTGGGCATCGACTCGGCCACCCTGCTCCGGGCCACGCCGCCGGCCGACACCGACAGCGGTGTGCGCGTGGCGGCCGAGACGACCCGCTGGGAGGCCGAGCACCGCTCGGTCGAGGTGGGCGCCCGCACCGAGAACACGTTGCTCGTGATCCCGGAGAACACCAACCCGGGGTGGACAGCGCAGTTGAACGGGGAGCCGATCGGCCCGGTCGCCGTCGACGGCTGGCAGCAGGGGTACGTCCTCCCGCCCGGCCCGGCCGGGACGGTCGAGCTCACGTTCGCGCCCGGCCCCTACTACCGGGCGGCTCTGGCGGTCGGCGCGGGTGCGGTGCTGCTCCTCGTCCTGGTGGCGGTGCTGCCGGCGCGTCCGCACCGCAACCGCCCGGAGAAGGCACGCGGCCGCCTGGCCGCTCTCTCCGCCGGGTTGATGACCGGTTTCATCGCGGCTGCGGCCGTCCTCGGCACGGCGCTGGCCGGCGGTCTCGTGGGGCTCACCGCGCTCGCGGCCCTGTGGCTGCTGGCCCAGGCCTTCCCGCGCCGGGCACCGGTCCTGCTCGGGAGCGTGGCGGTCGCGGCGCTGGTCGGTGCGGGGGCGCTGCTGCTCGCCGACGCCGACGCGACGGAGACCCCGCGGCAGCTCCTGGCCGTCGTGGCGCTGGCCGCGGTCGTGGCCGGCGTGGTGCCGGGAGCGCCGGGCAGGTGGCTCCGGGGCCTGCGCCCGGCGCCCGGCGCAGCCGCGCCTGGCACCTGAGGTGGCGCGCATGAGTCACCATGGGGGTGTGCTCCGTCGATCTGCCGTCCTCCTGCCCGCGGTCTGCCTCGTGCTGACCGGTTGCGTCCGGCTCGAGGCGCCGGCCGCGGAGTCGGCCCTGGCGGGCGCGACGGAGCCTGCGCTGCGGTCGATGGCCCCCCCGGCGGACGCCGCCGCGGCCCGGCTCGAGCCGGAGTGCCCGCCGGCGGACCCGGACCAGCCCCTGACCGCCGACGACATGAACGAGGCCTTCCTCGACCTGGACCTGCCCGACTGGAAGCAGGCGGACGTCGGCACCAGCGCGGTGCTGAGCGACGGCCGGGTCGTGTGGGTGTGGGGGGACACCGTGCGGGAGGCGGACGCGGACCCGCGCATGGCGGACAACTCGATCCTCGTCTCGTCCGGCACCTGCATCTCCCAGCTGGTCACCCCCGACCGCGGTCCGGTCCTCCCGCCGGACCCCGACGAGCTGTCGGTGTGGCCGCTGTCGGCGGTGCGGGTGGATCCCCGCCCCGGTGACGCCGACGACGTGACCGACGTCCTGATCGTCTTCTGCTCACGCGTGCAGCGCGAGGACGGCCAGTTCGACTTCATCGAGCGCGGTTCGAGCGTGGCCGTCTACACCGTCGGGGCCGACGGCGTCCCGCGGCTGACGGAGTCGGCGGACCTCACCCTGGACGACCCGAACCTCGGCGCGATCCACTGGGGCGCGGCCTCGGCCGTCGACGGGGACTGGGTCTACGTCTACGGCACCCGCAGCACGGGCGAGGCCTACGTCTACGGCCGCGAGCTGTACGTCGCCCGGATGCAGGTCACCGAGGTCATGGACGGCACCACCATGGAGTACTGGGACGGCACGTCCTGGACGGACGACCGTTCCCGGACGGCGGCCGTCCTGGGCGCCGTGGACGGGGTGTCGCAGCGGCTCTCGGTCGACCTGATCGACGGCCGTTGGGTGGCCTTCTCGAAGTTCGGTGGGGACTTCGGCGACGTCGCGGCGGTGTGGACCTCCGACCGGCCCACGGGCCCGTTCACGGCAGAGCCGGTGCTCGACGCCCCCTTCGGCGCGGACACGGGGGTCCTCCAGTACATGCCGCTGGCGCATCCCGACGTCCCGACCGAGCCCGGGACGATGCTCGTGTCCGTCTCCCGCAACCTCACCGAGTTCTTCACGCTGCTCAAGCGGCCCGAGCTCGCCCTCCCGCTGTTCTCCCAGATCCCGCGGCCCTGAGCGACCGGTGAGCGAGGTCACCGCCGATCCCGGAAGATCGGCGGCACGCCCGGTGTCAGCACTGGGGTGAATGCGTCCACGCCTGCCCGCGCCCATGCGGTGTGGGGCGTGGCGCTGCTGTCCTACGTCGTCGCGGTGTTCCACCGGGCGTCCCTCGGGGTGGCCGCCGTCGATGCGCAGGAGCGGTTCTCCGCCGGCGCCTCGGCGGTCTCGCTCTTCCTGGTCCTCCAGCTGGCCGTGTACGCGGGGCTGCAGATCCCGGTCGGCGTGGCCCTCGACCGGCTCGGGTCGCGGCGGCTGATCCTCGCCGGGGCGGTGACGATGGCCGCCGGCCAGCTGGTGCTGGCGCTCGCCGAGGACGTGCCCACCGCGGTGGCGGCCCGGGTGCTCGTCGGCGCGGGTGACGCGATGACCTTCATCAGCGTGCTGCGCGTGGTCTCGTTCTGGTTCCCGGGCCCGGTGATCCCGCTGATCACCCAGCTCACCGGCATCCTCGGCCAGCTCGGGTCGGTGCTCGCCGCCTACCCGCTGGTGGCCCTGCTGCACGGCACCTCGTGGGAGACCACCTTCCTCGGCGCCGCGGCCACCGGTCTGCTGGTCGCGGTCCTGGTGTTCGTGGCACTGCGCGACGCGCCGGGCGGGACGGTCCGGGCGCCGGCCGTCGGCCTGGCGGAGCTGCGCAGCACGCTGGCCGACACCTGGCGCGAGCCCGGCACCCGCATCGGGTTGTACACGCACCTGGTCACCCAGTTCTCCGGCACCGTCTTCGCGCTGCTGTGGGGTTATCCGTTCCTCGTGGTGGGGCAGGGACTGTCCCCAGGGACGGCGGCGGGGCTGCTCACCCTGCTGGTCCTGGTGGGCATGGGCGTCGGCCCGCTGCTCGGACGGCTGTGCGGGCGCTGGCCGCTGCGGCGGTCGGTACTGGTCTTCTCCATCCTGGGCGCCACCGCGGGCATCTGGACGGTCGTGCTGGCCTGGCCGGGACGAGCGCCGCTGCCGCTGCTGATCGTGCTGGTGGTGGTGCTCGGCACCAACGGCCCGGGCTCGATGATCGGCTTCGACTACGCCCGCACGGAGAACCCGGCCGAGCGGCTGGGGAGCGCCAGCGGGGTGGTCAACGTCGGCGGCTTCGTCGCCTCGCTGCTCACCATCCTCGCCATCGGCGCCGTGCTCGACCTGCTCACCCCCGGCGCGTCCACCGACTACGACCTGGGTGCCTTCCGGGCGGCCTTCGCGGTCCAGTACGTGTTCTGGGCCGTCGGCCTGGTCGGCGTGCTGCGGCACCGGCGGGAGCTGCGGGCACGGCTGGCGCGCGACGGCGTCGTCCTGGCGCCGCTGGCCACCGCGGTGCGT
>Ga0210040_10006193_pt1 | contig 14977 bp, 8 predicted proteins | sample CryGeyCG12114_NA_FD_185462 | JGI IMG/M metagenome (GOLD analysis project Ga0210040, IMG submission 185462) | Groundwater microbial communities from aquifer - Crystal Geyser CG19_WC_8/21/14_NA (SPAdes) (version 2) | ecosystem: Environmental > Aquatic > Deep subsurface > Groundwater | place: USA... | reverse complement strand
GCACCACATTCACCCACGACGCGGACGCCTTCTTTTCATCACCCTCGCACTTTTCGCCCCTGTCCTCCAACCTCATCTCCCAACTCCCGCTCGCATCCAACAAAGCCCTCCGGCCCGTGGTCGCCTCGCACGTCGCACCGGCCATCGTCTCTCTCGCGACCGCCGTCCTCGATACGCCGACCCACCACCACGCCCTGAACAAGCTGATCTGCAGCTTGCGGCGCTCGGAAAGCGCGGCGGTGCGGTTGGCGAGCATCCAGCTCCAGCGCGCGCTGAGCGAGGACGACGACGTCGGCGAGGAATGGATCAACAACGTGGTTGGAAACGGTGCGGGCGGCGACGGAGGCATGGGTGAGACGATGGTTTATGTCAACGAGATGCTGGAGGACGACGACGAGAATGTCGAGAGGGAGGTCAGGAGGTGGGTGCACTTGGTACGCGAACGGGTCGGCGAGGATGTCTTTGAGGTGTAGGCATGAATAGGATCCACGACTGGAAAGGTCAGGATGCTCATGTGGATACGGGGTGTTTTTGTCAAGCGGATGGTCCTTGACGGGTTAGACCATCGTGTTGTAGTCTGGTATTTGATTGATCCTTACCGTCATGCACACCAAAGGTAGACACTTTACGTAGGGATTGGTATAACGACATGACAGAAGCGCGCGCGTGAACAAGTACAGCTGAATAAGACGGTGTAGGGAAGACATGGCTGTGAGAGAGGAGGAATTTGACATTGGCACTCGACGTCAAAAAGAAACATACGCTGTACGGAGTCTTGAGAGTGGTTCTCGGAGTTTGAAAACGACCTCCGCCTGGTCGTGAGGCATGTGTGTGGTGCTCAGGGATGGCATGACATTAATTCAACAACCCCATGTGGCCTTCGCCCAGACCTTGACAATATGTAAAAGAACTATATACATGTATACCAGCGTATTTGTATAGAGATTGTCGGTGCTATGAGTCTGTGCGTAGTCGGATGGATCTACGTCTGCTGTCTTTACCAATCCACGGTGTTCTCGAGTGAAGACGCGTGTAATACTCGGCCGCTCATAAGATGTACATTGCCGTCATAGATCTTTCCAGAATGAGTTCCTCGTGCCTCAAGTTGCGTTGAGGGTATTCGCCCACTGACGTACAGCGCTCGCCAATGAGCAAGAGACGATTGTCCGAAGGGGACCGTTGCGGCCTCCTCTCATCAGCACGTGTTTGTGTTCGTCAGACGAACGAGTGCTTACCATCCACGCGCAATATTCTTGAACAAAACTCTATTCACCTTCAAACTGCGCTCCAGCATCTCGTACTATATCGTCTTCCATGTACTCTAAATCGGGTATGCTGGCTGGGGAGGATGGAGAGGAAGCCTCGGGTGCTGTGTCGGAGCCACATGCTATGTTGCTGGCGCTTGAGCTCGATGAAGATGGTATCCTCGGCGAGTGTTCATTCGAGATTGTGCTTTCGACGTGGTTCGGACAATACGTAATTTGACATGGATCTGTTTATTCGGTCAGCGTTTGTCGACGAATCAGCAGGATACATACAGAGTAAACTCTGTGTGAAAGTGATGAGTTCACCGACCATCAACGTCAGAGCTGCAAGGCTGAGGAGGTAGAGTAATGTGAGGATAAGCAGCGTGAGAATGTTTCCAATCATTTCCCGCAAGGTCATTTTTCGTTAGCTGAAAGGTACTGGAGATCTATCGGGAGCGTCCGTCTTAGAGGTCCTGCTGTCCTACCAAGTTATATCACTCGAGGTGGAAACAACCAATGCGCACGCATCGGATACCACAAGGGCGAGACAAGCACGCAGCATTATGTAGGTCAGCCATAGTCGTCCTAGAGACGATTGGACGCAATTTGAAATCACCGCGAGGATAGAGAGGACACCAGACATAGGTGCATATGATGATTGTCGTTAGTGAAAATAACGAGGGGATTCTGGATACTCGAACAGAGGTTTCCGCCTGAAGCGCATAGTGAGCAGATGTGGGAGCAGATGATGTCAATGTAGACTCGATCATGAAGCTGCAAATCCCCGTCCGTGTTAGATCAAGCTGCAGCACGTGAATTGTGAAGGTGATGTCTTGCATCGCTGCGGTGGATGAGGAACTTGAAGGAGATTTGGGGAAAAGTCCAGTATGCGCAGGTGCAGGTGCAGGTTGCAGGCGCAGGTGTAGATGGGAGATTGTGGCAGTTGCACGGTGTGAGGTGCTGACAGCCGTAGAGGTAAAGTGCATGCAGGTGTCATGATGGCCCGCTAAGGCTGTGGACACGTGTCAGGCTGGGGTGGAGCATATCTACCTAGGTAGCAGACTAAATGGACAAGTGTCAAATCACCGTGACTGCAAGTCCGTGCCGAAAGCTTTCTTCACCTCTGAGCTGCCAGCCTGCCACTATCAGTGGTTCGAAGCGAGGTCTGGACCGTGCCGGGTTGCCGATCGATTGGCCCGTTGCTAAGAGTCGGGATTCGGGGAAAGGATCACTAAGGCTTGCAAACCCGTCGAGCCTGGCGCCAAACCGGACAAAAAGAGGTGACTTTCAGCCGCAAACCACGATGATGAACGGTTTGGGGGCCGAAACACCTGGTAGGCGTGCTACAGCGCTGGTGCCGCCAGCCGCACCGGACGCCAGCCCATGCAGCCCATGCAGCCCGCAGCCCACCTGGCGGACCTCATCCTCTCCTCAGCCTAGCCGCTGAGGTCGCCTGATAAGCTTGTCCCATCCACTGCCCCATATGGCGCCGTGCTGTTTTCCTCCCTCTTGAAGTTTTGACGTACGCGTTTGGAAACAAACCTCGAATTGTGTCCCATCTAACGCTCGTCAGAGCAAGCCGATCACGCCTTAGGAAGTGCCCATGACATGTAGCCCGATTCTGGCTCTGTGTAACTTCGTCTCTCATCCAAATGGCGGCTGACAAGCACTCAAGAAGTCGCGAGCGACAGCGACAATACGAAGACCACGAATGGGATGCTCACAAAGGACTGTTTCGCGCAATATACGTCGATCAGAAAAACACCTTGAAGGAAGCTGCCAAGATTATGAGAGAGGAACACGGCTTCGACGCTAGCTTACGCCAATGGGAACGTCGCATCAGCCCGGCGCATTGGAACTTTACCAAGTACACCACAAAGGAAGCGAGGATGAAGCAAATAGCGCAAAGCGGTCGAGCTTTACACGACATCGCCCAACCCGGTCGCCGTCCGGTAGTCCGTCAGAATGGAGACGTGAAGCCGCAAATTGTCGAACACCGTAACCTACGAAGATTTGCAAGGCGCCATCTCAACACGCCAGACGGTCGTCCTCGTGCTCACTCGGCCGGAGATGCTGACCGGCCAATGCCAGACATGTCTCGGTTTGACAGCAACGAAAGCCAGTACAGCCGAGATGACTCTCAAAGTGGCAACGATAGCGACGAAACTGCCCAGCCAGTGGACGACGTTGTGTACGATGTGCACATGCCCGACAAGGCAGCACTAGAAGAGCTGAAGAGTGGGCAGCCACCAGACATGTTCAATTTGCCGGCAACCCGTGCTGATCCGGACTCCGAGAGTCCTGTTCAACTGCACGTCTTCAGACAAAACAATGTCCGGGAATCCTCGTCTGTTCCTCAATTCATGCTGTCTACTCCTGATGGTATGTACGCTGCGATGTCTATCCCAGACACAACACCCTATCAGGGTGATGGTCCTCAACCATCTACGCATGGCTATACTGTGCCCGAAGCTGGCCACGAGACAGAACTACCTTTCATGCCGGGGACGGATGCTGGAGAGGGCCCTGGACCTTTTTTCGGCTTGCATGGTGCTGGTATGGATACGAACCAATATGACCGACACGACATGCCTTGGCAAGATCCCAACCAAGATTTCCAGATTGACAATGGTTCTTCCACGCCACAGGTACCATTTGGGGCGCAAGATACTCCAAGACAGGACCCCGTTGGCGGAGTGCTGGCTATGCCTGGCTTTGATATAGCTTCCAACGCGCCTTCCTATGGTCTAATGCCTGCTCCCGATGTCTCCGTAATGGATCCACCTCTTGATGGTCTAGAACCTACAGTTATGACCACGGCCCCCGAGGAATACACCGAGGAGCAAAGTGTACTAGACCCGCTGCAAGTCTGGTTCCAGATGTCAGCAGATGACTACGGCAACATGGTGCAAGAAGAAGTTGGGAAGTTCATTTACAGCAATACCCATATCCGTGACAAAGAAGTCTTTCGAGCCAAGCTTATGGCAATTCTTGACTTTAACAGTAAGTACCCACGCATTCAGGACATCGTCCTGACCGCTAACAAGACTGCAGGGCATCTTTTCGTCCACAATATGGGCGTTGCTATTGGCAAACATGTGATGACCCAGCAACAAACCCTCAATACAGTCATGGAAAAGCTCCGGCGAAGAACTCAACAGACCCAAAGAAATACACTGCTCGAATCCGTCTTACAATACCGAGGTGGGTTGTTCAAAGAACACGTCGTGGTTTACGGAGCTGACATCTCGCAGGCATCGACGTACAATCAACTCTTACAGAAATGAGCCAGCTGTCTCAGAACCAATACACCTTCTTTGACAGTGTGCCTGCTACGGAGATGTGATCGATGGACAGTCATCGTTACTATCCCATGCTCGTAAGAACAGAAGAATCTCGACAAACCGTCCAGGGCTAGAGGACAGCAATCCCGCAACTATGGATGGTTGGTCAGTCCAGTGGGCAAATTCTACTTGTCCGCATTCGTGCTAGAGATTTGCACGGTTGTAGGAGGTCCCTCCCTATGTCATACCGCTACCTTACCCCTGGAGGTTTCGCAATCTCAGGACAAGAGCACCTGCATGCTCAAGTCCAGGCGACTGGGTAAGGCTGAGTGCTCCAAATTTCCAGCCTGAGGTTGTCCGAGTCTAGGCCTTGGCAATGACGTAGGCTGTGCGATACTGGACCGTGCGTTAAGATTCTTGAACTTGAAGCTGCTTGCTTGGGCTCGTGTTTCTCGAGAACGTTGGTGTGTGCAGCTCGGGATCGCCAACGATCGTTTTGGGACCCAAAACGTATCTCAATGACCAAGACACCACACGGCTGTGCCTGTGCCAAGCGATGCTTGTTCTTCATGATCCTGACACTCTCTTACACGAAACAGTTGAGCTTCTAGGGTCCAGACTGATACCTGCATTAGAATCACCCGAGAGACTCCGATCTATACTGCAGAGTCTCAAGGACTCCAGCCACGTTATTCAGGCAGTACAAGCTCCATCTTCCGTTGACACGGCCACCAAAAATGCCCTTACACAAATAATCGTCAAGACGCACAGCAAGGACTATACCGAGCACGTCAGGGACGTCCATCACGACTGGGTGGCAGCAAACCTGATTGAAGAACATGAAAGTGTACTGCCGGAGTGCTTCCGACTGTCCACCTCAGCCCAACCAGCTCCAGGACCACCCAAAGACCTGTTTGCCCGTGCTGGATACTATGCATTCGACATGAGTAGTGGCATAATGCATAAGACCTATTCAGCCGTTCTCGCATCAGCTCACCTAGCCTACAAAGCTACACTCATGATATTGGAGGACGCTCCAACCAACTTGAGCATCTTCGCTCTCAGTCGACCACCCGGTCACCATTGTGACGGTCAACGGGCTGGCGGATATTGCTACGTCAACAACGCTGCTGTCGCCGTGAGCACTTACCGTGCTCAGCATCCACAAGCAAAGATCGGTATACTCGACATAGACTTTCACCATGGTAATGGTACACAAGAGATCTTCTACAGTGATTCAGATGTACTCTACATCAGCATTCATGGCGAGGATGAATTCCCGTACTATACAGGTGGGGCACATGAAGCTGGAACAGGCACTGGCGAAGGTGCTAATGTTAACCTTCCCTTAAGGACTGGGAGTTCGCTGGAAGACTATATGGAGAAACTCGGCATTGGGCTCGAAAGGCTGGCCAGGTACAAATGCGAGTTTCTTATCGTTAGTCTTGGATTCGATACGTTTCACCTGGATCCTCTGGGCTCTTTCAGGATTGATACCGACGACTATGCTATAATTGCAAACACGGTAAGAAGTGTTCTCCGGGACATGCCTGCCTTGATCCTCTTGGAAGGCGGTTATGTCCTCGAGCATCTTGGAGCCAACGCTCTGTCTTTCCTGCAAGGTTGGGAAGATGCTTAAGTACACTTTGGATATGCACGAAACGAACGACAAGCTTGTTATGGTCGTCTTCAGGGATAACATATAATGACCCGTGGATGCTCCGGAGAATAGAGAAAGATTGGAGAGGAAATGCTCAGAAAGGGTGAATGACATGCATGAAGATGCTGTCTGGCGCCACTATCGCTTTGCCAATTTCTCCGGTGGGATTGCTTCTAGATAGCAACAGATCAAATGGGGAGGTCACCGGGTATATACGATCAGCAACAAATCACAATTGTCCGTCACCAGGCGTTCTAAAGGACATACCTAGCCAGTCATTCAAATGATTCGGCGAGACCCGTAGGCAGCCTCGTCACGTGCCAACGTGCTTATCGTGTCGTGCTCAGGAGCGGATCGCGTTCCTGCCAAGACTTCCGAGGTTGTTGACGCTTTCAGTGTTGATCCACTACGTCGACCCTGGATGCGCTCGCTACAATGCGCAATGCATGAAGCATGAGCGCAGCTGTTTAGACTGTCGCAATCATATCCTCTGCACTGGTACCGCCTCGATGGGCACTCCTACGTCCGCCCACCATGTCTGCCATCATCCTTCTCTCGTCCTCGCCACCAAGGGTTTTCGCCAGATCACCAACTGCCGCCGACTCGTCGTCCCCCTCACTGCCCTCGCCCGGCGCTATCGTTCGAGGTGAAATCGATGGGCACAGGAAGTTCAAGGCGACAATGTCCGTCCGAGATGGCTTTGCGCCCGGCTTTAGCAGCGCAAGATCCATGTTATCGACAAAGAAGGGTGCGGAGAACCTTCCCTTGAATTCGCCTGGCAAGGGGAAATTCAAGGCCGAAGCACAAAGAGGAGGCAGCATAGTGGAAGATGGCAGAGTTCCCACGCTTACCTCTAGAATGGTCTCCGGCCTCTCGCACGACCTCTCTACGGATCCCGGCAATGCATCCCCTGACCGGCCTATTTTGGAGAACAACAAGGAGTCTTTAATAGAGTCAGCGGAGCTTGCCACACAACACGTGCAAATCTCTCCAGGGGATATACGATGGCGGCGACAGAAACAACAGCAAAAGCGCAGAGACGTCAGCCCCCTCTTGCTCGAAAAGGCTACGGTACGGAGGTTGGATTGGACACCAACCAAGGAGACCTCGTTGAGCAGAGAGCTTGCCTCTCCGTCAGGTCTACTCAGCGGCATAGATAAATCCTTGTTGAATAGTTTCACCTACAGTGCTAGCGGAGTTGAATCTATGCTGGCAAGGCACGATGTGGACCAGGTACCTACAAAACGGCGACGAGTTGACATGGCCGATCTCGCACCCAAAACAATCTCTTCTGTTATGGATCCTCCCAGACTCGAACGACATTCTTCAAAAAAGGTGCCCACCAAGAAAAGGGCAAAGTCGCCCGCCAAAAAACCATTAACCATTACAGGCTTAGCTACTTCTCACTACTCTGGCATCGACGAGGTACGACCGAAAACGACACCGATTATGCAATATCTGACATCAACACAAGCCCGAGCGCTTGGAGATGATGTAGATGGCCCTGACCTTGAGATAGCAAAACGGAAGAAGCCTCTTCCGAAGAAAGGCACAGGCGCCAGAGGCGTTAAAGCATTGTTGCTGTCGCCGCAATCGGCCATGAAAGCGTTGCAAGAACAAGAACTTCTGTTTGGCTCAGCTAGTCAATTGGCTCGTGACGAATCCCCTACATTGATCAGGGACACCATAGAGGCAACCAAATTGTCGGAGTCATTCATGCTGTCAGATCCCGTATCTCCACAACAAACACAGCCTATTTCCATTGAGTCGACAACGCCGCGTGCAGAGCGTGGTACGGCACGGTTCAAGAAGACAAGGAATTTATGGGCGGCAGCAGGTCGAGACGAGGATAACGCTCTGTTACATGTTGACAGTGTCGATATGTCTGACACTCCCAAGGTCAGGCTTGCATTTGCTGGCAAGGACGTATTGACCGAACCAAGAGCACAACAGGCAATGTTAGAGCCTTCCGAGAGGGTGGGGATGTTACGTGGCGGTTACTCGCCACTCAATCCTGAAACGTCTTTTGATATCTACGATATCGGAGATATCACAACTCCCATGCCTTTGGTAACCTCTACGACATCATTTGCCCAAGCGCAATCTCGGTCTTTCCATACCAGCTCTACTACAGCTACTTCTCGCACCACCCGGGACGATTCTACTGACCACAATCATGTTGCGCCAGTGCAGCAAGCGCACGCAAACTCGCATCAGGCAGCTCCCACAGTGGCAAAACCAAAGAAGCAGCCAGCCGCGAAGCCCTTATACGCCGGTCTCTCCGACCATGATCTACAGAAGCAGATCTCAGCGTATGGCTTCAAACCCGTCAAGAAGCGGGAGAAAATGATACAACTGCTTGAGAAGTGCTGGGAAGATAAACATGGCCCAGCTACAAGCGAGCTACCCGCAGTTAAAGTTGAGAGCCTGAAGCACGGCGACTTTCTCAGCAAGGTGCATGACATTTCTGCTAGGCCAGTCCCCAAAGTTAAAAAGACTCGCGCACCGAGGCGGAAAAAGGAGAAGGGCGAAGCTACAGAGCCGAAAGTCAAAAAGCCTAGGGCGCCACGGAAGAAGAAAGCTGATGAGGGCGATGCAACTCCAAAAGCGAAGGTGTCAAGGAAGCGCAAGCCGAAAGCAGCAATCTCGGACGAGATTGTACTGGATATTGACGATCTGGAGGAAGAACAAGAAATCGTGGACCTCACTCGGACCGGGGTGAAAGCCGCCAACAAGAAGGGCAAGCCCAAATCAAAATCCAAGAAGGCTGCACTTTCAGCAGAGTACGTCGCCGACATCGACGACTTTCCTACTTCCTCACCAGCTTTCGAGACCCTCTCAACAAGGCAAAGGATGAGCACCACCGCAATTCCCGTTCAACCATCAACGAGCATCGTGCGGCCCCCTACGCCTCCATCGACCATGCAAGCCATCGTCATTCCCTCGTCGCCAACCTCTCTCCATGACAACGATAATTTCTCACCCCCGCCCTCCAACCAGGAAGTCGTCAGCCACTCTTTCGCCACCTCTTCCACGTCCACAAACACACCACCACTCCCCGACCTCTCCACTCAGATCCACGCTGCCATCCTCTCCACCTCTCAAACCTCCCTCCCTCACGCCCATCCACGCCACAACCACCAAAAACAACCGACATGGCACGAAAAGATTTTGATGTACGACCCCATCATCCTGGAGGATTTGACCACGTGGCTTAATACGGAGGGGTTGGGCCGAATAGGCGAGGACCGAGAGATTGCCGCGCAGGAAGTCAAGGACTGGTGTGAAGCGAATAGTGTGTGTTGCCTTTGGAAGGGTGGGTGGAGGGGCAACAAGAAGGAATAACATGGCAGGAATACCGTCACAGAAGAAAAACAGGGGGGAAGGATTTACCAACGAAGCCCATGAGGGAATGAAGGAGTTTCGGTCAAGGTTACGTTACACAGACGAGAAGATTCCGAAACACACTTTCAGCATCACTTGAAGCATCAGTTGTTTTTTTTTGGTTCTTGGGCTAGCTCAAGCTGTATATTTTTAAACAAAAGGAAAACGTCTGTCCGTCCGTCCCGGCATTGGATGTTTGACCCGTCGTTACTGTGCAAAGGTGACCAAGAAGGAAGGGGACCTGGACTGTGTGGACGCCCGTCCGGGTCGGGCCCTGAGGTCGAGGTCGAGGTCGAGGTCGAGGGAGCCAAGCTCAAGCTCAAGCTCAAGCCCAGTTTAGCTCTCATGAAAAAATCGAAATGCATTCGTGCTGCCTGCCCGCAACATTGTAGTCGTAATCTGACAAACTGGGTTTACTGGACGATAGGTTCCGATACTCCCGGCTGGGTCTCCACTTGCGCGAAACGAAGATACTTACAGGACAGTGCTGGATCTGATAAACAAACAAGGAGGGCCGCCTTCGAAAAGACGACGAAAGCCAGCTTGTGTGAGCTAACTTAAACCACCGAGGCACGATGGAGAAAGTGTGGGCCAGTACAACACTCACGCACGTATTATAGCCGTATAATCGGAATCGGAAGCGTCAACAACAAGGGAAAAAGCTGCGTAGCGAGAGCCTTGATCTGAACGATCAAGGCGCAGCTTTAGCACGAAAAAACATACCTTGAGTATTTCTATCGTAATGTACACTTATTTTTTCTCTCTTTTTTGAACGCCAAACCTTGTCCCTATCATTCAAACGTCGGCTGCTTATGGCCAAAATCCAGCTCAGAGGCCTTTCCCTTGCCTTGCCTTGCCTTGCCCTTCCGTTGCTGTTCGACCCCTCATCATTCGTTATAAAACTTCTTCATGATCAAATGCAAAAACAAGTTGACGTTGACTCTTAGTCGGCATCCCTCCTCGAAAAACTCCATAAATTGTGTGTTGTTGAATTGCGCCTGTAACAGATCATCCAGCGGAACCTGCGCGTTTGCGCCTGGGATCATCATGTTTCCAGAGCTACCATCGATGGTGAATACTCCCACTTCATTCGACGAGATGGTGAGGTCGATCCTGTCCCACTGTCGTTCATTGTAACCTCGCCAATGCACGAGCACACCTTTGTCCGCCAGGTTGCGTGCTGAATACTTAAATGAGCCGAACTCGAAGGAACGACCGGACCGTTGCAATTCGCGTTCATGATCCCATTGTTTCGTGAACGGCAGCAAGAAGCGTTTCTTGCCTTTCTTGTTCTGCAAGGTCACCATGGCTTGCTCGATGTAATCGTTATACGTCTTGAGTTGCTGCTCGAGATACACGGCCTGCTCGTTCAATCGAGCCAGGGTCGTGCGCACATTCTCGAGTTCTCTCTGGCGTTGCAGGCGGCGTCGGTGCTTCGTTCGGATGTCGATTGCAATGGCATTGAGAAGGTCCTGGTAATGGTTTGCACGAGTTAGGCGGCCAAAGGACTCTAACTGCAGAACGTTCTCCAGTGCGATGCGTTTGAGATCGTGGTAAGTCAGGGTCCCGATGTCAAGCAGTCCAGTGGCTTCGGCGTAGGCGCCGTGGTTGTTGCCCGAACTAAGTTCGTCTTGGACAAGGTTGTTCCATTTATCTTCATCCTCGAGTGTGACAGGTTTCACAAGGATCTCAAGCAAGTTGGCACCGGATTGAATGCGGATGATGTATAGAACACACCGCTTCGTCTCGGTGAACAGCGCCTTGATGTCCGAATCAGGGTCTTCGGCATTGAGGAGCTTCGGATTCAAGGTGAGCATAATTTCGCCAGTGCTGACTCCCATCAATTCGTGTTCATTGCTCTTGACGCTACCCAGTTCACGCAATATGTCGCGAAGCACATCGTCTTGGTTGGGGCAGATACTACTAATTTCCGACGCAAGAAGTTGATGGACGGAGAAAATGTCTGCCATTTTGACGTACAAAGTCGGCTTTACTTTTGCGTACAGGTCGTTGAACTCATCAATGTCGTAGTGTTCTTCAGCAGGTGGTATCGAAATTACTATCACTCAGGTTAGAAACCGTACAGGGGATGCCAAGTATTGTGCTTACTGTGAGACCAAATACCCTCAAACCGCTGCATCGACTCTCGGATATACTTGTTCAACGGTTGGAGATAGACGTTTTCTCCTCCAAATTCACGACAGGTTGCAGCCTGGTTCAGCACTTTTGCGACTTCACCAAGGTTGCGCTTTTGTTCTTGCGTCATAGCACGGTCAGCCACGCCATACTTTTCCGGCTCCATCAAGGCAGGCTGGAGATAATTGCGCCACAGCCATTGGCCAACAAGCTGAAGAGCAATCTCTGCATGCTCGCCAGGAAAGCGTACATGAAGTTGCTCATGTGTCTGCTGCATCACAAAGCGGACGCCAAATGGCATTCTATGCAAGCAGTCTTCGAGGCATAGGAAGAATTGATCACATATATCGCGAAGATCTTGCATGTGAGCAATGAACGTTGACCTGGTTTCTGGATCCCTGATCGCCTCCTCGCGAGGTACAGTCGGGTTCCGCCTGCTTCGTTGGCCTGTGCTCAACTCCTCATTGTTGATGGCGGAGAGGTAGATCTGCAGAGGGTCGCTTTCGAGGTCAAGTGCACGGTTTTCAATGAAGTTCTCCTTCACTAGTGCACCTAGTACATCCCTGTGGAACTTTCTATCTCGTGGTGACTTGATGTACGCCGAGAAAAGTTTGTTTGAGAAAGAGTTGAGACGGAGGTAGTCCTGAACGGACGTGGCACTGTCTACTTCTTCTTTGATGGATCTGACAATGAGCTTGACAAGGTAGTATTCTTCACGTCGCTTCTGGGCGTAGCCGAACAGACCCATTACAACATGCTTGATTCGCTCGCATTCTTTCTCTGCGGTGGCCTGCTCGCGTATCCTCCGAAAGAGTCGGGATAGGTATTGCGGCTGAGTTTGTAGCAGAAAGAAGAGCTCTTGATAGTGCTCGAGTTTTCTTCGCGAGGTTTTGTTGAGTGCCTTGAGGTCAAAAGGATCCTTCGAGGCCATGTCTGAATTTGGAAGCAGTGCGCCGACATGACCGCCAAAGTGCCTCTGATGCTTCACAACCTCGTCGAGAGTAATCTTGTTCTTGACCAGTAGGGCGATCTTGATGTCGAGCTGAGTAATATATTGGTCAGCTAGTTCGTTTTGCCTGACATGCTGCACGACGGTTTTCCGTAAGCGCTCGAACTCGATTTCTTCATCGAAGTCGAAGTCACTGTCGTTCAGCAAGTGCACAAAGCCCTTCAGCGTGCCTACTGGTGGGTTCTTACCAGCCGTCAAGCTCTTGTACGCCTTGCCTTGGATCTTTGCTCGGACTACGCTCTGAATTTTGACAACCTTTTCCATGTTTTCTTTGAAGAAGCGCTTCTTCTCTGCGAACTTGGCACGGACTGCAACAGCACGAGCAAAGGCTTGCACTTCAACGACAGCGTCCTCGTGTTGTTCGAGGTCGGCAAGGAGGTCGCCCACGTTCTTGCGACACATCATGGCACGCGATAACGCTTGGAGCTGGACGATCTCTTCCTCCGCTGTATCCAAATCGGCTAGCGTAGCACCAATCTGCTGTCGGAACATGGCTCCTCGAGCCAGAGCTTGCAAGTCGACCACCTTTGTCGTATGTCTGGCAAGAGCTTGCTTTTGCTTGGTCAGACTTTGCCGCAGCAGGAATGCTCTTGCTGTGGATTGCACTGGTGTTATTGAAGATGATTGCTGCAATAATGCCAGCTTCAAGGCATGGTAACTCTCTCTAGCATTTGCAGCACGTATACACGCTTGTAGCCGGGATGTTGAACCAGCTTGGGCTTTGAGGTCCCATCGTAATTTTGATACAGATTGTCTGACCAGAATTGCCCGTGATATAGACTGCAACTCAACCCAATGCCTTGACATGCCTTCGAGCCTTTGGTGCAGCTGAGCTTTCCTCGATCTTGATATCAACGCTCGCATCTCGGCTTGGAGTTGCGTGACCATGGGCTCTTCCCGTGCGAGTTGTGATCTGTGCTGTTTAGCCTGCTTTCGAGCAAGCATGCCCCTGATAGCACCTTGGAGGAACGGCACATCACTCTCCACCTCTCTAGTCGCTTCGTACTGGTCGAATGCTGCTCTTCGGGCTAGGGCACCACGGACAGCTGCTTGGAAGCCTTTGATGCCTGCATTCTGTTCCTGAATTTGACCTTTCAGGTTCTTCATTTCGGTCCTGGCTTTCCGTGCTCTAATCAAATTCTGAAGTTTTAGAACGTCTTTTTCTTTTGCTTTCCACATCTGCTCCTTTCGCTGTTGGTTTGAGCGTGCCAGGAAACCTCGAGCAGCTGCTTGCAGGTTGGTCGAGAAGCGTTGCATGTTGAGACGATAGTCGATGACTTGTCGTGCCCAGTCGCCCCTGACCCGGGATTGTAGGTCAACCAGCATCTCTTCGGCATCCCACAAGGCATTCATCTTGTCTCCCAACCTTAGTCTGACCAGTGCGCCTCTTGCTTGGTTTTGGAACTCCTGGATGACCGCCTCTTGCTCCTGGAGTTCCCGGTCAATTCTCTCTTCTTCCGTCTCAACAGGCTCTGGCTCAGGCTCCGGTTCAGCACCAAAACTGGCGCCCATACCATGGAAACTTGGCATGCTCACTCCGGCCTTGTCAAGGCCTCTTTGCGTTTGTTCCAGCTCATGATCGTGAAATTGCAGCTGGCCGACCAGGTTGCCTATTCTAAAGTCAACCATGCCTTTTCGATATAGAATCCAAGAAAGAGCGTGAATGCAGTAGATGACCTTCGGAATGTTCTTCTTCTCATACAGATCGATCAACTCGAACCTGAACAATTCCGGCAGGCCAACATCCTCGAGGAATCGAAAGAACAGCACAATATTGTCCGAGTGTTTGTATTGCAACTTAGGGTTCCGGAAAATTCTAAGTATTTGGTCAGGGTGAAATGCTTGTACAACCTCGGCGAGGGTAACACCGTTTCGTAGGGCCTCTTCCAGCTCCACGATCGGTGGTATTGGCTTGTGGATGATATCTTCAATCCATTCCTTCGCTTCACCAACGTGGCACAAGTATTCATATGCTTGCAAAAATTGACGTTGTTTGTCCATCCAGTTCCGGTCTCCCCAGCCATAGCTCTTAGCTTTGGCCCTACTACTGCCTGCTGATGAGTCTGTTCGCTTGAGTTGGCGACGATTTTGCAATCCTACTACCGAGGGGATAGGCGCGATGATCGAGAATTCTTCGCTGTTGGGGCTCTGGGCAAAGCGGGACAATGTACGTAAATGCCCAGTCGAGGATTTCTGTAGTTGCTGCAGGTCCGGCGTGGTAAAGGCGGCCTGGTGTGGATTTGTAGAGGGATGGTGG
>Ga0210040_10006192_pt1 | contig 14978 bp, 13 predicted proteins | sample CryGeyCG12114_NA_FD_185462 | JGI IMG/M metagenome (GOLD analysis project Ga0210040, IMG submission 185462) | Groundwater microbial communities from aquifer - Crystal Geyser CG19_WC_8/21/14_NA (SPAdes) (version 2) | ecosystem: Environmental > Aquatic > Deep subsurface > Groundwater | place: USA... | reverse complement strand
AGCTGGACATGGTCATAGTGGTTGACGGTGAAGTTGCCCAGCGGGTGGGCCTGAGCAGTCCCGGGCGCCATCGCCCAGAGCGCGATCGCGCCGATGACGACGGCGAGGGCTCGTCCGCTCATCGACGCCCACCGAGCGAGGACAGCAACTCCTCAGCGCGTGGTGCGTGGAGGGGGGAGAAGTGCGGGTTCGTGTCCAGTGCCTCGGTGAGCGTGGCTCTGGCCCCGCCGGTGTCGCCCAGTGCCGCCTCGATCGCTCCCCGGTGGTAGAGGAAGAGCGCGTTCCTCCCGCCGATGGACGTCGCCTGCTGGGCCAAGGGCAACGCCTCGGCGTCCCGTCCGGCGCTGTGCAGCGCCCAGGCCAGCGCGTCCTGCGCATCGATGTTCTGCCGCCGCCCGTACTCGGCCTGGGCAGCGGCCACCGCGGTCGCCGGATCGCCGTGGTCGGCGGCGAAGAGTGCCGCCGACAGGTCGTCGGTGACGCCGCCGGCGGCGAACAGCCGGCGGACGGTGTCCACCAGAGCGAACTGCTGCTGTGCGGCGTCGTGCCGGCCGAGGGACTCCAGGTACTCGCCGTACTCGATGAAGTTCTCCGGTAGCGGGCGCGCGTCGACGACCGCCTGGAAGTTGGTGATCGCTGCGTCGGAGTCCCCTCGGGCGGCGCGGACGCGGGCTTGCCCGAGCAGCAGCGTCGGCTCGCCGGGGGCGGCCTTGAGGCCTGCCGTGTACTGCGACATGGCCTCGTCCAGGTCGCCCGTGGCGAAGGCCAGCGCGCCCAGGTACGTACGGCAGTACGCCTGGTCACTGTCACCCTGCGCGGTGTCCAACGCCTGCTCGAGTGCGGAGCGGGCGTTGGCGAGGTCGCCGTGCAGTTCGGCGTCGTAGGAGGCGCGGGTGAAGGAGGCGATGCCGGGCTGGAGCTCCAGCATCCGGCGCAGCGCCTCGGTCGCTCCCGGGTAGTCACCGAGCTGGGTGCGGGCGTCGACGAGGACGCCCCAGGCGGTGGCACTGTAGGGATTGATCTCCAGAGCCCGGTCGGCGGCGCCCCTGGCGGCGGCGAAGTCGTGCCTCGCGTTGGCCAGCGCGCCCTGCCCGATCAACGCGCCGTCGTTGGCCTCCGGGCGCAGGTCCAGCGACTTCTGCAGAGCCCCCTCGGCCTTGTCGTAGTAGGACGGATCCGCCGTGATCCGGGCCTCCTCCACGTAGGCCGAACCCAGCTGCGCCCAGGTCTCGAAGTCCCCGGGCACCTCGGCGAGCCGCTGCTGCGCGGCCTCGATGGCCGTACCCAGCGGATCGACCGGTGCCGGCGCCGCCTGCTGTTGCGCGGTCGCCTGCCGGTCGACCGACACGGTGTAGAAGCCCGCGGCCGAGGCCAGCAGGAGGAGTGCGCCGGCCACGACGGCGGTGACGGCGGTGCGACGCCGCACGATCAGACGTTCGGCTGGTCGGGTGCGGGCGCCTGGGTGCCGGCAGTGGCCCGCTTGTCGCTCTCCTCGAGCGACCGGTCCATGTCCAGCGTTGCCCGGACCACGAGGTTGTCCAGGTAGGAGCGGGCTCCCTGGTCGAAGTCGCCGGTGCAGGTGATCAGCACGACCTCGGAGTCATCCACCGGCGCGTAGACCTGCTCGGCCGGGAAGGCGTCCTTCGAGTACTGGTCGGAGCTGGTCACGGTGAAGACGGCAACGGTGTTGTCCGCCCTGGTCACCAACACCTCGTCGCCGACGGCCAGGTCGCGCAACCGGTAGAACACGGCGGGGCCGTTGTAGTCGTCCACGTGCCCGGCGATCAGCCCGGGCGGACCTGACGGGTCCCCGGGGTAGTTGCCACCGGTGAACCAGCCGGCTCTGGCGAAGTCGACCGGCACCTCCAGGGTGCCGTCGCCGTTCAGCCCGAGGTCGACCAGGGAGGAGCTCACCTCGATTGCGGGGATCTCCACCTGCACCGGCTCGGAGTGGCTCAGTGCACCGATCGCAGTGGGCGCCGACTGTTGCGGTGCGCTGGTCGGATCCGCCGCAGCGGGCGCCTTCGGCGGCGCGTCCGAGCCGCCGAAGAAGAAGGCACCCACCAGCACGCCGGCCACGAGCGCGGCCACGGTGGGCAGCAGCCAGACCGGCAACCGGCGACGGCGTGGGGGCGCGTCGGCTTCGTTGGACTGCATCTCCGCCTCGAGGAAGGGCATGTGCTCACCCGGTACGTCGTCGGAGCCGTGCAGGTCCGGCACTTCGTTGTCCACCGAGGATCTCCTTCGGTTCACTTCTCCCGGGTCCGTCCGCTGTCGCGTCGCGAGCGGTGGAGGGGTCGTCCGTGAAGGGGTGACCGTGGGGTGCGGCGACCGGGTCGCCGCACCCCACGGCTGGCGAGCGGTCAGGCCCCCGAGGGTGCGATGGCCTTGTGGCGAAGGGTACGACCGCGGATCAAGGATCCGGCGCCCGCGCCCAGGAGCAGCAGCGCAGCCGAGCCGGTCAGCGCTGGCAGGAGCACGTGCTCGAACCCGCCCTCACCGGTCTCGACACCGCCAGTGGGGTAACCGTTGGCGTTGGCGTTGGCAGCCGGCTGGCCGGTGGCATCGGTCGTCGCCGGCGGGACCGGCTGCGGGTTGCCGTCGCCCACGTGTGCGCCGCCGTTGACGGCGCCCTGGTTGGGCAACGCGACGTAGGGGAAGGAGTTGGTGAACCCTGCCCCGTTCTGGTTGACCCCGTCGCCGCCGGCCAGCGGGGCTGCGGCCGGCGGGATGTTGCCGGCGTCGTAGACGCCCTCCAGCGCCAGCAGCTCGATGTCGACGACGTCGTCACCCAGCCGGCGGCCGTTGGGGAACCCCTGCAGGTCACCACCGATGACGCCCAGCCGGCTCGGCGACGGGCTGACGGCGATGGACATGTTCAGCCGCAGCATCTCCGAGGGCACGAAGTCCGCCGGGTCGACACCATCAGCGTTCTCCACCTGCGAGTTGAGGCCGGTGAACGAGGGGTCGGCTGCCTCGTACGTGGCCGCGATGGGGGCCGTGTGCGTGTAGCCGCCGTACGTCTGCCCGTCCAGCTGGTTGGTCACGCCGGTCAGGAACACCTCGAAGATGTCACTGCGCGGAGTGGCCGGGGCGTCGATGCCGTAGATGCCCTCGATCAGCTGCGGCACCTCCGGGTCCAGCACCCGGGCGACGACCGCGCCACCCGCAGCTCCGGCGTCCTGGTCCGGGCGGAGTGCATTGAAGGCGTCCTTCAAGCCCGTGGGCACGATGACCTCGTTGACCAGCGGCTGCCCCAGCCGGGACACCTGCTGCAGCGCGCCCGAGTTGGTCACCGAGCCGTCGGTGTTGCGCGTGGTGATCGACGGCCGGGAGGTCGTGCTCCACACACCGATGACGGGGTTGTCCGTCGGGCTGTTGTTGATCGCGACGTCGGCCTTCGGCACCTGGAGCGCGATGGTGTTCACGTTGTACCCGGCCAGGGTGTCCTGCCCGGTCTCGGACAGGTCCTTGCCGTAGAGCAGATCGAACACCCGCAGGTCGAGGAAGAACGAGTCGTCGGCCTGAGCCGCCATCGACTTGGCGGCACCGCCCGTGGTGGTGAACGGCCGGATCGCCTCGTTGCGCAGCGCGTCGTAGTCCGGCATGCCCGCGGGGCCGGTGAACGACGGCGCGACCGGTGCGTCGTCGAGCAGCGTCGTCGGGAAGGTCGCCCCGCCGTCCGTGCTCACGGTCAGGTCGTAGGTCTGCTTGAACAGCAGATCCGGATCGCCGAGCGAGGTGACCACGTCCTTGTTGTAGAGGAACGTGCTGGTGCCACGCGCGTCCTGAGTGCTGAAGACCCAGCGGTAGACGTAGTCGGCCACGGCGTCACCATCGTTGTCGATGTTGATGTCGTAGGCCGCGCCCTCGGCCCAGGGGTAGAAGTTGGGGCCACCGTTGGGCTCTTCGAACGGCGTCCAGTTCCCGATCAGCGTGACCGTGTCCGTGTCCTCCGGGCTGGTGAACGCATAGACATCGGTGTTGTCCACCGCCGGGTCGGCCGCGATCAGCGGCGCTTCCCGGTGGCTGGAGGCGTTGGCCACCGTGGGGAGCAGCCCGACGACTGCTGAGCCGGCGAGCACCCCTCCGGACGCGAGCAGAGCCGCGGCACGAGTGCCCCTGCTCCGCGAGATGTGGTCGTGCGTGAGCATGCGACGTCCTTTCACTGCCGCCCTGGAGAGGGCGATCACCGGCATGGCGTCACAGTCAGCCGGTGAGTCAGGTTCACCGGACGGTCGAAATGCTTACCAGCAGGACAGTGGCCCGCCGCTGCTCTGCTGCGACGTGCGCAACCTATGTGGATCATCACCGGCCGCTGTGCGACTGGCAGGCATGTCGCCGGACCTGCTCGCCACTTGCGCCCATCGCGGCCATCGCGGCCATCGCGGCCCAGGCGCATCGCAGGCAACGACAGTTCCGCCGGTGATGGGGCCCGCCCACGCGGCTTCTCCACCGAGCCGGGCCGCCCCGGCTCGCCGGGGCGATTGGTCCACCGCGTGCGCGGCAGGTACGGAGACCATCGAGGGGTGCGACAGCCGTGCTGCCGCACCCCTCGACGATCTGCCTGATCAGGCCGGTGCGCTACCGGCGTTCCTGCGGCGCAACGTGCGACCGCGGATCAGCGAGCCGGCACCGGCACCCAGCAGCAGCATCGCTGCGCCGCCGGTGAGAGCCGGGATGAGCGTGTGGTCCCAGCCGCCCACGCCGGTCTCGACACCACCACCTACCGGGTAGCCGTTGGCCGACGCCTGACCGCCCGTGGCCGAGTTGCCGTTGCTGCCCGGGTGCGCCTTGCCACCGCTGTTGTTCCCCGCCTGACCACCGTTGTTCCCCGCCTGGCCGCTGTCATGACCGCCGTCGTCCGCCGGCGCCGGGGTGACCGGGGTGCCGTCGCCGGACGGGGTGTCGGTGCCGCCGGCGCCGGTGCCGCCGCCCTTGTTGACGGCCTGGGTGTTCGGGCCGGCGATGTAGGGGAAGGTGCCGCTGAACGCGTTGTCGTTGGAGTTGACCCCGTCGCCGCCGGCCAGAGCGGCCACACCAGCGTCAACCCGCTCCTGGGGGATGTCGTTGATGTTGTAGACGCCCTCGAGCGCCAGCAGCTCGATGTCTACGACGTCATCAGCGAGCCGACGACCGTTCGGGAATCCCTGGATGTCGCCACCAACGACTCCCAGCCGGCTGGCCTGCTCGAGCGGCTGAGTCTTGCCCTCAGCGTCGGGAAGACTGGTCGGCGCGGTGATCGACATGTTCAGGCGCAGCATCTCCGACGGCTGGAACGTCGCCGGGTCGGCGTCTGCGTTGTTCGCCTGCGAGTTCAGGTCCAGCGGGATCGGATTGGCCGTGGCAGCGTCCCCGTCGACATCGACCTTCGTGGTGATCCCGGTCAGGAACACCTCGAAGATGTCGTAACGCGGGGTCGGCGGCGCCGGGATCCCGTAGATCGCCTGGATCAGCGCCGGGACCTCGGGGTTCAGCACCCGGTCCACGACCGCACCGTCGGCCGCTGCGGCGTCCATGTCCGGGGAGATCGAGTTGAACGCGTCCTTGAGCCCGGTGGGGACGACCACCTCGTTGACCAGCGGCTGCCCGAGTCGGGAGACCTGGGTGAAGCCGGCGCCGGCGGCCGCGGTGCCGTCGGCGTTGCGCAGCGTCGGCCGGGTGGTGGTGCTCCAGACCCCGATGTTCGGGTTCTTCGCCGCGTCCCCGCCGATGGCGACCTCGGACTTCGGCACCTCGAGCACGATGCTGTTGACGTTGTAGCCGGCGAGGGTGTCCTGCCCGGTCTCGGAGAGGTCACCGCCGTAGAGGAGGTCGAAGACCCGGATGTCGAGGAAGAAGGAGTCCTCGGCCTGGGTGGTCAGCGTCCGACCCTTCTCGCCGACCTTGGTGATCGCCGGAGTCCGCAGGTTGTCCACGTACTCCTGGGAAGAGCCCATGCTCGCCGGGCCGGTGTAGGACGGCGACACCGGGCCCGTCGCGATCGGATCGTCGTAGGTCGCGCCGCCGTCGTTGCTCACGTCGAGGGTGAACGACTGGCGGAACAGCAGGTTCTCGTCGTCCAGGCTGGTGACCTGGCCGTTGTTGTAGAGGAACGTGTCCGTGCCGCGCCGGTCGTCGGTGGTGAACTTCCAGCGATAGACGATGTCGGCGAGCGCGTCCCCGTCGTTGTCGATGTTGATCAGGTACTCGGCGTCGTCGGACCACGGGTAGAAGTTCGGACCCCCGTTGGGCTCCTCGAACGGCATCCAGTTGGCGACGAGGGCGACGTTGTCCGGGTTCTCCGGGCTGGAGAAGGCGTACACGTCGGTGTTGTCCACGGCCGGGTCGGCGGCGATGAGCGGCGCCTCCCGGTGGCTGGACGCACCGGCGACCGTGGGCAGCAGCCCCAGCACGGTGGAGCCGGCGAGGAGGCCGCCGGCCGCGAGCATCACCGTGGCCCGGCGTCCCCGATGGGCTGACTGTTGTCCGTTGAGCATGCGCCACTTCCCTCTTCCGCCCCCGTGGGCGAGCTAGACCGACATGTCCTCACACTGCGAGACGTGGCGTCGGCCGAGCGGACGTTGCGTCACGCTGTGCCACTGAACCCCGTCGTTCACTGTGATCCGCCCGGAAGGTAAGCGGACATCTGGACGTCTCGCGTCGGGGACGACCGAAGAATGTGGCACCGGTGGGCGTGTCAGGAACTCTGTGTCACGCATGTGAGACAGATGTGGCGGGAGTTACAGAGTTGTGCACAACGTGGGCGTGGCGGTGCACCCTCCGAGCACGAGGGGTCAGACGACGTAGGGCGGGCGACCGGTCTCGCTGACCATCGGCCGGCCGGCGGCGTCCCACTCGCCCATGCCGCCTTCCACGTTCACCGCGTCGTACCCGTTCTGGTTCAGCCAGGCGGTGACCCGCGCCGAGCGGCCGCCGCTGCGACAGGTGACGTAGAGCGGGTCGCCCTCGGGCACCTCACCGAGCCGGGCGGGTACGTCGCCCATCGCGATGTGGGTCGCGCCGTCGATGTGCCCGGCGGCCCACTCGTCGTCCTCGCGCACGTCGAGCACGACGGCGTCGTCGGGGACCTCGGCGGCGGGGACGGTCGGCACCTGCTGGGGCATCATCACGTGATCCATCGTGGCACGCAGTGCCGCAGTGCACCGCGTGCGGCCGGGCTTCCACCGGCACTGCCAGGATGGCCCCGATGTCCGCTCCCCCACCGGCGCCCGTCCGGGAACCAGCCTGGTCGCTGTCCCGGTCGGCGATCAGCCTCTGGGTCGCCCAGGGCGTGCTCACGACGATCATCGAGGCGCTGGTCGTCACCGCGCTCATCGTCTTCGTCCCGGCGGACGCCGGCTGGTGGACCACCCTGGTGCGCTGGGGTGGCCCGGCGTTCGTGCTGGTCACCGCGGTCGTCGACATCGGCGTGCAGCCGCGGCTGCGCTACCGGGTGCACCGCTGGGAGGTGACCGAGGAGGCCGTCTACACCCTCACCGGCTGGCTGAACCGCACCTGGACGTTGGTGCCGATCTCCCGGATCCAGACCGTCGACGTCACCCGCGGGGTGTTCCAGCAGCTGTTCGGCCTGGCCACGGTGGCCGTGCTCACCGCCTCCTCGCAGGGCACCGTGCGGGTGCCGCACCTGGGCGTCGACGTGGCCCGGCGGGTCGCCGACGACCTGGCCCGGCGGGCGGAGCTGGTGCGGGACGAGGCGACGTGATCGACCCGCCGGAGGTGCCCGGACGGCGGACGTCGGCGTGGGTGCTGCTGCTGCACACCGTGACCTTCCGGCAGGCCCGCTCGCTGGTGCCGGCCGTGCTGGCCCTCGGCGCCGCGCGCGGGTTCGACGGCGGGATGGTCACCGTGGTCGCGCTCGTCGTCGGCGTCACGCTCCTGTCGCTGCTGTGGGCGACGGTCACCTGGTGGCGGTTCAGCTACGCCGACAGCGACACCGCGGTGGTCGTCACGCGGGGTCTGCTCTCCCGGTCGGTGCGCACGGTGCCGCTGGACCGCGTCCGTGGCGTGGAGGTCGAGGCGCCCGCGTTGCACCGGCTGTTCGGCCTGGTCCGGGTGCGGATCGACGCGGCCGCGGGCGCGGTGGCCGGCAAGGACGAGGAGCTCGTCGTCGACGGCGTCCCGCGTGCCGAGGGCGACCGGCTGCGGACCCGGCTGCTGACCCGCCGGAGGCCGGGCGTGGTCCCGGGAGCGGCGGTGGAGGGACCCGCCCTGCCCCCGCCGGACGAGCCGGAGCAGGAGATCGCCCGCTTCGACAAGCGCTGGCTGCTCTACGCCCCGCTGGTCGGCAGCTACCTCGCCGTCCCGCTGGCCGGCGTCGGCGCGCTGTTCCGGCTGCTCGACGAGGTGCCCGACCGGTTCGTGCCCGAGTTCGGCCGCCCCGACCTCGCCGACGGCACGGTGGCCGCACTGGTGGTCGCCGCCGGACTGGTGCTGCTCGTCGTCGGGTCGATCGTGGGCAGCGCGGTGGTGAACTGGGGCTTCCGGCTGGTCCGTCGCGGTGGCTCGCTGATCGCCGTGCGCGGGCTGGTGACCCGCCGGCACACCGAGCTGGAGATCGACCGGATCCGTGGCTGCACGGTCAGCCAGGGCGTGGGGATGCGGCTGGTCGGTGCAGCACGGGCCAGTGCCCTGGTCACCGGGCTCGGGGACGCCGCCCGCCGCGGGCAGCTGCTGCCGCTGGGGCCGCGCGAGGAGGCGTGGTCACTGGCCGGCCGGCTGGTCGCCGACCCGGGGCCGCTGCGCGCGCACCCACCAGCCGCCCGGCGGCGCGCCGTCGTCCGCGCGATGGTCTCCGGTCTGCTGGTGCTCGTCGCCGGCGCCGTGCTCACCGCGACACAGGGGTGGTGGCCGGTGCTGGTCGCCGGTGTCGTGCTGACCGTGCTCGGCGTCCCGCTGGGGCTGGCCCGGTACGCCGCCCTCGGGCACGCCGCCGGGCCGAGCTCGTTCGCCGTCCGCTCGGGGTGGCTGGTCCGGGAGCACACCGTGCTGCAGCGCCGCGCGGTCGTCGGCTGGCAGGTGCGGCAGTCCGCCGTGCAACGCCGCGCCGGACTGGTGACCGTGCTCGCCTGCGTGGGTGCCGGCAGCGGCGGTTACCCCGCCCGCGACATCGCCGCTGACGAGGCGGCCGGGTTCGCCCGCGCGGCGTCGGGCAGCTGGGCGGACACGCTCACCCCGGCCGGCTGAGCACCGGGCCGGACGACGTCCTTGCCTCCCCGGCGGCAGGGGCCCACACTCTCGGCGTGCGATGGGAGGCGGAGACGGCGCGCTGCAGCCTGCTGCTGGCCCTCGTGCTCAGCACCCTGCTGGTGCTCCTCCCCGTCCACGGGTCGACCAGCTCGATCACCGTGCTCAGCAGCGCCGTCGCGCTCGCACTGGCCACGGCGCTGCTGTCCCGGGCACCGGGTGGTCGCCGGACCCCACTGCGGGCCGACGTCTCCCCGGACGCACCGGCGCCCGACGAGAGGTGCCGGCGAGGGTCCTTCCGCCGGCAGAGCAGCCCGGACGCGCCCGGCCGGATGCTGCCGCGCGCACCGCAGCTCGGCTGACCCGACCGCACCACTCGGTCCCCGGCGTCTCCGGGGCCCCCGCTCCTCACGCTGAGCCCACCTCGCGTGCGCCCTGCCCGCCTCTTCCGCGAGGCCGGCTCCCCTGTCCTCCGTCGCGCCCACCACCGGGTGGGCCGCGACGCCCCGACCCGTCTCGAGGTCCTCTCGTGCTCGACTGGCTCTACACCGTCATCTCCTGGGCGCTGGCCCGCTGGCACGCCCTGTTCTCCACCGTCCTCGACCCGGCGAGCGGCGCTGCCTGGGCGCTGGCCATCGTCGCGCTGGTCGTCACCGTCCGGTCCCTGCTCCTCCCGCTGGTGCTGAAGCAGGTCGCCTCACAGCGGGCGATGGCCGAGCTGCAGCCGGCGATCCAGGCGCTGCGTGAGCAGCACGGCACGGACAAGCAGGCCTTCAGTCAGGCGGTGATGGCCCTGCACCGGGAGCGCGGGGTCAACCCGTTGGCCGGCTGCCTGCCCGCGCTGCTGCAGATCCCGGTGTTCATCGCGCTGCTGCACGTGCTGCGCCGGCTGGCCCCCGGCGCGGACGGCCTCTACAGCTGGTCCTACGACCTCACCCAGCAGGCGGCGAACGCGACGTTCGCGGGCGCGCCGGTCTCCAGCGCCTTCCGGATGGCCGAGCCGCTGCGCTCCACGGTGCTGGAGCAGACCGGCGCCGCCGAGACGCGGGTCCAGGTGGTGGCCCTCGTGCTGATCGTGGCCATGTCGGCGACGTCCTTCCTCACCCAGAAGGTGACCCAGCGGCGGGCCGGACCGGCCGAGGGCCAGGCGGCGACGGTGCAGAAGGTGCTGCTCTACGGAATGCCGGCGAGCCTGCTGGTGACCGGCTTCTTCTTCCCGGTCGGCGTCCTCCTGTACTGGACGGCGAACAACCTGTGGACCCTGGGCCAGCAGATGGTCCTGCTGCGCCGGCTGCCGCCGAACACCCCCGCCCTGGCCCTGCCGCTCTGACCGGCCCGGGCCGGTGCGGGAGCACCCCGGGATCGACACCGTTCCGGGAGAGGATGCGGACCGTGCCCATCGACGCCGCCGACCTCGAGGCCCTGCTCCCGCCGCTGGACGACGCCCCCGGCCCCGAGCTCACCGGCGGGGGCACCGCTGACGGGCTGCGCTTCGCCGGCACCGAGCTGACCGGCGACGCGACGGGCATCCGGTTCCTGGAGTGTGTGCTGGCCGACTGCGACCTGGCCGGCGTCGTCTTCGACCGCGCCCGGCTGTCCACCTGCCTGCTCACCGGGCTGCGCTCGCCGAACTGGTCGCTGGTCGACGCCACCCTGCTCGACGTCGTCGTGGGGGGCGGCCGGTTCGGGGCCCTCACCGCGCACGGCGCCGGGCTGACCCGGGTGGCCCTGGACGGCGTGAAGATCGACTTCGTGGACCTGCGCGGGGCCACGCTGGTCGACGTCACGCTGACCGGCTGCACGGTCGGCGAGCTGGACCTCGGCGGCGCCGACCTGCGCGACGTCCGGCTGGTCGACTGCTCGGTGGGGTCGCTGGTCCTCAGCGGGGCCCGCAGCCGCGGCGTCGACCTCCGCGGCGCGGCCGTCGAGCGAGTGGACGGCGTGGCCGGCCTGCGCGGCTGCACCATCAACACCGCACAGCTGGTCGGCTGGTCGTCGGGGATGGCCGCCGAGCTCGGCATCGCGGTCGGCTGAGTTCAGCCGGACGCCAGCTCGGCGAGGAGCCCGGCGGCCGCGGCCGGGGCGTCCCCGGCGAGCAGTCCGGCGGCGGCGAGCACGTACCGGGTGTCCACGACGACCTCGGTGCCGGTCAGCACCCCGCCCGCTCCGCCGCGATCGGCGGCCACCCGCTGCACCACTGCGGCGACCGCTGCCGGCGCCGCGTGCCGGAACACGCCGCCGGAGAGCACCACCAGCCCGACGCCGCGGGCGCTCGCGCCGCCCGGCCCGAACGCGGCCTCGGCCCGCAGGTGCCGGCGCAGCGCCACGATCGCGGCTGCCTCCCCCAGCGCCAGCGGGTCGTCCCCGGGCACGTCGAGCCCCTCGGCCCGGGCGGCGTCCCGCAGCGCGTCGGCGCTGGCGTGCACCCCGAGGTCGCCCTCGACGGTGCGCCGCCGGGCCGGCACCCCCACCGCCGAGCGGTGCAGCGAGGCCTGCTCCGCGTCGGCGACCGGCACGCAGTGCACGTCGGTGGTCGCACCCCCGACGTCCAGCACCAGCACGCCGGGCACCTCGGCGCCGGCCCGCAGCCCCGCCAGGGCGGCCACGCCGTCGAGCACCGCGTCCGGGGTCACCGCGCGCACCCACTCCCGCAGCCGCGGGTCGGTCGAGAGCCGGTCGCCGCCGATCACGTGGGTGAGGAAGACGTCGCGGATCGCCGCGCGGGCCGGCTCCGGTGCCAGCTGCCCGATGTCGGGCAGCACGTTGTCGGTCGGCGTCACCGGCACCCCGGCGCGGGCCAGGAGGGCACACACCTCGTCCCGGACGGCGACGTTGCCGGCCACCACCACCGGGACGGACCAGTCCGCCCCGGCAAGGGCGACCGCGTTGTGTCGCAGCACGGTGGCGTCCCCGCCGTCGGTGCCGCCGACCAGCAGGACGACGTCGGGGGCGGCAGCGGCCAGCTGTTGCAGCGCCGCGTCGTCCAGCCGCCCGGCGGCCACGTGCACGACCCGGGCACCGGCGGAGAGCGCGGCCCGGTGCCCGGCCTCCGCGCTGATCAGCTCCTCGTAGCCGACCACCGCCAGCCGCAGTCCGCCGCCGGCGCTGGAGCAGGCGCGCACGGAGGCGGCCCAGCCGTCGGTGGCGGCGAGCACCCCGGCGACCACGTCGTCGGGCGTCGTCGGGGCCTGGCGGGTGGCGACCAGCCGTCCGGCGGGCAGCTCGACCAGCGCGGCCTTGGTCCAGGTGGAGCCCACGTCGACGCAGGCGATCCGCTCGCTCATGCCCGGACGACCCCGGCAGTCGCCGCCCCGGCGACGAGCTCGTCGAGGCCGAATGCCTGCACCGGGCCCAGCGCACCGGTGCCCCGCACCCCACCGTCAGCTGCCCGCACCGCCGCCCAGGCCAGCAGGTCCGCCGTCAGCGCGTACGGGTCGGGCCCGGTCAGCCGCGCGCGGGCGACCCGCTGCCCCGCGCCGTCCCGCACCTCGGCGACCACGTGCGTGCGGCGCGTCCCCTGCGTCGTCGGGAACTCGGCGAACCGGCTCCCGACCAGGTCGGCCAGCCGGGTCAGGCCGCCCGTCGCGCCGGGGACCCGGGACAGCGCGGGGGCCAGCGGTGCCAAACGGCGGGCGGCCCCGGTCGCCGGGCCGAACCAGTCCAGGTACACGCCGACGTCGCGGAGGGTCGGCGCAAGGTCGGGGAGGGTGAGGTGCTCCGAGCCCCCGACCGACAGGCCCCGTCGGGCGCGGCCGGCGACGCCGAAGCGCCAGTCCCGCACGCCGGCCGGCTCCTCGACCAGCCGGCCCCCGGACCAGGCGTGCCCGGGCTCCAGCAGCACCCCGAGCAGCGAGACCAGCGTGCCGCGGGAGAAGCCCTGCCCCGGGCCGCCGTCCAGGCTGTAGCCCACGTCGACCCGGACGGCGCGGTCCCCGGCCTCGGCCAGCGCCAGGGCGCCGGCGAGCACCCCGGGCACGTAGTCGTGCCCGAAGGCGGTGAGCAGCGCGGCCCCGGTGCGCTCCGCCCGGGGCCCGTGCTCCTCGAACACCCGGCGGAGGAAGGGCGGCTCGCCGGTGGAGTCCAGGTACACCGCGCCTGCCTCGACGGCCGCGTCGACGGCGGCCCGGCCCCAGCGCAGGAACGGTCCGACGGTGGTGATGAGCACGTCCCCGCGGTCGACGAGCGCGCGCACGGACGCCGCGTCGGTGACGTCGGCCGTCGCGGTCTCCAGTGGCCCCGCGCCCCCGCCGAGCTGCCGGGCCAGCGGGGCCAGCCGGCCGGGGTCGCGGCCGGCGAGCACCGGCCGGGCGCCGCGCGCGGTCAGCGCGGCCGCGGTGAGCCCGCCGGTGTGGCCGGTGGCGCCGAGCTGGACGATCCGTGCGGGCATGGCCGGACAGTAACGACGCCAGCGCAACCGTCCTCACGGAACTGCAGAGTTCGCGGGTGCGGGGGCGCGCACCGGGTAGCCGGGGCGGGATGCCCCCTGAGCCAGGTCAGTTCCCCGACGCCGCGCCGTCCGTGCCCAGCCCGGCCCGGCCGGCGAGCGCGGCGGCCTCGACCCGGGTGGACACCTTCAGCTGGCGCAGCAGGTTCGCCACCAGCCGCTTCACCGTGCGCTCGGAGACGTGCAGCGTCGTGGCGATGTCGACGGTGCTGGTGCCCGCCGCGACCAGCCGCCACAGCCGGCGGTCGTCGGCGGTCAGCTGGGCCGCGATGCCCTGGTCGGCACTGGGTGCCGCGTCGTCCAGGAGCTGGCGCAGCAGCGACTCCGGGATCACCGACCAGCCGTCCAGCACGGCCAGCAGCGGTCGCACCAGCGCCTCCGGGCTCGTGGTCTTGGGCAGGAAGGCGCTCGCCCCGGCGCGCAGCGCCTCGAGCGCGGCGTCGGCCTCGGCCAAGCCGGACAGCGCCACGATCCGTACCAGCGGCTCCGCGCGGCGGATCGCCGCGATCGCCCTCGTGCCCCCGGGCGGCGGCATGTGCAGGTCGACGATCGCCACGTCGGCGTGGTGCCGGCGCACGAGCGCCGCCCCGGCCGAGGCGTCCTCCGTGGTGCCGACGACCCGTACCCGCCCGCCGCTCTCCGGCGGCAGCAACAGCTCCAGTCCGCGACTGAACAACGGGTGGTCGTCGATGACCACCACGTCCACAGGGGGACGGTGCCCAGCCCCGGCGTCCATGCCCTCCACGTCACTCCCTCGATCGGCTGCGCCCGGCGTGGCCGGCCGACCGCCACCCCGGAGGTGCCCGTGACCCTCGCTGCCGACACACGCGCTGCCACGATGCCCGGACTGCTGGCCGACCTGTTCCGGGTCGTCCGCAGCCACCTGCCCCATCCCGCTCCCGAGTCGGTGAGCCCCGGCGATGCCCTGGTGCGGGCGCTGTGCCACGACATGCGCAGCCCGCTCGCCGCCCTGGAGTCGGTGCTCGACCGGCTGGACACCGACGGCGATGGTCAGCCGGAGCTGCTCGAGCTGGCCCGGGCCCAGGCCCAGCACCTGTCGTCCATGCTCCGCACCGCGGACGCCACCGGCGGCGCGGCCGAGCGACGCGGCCCCCGGGGGCTCCTCGACGTGCTGCAGGCCTCGGTCGCCGCCTCCGGGCTGCCCACCGCCCAGCTCAGCGTGACGGTGGGGGACGACGCCACGGACGTGTCGGTCGGTGACGCCCGGGTGCAGCGGATCCTCACGAACCTGCTGGAGAACGCCCACCGGCACGGGCACGGACGGCCGGTGCGGCTGCGGGCCGACCGACGGGACGGGTGGGTGGAGCTCGCGCTGACCCAGCCCGGC
>Ga0210040_10006191_pt1 | contig 14978 bp, 17 predicted proteins | sample CryGeyCG12114_NA_FD_185462 | JGI IMG/M metagenome (GOLD analysis project Ga0210040, IMG submission 185462) | Groundwater microbial communities from aquifer - Crystal Geyser CG19_WC_8/21/14_NA (SPAdes) (version 2) | ecosystem: Environmental > Aquatic > Deep subsurface > Groundwater | place: USA... | reverse complement strand
CAAGCGCGAATATATATGAAATGTCATTCAAACGATACGTCATTGCTACGGCAATCCCACTGAGAGAGACAGCATGGAAATTGGAATTCACTATCAAAGTATGACTCCCTCCTCAAGCCTGGGCATATATTCCTCGCTTCTCTCTTTTCGCCTCTTTCCACCAAGTATCCGCGTTTTCATGAATGCCCGGAAGATCGATCGCCTCTCGTAGAGTCCTCTTGTGCTGCTGGTCGATGCCGTATTCACGATTTCTTCCTGCCATCTCCCTGTCAACATCCGTCTGCTCAAACTCCGTCAGGCTGCCCATAAGCTTTGGTTGACCGAGTGGTAGGTCGTGGCCTTTATCAACCTGCCAGAAATGATACAGCTTCCCGTACAGGTTGACTACCTCGGTCATGGCTTCGGTTTCTAGTCTGTCCCACTTGTCTTTCTGCCTCTTGTGTGATTCTGGATATGGTAGAACAAGCATTCCCGACTTGACCTCAAACTCGTGACTGTGCCATAACTTTTGTTCTTCTGGATCGAGAGTCTCGTATCTCTCTTTCGGAATCATGAACTCGACGCCAATGAGGCGGGCATCTGGCTTGCAGGAGTCGTAGATAAGGCATTGGCGGAGATCTAGCGTCCTGTCAGCATGTCCGTTTCCTGGACAAGCACTCGAACTTACCCTTTCTGACATGGGAGCAGAAGTGATGAGCATCCACAGTGCGAGTAATTCCCTGTCGTGCTTCTTCTGTGTAGATATGCAGAGCGTTCAAATACTCGCAGATGTTGTGCAGCGGTTTCATGTCAGGCTGAAGCGTGCTTCCGACATGCGTTTGAATACCTAGATAGAGTAGCCATGACTTGAGCCATGCTGAAGGGCTGTAATGGAACGCATAAGCAGCAATGTTCGAAATCACTCCCCCAACCTGTCTTTGGCTCATCGTGAGTTTTAGCAGCTGATGGACCAAATCAAGCTACGAATCTGCAGGAGAAGAAGGATGAGTAAAAACAGAAAGCTGGGTCAGTGAGTACGAGTAACGCGCATGGGCTATACCCTTTCTCAGGTATGGATCAATGTTCCGGAAAAGGAGTCGGGAACTGATGTCATGATCATGCGACGCATCATGTCTCAACACCTGCACGAAGAACTGTCCTGGGGAAATACCTTACTCATGCCCTGACATTATTCCAAGCGAGGTTCGTGTGAGAGCCTACTATCGTGGCGGTTGCATCTCCAGGTGTAGCCAATATTTGATGGCGGAAGACAAACCACAACGTGTCTCAGTCCGCATAGCGGAACAACTCCGGCAAGCGGGGTGTAACCCCGCGACTTTGTGTTGTAGGTGAGGTTCCTCTTCCCTCGGTCGATACAACCTGGAATGCGTGCGGAGTGAAGCGGAGTGTCACAGAGGTGTTATAACGTCGAACAAGCAATCTGAGTACTTTACGGTAAGAGCAATTGTATTTGACCTTTTCCGCTCAAGACTTTCATCTATCCCGAGTTTTTTTAGCAATACCATTCCGTGTACCTGCCCCAATCCATATCCGACAAGACAGTAGGCCCTCCAGCTTGAATATGTCGCTCTCACGCCGCCTCGAAGGCAAGGTCGCCATCGTGACAGGTGGAGGCAGTGGCTTTGGAGCCGGCATTGCAACGAAATTCGTGCAAGAAGGCGCAAAGGTGATCATCGCCGACATGTCCCAAGAAAATGGTACCAAGGTCGCCGAATCACTAGGCTGTGAGTTTCAGACAACCAACGTGACCAAGCGAGAAGACTGGGAGGCACTGTTGAAGAAGACAATCGACACGTTTGGTGGGTTAGACATCATCGTCAACAATGCTGGAACATCATACAGCAACAAGGTAAACCTTCGACCTCTTCATTTGATTTCTCTAGCGCACTCCAGAATACCCATCACATACTAACACACTCCCAGCCAACGGAGCAAGTCACCGACGCCGACTTCGACCTCTGCATGACTGTGAATGTCAAGTCCGTCTACCTCTCCAGCTCGGTGCTGCTGCCTTACTTTCTCGACAACCAGCGCAAAGGTGTCTTCATCCAGATCGCTTCCACGGCCGGAATCCGTCCACGGCCAGGACTGACGTGGTACAACGCCTCCAAAGCCGCTTGCAGCTACGCAACCAAGACCATGGCTGTCGAATACGGACCGAAAGGGATTCGCTTCAATGCAATCTGTCCAGTGGTGGGAAGTACAGCATCGTAAGTCCAGCTTTATTGAAGCATTCCCAAAAGCCGGTGCTGACTCGAAATCGCAGGACCCATCTCTTCCTCGGCAAGCCCGACACAGAAGAGAACCGGGCAGCATTCGTCTCGACGATACCGATGGGAAGAGGAAGTACGCCGAAGGATATAGCCAATGCGTGCTGTTACCTTGCTAGTGACGAGGCGGAATTTATCACTGGTGTGAATCTGGAGGTAGATGGAGGACGATGTGTATGATTTAGCGAAGAAGGAACGGACATCTGCAATAGCCCCAGACTGCTTTGTGAGAACTCGCATCTATTCTTCACAGCATGTTCTTCATAGCATATTGCTGCGACTCCCAGAGACTCACCATCCTTGCGACCTACCGACTGTTGTTCGTTGCGCTCGTGCTTTCCTTGCATTGGTTGCATTGCCATCATGACCGGGGCCATGTTGAGAGATGGACTTCAATGATGGTACAGGGCACACCGCCTGCAGGGGTACACACCTAGCTGAATGAACATTGCACCCATCGGCGATGGATAGAGTCGACAGCAATCTCTCTCTATTTCTGCAAGGGCACCATGCTGTAAGTCATTAGTACCTAAGAACACACCGCACATATGCACGCGGTAGGCGAATGCGTTGGCACAGTCCAACCGTATTTGGCAATATTCTAGTATTGTAAAAGAGGCCGATGAAAGCCTTCGAGAAGCAGACCTCCGCGGTTGACTACATGCACACAATACTACTCGTATTTTCGGATGGGCACTGCAGGCTTGACAAGGATGTCCCACATGACTCGCGCGTTTGATCCGACGATCGCTGTGTTGACCCTTTGAGCGAGTCGAGCCGTTTGAACACGTGCAGCGACGGAAATGCAGATGTCAAATATGCTGTTAGGCAGAGAACTGACAGGTTGGGACGCCGCACGTCCTTCTCCCAACCTTCTTGTGCATATGTGGCTCAATAGCTGACCCACGACTTTGACAAGGACATGTCAAATAAGATTCTGGAATCAGGTTCGCGAGATAACGTGGACTTACGGCCAGCTGTGTTGGTGGGATTTGGTGCTTGAACAATGCACAACCACTAGTGGTCTGGATTTGAATAGTCGGGCGAGGATGTGAGATGGACATGGACTTCGCGGCGAGTTGACTCAGATCCTGCCAGGATTTGCTACGTCGTTGCACGAGTCGGGGAATTCGGGAACCAACGGCAGTGCATGATCGCGGGGGAAATAACACAAGCATACAAGTATCATAACACCGGAAGATTTGTGAAAGGCATGGGCTTGTTGCTGGCGATAGATCTCTATTTCGTATCAATCCTATGGCGTTTGAAATTGCAGTGGGATGTAGATTATGTACTCGAACTCATACTATGATCCTGGACAGTAACTTAGGGTAGGCCAGACGTGTCGCTGCTTTACTTCTTGCTGTGCTGCTGCAGGCGTCAGAGGACTCGAAATAGGCTGCGGTAAGCGAGACCAGGGTGGCTGGTGGCTGGTGGCTCGCCCGCGACCGGTGCACCGAGATACGCAAGGGCTGAAGCCTGAAGATCGAAGGGACCTGCCAGTGGAGCCTTCAAGCTTCCTGTGCTTGGCAACACGTGCAGCACACTGGCAACTTGGATGCAACGCTCCGCAACGAACCTTGGAAGGCTGATAACAAAATGCAGTCATTCCTCATTGCGTGGACGATTGTTGAGTTGGGAGTTGAAGCTTTGGCGATGATGACCTTGAAGTTGGGCATTATTTGGCATCATGTAGGCCATTTCGAAGTTGATACTGAAAGAGCAACCTTGAAATGGAACCATACCTAGGCAACTCTACGCGTGCAAGCTTGTTCGTAGGTAACTTCGTGTTGATCCGTTTCGTCATGCTCGGCACGAAAATGCTGAACAACTTGAGGCACAGACATGCCGTCCAAGCCTGTGATTTGCTAAGAAACAGACGATCGGCGCGCACCAGAACAATTAAGGTAGCAATAGGCTAGATAGAAGCGAAGACACGGGAAACAAGGTTACAACGAGGGTAATTTACCCTACGTTGACCTACGAGTAACTTAACTTGACAAGATGATTCTGGTGCTGCATAGCCTCCACGCCGTCTACAGCACCGACGCTGGATTACTCGTACTACTCGAGAGTCGAGTACAGCCTAACTTGCTGCAGCGGTAGGGTCCGGCACTGGACAAGGACGACTCGGCATGATCCATGCTCGACCCATGCTTGGTAGCCTGGGCGAAACGGGGTTGATGTCGATCTTTCGTTTCGAGCACATCACCAAACTACGAGTGACTCGGTCCACGAGGCTGTTGGAAAAGCATAACCTCTGACAGCTGGACCGGTCACCACGACCATGCTGTTGGAAAGTTGCGAGAGCACGGCTGGAAATGTCAGAATCTGTAAGCGTCCACTGTCTCAAGCCCACGCGATGTCAGTGCTTCGCACAGTCGCTACAGAACATGTATCACCTCGCAGCAGTTTTGCAGCGACGACGGTCATGGTGAGCGGACAACTGCAGTGGAAGTCGCAGATTCTGTGTGCGATGACCGTATCACAGTGTCAGATATTGCCGTTGCAACCTTGTGCCACCGACCCTGCGTGCGTGGGGCAGCTCACGAAAGGCAAATCTCTATTTCTACGCTCAACTCCATCATGATTGCAGATTGATGAAAGTATGATAACGCTGGGCACGATGCTTCGAGCGAGGAGTTGCTGCTGAAGGCGCAATTCCACACAAGTCAAGCATTGATGTAACAATCCGATGTGACTGACGCTCGCGTTCGATAGGCGTACGGGAACGGCTGACCCATCCATCTGCTGACGAAGAGGTCAACCAAAAACATGGACTCGTACAGTATCGCCTCGTACCATGGCACGGTGCTTGGTGGCTTCGTCAGGCAAGCTGGTATTGTCGACGACAGCCACACACGAAGCAGCGGACCTGTCGACCGTGCGTTGTGCGTTGAGAGAGGGTTGGTAGTCATGGGGCAAAGGCCTTGCAGTATCCGCTACGACTTGAGTTCTGAATGCTGAATTCTGAATTCTTCTGGACGCTGAAGGCTGAAACGCTGAATGCTGATGTTGTATGCTGCATCTTGCAGTACAAGCTACATGATGATGGCCGTGATCTTCAGGCTCTCAGCCACTGACCAAATAACGCGAGTGGATCATGGCCTTGAGACTTCTAGCCAACCAGATCAGCCGGAACCTCTCTGAATCTCTGGCGCAACGACTATGATTATTACGACTAAATTACGACTACGACTTTGCACGGGCATACAATGGCCTGTATTTGCATTTCCCTGGCCACGCGACGTGCTTTCTGTGCCGTGAGCAGAAGCAGGTTCGTAAACTATGGAGTTGATCAATTGATAGTACCGTGCACTGAGCACTGAGAACTGAGCACTGAGCACTGAGGATTGAGCACCACATGGATGGTCGCTGGTGCATGTCGTGTTTGGACATGGTTCATCCCCATGGCCCTGATTAGCGCCCCCAGTATCTCTGGTAGCCTGGAAGATTAGTCTCCAGCCAGTTAGCGCTGCCTGTCAAATGCTACTTGGTAGCACTACTAGGCTGCACTAAGAAACCTAGCTTACTTGGGTGAGCATGACACGCTGGCTGGGCTTCCCCGACGTCCACCTCGAAGTCTGGTCGCTGCACCCAAACGTCGCATCCCTCCAAGCATCCACACAGGTGTCACAGGCACTCCCAGCACCCAAATGAACTCTCTGACAGGCGACCCCACCTGGGCAGCCTCTAGCTCGACCCTATACGGTGCCTACACACTGCCTACACGGTACCCCAACCCATGCTATCAACGGTCATCTCGCCACCTGCGACCAGCATGTCAGTCCACCTCCGAGTGCCGAGTCCACTCTGGCGCTCTCCATCCACTCACACTACACCTCGTTCGGGCAGCTCCTCCTCCTCCCGTGTTACGCCGACTCGAGCTCTCGACCTGGAATCCACTCGGACTAAGCAGCGCCAGAGAAGGGCTCGGTTACGTGCCGCTCTTCTGTCCTTCTGTGCTGCTCGAACTCATTGCCCGCTCCCTTTCCTCCACCCGTCCTCCGTCGTCCATCGTCCATCATCCACACCTCTGGACCTGCCTTGTTTCTTCACAACTCACTTCCCACCTCATCTCATCCTCGCTATCCTCCGCGACACTCGCGAAATCGCTTGCCTGGTGGTTAGAGTGCTTTGTGTGGCCTGTGACGAACAGTTCCACGTGCTGGAAGGTGTTAGTTTGGCCTGTGACGACGTCAACCACTCTGTCGGATTTCTCGCTCAACCAGTCACCTGCGTCGTCTCGTCCCAAACTCTCGACAATTCAACCGAGCGCTATTTCGCCCTCTTTTTTTCGCTCAACCGCATTCGCGCGTTGGAAAAGAACAATATAGGCCGGTTATCACTACTACCATCTCGTCATATCGAAACTTTACTGCGAAAGATATCTGTATCGAGTTTAGATCGTTGCTGAGGAGTACGCGGAAATACCACGACCAAGAGGTGTGCCCACTCGACACGTAAACATACTTTGAACACCGTTGGAACCAAGAACCTGTTGCTGGGGCAAGTGTCAGAAGGCAGATTCGTCGTTTGTAGGATCGTCAACTCTGGCTTCGAATTATTCCCTGGACACGACATCCGGCGCCTGTTGCATCGTGCGAGGACCTTAAGTGGAGGTTAGTCTTTCCCTGTTCCAAAGAACCGTTTGCTTTGTTCCTGCCCCCGCCTGGTACATTTTGACTAGGTAAGAAACTGTTGCTGGCAACGGGTGACACCTTTGGTACCTGCCTTCTGCGAGCCACATGTCGAGAAAAGTCATAGCAGCGACCCTGCATCGTCCTCGAGACATGTGTTCGACATCGTATGGGACTCGAGGACTTATAAAAGAGTCTCGTCCTGCTGTTCTTCTGTTTGCGTATCTGCATCTCATTCCACGAGTATATATCTCCAAAGCATCATAATTGCTAACCCTTCACAATGAGCAGTCAAGACAATCAGGCTAGTTCACCGCCATTGCGGACTCCAGCATTCATCGCTCCAAGACCACCTGAGGATCCCGGTGCAGACACACTTCCAAACCTAGGAGCACTTTTCCCGGGAGTTGACCTCAATCTTCAGTCCCACGACAAACCCCACGACAAATCGACACAACCCAACCGCCCTCCCCCGCTCGTCGTGCCAGGAACCGAGATACGGTTCTACCTTGACGATCTACCAGTTGTCCAGTACGATATTTGTGGACGACCATTCCAAATGACGCAAGGTGTGAATGAACTCAAGGACCGCTATGAGCGGGAAACCGTCTCTGGTCGGCATCTCAGGTACGACATCGAGGTCGTACAGCAACCACAAAAGGCCAGAGCATGCGGTGCTGGACCAAGATCTTCTGCTGATCGGCGCCCTGTTGACCCGCCTCCAGTTGTGCAGCTGAACGTCAAGGAGGTCCAACCCGATGGTACCGAGCATGACATTACCATGGCTTATGAAGCTACCTTCATGTTGTATACTAGTCTCGAGCTAGCACGGCCGATTGCCAAAGGTCGTCAATATGCTGCTCCAACGATACCAGTCTTGACTGGTGTTGCAGTCGCTAGTGCCGCTTATCTGGACAGGCCCATCCCGGCCGCATACTTTATCTTCCCCGATCTTTCTGTTCGACATGAGGGTTGGTACAGACTCAGGTTCTTCTTGTTCGAGGCCATCAAGAACAGAGACGACGCCGATCCTGAGAGGCCTTTCCCGAGCCCTCCAAGATCGCCTATGCAACGCAGCGACTCTCCTGCTGCTCCTCAACTGCACGATGGCATGTCCAATAGGATGGATGTCTGCTCTGCGCCTTTCCAGGTCTTTAGCGCGAAGAAATTCCCAGGCCTCGATCAGAGTACTCCTTTGAGCAGAGTAGTTGCAGAGCAGGGCTGTCGTGTTCGTATAAGGCGCGATGTCAGACAGCGCAAGAGGATCGACAAGGCCGATCCGGATGCGGAGGATGACCGTAGCTCGTACCATGGGACTCCACAACAACAGCACAGCAATATGGTGCATGGACGATCTGGAAGTGTGGACAGCCAGGCTGGTGCTGCTGATTATCATCGCCGACTGTCGATGGAGTCTCAGTATGCACAACCACAACCGCTCAGCAGACAACCTTCCATCGCAAGCATGACTCATGACACAATGGCACCCATGACTCCAGGATCGTCAGGTATGATGTCCATGGGTCCTCCACCGCCTACCTTTGCGGGTCCAGGTCATCCTGCCCACAGGATCATGGATAGTCCCGTGCAACAGAGCTCATTTCCACCACCAGGTCCGAGCAACAGGATGTCTATGTCGCACGGCTTTCCACCCCCGTCGATGTTGGCGTCAGGAAACCAACTACCAATGCCTCGAGGCTCCCTTGCTCCATTAATGACGCCAGATCCGATGTACACGCAACCTGATTCCAAGGTTCAGCTGCCACCAATCTTCAACAGCGTATCATATGACGCGCCAGCCAAAGGCTATGGTTATGACATGGTACCCGCCACAGCGACAAAGCGCTCTCTGCACACTAATCAGTATTCCCAAAGTGCTCCGCTCAAGGCTGGTGCTAGACCTCAGCAGAACAGCTATAACATGCTGTCCAATTCTGCCATCAGCCAGGGGCCAATCGAAGCCGATGGTGGCGATGATGACGCAAGCGAGGACAGTGACGGGTACGCGGATGGTTCCCTTGCTTACAAGAGAGCTGATGGCTCCAAGGGTGTCAAGATGGGCATTGTGTCCCATTCGGGTCGTGGTCGTCCTTACTGAATATGAACTCTGCAAATGGCTCAATATTCAATGTTTAGCCATTATACTACACTGGTACGTTGCGTCAACGACTGACGCGAGAGGAGCAGCTCGCAAAACTGGCTCTTTTCACTGGGCTGTAGTTCTGTCTTGCAATAAAGAACACAGAATTGGAGGTCATACAGGCGTTCGCCGAGCCTCGTTTGAGAGTGGAGCTATTGAGGAACACAGAACCCACACGCTTCATCTCCGCTTTGTTCTTGTTGGGCAGACTCGTTTATGGACGATACCGTCATGATCATGACTATGATCTCACTAGTCTTACCAGCGATGGCGCTTTGGATCCGTGGATGTGGATTTGTACCGCTTGGCATGGAGTTTTGGAAATTGTGGGGGACAAGAGAAGGAAATCCGAACATGATGTGGAATACCCAGGATTAGGATTGAAAACACGAGACCGTGTCGTCTGTGGAAAAAGATGATGTTGTCTTTCAACGAGGCTGTACTTCCCTTTCACCATCACGATGGCAATAGTCCAAGACTTGGAAGTGGAAACCGTGGCCAAAGTGAATTCCAGCAGCAATGCATGCCAGGTTTGGAGGTCTCAGACACACAACTGGACGGATGAGTGAAGTTGAACGAAAACGAAGTCGGATCGGAGTTGTTTCTTTCTTTTCTTTACTTTGGTGGATTTTGCTTGCGTACGCTAGGCAGGCAACTTCAACTTCTTGCCTAGTGGTGGGTGGGGTAGGGTATCAATGCCTTACCCTTTCTGTGGCGGTTTTTTCAAAGTACATAGCACTGGGCGTCTGGGTAAAAGTCAGGAGGCAGAGTTAAACAATAAACAAAAATCCAAAAAATTCAGAAAAATGTACCGTCTTTTTTTTGTGGTTTTTTCGTCTTTTCGTCGGCACTGACTAAGGACGGGAATTTGATTGAGACTTTTTGTAAAATGGGAAGGGACATTGATAAACATGACTTTTTTCTCCACGGCGAGGTCCCTTTGGTTGTTGTTTCTAACCGTCTAACCCTCTATACCTGTAAGAAGATGATGTTTTTCGTCCAACTTGACGGGACGGAATGGGATGGGATGGGTCGAAGCCCACTTGTCATCTTTGTCAATAAACGGGTGAGCGAAACGAATCGGGGAGGAAAGAAAGAGCACGCAACGATGATGGATCAAAACGGTGGTGGAAGACGGAAGAAATTCCAAGGACCGGGCTTAACGCTGGAAAACTCAAGTTCTCTTTTCGGAAACCTCCTCCCTTCAGCATTCAGCATGGTAGGTAGGTTTAGGTAAGTAGTACGCGACTGAGTACCGGTATCCTCATTCTACGATGATGCGTCAAGACAATGATGGAAGATGAAGAAAACTTCAAGGACCGCGCAAAACGCTGCACGTTGGAGAATTCAAGGTTTCTTTTCGGAATTCGGAATTCGAGAAACGAAACCCCGTCCCTTCAGCATGATAGGTAGTACGCGACTGATTACCGGTATCTTCATTTTGATTATGTTTGGTGTGCCCCTTTCATTACTAGCACGTCTGACCTGACCTGGCCCGTCGCGACGCTTTCCCTCTTTTCCTTCGACGACTGACAAACTTCAACTCGAGCACAGCAAGTTGACGGGATATATTCGTGCCGTTTGGATCAACAGGATATATATATATATCGTACCCGTTGGTTTCGACTCTCGCTTTCTCTCCCGACTTGCTCTTCCACCTTCCTGTAATGGTGTCTGGTTATGCCACGAGTACAGCGTGGGTCTATGCTATCTTTTCCATACGTTCTCATGGGGATGTTGGTCGATGGTTTCCCCCTTCCCACCTCTTGATGCATCATTATAGTCCTGTCGTCCTGTTCTTACATGTTACTTCATTATGCCTCTGATCTTACATATCTCTCCCGTCTTCTGTTGTTCCTCCTGCTCATTGCGGCGAGGGTGAAGAGCATCGCACGATCATGTGTGTCCATGTCGTCGATGAACGGTTTGCGATTTGCTCTGCCACGCTAATGTCGTGGCATTTGTAGTGTGGCGTGTAGATTGGCCTCATGCCGTAGTCGGAGCTAGGACACGTGAAATGTCTCAGAATGGATCGTATACCGATCCTCATTTCGTCAAGTCTTGTCAACATAGTACTTGGATGGATCCTCATGGATAAATGTGGTCCGCGAGCTGTCAGTGCTGTTTGTGGACGCTGGAGAGGCGCCGTCGCTGGTCTCATCGCTCGAATCGTATTGCTGTGTATACGCCGAAGCATCATTACATGTCTGCCAACGACAAGCTGAAGATTGTAGGATGTCTTCATCTTCATTCTCTTGCTTGATGTGTGGTGTACTGCTCGGTGGCGCAGGCGTACTTGCAATTCCGCCTATCCTCATACCTCGTTTTTGCATGTCAGTCGACACCTTGCTGAACCAAGCACATACGCTCATCTCGTGAGTCTGTCGAAAGAAGCGGTGCGCCAACGTCATTGGGAAGTTGATGATGTTTGCTCCTAGAGCACCCATTTCCGGCTGCAAGCAGTAGATGACAGAATGCGCAATGCTTAGGGCATATTGTCGAGACTCGAAAAGCTCCGCGCGCCAGACCAAATTTGGTCGTTGGTCCTTTTGCTGATAAAGATCCTCCAGCGCCTCTTGAACTTCTTGTATGGCTTCAGAAATGTTGAAAGCGCAAGTCCAGAAGAAAATATGCGCAAAGGCAAACAGGTGGTTGGGAAACCACAACTCCACGTCGAACGGGTACTTGTCGTCCTCCCAGGAGTCGTGCTTGATTACCGTATATTCAGAACCTTTCTTCATGTTCATGTGCCAGGTATGTAGGGCTTTCAGAAGGCTTTTGCATTGTTCCAATAGCTTGTGCAAAGCACGACGTGCTTGCGTACCGAATAAATTCAGGTTGACATATTCAATCTCCTGCAAAATCCCAGGTATTTGAGTTGCAAGATCGATTGCCCTGTCGAAGTATACTTTGTGGCCCTTCTCCCAAGGTATCGTCAGCCAAGGCTGCGTCGCCAGAAATGTTGCTCTTTTGTCGAGTATTCCTGCGTAAATGATTGGAACTCGAGCTCCAAGGAAGACATGATGTGCCTGCCAGGTTTGGTGACGTTCCGGCCCACGAAGTTCAAGAAGTCGAGCGGCGCCTTGAACGTGACTAACCCAGCCGAAAGCCTTCTTCGAGGACCCTTCATAGACCTCGTACATGCTGAGAAGTAGACAAGCTGTGAGCACTTGGTCCGAGCCGGCTCGACCTTTATCGAACAATGCTGTTTGAAGATCTCGCAATGCCTTGCCGTATGCTTTCGAGCTTTCCCTTACGAGGCGCATATCCTTGTTGTCCCGACCTACCCGGGAGATGCTTAGCGCGCAGAAGGCCGTCTGGAGCGTGGGCTCATCATTCGGCAGTTGATTGACCATCTCTGTCCAAGTTGCTGGATAGCCACATTTGACAATCATTTCATCCCTGACGGTGCAATCTCCTTTGGGCAAGAAGAGGTCCCAGAACATGCCTTGACATTGCGCTCTGATTGCTGCTTGATCGAGTGATGGTATGAAGGTGATGGCGGGGCGTCTCGAAACGTGAGGTATAAAAGTGGCATGCTGAACTGCTTTACTCGCCGGGTGGATGATGAAGGTCAAATCTCGATTATAGCCTCCGCATTCGTAACCACTTTGCGCACATTGCCCGCATATGGGACGTTTCTGATCGCACTATGATGGCAGTTAGTCGAAATTGTGGTGATGGGCTTGAAGTAGTGTGCATACACCCTTCTTCCTCCTCCTGCAAGTACTACAGCCCTTGGACTTTCCTGGTACCCCGACCATGGCGACGTGTGGACATCAATGCAGAAGGGTCAGAGACACGTTGTCGTCGTTGTTTCTGTCCGCAAGGTCGGCAGATTGGAGTTTGGGGGCGTGGAAAGATTCGGGACCCTGGTCGCGACAAGCTTTCATGCACCGTGATAAATGCAGGAGCACGATTGGGGTTAAAGGTGTGTCAGCGGCAGCGTTGAAGATCGAGGTGAAAGTGACCGAAGGAGTCGGGTATGACAAGTGGTGGTGAGGGTCACAGGAGAGTTAATGTCAAATAGGATGAGTGCGTGGGACAAGGATTGACATGGATAAAGCCTGGTGGTGCGTGGCAATCGACGGATGTTGGACGAAAGCCGTTTCATCGCAGGCTTGTGAGGGTGGGATATAGTGGGACGTGAGGCAAGAGACAAGGCGTGATGGGTGATGGGCGACGGGTGATGGGCGATCGATAGCCCCAGAAGTGGACATGATTGAGCCTGCAAGCCACGTTCTTAGGGGCGAACTTTACACGTACAATAATACTCATAATGCCGGAGGGGCAGCTAACTTAGCCTGCAGCCAGCCAAGTCCGAGGCATCGCCTGGGCATCTGGGCGTGTGGGCATCTGGGCTAGGTACTACCGTACTGGTAGGTACCTAGGTAGGTACTGAATAATAGGCCTACAAGAACGCCAAATCGTCCAGCAGTAGTGAGGAGAGCAGCAGTCGGACAGTTGGATATCTACCGTGTAAGTTGGTTGGAGGGAAACTCCGGGCGATGGCCGTCACACTCATGCTGCGACTGGCTGTTCACCATCTCAGGCTCATATGAGTACTCGAGTACACGGAAAATTGGCGTGCACTTCCGCAAGTCGGGCCCGGCACAAGCCCCCTAGGCAGCAGCTAGACCTGCGGATCCACGAATGACAGCGCAGGCGGACAGATAGCGGAGGTAGGGATGATGGAATCTGGGTACGATTGCCTCCATCGGGCAAATCATCGTCATTAGCAGTGGCTTAAGTGCAGGTGGTCTCCCCGACTCCCCGACCATCTCGCACTGTCGCTGCTCAAGCCTCATGTACGAGTAAGTTAACCTGCGTGTAACCTTGAACCATGTGCCTGTGCCTGTGCCTGACTGCCAGAAAGTGAGTATGGAGCAGGTTTGTCGCTGCCAGTGCCAGGTGTGGACACTGAACTGCAGCCATACCTTGTACCTTGTAGTTCCGATTAATGTTTGCTAGGATGATTGTCTATCGACTTGGTGATGCTTACTGGTAAAATAAAGTATGACATGCCTGGTAGTCACCACGTCCTTCAGGTCTGGAGGAGGTGTCTCCATCATTACTCAGCTATACTCATACATACCTGCCTTTTCGTCGCTACACACCAACACAGCACACTCGATGACGGTGCCTGGCTAGTGGTAACCACATGCATGCAGCTGTCGACGAGTGCAGCACTACCAGCCGGGCCAGCACTTTCCGCGGGAGATCAGTGCCAGGATGACCGCGGCTCTCACTCTCACGCTCACTGCATGCAGTGCTCGACCTCTCCAGTGCCAAGTCGTAGTGGCCTGGGCGTCGACCCCCAAGCTTGAAAGTCGAGACTGGAGAGTTTGCTCGACGTCTCAGATTATTCCTTAGGTTCCCCAATAAGTGTAATAAGTGCCAGTGGTGGAGATGGACTGAAGAGCACATCAGTAATTATCTACCTAGGTAGGTAGTCGCCATCCGAACATTTCGACTTTTACACCCATGCAACCCTTTTGATGCCAGCTAGCAGATCTTAGACGCAGCGGCATGAGGCACGTCCTTCATACACCTAAGTACTTGTGCAACTCTCTGCAGTGCTGCGGTAGAGAGGAATACTGGACACTCTCAAGATTCAAGTCTTCAAATTGTTCTTTGCTGCCAGGTCACCAGCACACGCACACCAGCATCAGGGCCCTTAGGTTGGCTTTGGAGTTCGGGAAGATTGGTGTTGTCATTGGCGTAGTTATCTCCACCGCATAACACGTTGAAAACCTTGCATTTTAACGTTGCTGGCACCCGATGACGGGCATAGATCTCTCCTCGGGTTATTTTGCCCACTCAACATGTTGGCCTCTAAGCTGGGCCTCGTGCACATATCCGGAGTCTTGGGACTCCTGCACTACTTGATGCACCCACTTTGCATGGGAGGGGATTACAGCGAAAATT
>Ga0210040_10006189_pt1 | contig 14983 bp, 8 predicted proteins | sample CryGeyCG12114_NA_FD_185462 | JGI IMG/M metagenome (GOLD analysis project Ga0210040, IMG submission 185462) | Groundwater microbial communities from aquifer - Crystal Geyser CG19_WC_8/21/14_NA (SPAdes) (version 2) | ecosystem: Environmental > Aquatic > Deep subsurface > Groundwater | place: USA... | reverse complement strand
GGTTCAGGAGTGGAGGGCGGTGGAGGGTGGTGGTGGACCTGTAGGCACGGCAATATGGTATTTCTGTGAATGAAGATGCGGCACGGGCGGTCGTTGCGTGAGAGGGGACGGTGTGGTCTACTTGGATCCACTGATGGCTGATTTTTGGCTTTGTGTGGAAGACACCATGGTGGTGATCGTAAGGATTGTTGAAAGGGAGGTGTTCTTGTGGTGTAGTTGGTGCTGTGGACTCGCTTGAACTTGGTGGAGGCGAGGGCAAGGCGCTGTGTGCGAGGTACATGTGCTTCGTAGCGTCGAGGGTCGGACTATAGTGCTTTGCATCGTGGGAGGTTGAGACGTTGTCGATGAGGGGTGTATGTGCATTGGGAATGTCTTCCGTTGGTTCACTGAGTGGTGAAGTAATGGATAGAGCTGGTGTCTGATGCCCCTCAGTATCGATATGTGCAGGGGGTACGTCCGGGATGAGTGTGGCGGCCATACATTCAGAATCCTGCGCAGCAGGAGGACGATTCCTGTCACACACTTCAATATCCGGAGTGTGAGAATGGTCCCCCAAAGCTCGTGTCAGCTTCTCTCGCAGCCGCTCAAGCCGTTTTCGCTCCTTCTTGGTTGACTCTCGATCTTTGTTGACCCTGCAGACTCGATCACGCTTCGGCTTTTTGGGACGTGAGAAGCCATACAAGTTAGCAAAGTCGATGAAGTCCTCCCATGGGTGGGCGCCATTGTCGACACCGTGGGGATCTGTCGTTCGTGTCTCCTTGACCATGTTTTTAGGGGTGTCAGTGTCCGGACTACCTTCACCATGGGCGAAAGGTACGCCATGGATCGTTACCGAACCTTCACCCTGCAATGAATGCAGCTGACTCGCAGCATTTTTCTGGCGCTTCCACTCAGGGTTGACAGGAGTGAAGGGCGACATTTTGGAACCCTTTTGCGTCGCAATCCAATTCAATCGGGCTATCGATGGATATATTGTCTAGCTTCAACCTAGATACAAAAGTAGACGAAACAATGGGCAAATGAAGGTGTGGCAGTTAAGTCGCGCCGCCAGTCGACACGGTCAAATGCCTAGTATACTCAGACCTTGGAAACATCACATTCGACATCATAGTTCATCTTCGCCATAGCCCGACTTGTGATTCACTGTTTCCTCCAGGAGACAATAGGTCTTCCATCCTACGTTTTGATGTGAGGCAATCCTCATCTCTGTTTCTGACAGCCAGGAATGTATTAGCTCCATCCCCTTGTTAGTCCCGTTGTCGACTTCAACTTCAAGTCCGCCTCCGATCCTCAAAATAAGTTCGAATGGTCTCAACCTTCCACACTGCCTCAAACCCGAGTAGAGCCAATCCTCAGTTCGTGGTTACAATGTTCTCAAGCCCACTATCTTCATCTCGTCAGTGGCGTCTTCGCCATCACGAGTGCAGCCCAGCTGTATCATCAACCTGACTATGCCGCATCAAACGGCTCTTTCGCATTGCAGAGCATGGAACATCCTGGTAGCTTGTAATGGTCGCCCCATGAGGACGAGCCGAGGATATGGCCGGAACTATAGGCTGTACAGTGGTGAGTTCGGAAGATGTCCTACGTAGTTTGTGTCGCCAAAACTGAACAGGTCAGGCGGAAGGAGGTGGATTGTTGAAAGTGGTGCCTTGTCGCTTGTCCCAGGGATCTGGCACATCAGGGTTCGCCTGCTTCCACTCTGCAATCTTGGCTTCGAGATCCTCCAGACTCTCCTGGAAAGCGTCCCTGACCGGCTCTTTCCTAACATCCCAGATGTCCTCGCTACTTGGACCGGTCTTCCACTGCACCGCTTTCATCCTATAGTGGTCTTGTATAGCTTGTGCTTTGTCCTTCTCATCCCAGTTCTTGGTGCGCATGCACAGCCAGAAGTCGGCCCAATGGTTCTTGCAGGATCTGAACTCGCCATATCGGTAGATGTTCACAAATTGACCACCGAAGCTTTGACAGAACATGGCGTAGTCGAGGGCTGAGCGGCAAGACATGTCTGCAGGATAGAGTGCTTCTGGAGAGATGTCTGCGGGGACGGGAGTCGACTGCGATTTGCCATCCTTCTTAGCTCCTACTTTTTGCTCTTGGGATTTGGCTTGTTCAATCTCGATCTCCTTCAGCAGTTCGGCAAAGTCGATGTTCGCTTGTTCCTCGCGCGAAAGCTCTTGCTTGATAGGGGTGGGCAATTGCGCTGGTGGTGGTGGTTGTGCTGCTGCAAGTTCTCTCTCCTCCACCGAAGATATCCTGTCGGTATTGGCATTGCTACTCGGGGAACCGAAGGGCCACCACATCTTGCTTGGTGGAACAACAGATCTCAAGACTCAAGTCCAAGAAAGGCTGTAGTCCGTAGATCAACGCCAACGGCACGCTACCCTTGTCTAAAATCATATGCGAAAAGGTGCTATTAATTCTTGGAGAAGAGTTCGCGTCGATTTTAGGTTACGTCACGCGTCTCGAAACTTGGCTGGTCTCGGGGTGGTGCCAGCTTCGTGTACTCCATCTGCCTTAGGCATAGGCAGTGGTTGATCGCAGGCACTGTCTGAGTTGAGCAACGTGGAGGTAGTCACGCCTGAATCAGCGAGAGTGACTGACAGAGAACAAGGCCAAACATACGCATGATGCGACGTCGGTAGCACGAGATGATTTCCTTTGCAGGCGTGCTGCGGCAGTGGCAGCGGCCCCAGCGTCTACTCTCCTTGCAAAGACAATGCATTCACAGCATTCGTGACCAGCGTCCAAAACCTTCAGTCTTATCACTCACCAGAATCAACCGACGGCCCAGCTCCTCGGACACTGGTGAAGACGAAACTGGCCATATCAACATCGCACCCAATGAAGGCATCTTTTTCCTCGACAATATCTTCCCTCTGAAGTTACAATGGCTTACACGTCTGCCTTTTGTCGATGGCTCGAGCATTGTGTCAGCCTACAAGAAAGTCAATAGCCCAAACATTGCTCTGGCAGATCCCAATGGCATAGTATCTCGAGCTCTCCCCAGCAACCTGCCAATCAAGATCACGTCAGTAATACCACGCGTTCGAGAAGGTGGTGCTTATATCAAGTTTCAATATGATGCCAGTATCGCTGCTGAGGAGCTTGAAGGCACGGTCAAGGAGTATCTGAAGGAGAAGCCAATCAAGCCATGGTTCAACCCTCTGCGCCAGGTACGAGCATTCTTGGTCCGCGGCAAACCCTGGATAGAGGATCTTTACAGGCTACCGAGTTCCAAGGTCAAGGTCGAATTCCTACCAACCTCCCCAGAAGCTTCAGCCGCAGAATTGTCGCAAGAGACGTTGTACTCGCTGTTCCGCAGATATGGCACCATACTAGAGATGGTATCCCAGCCTTCTGAGTCCAAGGTAGCCCCTCGATTTGCATACATTTATTTTTCTCGCGTCCGGTTTGCCACAATGGCGAAGAACTGTATGCATGGTTTCACACTGGTGGAAAAATCGGGTGGCGGCAAGTCTGGAACGCTGCTGAAACTCAGCTACGAGCCTAGGGTCAGGGGCAAGTGGTTCAGAGACTGGATCACGAGTCACCCGAGAATAGTGATCCCGGTGCTCGCTGCCTTGATCGCAGCATTGTCCGTGTCCATCTTCGACCCCATCAGAACTTGGAGTATCAAAGTGCACATTTTGCACGGTCTGCATTTGGAGAACAACAAGTACTACCAGTGGCTCAGGAAGCAACTCAGTCGTGGCTATGATTATATCCGCTTTAGTCCCAAGAAGGCTGAAGATGATACCCTGGATGCAATATGGGAGGACAGGCATTCCCAAATGGAACAGCTGAAGACTTGGATGTCTGAAAGTTTAGACACTTTCATCGTCGTGCAAGGACCCAGAGGTTCAGGCAAGAAACAACTTGTTGAGCAAGCATTAAAGGACGAACCCCACAAGCTTGTCATCGACTGCAAAAAGATCCAGGAGGCTCGAGGCGACAGCCAAACCATAAATGCTGCCGCAGCTGAAGTCGGCTATCGACCAGTTTTCTCCTGGATGAACTCATTCAGCAGCATGATCGATCTTGCAGCAATGGGTACCATTGGCACAAAAACCGGGTTTTCCGAGACTGTGGAGAACCAGCTTGTCAAGATCTGGGCAAACACGAGCTCTGCACTACGATCCATTGCATTGTCCTGTCGAAAGAAAGATGATCGCGATGCGAGCCTTCCTGACGATGAATGGCTTGAAGCACATCCTGAGCATAGGCCACTTGTCATCGTGGACAACTTCCTCCACAAGAGCGCGGAGAGTGGAGCGGACTTGGTCTACGATAAGCTCGCTGAGTGGGCCGCTGACGTGGTGACACACAACATTGCTCATGTCATTTTCCTGACCACCGACGTGTCCTTCTCTAAATCGTTGTCAAAAGCTTTACCAGATCGAGTCTTCCGCCTGGTGACCCTGGGTGATTGCTCCCCAGAAGTTGCAAAGAAGGTCGTGCTCAGATACCTAGATGCAGATGCTGTAAGCAAAGAAGGCGAGCAAAAGCTTACTCCATCGCAGTTGCGCAACGATATCAACGAGCTTGACGAAGTTATACAAGTACTCGGCGGACGTCTGACAGATCTCGAATTCCTTGCCCGAAGGATACATGCAGGCGAATCACCTGGGAGAGCTGTCAAGCAGATTATCGAGCAGTCAGCCTCTGAAATCCTGAAGATGTACCTGCTTGATGCTGAAAAGAGCTGGACCCCGCAGCAAGCATGGGTACTGATCAGGGAGCTGGCTGCAAACGAAGAGCTCCGATACAATGAAATCCTCTTGAACGATATGTTCAGCAAGAACGGCGAGCAGAGTCTGCAGACGCTTGAGCAAGCAGAACTAATCAGTATCACCTCGGTTAATGGCCGACCAAACAAGGTTAAGCCAGGAAAACCAGTGTACTTGTCAGCATTCCAATACCTTACCGAAGATGAGGTACTGCACAGCCGACTTGACCTCACCATATTCAAGATGCTGGCTGCTGGAGAGAACTCCACCATACAGTCGTGTGAAGAAGAATTGCAGAAACTGGCGGCGTTGCCAGGCACACCTGCCCAGATGAAGCCACGGATTAAGTATCTGTTGGACAAGGCTGCTGCGTCTCAGGACAAGATTGTAAATTACGAGGCGAAGATTAGTCGTCTGAAGAAGATTCTGAACGAGAAATACTAGATAATCTCTTCTCTTGGCTTGGCGAAGCATATTACAATGATACCCATTTCTGCTCTTGACCCTAGTCTTCGGATTCACATGCCTCCCATTCTCCGTCGATTGATTTGTGGGTCCTTCGACTTCATTCAGGTAGATCTACTTCCCAGTGCAAGAGCTCCTGTTATCTCTTAATTGCTTGATTCATCCATGTTTGGAGCAAACAAACGGGTGTCTCCACACCCCGTCCTAATTTTGACCCCTTCCGCCTTACGCTCCGGCCAATACAGTGTCTACTCACACAGTTGAACAATGAAATCGCTAACCACAGAAGCCTATTCGAGGCTGACAGTATCTGCCAGAGGACCAGATTTGCCCCTGCAAGCTGTCAAGGACAATCTCTGGACATGGCTCATCTGCTTTGTTTTGACGCTGATACTCGCGACCAGATCGATTAGCCAAGCTTGGTCAGTATTTCGTGCTGCAGACACAAAGTTCGGTACACTTTCAATACACCGACTGCCTTACTGGCTCCCCTACTTCGGCACGACCCCGTTCTTCCGGTTCCGATCCCAGTCGTGGCTGCTCAACCAGTCGCGAACGTACCAGTCCGGGGTGTTTGCAATATACCTCTCAGGTCAAGACCATATAGTTGTCACATCACCAGCGTTACAAGCACGACTATTTGACCCCGCCACACCAGTCAGCACACGGCCATACGATGATGCAAGGAGTCGGCGTCTCTTCAGCAACTCTCAAACCACTGACGGGAAGTCGTCGCGGGTCTCCCAGGCACTACAGGCTTACTTCGATGACAACGCACGACTCACGAAAGTCACAGGACTTCTGGAAGCTCATGCCTATAACTTCGTCTCCGGTTCTAAATCATGGGTGGATCAGGCACAATGGGAACGCAGCGCAGATGTACAAGTCCTCTCCGAATCACCCATGCTATCAATATCGGCATCTCTACCAACGCTAGTTAGAGATTTCTCTTCGTACATCATGCTCTCAACGCTAGTCGGCACTTCTTTCGTGGAAGCGAACCCTGGTTTCGTCAACGACTTCCTTACCTTTAGTGGGAAGTTTGCAACGTTTATGACGGGGCTACCGTATTGGCTCGCACCAGGTCTTGGGCCACCGGCCCTGGCCCGTGAAAGGTGTCTGCTTACCCTCGACGGGCTTATTACTGCGATCATCGCAGACATAGACGGGCGGAGTATGCAGGGCACAGGTGCGGGCATGTTGTACGATCTCGAGGATGTACATCCTGTCGTCTGGGACTTGATTAGGAAGGCTAGATCGGACGATATTAAAACAAGGACGACGTCATGCGAAGTCCTTGAGATCGTGTGGCAGACGACATTCTCTGCTGTTAATGTGGTAATCTGGCTGCTGATATACCTGTTCATGGACGGTGACTCGAACAGAATAGCACTGCAGAGCATCAGAGTGGAGCTAAAAAGCATTTTGGAAGTTATCCAACCGAAGCCTACAGGTCTACCATTCGAAGATCCACCGCGGCTAAAATTTAGCACTGATGTAAGCGGCGATCTGGTCAAGAACTGTCCCGTCCTAACAGGAGCGCTACTGGAGGTGCAGCGGCTGAAGACAGAGCTTGAAGAGTACTTGACCATCGCGGAAGACTTCGTGTTACAGAGTGACTCCAAGAGTGCTACTGAGCGGTTCGAGATGAGGAAGGGCGATCGTGTCTATGCTGCTTATGGAGCGACCAATAAGGATAGTCGGTATTGGGATAGGCCAAGGAGGTTCGCACCCAACAGGTTCATGTCGAAGGGAGCTGGTACAGTTGAAGGAGTGTTGGTCGAGAACGGGTTGCCCAAGATGAGGTCAGCACAGCACCAGATACTACAGGCGGATGTCCTGTGCGTCGTGGCGGCCCTGCTCGCATTCTTTGACATCAGTTCGCTGAATGGTGATGGCCTGAAGCATCCTGGTGCGAAGATAGTGGCCGGAGTCGGGGTGCCTGCGGACGTCAATGCCAAAGTGACGAGGCGGCAAGCTGGATAATGAAATGATATTAGTCAGGAGCAGGTGTGCTTCACTCGTACGCGAGATACCTGCAAGTCTGTGCGTCTCATGCAGTAAGAACCCGCCGTACATACATGCAGTAGCGTCACAAACTTAGCTTGACACGTGATAATCTACGAGGTTGCGATCATATTTTGTATGGAAGGCGTCAGCGACTGCACCCCTTCTTCACCAGGTCTGTTCAACCTCATCACTCAGTCCTACCAGCACTAATTAGAAAAGCAGTCTGCAAAACACATTCTCAGAATGTCCGAACGAAAGGTCCTCTCGAAATACTACCCGCCCGACTTCGACCCCTCCAAAGTCGGCCGCACCCCCAAACACCTACGCCCAACAGGCCCGAAAAGAGAAACGGTCCGTCTCATGGCCCCCTTCAGCATGAAATGCACCTCCTGTGGCGAGTATGTATACAAAGGGCGCAAATTCAACGCGCGCAAAGAGATCACAGACGAGAAATACCTCAACATCTCAATCATACGGTTCTACATCCGCTGCACGAGATGTAGCTCAGAGATCACTTTCAAGACAGATCCTAAGAACACGGACTACATGTGCGAGAGAGGCGCGAAGCGGAACTTCGAGGCGTGGCGGGATCCGGCCAGTAAGGAGTTGCAGGAGACGGATGAGCAGCGGCTTGATCGGTTGGAGAGGGAGGAGGCCGAGGCTGCGGAGGAGGAGGAACGGAATGCCATGGAGGAGTTGGAGACGAAGATGGAGGAGAGCAAGCGGGAGATGCAGATTGCTGATGCGTTGGATGAGATCAGGACGAGGAACGCGAGGATTGAGAGAGGGGAGAAGGGAGGGAAAGAGGAGGTGGCGTTGCAGAGGACAAGGGAAGATGTGGTGGCCGCGAGACGCAGGGAGGAGGAGGAGCTCGAGGAGGCGGCGAGGTTGGCATTTCAGAGAGAGAATGTCGAGCGGGCGAGGTTGGAGGAGTTGGAGAGTGTAGACGGGAGGGAGGAGAGAAAGGAAGATGTGGTGCCCACCATGCATTCGTTTGAGAAGGTCTCACGGCCGAGGAAGGCGAATGGCGTGTCGCTGGTGAAGAAGGCTACGGCTGGGGCTGCCGCTGCGAAGCCGCTTGGACCTACTGCAAAGCCAGCAGCAGTGAGTGGGCTCGGCTTGGGAGCTTACGGTTCTGATGATGAAGATGATTGAGCTATCTTGAATGTTCGGCCTGCATCGCGGCGAGCTTGGATTTCACAGACCATTCGAGCTCGTGCTTGATGGAAAACTTTATGATACCCACAATGGAGACTACCTACGTCTTCTGCTTATGTCCCTGTATGCATGCTCACAGGCAGACAACTCTGACTAAACAACCTTGTTCTGCCCTTTGCTCGGTGCTGTCGTCTACGAGCGAAGACAGTTGTATTAATGTGTACCTGTTCTGCCAAGGGTACATGCATTACGAGATATAGATATTGTTACCTGACTACCAACCTTCATGCGTCTAGTCCATGGATATTGACCGCAGATCTTCTACCGCCATCAAGTGGTGTGATGCAGGGTAGCATAGGAACAGTATTCCGAAGTCGTCCTTGGCAAGCACGACCCACCAATTGTGGAAGGCACGAGCGGGGTCTCTCGTCCAGTTTTTATCAGATAAGATGAGATCTTGCATCTTCAGCTCGGTATCGCAATTGACATCGCTTGACTCGTTAGTCCTTGATTGATCTACATCCCGGTCACAACGAAGAGCAGTTGGCTCTGTGAGAACTATATTGACGTGTGCTACTTGACGAGGCCTCCCCTCCCCGCCGACAACGAGCAATGTGGGCTGCCGGAGTGAGGTACTGATAGTTTGCTTCACCTCCAGCGAGCGGCGAAATGGCCTCGGCATCCAGCTCGACTCCTGCCCCAGCCGCAGCAAACGTAAACGTCCAAAGACCACCATCCTTATGCATGAAGCCTCTTCCCCAGTCCACTGTATCTTCTCCTGGCGTCGCTTCCCCGCCAGTGTCTCTCACAAGTAGAGAATGGGTTGTCCCGCCTCGGCCGAAGCCCGGTCGCAAACCAGCTACTGATACCCCTCCTACAAAACGGAAAGCTCAAAATAGAGCTGCACAACGAGCCTTTCGAGAGCGTCGTGCTGCGCGGGTTGGCGAGCTAGAGGAGCAGCTCAAAGAGATTGAAGACCAGAACGATCAAGAGCAAGAGAGTCTACGCTCGACTGTCTCTGAACTCGAGCGAAGCCTTGAGAAGTGTCAGGCCGACTTGTCTACTTGGGTTGACAAATGCAGGAAGCTTGAAGCTGAGCTTGCTCAAGCTCATGAGCAACTATCGAAGCAGCACAATCAAAGCGCCACCGCCACCGCCGCCACTACCAACAGTGACACTGTTGTTTCAGATACGACTATCGGCTGTGGCAACTGTACGCTTGACAGCCATTGTCAGTGCATCGATGATGTCGTACAAGGCATGACCGGCGAGGCTGATGTTTCTACACGAGATCGTCGTGCTCATTCTCCTGATGGCGCGGCTCACAAGAAGATCAAACTGGAGCACTCGGAGTCAGATTCGATGGAGATCGATTTCACTGCTGTATTCTCAAAGACCTCTTCGATACAACGCCAGCACACCTCAGCCGTCGTGCTTGATCCGTGCGGCTTCTGCTCAGATGGCACACCCTGCATTTGTGCTGAGGTGGCAGCGGAGCAAGAGCGACAGAACCTTACGAGATCAAATTCACCCACTGTCCAGAGCCGACCGGGCCAGAGACAGATGGCTCAGTTCACGCCGCCACCCTCTGAAGGAGATGTCGCGACTGGTTCTATCCCAGCCATTTTGAGTTGTGCTGGTGGGCCTGGAACGTGTGCACAGTGTCAGGCTGATCCGAACTCCACGCTTTTCTGCAAGTCTCTAGCAGCATCGCGAGCGAAGGATGTTGACGCTGCAGGCTGCTGTGGTGGGCGTGGTCCGGATGGCGGCTGTTGCCAGTCATCTGTTCCACTACCCCAGCGTGCTACAAGGTCACGAACCGCGGGCAATTCAGCCCTGCGGTTACCTGCTCCTACTAACACGAGAAATCCGGTCACACTATCCTGCGCTGATGCATATACCGCACTGAGTAGGCATTCAGCTTACGAGCAAGCAAGTGGTGATATGGCTTCGTGGATGCCGAAGCTATGTGCTAGTCCTGTCAGTACAGAGGGCCGGCCAGCGATGGAAATTGATGCGGCAAATGTTATGGCTGTTCTTAAGGACTTTGATCGACGATTTGGGGCTAACAGATAAAGATCATGTGTTGTGTGAGGAGATGAGAAGTGAAACGTTGACTTGAAACTGATCATGCATATCCAATGAAGGCAACTGCCGGAAGAACGCCTCATATCGACTGTCACAATTGACTTGCTTCAGCCCAGTGCTACCACGCTGCACGAGCCGCGCCAAGCACAAGCGAAACAATCGGCATCACTAAGATGAACGGGCAACGTTCAGGGTGTAGCGAAGTCACTACAGCTCAGTCGCCAATAGAGTACTAAAAGAGCTGGGATAGGGAAATGGGCGCGGTCGCGAGGAGTGCCTGTGAAATGAAAGTGAAGATGCTAAGCCGAACGATGTGATGATGGAATAGGTGACTGCAGGGAAGGAATGAAGGCTGCGCCGTAGTGACTGTCTTGGCGTCAATATAGTCGATGATTGGCAGTCGTAAAGCCAATTAAGGATTAGTGTAAATAGCAAGAAGGGCCCATCTCCTAAACATCAGACTGGCAGCGACGCATCGCTTTTCCCTCTGTTGTCGCATTCACTCTCTTCTGCTTCATTTGATAATTTGCTATTCTGTAATCTGTCTTTCACGAGCAACAAAGGTTGACGCGTCTTTATCCGATCTGATGGGCACACAATAAGCTTTACACACTCCCGTGCCAGTGATGGTAGCCAGTGCGAAGCTAGGTTGCCTTAGAACTCACAAACGACCATCTCAAGCACCCGAGAGCCGATCAATGTGTGACGAAGTCCCACGGATGCCTCGCGCCTAGTTTGGCGCTTGCGCTTATGGCGTTGACTTTCTCGACAACTCCGACTGACGTTTCTGCACATAGAAGGAAGTTGCCCCGAGAGCTTGGTGGAGATTTCCTCATTCACGAACACTTTCATGACCATCATTTCAAAATCTTCTTAAAGCGCAACATGACTAGAGCGCTCAAGGCTCAAGAAAAGCGACACGCTCGTCAGCAGCAAAACAGACTCACAAGCACTCGGACGACAGTTCGTGGTGCGAGCTCCAACGGCGTCAATTTGAACGGCCAATATGGGCCCTCGAGAATGGATGCACCGTTGCCCAACGGTATAGACCCAATTACCAAGTGTTCGGATGGAACGAACGGGAACAAGGAGCGGTCAATCGAAACCCACGACACGCCGACTCCCGCTTTAGAAGCTATGTCGCGTGAAACGCTGCATGTGAGGCGTCGCAGGGACAACTACCAGGGTGATAAAAGGTTCAGTTCACGTCGTCAAAGCTTGCAAAAGCAGAATGATCCAAAATCTCAATTGGTTATAAAGCTCTGCAACATACGTAAAAAACTTAATTGGAAGACGAATCGACCTTCTGTTGATGACCGACCACGCAAGCGTGCGCGTGTCGAGGGTCTAGACTGCGTCGTCCATCTTACAGTCTGGGCCAGGAATCCTGGCAAGAAGGAGAACGCCTGGGAGCAAAAGGTCACTAGATCCCAGGTATGCCAAATGCTGAGAGGTAGTGAGGATTATGACCCTGTCAAGGGCCGTTTCATCGAAATCAAATCGAAGAGCTGTTTCTCGTTTCGCAGGGACGAGCTAACAGTCATGACACAGCAGGGACCTGCAAGGAAGCTGGTCATGGCAGAGGACTACTTCATGGAAATCAAAATTGTTCCGGAAGTTACGGACTACGACTGGCCGCCGATTCCATTGCTCGGCAGAGTGGCCAATGAGGACTCGACTCTAGATTCACTCGCGAAAGAGACGTTACAAGACTCAATAGTAGCAGTCTACAAGAAGCTGCCGGATGCTCCTGACGCGGATGCGCCTTTGTCCGTTTGCTTTGTGGACGATGCCGGCACATTGGAGTCTAAGTATGGACTGGAACTTGAAGCTAGGTGGGCTGCACCTGACGAGCAGATTCCAGACTGCGATCTAGAACCACTTGATGAGTGGATGCTTGATGAGGAAAGCAAGCCTTTCGGAAGAACAGATCCAACCAGAATACTGGAAAAGCAGACGGCAATTCTCGACAACGTCGATAAGCCTGTCGAAAGAACAGAGTCATCTAAAAAGCCGAAGAAGTTAGCGGCGAAGAAGTCAACCGACCCTACGAGGGCTGGCAAACCTAAGAAGTTGCCATTGTTACCTCTACAGCAGCCGAAAGTCATCTATGAGTTTGACCTGAAAAGCATGGGTGGCAGAAGGGACAATAAGAAGTTTCAGAAAACGTCAGTCAATGGATATCAGTGTCCCTTCGAGTGTCATAAGCCCACACGACCGAGCCTGGAAGATTTATTGCTTCATTTTGAGCAGACGCATGAGGGGTACATTTTCACTCTCGAGAGTGCCGTTCCGCCCGACTCTACGAACGGCGACACCATGATCAGGGTGAAAGAGGCAGAAATTGCGAAGCCGCGAAAACGTGAGAAGAAGCAGCCGAAGGACGAAGAGAAGTGCTGGGGTTGGTCCGCACCCTCAGAGCCCTTCGTTCTACATCGACATGTCATCGAGGACGATAAGTCCTGGTTTGCAAAAAGAGAGCAACCTGACTCACGCAAGGATACATCCTTCAAGCCACGCTTTCCGAAAAATGCAAACCTCGATCCGCAAACAGCATTACGAATAGAGCACGGTGGCTTCCTACCACACCATTACGTTCAGCCGTTCAGACCGGCAGCGCACCAGCGCAAAAAGTACTCCAACGTTCGATTGCGCACTCAGGAGCACGTCGGCGACACTCCATACACATCTGTCTCGCATCGTCTGATCGACCCTGAGGACCCAGGCGAAGATGCCAGATCTGAGACTGATGATGAGGCAGACGACAGCTGGTTTATAGCTCACCATCTAGAAGAGCTAGACTTACACGCTCGAGAAGAGGATTGGTCTGATGCCAAACACCGTCTAGCGAAGAAGTGGGATTACCATGTTCTACATCGCGAGCGAAGCGTGAGCTCACGGTACATGAGCGATTGCCTGATCAGATTCATAAGGATAGAAAGGGTGTGGATCCTGCAGACGGGCCAGAACCCGGACCGTGAGCAAGCAGATGACTCAGCTGCCAGAATTACAGCACTCATGCAGCTCATGGACGAGCTCAAAGAGAAAAGAGTAATCAATGATGCAGTCTGTGCCGATGTGCTCACGATGCTCTATTCAGACCATGATCTCGCCATACCCGAAGAGGAAAAAGCGCAGATCGAAGAAGAAACACGACAAGCGCAGCAACGAAAGCATGATATACAAAATGGGATCGAACTAGTGAACACTGTCGCACAGGCCAAATATCACCACGACCCCAAAGGCAAAACCACAACCACAAAACCCGGTGCAAAATCAGCGCCCATACCAGCAGACATCTGCGCAAAATGCCACAACCCATTCCAACACCAAAAGCGCAGAGCAGTGCGCTGCTCGGCTCTAGACTGCATACAGCCGAACACATGGTACCACGCCAAGTGCGCTGGTCTGACGCTCCCCACAGCCGAATCAACAGACGACTCGTTCGCGAAACAGCGAGTGCAGCTTGAAAGCACGTTTATGAAGGAGAGGCTGAGTTGGAGATGTCCATCATGCGCGAAGGTGAAGACTTAGAGGAGAGGTTGGGGTGGAGTTCTTCGAGCATTCGACTAGACTTGGGTCTATCCTACTAGCTTAGCTCCGAGGATTAGCTCAGAGAGTGGTAGACAGCGGGATTACGACCCAGTGGGTGGGTGGGTGGGTGGATAGTATGTGTAACGCGCCGCGCACTTCGAGCTTAGTCAACTGTAGGAATTCACGGCCTGCTTTCCCTATACTGTACTGTACTGTATTGGATTGTCATCTTCTTCCTCCCGCTCCCGCTTGGCACTCATACTGTAAACGAAACAGTGCGCTTGATTTCCGAACCGAACCGTGATAGCCACAGTAACACTTGAGGCTAGCTTAGGAATCCCTTCCCTTGCCTTGCCTGTACAGTATTAGTAAGTAAGCTTAATACGCCGCACCGCACCACACGGCCTAACTGACTCGAGCCGATGGATGAGTCTACGACCCCGACCAGTGGGTACAGTAGGTGTGGTAGCTTGCCAACCTTACCGTACTGTGCACGATAAGATGGGGGTATGTATGTACTGTAATTACGTGCAGAAGCTCGTGTGTACTATGCTATACTATGCTATACTATGCTATAGTCTGGTATAGTCTAGTCTAGACAGCGCTACAGAACGTTCTATCGCGCAACGGATGGGATCGTCAAGGACTACGTGAGCGCAGGGGGTATTCAAGTACAGTATTGTGTATGCACTGCACGCGACAACCTGGTACTAGACTGCGACTGCGCGATAGATGAATGGATTCGGCGGCAAGGATGTCTGTTCTGTTCTGACTGACTGGACTGGACTGGACTGCGTGGACAGACCAGACCAGATACTGTAGAGTACTGTACGAGTAGGATACGGTGTGATGTGATGCGGTAGTGGGTCCAAGATGCTTCACCTTACTTCACCTCACTACCGTACGGTCTGAGCGCTGTTACCGTATTTCACGGCGTCGGCGATGCGTCTGAGACGGTCTGGGTCGGGTCATTTCGAGTCGGTCCGGTCGGTCGGGGG
>Ga0210040_10006188_pt1 | contig 14983 bp, 15 predicted proteins | sample CryGeyCG12114_NA_FD_185462 | JGI IMG/M metagenome (GOLD analysis project Ga0210040, IMG submission 185462) | Groundwater microbial communities from aquifer - Crystal Geyser CG19_WC_8/21/14_NA (SPAdes) (version 2) | ecosystem: Environmental > Aquatic > Deep subsurface > Groundwater | place: USA... | reverse complement strand
ACGTACGCCAACGGGGACAAGGAGGTCCTGTACTTCAAGGACTTCAACTCCGGCGCGATGATCGAGAACATCGTGGCGCGCGCCAAGAAGATGGCGATCAAGGACTTCCTCGAGAGCGGGTCCAAGGGGCTGCGGCTGCAGCATCTCATGACCGCGTGCATCGACGAGTTCAAGGAGAACGAGGACCTGCCCAACACCACCAACCCCGACGACTGGGCCCGCATCTCGGGCAAGAAGGGCGAGCGGATCGTCTACATCCGCACGCTCGTCACCAGCTACAAGGGCTCGGAGACCGGGCGCTCGATCGACACCGTCGCCAACACGGGGCAGTACCTCTAGCGCGGACCCCCGGGGGGCGCCCGCGCGGGAACGCGGGCGGTTGTCGGTCCCACGACCTAGGCTCGGCACATGGGTGTGCAGCGGGTCATGGGCATCGAGACCGAGTACGGCGTCTCGGTCCCGGCCGCGCCCGGCACCAGCGCGATGCTCGCGTCGAGCCAGGTCGTCAACGGCTACACCGGTGCCGCTCCGGTGCGCGACCGGCGCACCCGCTGGGACTTCGAGGAGGAGAACCCGCTTCGCGACGCGCGCGGGTTCGACGTGGGCGCCGGCTACAGCGACCACCTGGCCGGCGAGCCGGACGACGACATGGGCCTGGCCAACGCGATCCTCACGAACGGCGCCCGGCTGTACGTGGACCACGCGCACCCGGAGTACTCCTCGCCGGAGGTGACGACGCCGCGCGACGCCGTCCTGTGGGACAAGGCGGGGGAGCGGGTCATGGCGCTGGCCGCCGAGCGCGCCCTGTCCGTGCCGGGGACGGCCCCCCTGCACCTGTACAAGAACAACACCGACGGCAAGGGCGCCTCGTACGGGACCCATGAGAACTACCTCGTCACCAGGGCGACGCCGTTCGCGGACCTGGTCCGCCACCTCACCCCCTTCTTCGTGTCCCGGCAGGTGTTCGCCGGGGCCGGACGGGTGGGCCTGCGCCAGGACGGCAGCGGGTCGGGGTTCCAGCTCACGCAGCGCGCCGACTTCTTCGAGGTCGAGGTCGGGCTGGAGACGACGCTCAAGCGGCCGATCATCAACACCCGCGACGAGCCGCACGCCGATCCGGAGAAGTACCGCCGGCTGCACGTGATCGTCGGCGACGCCAACCTCTCCGAGGTGGCCACCTACCTGAAGATCGGCACCACGTCGCTGGTGCTGTCCATGGTCGAGCAGGGCTGGTTCGCCGACGGCGGCGTCGACCTGGGGGTGGAGAGCCCGGTGACGGCGCTGCGCGCGGTCTCGCACGATCCGTCGCTGGCGGCCGAGCTGCAGCTGCGCGACGGGCGGCGGATGACGGCCGTGCAGCTGCAGCTGGAGTTCCTGGACCAGGCCCGCAAGTTCGTCGAGGACCGGTACGGCGCCGATGCCGACGCGCAGACGGTGGACGTGCTCGCGCGCTGGGAGCGCGTGCTGGACGCCCTGGAGACCGACCCCATGTCGCTGTCCGGCGAGCTCGACTGGGTGGCCAAGCTGTCCCTGCTGGAGGGCTACCGCGACCGTGAGGGCCTGTCGTGGGACGCGGCCAAGCTGCACCTGGTCGACCTGCAGTACAGCGACGTGCGCCTCGACAAGGGGCTCTACAACCGCCTGGTGGCGCGCGGGAGCATGACCCGGTTGCTGGGCGAGGACGAGGTCCAGCGCGCGGTGACCGAGCCTCCCGAGGACACTCGTGCGTACTTCAGGGGACGCTGCCTGGCCAAGTACCCGAACGAGGTCGCCGCCGCGTCCTGGGACTCGGTCATCTTCGACGTCGGGCGCGAGTCGCTGCAGCGGGTGCCGACCCTGGAGCCGCTGCGCGGGACGAAGGCGCACGTCGGCGACCTGCTCGACGCCTGCGACTCCGCGCTGGACCTGGTGGACCGGCTGGCCGGACGGCGCTGAGGCGCTCCGGCGCCTGGCCGGGCGCCGCTGAGCCGGGCGGCGCTGAGCAGGCGCCGCTGAGTCGGATGCCGCTGAGCCGGGCGCCGCTGAGCCGGGCCGCTGAGCCGGATGCCGCTGAGCCGGATGCCGCTGAGCCGGTTGCCGCTGAGCCGGACGCCGGTGCGCGGCTCGGTGGGGCCCGACGTCGTCGCGGTTGCCCTGCTCAGTCCAGCGCGGACAGCGCGCTGCGCGCGCGCTCGGCCTCGTTCTGAGCCGCACTCACCTGCTCGTGCAGCCGCGCGAGAGCCTGCTCGGCCTGTAGCTCAGCCTTCGCGGCGTCCCGCGCGGCGTGCGCGGCCTCTCGCGCGGCCACCGCGGCCTCCCGCTCGGCGTGCCCGGCCCGCCGGTGGCGCTCCCGGGCGCGCTCGAGGCCTTCCTGGGCCTGCGCGAGCGCCTGCTGCGCCTGCTGCTCGGCCTGCGCCGCCTGCTGCTCGGCCTGCGCCGCCTGCTGCTCGGCCTGCGCCGCCTGCTGCTCGGCCTGCGCCGCCTGCTGCTCGGCCTGCGCCGCCCGCGCGGCCGCGGTCGCCCGGGCCGTGCGCTCCGCCTCGGCGCGCTCCGCGGCCCGGACCGCGTCGTCGAGGGCCTCGGTGGCGGCGAGCGCTGCTGCTCGGGCAGCCTGCCGCTCGCGGGCCGCCTGCGCGTGCGCCGCCCGCTCTCGCGCAGCCCGCTCGTGCGCCGCCTGCTCGTCCGCTGCCTGCTCGGGCGCGGCCTGGTCGCCCGCGGCCCGCCTGCGTGCGGCCGTGTCCCGGGCGCGCCTTCCGGCGGGCTCCTCGCGGGCAGCGCGCTGCTGTGCGGCCGGCTCACCTGCCGGCTGCTGGTCGCGCGCAGGCCCGCGCGCGGCCGGCACCCGAGCCGTCCGGCTGCCCGTTCCGGCGTCCTCAGGCGACCGTGCCAGGTCGCCGTGCGCGGCCTCCCCGGGTCCACCGGCCGACGGAGCGGCGCCGGTGGCGTCGGCCACCGCCCCCTGCAGGTCGACGCCGCCGAACCCGGCGTACGACAGCGGGCGCACCAGCCGCCCGGTCCGGACGGCCGCGCCGGAGGCCGGGTCGGCGAGCGCGGCCTCGAGCGTGGCCACCACCTCGGCGCGCACCGCAGGGGTTAGGGGGCGGTCCGCTGCTGCCGCTGCCTGGTCGGCCACCGCCTCCACGAGCGCGCGGCGCTGCTCCCCGAGGCTGCGCAGCGCCGCTGCCTGCCCGTCCGCCTGGGCCTGCCCGAGCTGCTGACCGAGCTCGAGCAGCTGGTCGAGCAGCGCGGGCTCGGCGCGCACCAGCGCGTTGACGACGTACGCGGAGACGGTCGGGCGGCGCAGCGCGGCGAGGGCCTTGGCCTGCCCCCGCTCCCCGGCCCCGCGCGCCGCCCGGACCTCGGCGTCGCGCGCCGCGGTGAACTCCTCCGGCGCGAGCGCGTACAGGTCCACGCAGGCAGTCTCCGGCACCGCTGCCGGTGTCGGAGGCGGAGCCAGCGGGGAGTGGCCCGGGACGACGACCGTCCCGCCCACCCCGACCCGTGGAGCCTGCGATGACCCAGCCCGAAGCGAACGCCCCGTCCCTGGCCGAGTCCGCTCTGCCGCCCGGCCGCGTGGGCCGCGCCGGCCCGTGGACCGTGGCCAACCGCGACGGTGACCTGCGCGCTGTCTCCTCGCGATGCCGCCACCAGCTCGCAGACCTGTCCAAGGGCTCGCTGGACAAGGACGGCTGCCTGGTCTGCCCGTGGCACGGGGCGAAGTACGACCTGGACAGCGGCGCGATGGTGGCCGGACCGAAGGGCTTCCTGACCTACGTCGGGAAGACCCCCGGCTACACCCAGCTGGTCAGGGCGTACGGCAGGGTGCTGGTCCTGCGGCGCCGCCGCCTGGTGCGGGAGGGCGGCCGCCTGGTGGTCCGGGACAAGGACTGACCGGAACTGTCGGTGGTCGGCAGTAGTTTGAGCGCAGGACGAGGCGAGTCGGAGGAGCATCCATGGCCACCAGGGACAGCGGCGGGCAGGACCGGACGAGCAAGCGGTCCGAGGACGTCGAGGAGGTCGTCGAGGAGCAGGCCTCCGACGTGCAGGACCGCGTCGGCAAGCTCACGGACGACGTGGACTCCCTGCTGGACGAGATCGACGGCGTTCTCGAGGAGAACGCCGAGGACTTCGTGAAGAGCTACGTGCAGAAGGGGGGCGAGTGAGGGCCCGTCCACGCGTCCTCGTGAACAGCTCTCCGGCGTCCTGCGCAGGACAGCGGACCTCGCGCGCAGCAACGCGCTGACCACGCACGCCCCCGTCCGATCTTGCAGCGAGCGGTGACCGGCGTCGGCGTCGGCGACCGGCTCCGCAGGGCGTCGACCACGACCACCTCGGCGACACTGTCAGTGGTGTGCTGTGCTCGTCCTGCAACCACGGTCTCGGCACCGTCATGGCGCAGCTCGCTGCGCGACACGATCGACTACTTGGAGACCACCACATGGCAGCGGACGCAGGTCTGCACGGGCGTCTACCGGCTCACTTCACCGCGCCCGGCAGCTCGTCGTTCGTCGACTTCCTCGCCGTGGCCGCACCGGACCTGCTCCCGTCGCGCCGCCAGCTGCCGCCCGGGGTGGTCGACGCCCCGCACGGCACGACGATCGTCGCCGTGACGCACGCGGACGGCGTCCTCATGGCCGGCGACCGGCGCGCGACGATGGGCAACGTCATCGCGCAGCGCGACATCGAGAAGGTCTTCCCGGCGGACGAGTACTCCTGTGTCGGCATCGCCGGGACCGCAGGGCTCGCCGTGGAGATGGTGCGGCTGTTCCAGGTCGAGCTCGAGCACTACGAGAAGCTCGAGGGCGCGACGATGTCGCTCGAGGGCAAGGCCAACCGGCTCTCGACCCTGATCCGCAACAACCTCGCCATGGCCATGCAGGGCCTGGCCGTCGTCCCGCTGTTCGCCGGCTTCGACCTCGACGAGGGCTGCGGGCGCATCTTCTCCTACGACGTCACGGGCGGCCGCTACGAGGAGCACAGCTTCCACTCCGTCGGCTCGGGCTCGGTGTTCGCACGCGGAGCGCTCAAGAAGCGCTACCGCGACGGGGTCACCGAGGCCGAGGCGGTCCGGCTGGCCGTCGACGCGCTGTACGACGCCGCGGACGACGACTCGGCCACCGGCGGGCCGGACCTCACGCGCCGGATCTGGCCGATCGTCATGAGCGTGAGCGACGAGGGGCTGCGCAGGCTCCCCGACGAGGAGGTCGGCACGGTCGTGCAGTCCGTCGTCGACGAGCGGATGAGCAACCCGGGCGGCTGAGCCGCTGCCCCCCGACCCACCGCACCTCCTGAGGAGTCCGACCACCGTGTCGATGCCGTTCTACGTCTCACCAGAACAGCTCATGAAGGACCGCAGCGACTTCGCGCGCAAGGGCATCGCGCGCGGTCGCTCGGTGCTGGTCATGACGTACGCCGAGGGCATCCTGTTCGTGGGGGAGAACCCCTCGCGCGCGCTGCACAAGGTCAGCGAGATCTACGACCGGATCGCCTTCGCCGCCGTCGGCAAGTACAACGAGTTCGAGAACCTGCGCCTCGCCGGGGTGCGCTACGCCGACATGCGCGGCTACCAGTACGACCGCAGCGACGTCACGAGCCGCGGCCTGGCCAACGCGTACGCCCAGACGCTCGGCACGATCTTCACCGAGTCCGGCAAGCCCTACGAGGTCGAGCTCGTCGTCGCCGAGATCGGCCGTACCGCGGCCGACGACCAGCTCTACCGGCTGACGTACGACGGGTCGGTGGCCGAGGAGCACGCGCACGTCGTCATCGGCGGCCAGGGCGAGCCGATCGCGGCACTGCTCCGCGAGGAGCACCGCGGCGACCTCTCGCTGGACGAGGCGGTGCTGCTCGCCGTGCGCGCGCTGTCCCAGACCGGCCCGAGCGACGAGACCCGCACCGTCGACCCGAAGGCGCTGGAGGCAGCCGTCCTGGACCGCAACCGTCCGCGCCGCGCCTTCAAGCGGCTGGCCGCCGGCCAGCTCGAGCGCCTGCTCGCGACCCCGGCGACACCGACCCCCGACACCGACACCGCGGACACCGACACCGGCACCGGCACCGGCACCGGCACCGCGAGCACGGACACGACGGGTACCGACACCGGAGCAACGGCATGAAGCGCACCGCCCTGCTGACCGCGGCCCTCTGCCTGGGCCTCGCGGGCTGCGGCAGCAGCACCGACGACGCGTCGGCCGGGGCGGGTGCGGCCGCGAGCGCCGCAGTCAGCGCCGCGCCCTCGTCGGCGGCGGCGGCGAGCCCGACCCCCAGCGCGTCCGCGCCGAGCGCCGCGGTCACGCCGCAGGCCTGCCCCCTGACCCCGAAGACGGTCGCGCCGCCCGAGGGGTCCTCCACCGACCTGACGAAGAAGCCGCTGATCCGGGGCTCGAAGAAGCCGGCGCCGAAGGTCGTCCAGGTGGCCGACATCGTCAAGGGCACGGGGGAGGAGGCCGTCACCCTGTCCAGCGTCGAGGTGAAGTACGTCGGCGCCCTCTACACGACCGGCAAGGAGTTCGACTCCTCCTGGAAGACCAGCGCCGACCAGACGCTGCCGTTCACCGCCTGCGCCCAGGGGACGATCCCCGGCTTCGCCATCGCCCCCCTCGGGATGAAGGTCGGCGGCCGCCGGCAGGTCACCATCCCGAGCCAGTACGGCTACGGCAAGCAGGGCTCCCCGCCCACCATCCCGGGCGGGGCAGACCTGGTGTTCGTCATCGACCTGGTGAAGGTCACCCCGCCCACGTCCTGACAGCCCCGCCGCCCCCGCCCTGCCGCCTCCGGCAGGGCGGGCGGGTAGCAGCACCGCCGGGCGGGCAGGTCGTGCGGCGTGCCGGACGACGACCTGACCCCTGCCCAGCGCGAGGAGCTGCCGAGCACGCTGGAGCGCTCGGAGCCGCACGCCCGCGAGATCTGGGCCAAGACGCACGACTCCGCGGTGGAGAGCTACGGCGAGGGGGAGCGGGCGCACCGCACCGCCTTCGCCGCCCTCAAGCACAGCTACGAGAAGGTCGGCGACCACTGGGAGCCCAAGGCCGAGCCCGGCCCGAGCGACGAGCAGGCCGCCCGCACGACGGCGCAGGGCAGCGCCGCGCACCGGCCGACTGCCGGCGGTGTCGACGCCAACGCCAGCAAGAAGCACCTGTACGCGCTGGCGCAGCGCCTGGAGGTGCCCGGTCGCTCCACGATGAGCAAGGACGAGCTCGTCGAGGCGCTGGACAAGGCCAACCGCCGGGAGACCGCACGGGCCCGCCGGGAGAGCTGAGCGGCCCGGCGACGTCCGGCGCCGGGCCGGGAGCGCGTACGGGCTGTAGCGTCCGGAGTGTGCCTGGCACCCCTGATCGTCCGTCCGTGCTGCCGCGGGAGCGCTGAGTGGAGCGCAGGATCTTCGGCATCGAGAACGAGTACGGCGTCACCTGCACCTTCCGCGGTCAGCGCCGGCTCTCGCCCGACGAGGTGGCCCGCTACCTGTTCCGGCGCGTCGTGTCGTGGGGGCGCAGCTCGAACGTGTTCCTGAAGAACGGCGCGCGGCTGTACCTCGACGTCGGCAGCCACCCCGAGTACGCCACGCCGGAGTGCGACGCGGCGGTCGACCTCGTCACGCACGACAAGGCGGGCGAGCGCATCCTCGAGGGCCTGCTCGTCGACGCCGAGCGGCGGCTGCGCGAGGAGGGCATCGCCGGCGACATCTACCTGTTCAAGAACAACACCGACTCGGCCGGCAACTCGTACGGCTGCCACGAGAACTACCTCGTCGGCCGGCACGGCGAGTTCGGCCGGCTCGCGGACGTGCTCATCCCGTTCCTGGTGAGCCGCCAGATCATGGTCGGCGCCGGCAAGGTGCTGCAGACCCCCCGCGGCGCGGTGTTCTGCGTGAGCCAGCGGGCGGAGCACATCTGGGAGGGCGTCTCGAGCGCCACCACGCGCAGCCGGCCGATCATCAACACCCGGGACGAGCCACACGCCGACGCCGAGCGGTTCCGCCGCCTGCACGTCATCGTCGGCGACAGCAACATGAACGAGAAGACGACGCTGCTCAAGGTCGGCAGTGCGGACCTCGTGCTGCGGATGATCGAGGCCGGCGTGGTGATGCGCGACCTCGCGCTGGAGAACCCGATCCGGGCGATCCGCGAGATCAGCCACGACCTGACCGGGACGCGCAAGGTCAAGCTCGCGAACGGCAAGGAGGCCAGCGCGCTGGAGATCCAGCGGGAGTACTTCTCCAAGGCCACCGACTTCGTCGCCCGGCGCGGCAGCGACGAGACCGTGCGCACGGTGCTGGACCTGTGGGGCCGGACGCTGACGGCGGTCGAGACGGGGGACCTGAGCCTGGTCGACCGCGAGATCGACTGGGTGACGAAGTACCAGCTGATCAACCGCTACCGGGCGAAGTACGACCTGCCGCTGTCGAGCCCGCGGGTGGCTCAGCTGGACCTCGCGTACCACGACATCAACCGCGACCGCGGCCTGTACTACCTGCTGGAGAAGAACGGCTCGGTGCTGCGCGCGACCACCGACCTGGCGGTCTTCGAGGCCAAGTCCGTCCCGCCGCAGACCACGCGGGCCAAGCTGCGCGGCGAGTTCATCAAGCGGGCGCAGGAGAAGCGCCGCGACTTCACCGTCGACTGGGTGCACCTCAAGCTCAACGACCAGGCGCAGCGCACGGTGCTGTGCAAGGACCCGTTCCGCGCGGTCGACGACCGCGTCGACAAGCTCATCGCCTCGATGTGAGGGCTGGCGACGTGCGGGCAGGACCTCGTGCGACAACCGCCAGCACTGACAGGAGCACACCGTGAGCAGCAAGCCCAGCGTCGAGATCCCGGACGGCCCGCCGCCCGCCGACCTGCAGATCGAGGACCTCGAGACCGGCGACGGCCCGGAGGCCACCCCCGGTTCGACCTGCTCGATGCAGTACGTCGGCGTCGCCTGGTCGACCAAGCAGCAGTTCGACGCCTCCTGGGACCGTGGCCAGCCGTTCAGCTTCCAGCTCGGACAGGGCATGGTCATCGGCGGCTGGGACCAGGGTGTCGCCGGCATGAAGGTCGGCGGCCGGCGCCGCCTCACCATCCCGCCGGAGCTCGGGTACGGCGCCCGCGGTGCGGGCCGCGACATCAAGGGCGGCGAGACCCTGGTGTTCGTCGTCGACCTGGTCGGCGTCCGCTGACACGCTGAACCCCCCCTCGCGCAGTGATCCAGGGCGCGTCGCTGTCGCTCAGGCGTCAGCGATGCGCCCTGGATCACGTCCGGGGGGGCTCATCCGCGGGGAGGGGTGGGGGGCGCCGAGCGGCGGGCTCAGGAGGGCAGCGCTGCCCTGGCGCGGGGGTGCGGCACGGGCACCGGGTCCGGCCCGGCCGGCAGCTCCGTGCGGCCGTGGCCCGCACCGTCCCCCTGGACGACGCCCGGGCGCACGCCGTGCTCGTGCACGACGGTGAGCGGCATCTGCTGCGCCGGGACGGGCCGGCTGTACAGGTAGCCCTGGACGTGGTCGCAGCCGAGGGAGGCCAGCAGGCGGGCCTGGTGAGGGTGCTCCACCCCCTCGGCGACGACGGCGAGACCCAGCGCAGCGCCGAGAGCCACGACCGCCTGGATCAGCGGTGCCCGCTCGGTCTCGGGCAGGAGGTCCTGCACGAACGAGCGGTCGATCTTGAGGATGTCGACGGGCAGGCGACCGAGCCGGCTCAGGCTGGAGTAGCCCGTGCCGAAGTCGTCCAGCGCGACCCGCACGCCGAGCTCGCGCACGGCCGCGAGCACCTGCAGCGCGGGCTCGCCGTCGGCGTCCAGCGACGTCTCGGTCACCTCCAGCACCAGCGCGGAGGCGGGCAGCCCCGTCTCGTGCAGGACGCGGCGCACCGACGCGAGGTAGCCCGGCGAGAGCAGCTCGGGGCCGGAGACGTTCACGCCCACGTACCCCGGGCCGCCGGTGCTGCGCCACCGCACCGCCTGGGCGCAGGCCTGGGCGAGCACGAACCTGCCCACGTCCACCATGACGTCCCCGGACTCGACGAGCGGGAGGAACTCGGCGGGCGGGACCAGGCCGCGCTCCGGGTGCTGCCAGCGGATCAGCGCCTCGGCCCCCCGGACCGCGCGGTCGGCGAGGCTGACCATCGGCTGGTAGAAGACGGTCAGCTCGTCGCGCGCCAGCCCCCGGCGCAGCTCGGCGACCAGCGAGGCGGCGTGGCTGTGGTGCCGGGTGCAGTTGCGGCCGGCGCGCTTGGCCTGGTAGAGCGCCGCGTCGGCGCTGGCGAACAGCAGGGACAGCGACTCCTCGGGGTCCCACTCCGCCACACCGGCCGAGCAGGTGCTCCCGGCCGGGACCGCGTCGCGCAGCCTCTCCACCAGCTCGACGCCCGCGGCGACCGACGCCCCCGGCAGCAGGACGGTGAACTCGTCCCCGCCCTGCCGGGCGAGCACCTGGCCGGGCTCGAGCAGCGCGCTCCAGGCGGCAGCCGTGCTCCTGAGCAGCCCGTCGCCCTCGGAGTGGCCGTACGAGTCGTTGACGGTCTTGAAGTGGTCGAGGTCGATGAGCGCGAGGCTGAGCGGCGTGCCCGCCCGCTGTGCCGCGGTCACCGCGTCGCTGAGCAGCCGGTCCAGGCCGCGGCGGTTCGGCAGCCCGGTGAGGGCGTCGATCTCGGCGGCCGCAGCGGCCCGCACCAGCCAGGACACCACCCCGGCCACGAGCAGGGCCGTCCCGACGACGACCAGCCCCGCGGCGAGGCCGAACGCCTCGTTGCGCTGCAGCACGCTGAGCGCGGCGCCCACGGCGAAGGCCAGGTGGGCCACCGCGCCCGGCCAGGAGAAGAAGAAGGCGCTGTCGACGGCGATGAGCACGTAGAACCCGGCCAGCGCGACCGACAGGGCCGGCACGTCGCTCGTCACCTGGACGGCGGCGGTGATCAGGACCGTGCCGGTGCCGACCAGCAGGTGACCGGCGCCCGCGGGCAGCCGGGCCCGCAGCAGGCAGCTGAGGAGCCCGACCGTCAGAGCGGCCAGGCCGAGGCCCCGCAGGGCCGCGACGCGCTGCACCTGCGGCGAGCCCACCGCCGCCGCGAGCAGCACGAGCGCGCCGGCGAACGCGTAGAGGACCCCGGTGGTGGCGGCGACCACCAGCGGCGTCGCGACGACCGGGCGGGACGGGAACCTGCTCCCGGCCTGCGTCCCGGGGATGCGCCAGGGCACCGGCCGCCTGCCGCGCACGCGCCCCCTCGCCTCCCGGATCACCCTCCTCCCCTCGGCACCCGGAACGGCCCGCTGAACCGGGAGGCAGCGTGACCTGCGGCGACGTCTCAGTCGAGCAGCGCCGCGACGTGCCGGCCGGCGGCGGCGGCGGCCAGGAAGGCCACCGGGTCCTCGTCCAGCCCCCGCCCCATGGTGGACAGCGAGAGCCCGCACCCCGCGAGCACGGCGTGCAGCCCGCGGTCGTCGACCTCCAGGAGGCGGTGCCGGGCGAGCCCGGGCAGCCGGGCGGCCAGGGCAGCGTACGAGGAGGGGACCACGAGGTCCGCGGGCGCCAGCGCGACCCGTCCGTACGCGGTGAGGGAGTGGTGCGACACGCCCCGGTGCCGTGGCCGCGGGTCGGCCTCGGACATCCGCAGCACCCCGACCGGCCGGCCGCCGACCGCGGCCACCGCGTTGACCGCCTCCCCGCAGGCCACGCCGGAGAAGCCCCAGGCCGTACCGGTCCCCAGGTTGCCGGGGCCCTGGACGGCCACGGCGACCTCGGCGCCCAGCACGTGGTGCGCCGCCAGCAGCCCGGAGTGCAGGGTGACCGCCTCGACGTCCCCGCCGTACGCCTGGCCGACGGTGACCGTCCCGGCCAGGCGGTCCGCGAGCTCCGCGACGGTCCGGGAGAACGCCAGCGGCAGCGCGCCGCCGTCCGTCATGACGTACGCGATGCGCGTACCGGGGCGGGCGGCGTGCAGCCCGGCGACGACGGCGGGCAGGGAGCTGTGCAGGTCGGCGACGACCACCGGCATCCCGGGAGCGGGCAGCGGCTCGCCGTCGGCGAGGGCGCCGTGGTGGGGGCTGTCCTGCTCGTCCGCGCCCAGCACGACCGTCTGCAGCGGTGTGTAGCGCGCCTTCACCAGGTGCCCCGGGCCCTCCGGGTCGGGCGGAAGCCGGTCGGGAACGGCCACGACGAGCGCGTACCCGCCGGTGCCGAGGCCCAGCGCCAGCGCGGAGACGTTGAGCAGGACGGTGTCCCCGGGCTGCGGCGCGCCCACCAGGTCGGAGTACGCCAGCGCGCGGAGCCGCCCGCTCGGGGCGGCCCCCTCGACGTCGACCGCGAGCTCGACGGCCCCGGGCCACTGCCGGCCCTGCGCGACGACGGTGCCGCGCCGCCAGGTGATCACGTACGGCAGGCTAGTCAGCACGGACCGCTGCGGCCGGGCGCGGCGCGGTTCCCGCCGACGGCCGGGGTGCGGGCTAGCCTCGCCGCGTGTCCGCGAAGAAGACCGAGCGGCTGCTCAACCTGGTGATCTGCCTGCTGGCGACCCGCCGCCACCTGTCCGTGCAGCAGATCCGCGAGGCCGTGCCCGGCTACGAGTCCGGGAGCGAGGAGGCCTTCCGCCGGATGTTCGAGCGGGACAAGGAGGAGCTGCGCGAGCTGGGCATCCCCCTTGAGACCGGGACCGACAGCTACGCGCACGACGACGAGCCCGGCTACCGCATCGCACGCCGCGACTACGAGCTGCCCGAGGTGGTGCTGGAGCCCGACGAGGCCGCCGCACTCGGGCTGGCCGCCCGGCTGTGGCAGTCCGCCCCGCTGGCCGGGGCGACCGGCAGCGCGCTGCTGAAGCTGCAGGCGGCCGGCATCGACGTGACGCCGGTCAGCGGGGCGCTCGAGCCCCGGGTGGCGGCCAGCGAGCCGGCGTTCGCCTCCTGCCTGGTCGCGGTCCGCGACGGGCGGGCGGTGCGCTTCGCCTACCGGACCGCGGGCCGCCCGGAGCCCGAGGAGCGCTCCGTGGAGCCCTGGGGCGTCGTCTCCTGGCACGGCCGCTGGTACCTCGTCGGTCACGACACCGTCCGCGGTCAGAGCCGGGTGTTCCGGCTGTCCCGGGTGGTGGGGGAGCTCGCGCTGACCGGTGAGCCCGGTGCGTTCGAGGTGCCCGAGGGCGTCGACCTGCGCGCGCTCGTCGCGCGCATGGCCGGCGAGCAGGCGCGCGCCACCGCGCGGGTGCGCGTACGGGCGGGCGCGGGCTGGGCGCTGCGCGCCGAGGCCGGCGCGACGCACCCCGGCGACGGCTGGGACGAGCTGGAGCTGGGCTACTCCGACCCGGAGCGGCTCGCGGACCGGGTCGCGGGCTTCGGCGCCGACGCCGTCGTCCTGTCCCCGGACGAGGCGCGCGAGGCGGTCGTGCGCCGGCTGCGCGCCGCGGCCGGGGCGGCGGTGCCCACGTGAGCGGGACCGTCGAGCAGCTGCCGCGGCTGCTGGCGCTGGTGCCGTACCTGCTGGCCCGCCCCGGCGTGAAGGTGAGCGAGGCGGCGGCGGTGTTCGGGGTCACCGAGGACCGGCTGCGCAAGGACCTGGACCTGCTGTGGGTGTGCGGGCTGCCGGGGCACGGGCCGGGCGACCTCATCGACGTCGAGTTCGAGGGCGACACGATCACGCTGTTCGAGCCGGCCGGGGTGACCCGCCCGCTGCGGCTCACCGTCGACGAGGCGCTCGCGCTGGTCGTCGCCCTGCGCGCGCTGGCCGAGACGCCCGGGCTGGTCGAGCGGGACGCGCTGGACCGCGCGCTGGCCAAGGTGGAGCGGGTCGCGGGGGAGGCCGCCGCCCCCGCCGGCCGGGTGGAGGTCGCCGTCGAGGGCGAGGCGGACGTCCTGCCGGTCGTCGAGCAGGCCCTGCGCGAGCGTCGCCGCCTGCACCTGCGCTACCACGTGCCCGGCCGCGACGAGACGACCGAGCGCGACGTCGACCCGATGCGGCTCGCCTGGGCGGAGGGGCGTCCGTACCTGGAGGCCTGGTGCCGCCGGGCGGAGGGCGTACGGCTGTTCCGGCTGGACCGGGTCGCCGCCGTCCAGCTGCTGGACGCCCCTGCCGAGCCGCCGCCGGACGCGCCGTCGCGGGACCTGTCGCAGGGGGTGTTCCAGCCCTCGCCCACCGACGAGCTCGTCGTGCTCGCGCTCGCGCCCGGAGCGCACTGGGTCGCCGACCACCACCCCTGCGAGCAGGTCGAGCCGGGCGCTCCCGGCGAGCTGGTCGTCCGGCTGCGCACGCCCGACACCCGCTGGATCCGGCGGCTCGTGCTGCGGCTGGGGGACAACGGCCGCGTGCTGGCCCCGCCGGCACTGGTCGAGCAGGTGCACGCGGACGCGCGGGCGGCGCTGGCGGCCTACGACGTGCCCGGCTGAGCGCTGCACACCGCGGCCGCTGCGTCCGATCGGGTCTGCTCGCGAGGTCGCACTCCAGGACAGGGGGGCGGCTGCCGATGCCGCTCGTACCGCCGTCGAAGCACGGCCGTCCGAGAGGAACACGCCATGACCACGATCAAGGCGTCCTGCCCCGACTGCGGGGAGGTCGAGCTGACGCCCGCCGACGTCGCGCTGATGGTGTGCTCGATCGCGGCCCTGTCCTACTACGCCTTCGACTGCCACACCTGCGCACGCGAGGTGCGCAAGCCGGCCGACGACCACGTCGTCTCGCTGCTGATCAGCGGCGGCGTCCCGGCGCAGGTCTGGAACCTGCCGGCCGAGGCGCTCGAGACCAAGGCCGGCCCGGCCCTCACGTACGACGACCTGCTGGACTTCGCGCTGCACCTCGGGACCACCGACCTGCTGTCCGCCGCCGCCGACGCGCCCGTCTCGTCCTAGCCCGTCTCGGGTCGGAGCTCGTCTCCCGGCTAGGGTCCTGCCCGTGCGCTGGATCCTGCTCGACGTGGTGCTCGCGCTGCTCTCGCTGGCCCTGTTGGCCCTGGTCGCCCTGGGGGTGTGGCGCCGCGGCAAGGCGCTGACCCGCGAGCTCGGCCGGGCGGGCGAGCTGGTCTCCGGCGCCTCGCTCGCGCTGTCGGCGCCGCCG
>Ga0210040_10006187_pt1 | contig 14983 bp, 16 predicted proteins | sample CryGeyCG12114_NA_FD_185462 | JGI IMG/M metagenome (GOLD analysis project Ga0210040, IMG submission 185462) | Groundwater microbial communities from aquifer - Crystal Geyser CG19_WC_8/21/14_NA (SPAdes) (version 2) | ecosystem: Environmental > Aquatic > Deep subsurface > Groundwater | place: USA... | reverse complement strand
GCGTAGCAGAGTTCGTCTAGCGTCATACGCCAGCGAACTCGCTTTTCAGGCATCTCGTCCTTCCTACGCCGAGGCTTTGTACGAATTCGAGTTGTACTCGGAAGTTCGTCCATGAAACTGTAATCGAGCATCAGACCTCCAACTGGCGCAGGTAGCATGTGCTACTTTACCGCGCAGTTGAGGCTGTTCTAGTTTGTTAAAGTGGTGTATGCGCAATAAGGAAGTATTTGGTAAATACCGTTTTCTCTGATACTTACTTCGCCTGGCTTGCAAAGAACAGCGTCATCATCGTAAGCCCGACCGCAATGAGAACACTTTTCCTTGACGCCTGTGTAAGACTTGCTCGCCATTCGCGCGCGATTCTTTTCTTGCTTAGCGCGGTAGCGGTCAGTTAGTTCTTCGTCTGAACAATTAGCCGCTACTAGCATGTTAGCTGCGAAGTGAAGTACGTCCACCATCTCGCCAACAAATGCATCGCGGTTGAGAAATCCATTTTCTGTGACAGTCCAAGGCTTCCAGTCAACCTCGTGCAGCGCTTCCATTAGCTCGTCGATGGCCGCAAGTTGGTTCCACCGAATGTACTCGGCAAGCTCTGCGCCTTCAAGAGCTGCAGGATCTTTGCCGAATGACTGTCGTTGAAGAATTTGAGTACTTAAAAGCCACTCGTCGAACATGTGTCGAGCGCTCATGCCTTCACCAATCTCTCTGACCATCCGTCGTTAGGAACCCAGTCTCGTGACGCGTATCGTTCACGATCCCGTAGTGCAGACTCTACCATCTTAGCGATTCCCTGAACAGCCCAGCCGCCTTTGTGCTTCACACCGGCAGATAGTGCCCATACGCCATCGTCACCGCAATCCCATGAATTTTCTCCCTTACCTGGTACAGGGATAAATCGAATAGGATCATCAATGTCGATATCTACGATGTAACTTACGTCTTCACGGGCGCGAGCTCTACGACTTACGAATCGCTCTAGCTTAGCCGTAGCAGGATAACTGCCTTCTGGCATAGGTACAAGAACAGATTCTGTGTCTACGACTTCCCGACTACTCACACGCTTTCCAAAAACAAAATCTGATACAGAGAAGGATCCGTGCATCCACCACGGATCACTGCTCGACCAGCTATTTCTTTTTGCCCAGATCTTCGTGTTGAATCGTCCTTCGTGAAAACTGATTGCTATTTCGCGGGAATCATAGTGATCACCACCATTGAGCATTCGGCGGAAGACATCACCATATCCTTCAACGCCCCAGTAGACACCGAATACTGGACACGTGACGTGCCCAGCAAAAGTCCTTTCACTGCCAGAACTTCCCACTTTGAAATTAAGCGACCACGAATCGTATAATTTCTTAGGAAGTACCCAGTACTCGAGATTAGCGCCACCGTTTGGAGCATTCCACGGCGCATCTGGAGTGTACTGATCTGTCGGTCGAGTGCCACATCGTTTGCATTCGTAGTAGTGACTACTGCCGTATTTCAGATCGACACGTGTTGGGTTATGGCCGCGAAGACGACACATTGCCACTAGTCTTGGCGCATCAAAAATAAAGCGTCGTTTGTACACGAGGTAACGGTTGTCTTCTTTTTCATTTTCGTTAATCGTAAGCGTCCTCATTAGACCACTACTTTCTGGTTGACGCAGTTCTCAAGTTGAGACGCAACGTCTTCTTTTGAAGTAATACTGTTGTTGAGTGCTTGATGCTGTTGGTCTGCTATATCATCACGTTCATCTGGGCCAAGTTCCGAAATGACATCGGCTAGTACTGTGTACGAAGAACCTAGTGCAGCTACATCCTGCCAACGTGTCACGTACGGCGTCATTGCCTGTGAAGCGTACCCAATGCGACTCGTCCAATAACCTGTAGGCTTCACAGGTGATTCGAGTACGCCCCATGATGTGCGATAGAGTTCTACGAGCTTATCGTCGTACGGTCGTTTCTCGTATCCCTTTGCAAGATACCGCGTCGGGAACTCGCGACGCTGCTGCTCGAGCCACCGTTCACCTGGCTTAGACTCTGTAACCCACTGAGTCTCAATTGGTGGGATGCTTTTCTCTGGATCACGCGGGTACTCAGGAAGCCAAGATGTAAAGTCCACCCCGACAATGCGCCCTGCAGCCTGCGGAACCATCTTACCAAAGCCCTGCTCAGCAGTCTGCGTTGCCCATGAATGCCACGGCACAATGAGATTAGGCCATGCGTAGTCAGCAAGCAAGTCAACACCGCTGTTTAGCCACGAGCTGTACTCGGGCTTTTCAGCAATATCATGCTGCTTCTTGTACGCGAAGAACGGCTTTGTCAGTCGCCACTTTCCGTCTCGCATCGTCTTGAGTCCCGAGACGACTTTTCCGAAGTCAGGATCGTCGGTGTATAGAGACAGTCGCTCGTCGCCAATGGTACGAAGCACACAGGCGAGCGCACCGTACGCGCGATTAGTGCCAAGCCCGTGAAGCGGTCCAAGCCCGACAAATACATGGTCGAAGCCACTGAGATCTTCTAGGATATCGGGATCACGGTGCTCAACGTCATGACCTTTACTGCGAAGTGCTTCAGCCATGAGGTACGCAATTGATACGTCTTTCTTGACAACGCGATCTTCTGCCGAGCATTGACGACTGGTAGAACCTGTGACAAGGAGTTTCATGGCATTGCTCTCTGAATAGCTTCAACTAGCTTGGTCTGCACTTCTTCTTTGCTGCTCATCAGCTTTCCTTGCTCGACGTACTGCGCGTCGGCAAGTTCACGTAGTTGCGACTGCGTCATTACTTCGATCTCAGACGGCTTGACTGTCCAAGACGGACCGATGCACTCTCCGTCTTTTGGATCAACTAGCATGACGCATCGAGTATGCATTGCGTGTACGTAGCGGTGGCGGTACCAACCTGACCCTGCGTGCCCGTAGGGAACAGCCATAGTCCCCCATGAATGCGCATACGCATCAAGTAACTCAGGTTCTTTCACACGAGGGTACGGACTGGTGCGAACTGGACCACCGTAGTACTGGACTGGCCAGTTAAGACTAAGCTTGTCCACCCACTTCTCATGAAGCGCAAGTGTTCCTAAAACCCACTGATTTACGCGTGTCGAGTCTGCGTTAATCACGGTGTTGTAATTCGTGCAGTATGGACTCATGTCAAGCGGGACAAGTTCTCGTGTCGGTACGTGCTTAGTAATTTTGGACTCGTCGCCCCAGTTGAATTTTGGCACGATTGTCGTGGGCCACGGACGGTCTTCCATTGCACGAATAACAGACTCGATGCGAGGTCGAACGTGAGGTTGAACGCCCCAGTGTCGATCTTTTTTGTAGATAAAGGTGCTAGGGTCATCGTTGCCTTTTTGACTGCGTTGACCTTTGAAAACGCGATCAGTATTCTTATTGATTGTGCGCACACCCGACATGAGATTGTTGAGCTGCCAGTCGTCAAGACTGAATAGCAGCGCTACGTTCGATGTGCGTGCGCGAGAAATAGCTTCAAGTACTGGGTAAAGATAGTATGCGCCCAATGAGTGAAGTGGTGCTTGTCCAACGATCATCGCGTCGTATTCGCTAATATCTTCATCAGGAGCTATCTTCTTCATGACGCACTCATGTCCTGCATCTTGAAGTACTTGCATATACATTTCAGGCAGACTAGCGTAGCCGAGCATGATTCGGCCACCTACTTGCTGCGAAGTATATCCCGTAAATAACACCTTCAACGTTATCGCTCCGTCTCTAAGTTTTTCATCCACTCTACTGTTTTGCGTATTCCATCAGTAGGTGTAATAGAAGGATTCCATTCTAGTATTTGTCTCGCAAGTCGTGTGTCAGCACGTCGCATTTTAGGATCGTCTTCCGGAAGTGGCAAATACGTTACTCTATGCGGCACATCAAGGGCTTGTGCCACAAGGTAGCTAAGTTCACGTATATTTACTTCAAACGGGCTACCCAGATTAATTGGTCCTGGATGCCCTACGGCTGCTGCACGGATGATGCCTTCGACAGTATCATCAATGTAAGATATGCTGCGTGTCTGAGTGCCATCGCCAAAAATAGTCATTGGTTCGCCAGCGAGACCCTGGCGCACAAACGTCGAGATCACTCGTCCATCCGACGGGCGCATTCGCGGACCGTACGTGTTGAATAGTCTAACTATGACTGTTTGCAATGAAACGTAACGGTGATACGTGTCAATTAATGTCTCACTAAACCGCTTTGCTTCGTCGTAGCACGCGCGTGGTCCAGTCGTGTGTACGTTGCCCCAGTAGTCCTCAGGCTGAGGGTGTATAAGTGGGTCGCCGTATACTTCACTGGTGCTCGTGAATAGATACCGAGCATCATGCTCGTGAGCCAGTCTAAGCGTGTTGAGTGTCCCCTCAGAGCCCGTTAGCAGTGTCTGCAATGGGTCGCCTAGGTAGTCTGCTGGGGAGGCTGGAGAGGCTAAATTGAAGACGAAGTCTACGTCTTTAACTTTGGTTAGCCAAGCCTTTGTACGTATATCAGCTTCGATAAACGCTGCATGCATGCTTACGTTTTCGGGCATACCAGAACTGAAATTGTCGATCACGGTAACTTGATGACCGTCGAGCACTAGACGATCTACAAGATGCGAGCCGATAAACCCCGCTCCACCTGTTACTACAGCATGCATAATTTCCTCTCGAGTTACAACTAACACTCGGTAGCATAAGCAGGTTCAGGGCTTATGCTACCTGGAACTAGTTGTACAACTTACTTACGTTGTGATACTAGAACGGGGGTGGCGGTGGTGGTGCATCGTTGCTCGCTGCACCGGCGTTGACAGGTTCTGCCACAGGTGCAGGTGGAGCGGGCGGTGCTTCGGCTACTGCCGGTGCTGGCGCTGGTGCCGGTGCTGGCGCTGCGGGAGGCGGCGGTGGTGGTGCCACTGGTGCCGCCTGAACCTGAACTGCAGGCGCTTCCGCTACCGGAGCAGGCGCGGGGGCCTGAACGATAGGCGCTGGCGCAGGAGGAGCAGCCGGCGGTGGTGCCGGTGCTGGCTGCGCAACAGGCGGCGGAGCTGCGTACGCGGGAGGTGCAGCGGCAAGGCCGGGAGGAGGTCCTCCAACACTAGATCCGACTGCAGGGAAGAAAGCCTTAACTTCGTTCCGGTCCTGACCCTGGTACTTCTTGATCACGACCTGCCCGCGGAAACTACGGCCTATCAGCGCAGCAGCAACCTGGTGCTCTGCAGGATCGGTCTCGAAGAATGCCGAATTGAGACCGATAGCATTCATGTTACGGAAGAAGTAACCCAGTGCGTTCGGGTTGTCCTCCATAAGCACGAAGTTGTGCCAGATCAGACGCCCGTTGTGCGGTCCGCCCTGAACAGCAAACTTTGCTGCGTACATCTTGCGACCACTGCTCTTCGCGGTGGTCGCTTCAGCTTCCTTGACGACTAGGTCGTAGTCACCTTCGGGAAGCGCGTCGTATGTGCCTCCGCCGTCACCGGCGTCGGAGAGAAGGTCTTTCCAGCTGCGTGTAGGCACAATCAGCCTTCCTGTGTTGTCGTTGCGTCACTTGACGCCTGAACTGCTCCGGGATTTGGCCCGAAAATGGTATTGAGCATTCCCTCAATCGAGAGGTCACCCTGCTCAACGATGGAGCCGAGCTTGCCCTGCACTCGCTCTCCTGCAACATATCGCTCATTCGAGTCGATATACATTCGGCGGTACCGAATTGGAGGCTGTGTTGGATCGGGGTTGGGATAGGTCTCAATGACCAGGTACCCGACGAGATCGAAAAGATACGGTCCGACCGTACCACTCTTACCCTGAAGGTACGGTGCCATTTTACCGTCCTTCTCCTTTGTCATTGCAGTCAGAACGACTGCCTCCAAAGGATTAGTAGGGTGCGTAGTGAGGTCACGCATGTCACGCATCATTCCCGTGAACATACGGCCCAAGTCGCCCCAGTCTTGAGTCTTCATCTGCGAACGACCAACAAGAGATTCCATGCACTTCTCTTGAAGTTCGCTCAGTGAATCGATAATGAGACTCTTAAACTGGTGTCGACCGATCTTCAACCAGTCGTAGACCTTAAGAAGTGTCTCGTAGTCTCGACAATCAACGATGCACGTGTCCCAGGTTCCATCCGCTACAGGTGGTTCTTGAGTCTTGGGATCCCACTTAATGCGGTTAATCGGAAGGAATCGGTTTCCTCCCTCCACGTCGAGCATTAGTCGCGGGTACGGCGACGTAATGCTAAGCGAGGATTTACCGACCTTGGTCTCGCCGTGAACAAACACGGACAGACTACGATCTGCGGTCATGCTACTCACTTTCTGCGCTGTTGATACTCTGATCGTTAGCGCTTATTGTGCTGGCTAGAAGCACAGACTGCTCTAGCACGTTTATTGGTTTGGGCTTCCAGGCGTCGATGTCGCTGGGTCTACTGTAGAGATCGCAGCAGTACCCTGTGCACCTGCTGCAGCGGCAGCGTCGTATCGAGCATCTGGATCACCAACTCGGTACAGGTCCGAAAGCATGTGCTCTGCAGCGGATCCATCATCGAGGAGAGGGCATACTGCAAAGAACGGGCACTTCCAGTGACAGTCTCTTGACGGACGTGGGTACGCGACTTGACGGTGATCTGCGCCAGCATCAAGTTGAGCCTTAAGACGCATGATGTCGGTAATTTCGCCGTGAATTCGTGCCCAGAACGATCGAAGCATCTGTTTGTTGTGACGAACTTCCAATCGCTCGTAGAAGGGTGGGCGCGCTGATGCAGTGCGCTTTACCTTCTTGAGCATGTTGTAGACGCCACCATCGCTACGAAACTGATTACTAGGGTCGAGTGTTTCGAGCATGTGGTACGTCAAGAACTGTTCGTCCATGTACGCACCACGACTGAGGTCGGTGAATTGGGCGCATGTCTTGTGGTCAACGAATAGCGTCACGTCGTCAGCGAGTCGTCGAACTCGCATGTCTAGCTTACCACGTAGTTCAACTTCCCCGTCAAAGAGGCTTACTCCGACAACCCGTTCTGCATCGACAACTTCCCACTCGCTGTCAGCGCCAGTCTCAGCGAGCCAACCCATGTAGCCTTCGAGCATGATGCGACCAAGTTCACCTTCATTTTCCAACTCGGTGACGTCACGCTCATCAAGGAGAAGTTTCTGACGGTCTTCGTCCAGGAGCTTTGAGTGAACCTCGACAAGGTCCTGACCATCAGTGTAGTAAGCCTCGAGTGCAGCGTGAATACGAGTACCCAAAGCGAGCGGACCAGTTGTCTGCTGGCCAATAGGCTGAAGACCTCGGTAGTACCCAAGCCACCACTTACGCTTGCAGTCTTTGAACGTCTGAATCTCTGAGTTAGAGATGCGCTTCACTGGCGCGCTACTACTCATCGTTACCATCTTCGTCGCTGCTTAGATCGCCAAGCAAATCACTTAACGCGCGCTGCGCCTGGACAAGTTGCTCAGATGCATCCCGCTGGGCACGGGAAAGATTCTCTTGTGCAATTACTACTGCGCGTTTTTTATCTGTAATACGTTGTTGAGCAGATTGAGCACTACTGCTATTCATCGTCATCTTCAACGTCCTCCATGTAGGTAATGCTTTTTCCAGTAGTCATGGCGTAGTCAATTTCTCGGGCTGTCGATTCTCCGACGTATCCGCCCTTGTTGATGACATGAATCCCGTCCGAGATGTCGATCTTTCTAAAGTGAAGGGTGTCGAGCATCTGCTTGACTGTTTCACCAAGTGCATCTTCAGGTCGACCCTTATCCCACCCAAAAAGCCCGACACTGATGACAATATGTCCAGCAAGGGTGAGGCGCTCTTGCTCTTGAAAGAACTCGTCTTTGAAGCGAGTTGATCCGCAAAGTGTAATAACCATTGGGCGTTGTAATCCAGACTGACCAGATTTCAACTTTTTGAAGTTATCCTGTACCTGAGCAGTTAGTTCGTTAATCTCAACAGGTTGACTAAGTAGATCATTGTCTGCACGAGCGTCGTTTAACATTCGTGTGTAGGTGCTGTCGTCATTGACATCTGAGATGACAGGACCAAATCCATTGGACAAAGCGCTGCGTAACAGTCGCCGTTCACGGTTAGTTGGTATTTCGTATACCTCCGATGTCGGTGTCGTCGTCGTCGCGCGGGCAACGAGTAGCCCACAGTTCAGCTTCATCAAGCTTAGTAAGAACTAACGCTCGCTCTCTTGATGGCACAAATTCGTTGATAACGGCCATCCGTATATCAGCAAACGCATCGACTGTTTGACTCTGCATTAGACTTTGCTCCGTCCTGGGATCCATTCACCGTTTTCAGTGACGATGAAGTCTGAGAATAGCGCTGGACACTCTTCTTTCATGATCTCGCCGATGGCGCTAAACAGCCGGCGAATTTCTTCTTCTGCGTGAACGCTAGTACGTGCTTCGATTACTTGTCGAAGTGTTCGAACGTTAGCACTCCACACGAGACCAGTGGATAGTCCTATTGGTGCGAATCGGCGCATTGCACTAGTGATTTTCTTCTTCTCGTCGAAGTTACTCATGTCGTCAATCCCAGTACGCTCTGCAACGAGCTCCTGAAATGCTTCCATTTGCTCAACTAGCGCAGTTGCTTCTTCTTCGATGATGGGATCATCTAGCGCGAACTGCGGCATATTGAATGGAATGTCGGTGAGTCGCACGTATCTCAGTGATTCTTGAGATACTGCGGTGCCTACACGATGACGCACTAGTTCGTGAGTTACAACTCGCGAAACACCTTCAAGTGCAAAGGTAAACATACCGTGCTCAAGTACCGAGCCGTGCCCGACCTTGACAATGTTTCGTAGGTAGTCTACTGAGTCTTCGCGCACACGAGTCACGTTGGGGTTAATGTTCTCAGCCCAACTTTGATAGCACCTCCGACCCGCAGCCTCTGACAGTAGCTCTAGACCTTCAGCGTCTGCTTGGTCATTAGGGTCTTCTGCTCGCTCGTACTCAATACGATCAAGCCACTTTCGCCCGCCAAGACTTTCTACCCATTCGCTAACTGCATCCCAATCTAGTTGGGGCTTAGCTACCAGGTAGACTCGCATCGGATTTGTTTTCACGTCTAGCCCTCCGTCGTTCCGTCATTGTGGTCTTTGTCATGAATTTGCTTAGCTAGTGACTCCATGACAGGCGCTGCAAGTAGAGCTCGCTTGAGTAGATCCTTATCACGCAAAATCTCTTCAAGGCGCTCACCCTTGGCGGCAACTGCCATGTGCTGTACTTCTTCAACTGAGTCAGTTGTGACGTAGTCGACGTACAGAATCGAGTCGTGAATTTCACTACCAATACGATGCACTCGACCTTCAGCCTGTGTATTCTCGATGTTACTCCAAGAGCGCTGGAGGAACACGGCAACACGTGCGGCTGTCAACGTTAGTCCTGTACCACCTGCAGCGATTGTGCATAGAACGTACTTGGTACGTCCACTCTGAAAGTCGTCAATAGATTTCTGGCGTTCTTCAGTGTTCTGTGCACCTGTTATTAGTCCATGGGGCACGTTTAGCTTAGTAAGTTTTGCGCTGAGCAAGTCAATTAGCTGTCGTGATACGCCAAAGACAACAACTGAGTCGTTGCCGAAGTCGGGCATGTCATTCACGAACGCGTCAATCTTGCACGATGGTTCAATTAGACGAACGACTTCAATGTCTTCCATCTCATCCGAGTTTTTCTTCTTACGCTGCTCGATCAGTATTTCTGCGAAAGAAGACGAGAACTGAATGAGTCGAGTCATTTTGACAAGTGGACTCGATGCAGCAAGAATGTCACCGTCGAGATCTGTGACGAGCTTGTCACGCATATCTTTGTATGCTTTATTCTGCTTTGGTGTCATCTCAACATCCCGACGTTCATAGATTGTCGGGGGGAGATGCTGCAGTACTAGTTCCTTGGGCATCCGACGCATACGTGGATTGACGATTTGGAAGAATTCATCGCGCGTCTCAGGCTTGAGACCCATCACGATTGGTGCACCAAATGCGTTGTACTGAAGATCCGCGTATCGATCAATGAACTTACTACGCGTTGGCCATTCATTTGGCTCTAGCCAGTGAAGAATTGTCCATAGGTCGTCGGGTGCGTCAGCGATTGGAGTACCAGTCATGGCGACACGGAACGGGGCGCTACCAGTAGCAGCCCACATCGCCCGTGTCTGCTTAGTAGACGGATCCTTCATACGATGCGCTTCGTCAGCAACAACCATCTTGAATTCGATCTGGTTTAGTTCTCGCGGATGAACTTCGCACTTCTTATAGTCAATGCGCTCGTCTTCTCCGCCGTGGTCTTTACACTTGGCTAGAGCGATGTTTCCGTACGCGGCTAGTCGTGAGTGACTACGGATCTGCTCCCAGTTCATGATGTAGATATGCGCAGGAGTTTCTAGCAACTTCCGACGTTGCGCCGCTGATCCCTTGACGATGCTTACGGTAAGACCTGGCCAGACTGCTTCGGCCTCTCGTAGCCATCCAGTCTTAGTTGAGTTAGGGCACACAACAAGCATTGGGAACGGATTGTCTCCGTTCTGGTAATGCTTCATTGCGGTCATAAGTGCTTGACGAGTTTTACCAGCACCGAGTCCGTCGCACAACATTGCACGACCGGCAACTGAGAGGAACTCAACGCCAGCACGCTGGTATCCAAATAGCTGTGGTGAACCACTAAAGTCAACAGCTTCGCGCAATGCGTTAGCTGGAGCTACTCGGGTATCTAGCTCAGTCTTAGCCCAGTTATGTAAATCTTGACCAATTTCGAGATCTTCCTTGAAGATACCTCGAAGAATAACACATGAACCCCACGACAGTGGAACGGTCCATATCGAGTGCTTAGGATTCCAAGATGATCCTGGAATTTGCTTGACTCTGTCTTTTTCACGATAAAGAGTCTCTAGGTAGATCTTGTCGCCTTCCGGCGAAAGGTCTGCTCTTGGCACTAGTGCGCTCCGTCCTTGCGTATGCAGTCATACTACACCATGTATGTGTAATTGAACAGCCTTTTATTCGAGTAGTATTGGCTCGCGTACACCAGTTCTTAGCAGATGGAGCGCGGCGTGACGTCCAGCATCGTGACCGTGGCCTTTACTCCCACGAACCCACCAGTCGAGGCGACGAAGCTTGTCGTTATCTGTAAAAGCCTTCGCATCGCCTGGTGACTGCATCTTGATATTCTCAGGCTTGTACCCGTATTGCTTGCACAGTAATTTGACCATGCCAATAACTTCCAACGACCAAGGTGCTTGCGCGTGCTTTGCCGTCTGTATCGTGATAGTGAATTTTTCGATCACTACGTCGATATCATCTTTATGGTCGACTAGGGCACGAGCGACACGATCCGTTGTTTCCTCCCAAGCACCCTCCCAGACCCACTCAGGCTTGAGCGTAGCGCGGTCAATGAGGGCTAGCCCTGTTGCTAGGCCTGGATCAACTGCTAGTACGTAGCGGGTCACGAGGAGTACCGCGTCTTTAGCAGGCAGCCCCGACCATAAGTGTGCTGTTCGCTGCACTCAGACAGACATTGTCGTCCGTTAAGCCAACCAACTAATTTTCCAAGGCTTAAGTGCGCTAGTGTCTTCACATCGAGTCCAATACAATTGCTGGCGCAGATTTTATCGCGTCGTGTAGCTGGTTAAATTGGTTCCAGGACACCTGCCCGACCACATCTTCACCACTTGAGAGTGTGGTGACAAACGCAATGACAGGATGCCCTCCCTCGGTGGCATCAGGAAGAACACCTACCCGTGTAATGCGACCTTCTTGCACTACATCTGGTAAATCTTTCCATGGATCAAGGGAAAGATTGTATGTGAAGTGAATATCATGCATTAGAAACTCTATCTACGCGGTTCATGCAGTCTTCTTCCTATACTTAGTTCCCCAACGATCGTACGGACCTTCAACTCCTGCTGTGAGGGGTACAAGGTACGAGCCATCAGTTACTTCCATACATTCTTTAATTGTGCGTGTAACTTCTTCAACACTGTCCTTAGGAACAGAGAAGATGACCTCGTCGTGAACCGGAAGAAGCATATTTGGACCCAGTCCTGCACTGTCCAAGTTAAGCAGCGCTCGCTTAAGAATTTCCGCGGCGTGCGACTGCAATAGATAGTTAACAAGTGTGTACGTTCGTCCACTGTCTGCGGGGAGCCGCCGACCGAACGGGGTAGTTACATAGCCGATACCTTCACTATTTTCCCGATTCATGCCTAGGTTTCCTACTTCGTTCTGGAATCGAAGTACACCTGGGTAGTTACGGTCGAATGCGTGGACAGATGGCTGCATAACGTCGAATCGTAGTCCCGCAGTCTCTGCCATCTTTGAAGTACCAGCGCCGTACGCCTTACCGTACGCTACACCCTTAACAATACCTCGTCGTGGATCTTCTTTGTCGATTGACGGATCGCCGAAGACCTGCCGCGCAAGCCCGACGAAGAAGTCTGTTTCGCTAGCGAATGCTTCGGCCAGTCCTGGGTCACGGCTAAAGTGCGCCATAAGACGCATCTCGATCTGGTCGTAGTCGGCGCTTAGTAGAACTTCGCCTTCACGCGGAATGAACGCGTCTCGAACGGTAGGCTCACCCTTTGGCAGTGTCTGAAGTGCTGGATCGGTCATACTCATTCGACCCGTACGAGCACCCAGTGTTCGAATCGACGGATGCAGTACTCCGTCAACGTTCTTCTCGAGGAAGTTCTTAAAATACGTTCCAGCTAGCTTTTCAGACTTCCTAATTTTTAGGATGTGCTCTGCGAGTGGAAACTCTTTGGCGAGAATGCGGAGCATCGCTTTGTCCATGCTTGGTGCGCCACCTGCTGTTGTTCGATCAATGTTTGCACCCATGCCCTGGAAGAACTTTACAAGCTGCGGTGCTGATCCAACTTTTACATCGTACGTATCAAGCCACCACTGCTTTGCCCTCTCGACACGAGCGGTTAAATCTTGGTACTGATCATCACAATACTGCAAATCAATTGGTGAACCAGCGTCTTCCATGCTGGAGACGACCCTACGAACACCCATCTCAAGTTCGTACACCTGCGGGTATCGAATGTCAGCGCGGAATTGCTCCCATAGACGGGCGGTAAGCACTGTGTCGAGCGCGCCGTACTCCCAGTAAGGACCGAAGTCAATAGGTACTGTGGCCCATCCCCATTTGTTTTCTGCGAATGCAGCCTTAAGCAGTGCTTCACCAGCAGATGCTCGACGATCGATAAATCGATTGCTGAGTGGCTTCAATCCAACCTGCTGCGTAGGATCGAGAACGTGAGCCATGATCATGGTGTCGTGTGTTCGGTGCCATGGAATCTCCCATGGAGTATGAACAGTCAGCCATCGAGCATCAAAAGCTGCGTTGTGGAAGGTAATTTGTCCTTCGTATTTCTGCATTGCTTCCACGAACACGCCACCCCACATATGCCATGGGATAGCCCATCCATGCATTGCATCACCAATCTGAATGAGCCGTAGATCGCCGTCCCACGCATTAAATCCTGTGGTCTCGGTGTCAACTGCAAGAACTGGACGGCGCTCTCCCAGCCAGCTCATCATTTCTACCGCGTCTTGCACGGTGTTAACTAGGTGAACTTGAACCTCGTCAAGTCCTCGTCGTTCTTTTACTTCGACTCGTACGTCATTCTCGTGCAAAACAGGGTTGTTAGGCAGGCGATGATCGCCTGATAGTAGTTCGGTATCGTCGTCAGTCATTTATGTCACTTTCCAATGCGTCTGGCGGTAACATTCGTGTATATCTTCGCTATTAGATTGGATTCGCTGTAGGGCTCATCGTAGATGAGTTCGGTAATTCCAGCGCTGATTATTAGTTTGTAGCAGTCTGAGCAGGGATGTGTCGTTGTGTAGATGGTCGCGCCGTCAAGTGCAATCCCATAGCGAGCGCACCAGGCTACAAGATTCTGCTCTGCGTGTACGCACACGCATCGCTCTAGACCTTGACCTGAAATCCACTCGCTCGAGTTGCAACGTTCGCAGCCGCCTTGATCGCAGTGGAGTGCTCCGGGAAGATTACCATTAAATCCTGCAGCAAGTACTCGCTTGCCTCGAACGGCAACTGCTCCGACATGACGTTTTATGCATGTACTCATATCGGAGTTGAGCCGTGCAACTGACATGAAGTGGGTGTCCCACTTATCAAATTCTCGATCAGACACGGTACTTCTCTAACGTCTTCCAGTACCAGTTAGTAGATGGATCGTGGCTCAGTTGCCACTCGTCATCGGGACCACCAGAAAGAACTAACTGAGCGTCATCCATAGCACGTTCGATGTGCCGGGTGTCCCATGCAAATCCTGAAACGCGTAATTCAGGTTCGCTGGCAACGTGTTTGGCCGATGGGTGGGCGATGCTTGTAGCGTTATCAAAATCCCGCTCGTAGATGTGCATCGATCCAGCAGTGTGCACGTACTCACCGACGTCAACACCGAGTGCACGTGCTACTGTGCATTGAAGCTGCGTGAACTGGAACGCGTCGTAACTCAATCCCCACCACACGTCGTTTGATCGCATGTATGTATGGACGTTTAGTTTGTTATTTCGAATCAAGAATTGAATGCTTGTTGTGCACGGTATGTCTTTAGCGCCATCGGCCCATAGGTCGTCCTGCGGTCGCCAGATCTGAATCAACGCTTGACGGCTTTCGCTATCCCTTTTCAGGACGTTAACGAGTTGCGGAAGTTGCGTACGAATACGTGGTCCATACGCGCCTAAGAACGATCCGCCATTCTGGAATCTAGCAAAGTTAGGCGCAATACGAACCATTAACGCCGGGTCACTGACGCCCCCGATGAGTTGCGCTGCCTCGGCCGCAGCAATTGCAGACGAGAACTGCGGACGAATTTCACGTGTTAGGAGCGAGTCACTTGGATCCTGCAGTCGTAGCGTGAAACCACGAACTTCTTTAGTGAGTTGTCCTCGTGGGCTAACTTCTTCGCCGTGCTCCATAATGTACTTAGCAGTTTGATAAAGTCCGGAGACTCGAAAGCTGTCAACATTT
>Ga0210040_10006186_pt1 | contig 14985 bp, 6 predicted proteins | sample CryGeyCG12114_NA_FD_185462 | JGI IMG/M metagenome (GOLD analysis project Ga0210040, IMG submission 185462) | Groundwater microbial communities from aquifer - Crystal Geyser CG19_WC_8/21/14_NA (SPAdes) (version 2) | ecosystem: Environmental > Aquatic > Deep subsurface > Groundwater | place: USA... | reverse complement strand
ACTAACTAACTAACTACAGCAAGTCACGATATGAGAACATTATTTGCTCTAGTACTAACTAACTAACTATAGGATGGACTAACTATCGCACTAGACAGTCTATATTTTATTGCGAACATGTGTAGCAAGGAACCAAGTCAAACCCAGATGGAACCCACAAGCCAATGAGTATTTGCTCTGCTTGACATTGGCTCACTCCATTTTGCTATTCATAGGAGCACTCGGTCTACCATTTTTTCAATACCGTATAACAATAAAGCTTACACATACACACACATAGACATGCATTATTTATTATTCAGTTGTTGTATTCTTGCCACATCCATCTATTTCGTATCTAGTACTAGTTAGTTAGTTAGTTAGCTAGACTTGTCAATGCATTCAATGGACGCACGTGATGCCAATACTTAATCACTTTTACATATTCCGTTCAACTATAGTCCCTTGCTTGTTTGCTATTGAGTGAATTAGCTATAGTTATAGTCCAAGTCTATGTCACCTACATAATATGCATGGGCAATGAATATATGGATGGAAATGTTTATTTGCTCATTGATTCAATTTCAGAAAAATGTTTTCGAGTCACCATACAAAGTGAAAACATTGGATTTTGTGGGAAATCATTAAATTTTTAGGGCACGCCACAAATCCAGATTTTAAACCTAGCCTGACTGTATAAATAGAATTATGGACAGATACAAAAGAAGCAGATGATGATATTGAGCATGTATAGTATGGTGCAATCGGATTTTTTGCTTGACCGTGTACGAACCAATCCACTAATGGACCATAACGGACAATCTAATGAATGTGCGGCCAACAGTTATATTTGTTGAATTCAAAGTATTGACTGAGTGAATGAAAACTTTCCTTTTAATTCATCCATCCATCAAATGAGAGTGTGAGCGTACATTATTGGCTCAGTTAATTCCTCTCTCTCTATGTGTATTTATAATGGACGAACAAGAATTTCCATTTTTGATCCGCTCAATGGAACCAAAGGGTTCAGTTTGCTCGTTTCGTCGTGATGATGACAATTTATACTTAGCCAGCCTTCATATGAATGTCATGTGTACAGTATAGGGCTCACTTTATCCCTATTTTAGTTAGTGACAGGCTCAAGGATTACACGATTGAATTTTTAGTAAGCAAGTTAGTTTCGGTATTGCTCAAAGTGCTGCCAACTTAAAAAAATAGTTAGCTTCAATCCTTTTGAGCAGCTAACTAAAAGACTTTAAACAGCTTTAGGGAGCCTTTTGCTTTTTAGCGGTGAAAAAAAAAACATTTTCTTCTACAAACTCAACTGTGGTAGCCAACTGAGCAATTAGAATGAACAACAAGTTTGAGAGGAGATAAAATAATATGCTAGCTAAGAAACTAACTACAGCAATATTTTCATTGGAATCCAGTTGAATTCCACATTAAAAATTAAACTACCATGTGACAATAAAAAGTTGCAGTTTCAAGGTCCACATTTTTGTTCACAACAAAATATTCACTTGCAGTTTTATCTTTAAACTTGTTTGAGTGCCCAAATAATCATAACAAAAGCAAGTTGCCATCAACCACTAATAATTTTCATGAGGTCCATTTTTTTCCATTTCTTTGGGAGCGACGAGTTTTGTGTGTACGGACTGGAGTTTGTCGTGAATGTGAATATTGCACTTACTTATAGATGACAGATTTAAGCATACTAGGTAAGGGTGAATTAAAGGGATAAACCCAAACTACCACAAAAGTAGTGAATGAATGAATGAAACTGAAATGAGAGGATTAAACTATGCATTCTATACACCACAGTATACTTGTGCATTTCATATTGTGTATGTGTAGTTTAGTTAGTAAGTATAAGCATAAGTATGGGTGCATTCAAAGAGCAACTAACTAACTAACTAAAACTTTAAATGGCTTTTCCCATTCTCATCTTCTTTGTATTGAGTTACACACACTACCGACGGACACCTTTTGAACAATACCATGTTTATGTGTATCATGATCGTGTGGTAATTACATATGTGTCCAAATAATGGGGATGCGTAAACTGGGATATAAATTCCTGAAGAAATTCATAGTTTTCACTGTGTAACTCTTTATAAAGTTTAACTACACGGTATACATATGAACATAAAATGGTTTAAAATGGAGCCAATATTATGTTTGATCAGAAAGAGCTTGGCTTGTGTTGCAAGTGATGGTGAAAAGTTGAATAACAAAGTTTTGAACATTTGAACTCAAAAGGGCTTTTAAATACTTGATTGTGTAATGAAAACATGGTGATTCACATGTGGGTACACGTTTTAGACTGGCAAGTCTAGTTAGTTAGTTAGTTAGTTAGTTAGTTACTACACATGTTCGGCGATCCATTCAAGGATTATGATACTTTAAATATTATGTGGTAAGGGATGAAAACAAAGTTTTTGTGTCAAAGTGTTCATCCATGGCGTGAATACAAGGGCATTATGGTATTGACAGGAGCCGATTATATTGTCCCTTGAATGAAAATAATGGAGCTATAGTCAGTCAGAGTGAAACCCTTTCATTCGTTTTTGAATGCAGAGCATAAGATATAGGGATCACGAAATCATGAAAAGGGTTCTTTTTCTCTGTTTTTAGGCCGAAACTTGTAACTGTACTTGAAATATTCAGCTGGAATTAAACTAATATCAAATTTTAATGCATTTTAATGGCGTCTAGTCTACAAAACTAGGGTGGCAAAAATTTAAGCCAAGAATTTCAAATTATGCATTAAAAAAATAACAGTTTCACTCATTTTTAGATATCTGTAATTTATTGGTAGCAGACTTTTTTGCATTCATCAAAAGAGTAAAGCCATGATTCCCGTTGAAACAATTATGGAGCATAAAAATGATTCTACTTTTTAGATCGAATACATAAAAGGAGTCTGTAAAGGGTAATCTTATTTGCCCTAACTTCTCCCTTTTCTTTTTCAAACTCCACATGCTGCTTTGTAATATTCTGCTCAGTCACGACCACTTCGTTGGAATTTGCTCTTTCATATGCTTCATTTCTGTCTCGATTTGAATTCCCCCGATTTCGGATCTTGCAAATGGCGAAGATTATAAGGCATGCTATTACTGCAAAAGTGAGGATCCCCCAAACTGCTTGGTTTGAATTTGAAGAACCTTTATCTTCTCCTGGAGTTGGACGGGATGAAGTTAGTTCACGATCAGAAGGTGTGCTGGAAATTATTTTAGCCATTTTTGTAGTCAAAAGCGGCGCAGCAGTTTTTGCCGTCTGCGGCCGAGTTTTTGGAGGCAGTTTGCAGCATCCTACATTCAATCTCACCAATCCACGGGCATCTACATTTTGAGCAAGAACAATTTTTTTCATATAGTGACTGTTGAAGGAAAATTTCCAAGAAAAATAGTTAGTAGAATTTTTTACCGTCTCGCCACCAGACCACACTGTTGTCATCAATCTGAGGCTCAAAAAAGCAGATTGCATTGTTAACAGGACAAAGTTGCTTCTCTGACCAAACAGAATTTGTATATTCTGAGCCGACAGCATAGCCGTTTTGCCAGTCCCCTTTAGAGCAGTGAATTCGAATAGCTGTAGCGCCTTCTTTGTCCCAATTGCTGTAGCTATCATCTGAATTTCTCAATTGAAATCCATTTGCAAATCCTTCACACTCAATCGAGTTGTCGAATTTTGCATATCGGCCTTTAAGACTGGAGATTATTGTTTTCATGGAAGATTTTTCGAAATGTGTGCATTCCATTTCCAGTCCACTTAACCCAGTCTTGTCTGCACTGTAACTACCTGTGTAGATCATCACTTTGGTCACGAAATAATTTGCCGGGCATTCCACTTTTTCACCCCAAATGGCAGTGCTTGATATGTAATTAGCGGGAGAAGTGAGCATTACTTTGCAATCAATTTGTTTGACGAATACAAAAAGTAGAAGATTGATAAAAATCTTCATTACTCTACAAAATAAGAACATTTGGTAAACGATATAGTTTTAAACAGTAGGATGAAATTTTTTTCGAAAGAGCTCGACGGAGGAATCGTAGACACTATGCTAATGATTATTGGATGAGAAGATTTTTTAAAGCCGTGCATTAAGCTTTCAATAAATTCCACGAATTATATCAACTGAATACTGTATTTACTAAAATCGCTTCTACTTATGCCAGTCTGTATGGCAAACAATATATAATATCGCTCGCATGCAAAATCAAATAATTCGCACACATTTATTTATAGATACGCCTGAAATGCAAACTTACACTATTGACTTTAACTAAAATTGTAGCTAAAGTCAATACGTTTTCGGTTCAAAAACAGATAAGAATGGCATCAAAACTATGGACAAAAAATGTACGACTGAAAATATCAACAGCTTATCTAAAAATGCTTGACAATATTTAGTTTACTAAACCTGTATGCCTAACAAATAAACCATATAATAAACTAACGGTCAATTTAAACAGCATTGGCCAAACTAAACGGATTCTGTGATCCCACCATTTCCCGACACCTAAAAATCTGTAACAGTCCATTTCCTATTCTCAGGCTTTTTCCTATGCTCGGATGCTTTTTACAGTGGAAAAAAGATGACAACTATTTAAGTAGCATATACATATTAATTTCATGCCATTTCCGTTCATTTTTATTCATTCATTTTTCTGGTAAATAAAACAAACTTGACTCTATAAGCAGCTCGTTCAAAGCCCTCTTTGCACTGTACACATCCTATATAAGATTATGATGTTTGCAAAGTTCAAGCCATTCTCATTACAAAGGACCATTATTAGTGTTATTAAGACCGGACCAATTTCCACAGATAAAAAGATGATAGCCGGTTACGGAAAGTAAAGTATGAGCGCTGTGAACAAAACTCACTCACATATTAGTCGTGATCATCTCATAAAGCATAATGTCGGTACAAACAAAAATTTCGTAAAGTCTTTTCATGATTACAAGGTAACTGCATGATTGAGCTAATTTCATTCCTTTTTTCTCACCCCGGATCTACATTCAATTTCACGTATAGTTAGTTAGTTACCTGAGAATCCTCTTTCGGTCTAGACCGCAAAACTTTAAATATTCACTTTCATTTGCCATTCAGATTCATAGCGTAAGCATAAGTTGTGTGTGCCCAACCAATCCTGCCGTTTAATTGAACATTTTGAGCTTTTATTGCAAATATTATCTACTCAAAGCCCATATGCATGCTCCACAAGTGACTCAATAATGATAATAATGCAAGACTATGATTATGTACATTGAATTCCCTCATCTACATACTCACTCACTACCAACTTGTTGAATGCATAAAATGTGTGTGCATGTAATTTGGGTCTATTCCAGCCAAAAAAAAAGAGGAGCGGGTCATAATCATAATAATTTGATGGAATCATAATATGTAGTATGCGCATGTTGTACACATAGTTCCTATACAGAGGTCGAACTACGAAAATTTTCAAAGCTCTATTCATCCCATATGAGTCTTTTTTGAATTCTGCACGAAATCCAAATTACAATGGACTGACCTCCGCATAGTGCATTATGTGTAGCAAATAATGGGAGTGAGTTGCCGACTCGAAAGGGCAAAAATCGTGAGACTCTCCTCCCGAAATGGAACCAACTGGGCGCGAGCAACTATTGCTAAATTATAGACCAATTATGCCACCTCTATTATTGTTATTACCGTCATCAGGCGACCACTTACACCGTATAAAGTCCTATCCACTCACACTTGTAACTAACTAAACTAACCAACAGGCCAATGCATACTGCTAACTAACTAACTAACTATATTTTGCCTATCATCATCCCATTTGAAGTCTGTCCGACATTTGCCATTTTCCACCATTTGATTTGTCTGGTTGATCGCCAATTGTTGGCATGTATGAAACTTTTTGCATGGCACAATTATTTACTAACTAACTAACTAACAAAGCATTTTCCTGCAAACATAATTTGTAGTTTATAATGCAGTTGCCAATTTGGAATGGCAAGCGATGAGCAACCCCTAGACGAATTATTCACATCATGTTGTCAACAAAGCAAATGGGCTTTGATATAAATGACTATTTAATAGTTTTAGCTAGGGATGAAAAAAGTTGAGTTTCTGTAAGCTCATAATTTTCTATCCCCTTACAAGGTAGCATAAAACTCACTGAGCTGATTTAAATTGTAATCCATTTGAGTTAGTTAGTTAGTTGGTGACTGACTTTTAGAATTATTTATGATTACTGTTCCCACACAAACAAATGCACTGCAGCATAAAATCAAGTGAGGCGTCTAAAAAATAATTTTCTTTGAGGCAGATTCCTTGTGTGTACAAAAAAACTACTGCTCTGTTGACTGATCAGGAACAAAAGAGGGAAAATCTCAAAGGCGACAAGTTTGGGAAAAAAACTTGTCCTCTAATAATATAAACCATGTAGTGTGAATTGTCGTCCCATTTCATTCTAAGATTCTTTACAATTATTTTTTGACCATCAAAAATTGTAAACTCATGGCGCTCACAATACTAATAAAAATTTCATTAGCTCCGTCGTCAGTAGTCTTACACAACCTGGCTTGTATGATGTTTTAGCACCAGATGAGAGTAATAATAATAATGTCATTCTAATGACTGCCTCAAAAGCAAGCTACGAAAAATGTGGACGGCCGTAATGAGCTAATTAAGTGTCAATGATCAAATACAAGAGACTCACTGGTCAGTCTGTTATATATTTATGAATAGTAAGTGCAGTGTTCCATGCAAGACAACTTTTTCATACAAAGTCTAACTAACTAACTAACTAAAAATCTATTCATATCGCATGCTTTACATTGGATTTGGATTTGAAGCGAAGCAGTTCATCATTCTCTGCGTACAATTCATACTTTGCGGGTGCATTGCACTACACACATTATACATAGTTACATGAACTAACTAACTAACTAACTAACTATAGACTTGTTTCATTTTCTCGCTTTTACACTAATTGAAACTTCACGCTGTTTGTACTTGTACCTTAGCTAGTATTGGCAAAATTTTGCGCACCGGTTTGCCCTGTTTTTGGACCATATAACGGAATGAATATAAATTTTCAAACTGTGGATTGAAATCCGAATTTCGGGTAAAATGATTTTTTTTGTCCCGATGGGGACTTAAAGAGTAGGAAAGTTTTAATACAGAATTTACGTACACGAACTGAATATATTTTTATACCTTCAGTTCGGGATAATAGAATCTCAGGGCTTGTTTGCATTAGTTGAACGGAAAAGCTAATAATAATAATGGTAGTAGAGTGATGAATTGAAGAAAAAGGCAAGGTGCTAAAAATGGAATCTACTGGCTAACTCACAGTATAGACTGCTCCTATGTAAATGCAAACATAACTTGATTTAATATCGCTTCTAAGTGGTCCAACCAAATCCTTTGGAATGACCATTCTTTTGTATGCACTTGTTGAATAGTGAAAAAATGATGGACCTTTTGTGAGCTACAAATAATTTACGTTCATTACCACGAACAAATATTAGAGTGCTCTGTGTGAATATTTTTAAAAGTGATAATTGTGTTTGTTAGCTTTAGAGGCTAAAAAAATTTCCAAATGGAGCGTTTTTTCTCCCTTGCAGGATCTTATACTGTTTTGTTTGGATTCTTTTTAGTTAGTTAGATGGTATGCAATGTTAGTGTTAGTGAAATTGAATATAGATAGTGTTTTAATGAAATTTACACAGTGAGTAGCTAATAACCTCGTTTTGTAAAACATAAAACCAGTAGAGTATCAGTTTACATAGAGGTAAGTGAATAGCAGTAGCTAACTAACAAGTTTGTCCAAATTTTGCGAATCAATCATTCTCTCATTACAAATATTGACTGTTTTGTCCCAAAAGCCTGTTGGTTCCTCACTCACTCAATAAACCGTTCAAGTTTAATGGGAAATTTATGGTAATTTTTGAGCGTTTCAGGCATTTATTTGCAAATTGTGAGCGTTTGTTGGCGACAAGCTTTCTTTGAAACTCCGCCTAGTTGTCCTCCCTTTGATTAGAAGGGTTGCTGGTCCACATTAATCCATATTGAACAATAGGTTTCATTTTCGTGCCTAAAGGTCGGTATCCCATCCCACAGAAAGAATCGAAAATATTCTTAACTCATCTCAAATCCAATTTTCTTGTTTTTTCTTTAGGATTCCATACAAAATTTCAGCATGTTTTACCACAAATTTTCAAAAAACGAAAAAAACTCAAATTCTGACCTTAATATTTCCCACGTGTATTCAGTCAGTAAAGTACACATATCTAAATATAATGAGTAAGTTATGGTGATATTCCCAATCGCCACTTACACTAACCCTAACTTTTGATAAAAATACATTTTCCATAGCAATCAAATATGAAAATTTATTTTAAACCGAAGTTTTGCAAGTTAGGGTTTGATCGCCCTAAATTCGATTTAAAATAAATTTTCACATTTGATTGCTATGGAAAATTTATTTTTATCAAAAGTTAGGGTTAGTGTAAGTGGCGATTGGGAATATTACCATTAGTCTCATCATCACACAAATCATTTAGAGTTAGTTAGTTAACAATTTGTTATCACCATATCATTAGTCTATATCTATAGCAAGCTTCTGATCCCAGGGAATGGAAATGAGCATGAGAACTAACTATTTATTAATACTAATATCGCTGTGATTAATCATACACACTTTTGGTATGCTTTACATGTAAAATGATATCATACAATTTGGGTGGCTTGCTCAACTAACTAACTAACTAACTAACTACCGGGATTTCCCAAATAAGGCAAAAAGATACAATTACAATTGTATCTAGCAACCAGTAGTAAAAAGATGATTATAAAGTCATTGGAATCATTCTAAACGCACTGTTACAGGAATTGCACATTTCTCGTGCATAGTCATTGATAGCTAGTTATAGTTAGTTATACGGCATAAGATTGATTCAATTTTGCGAAGAGTAATCAACCAACTACAGTTCGTTAGTTAGTTAGTTAGTTAACTACAAGCATGAAATGAAAACAGAATTTTGTTAGTTAGTTAGTTAGGGTGGCAGTTTTGTCAAGCTCTCAATTAATAATAATGGAGATGGTGATGAGTTTTGAGGAGGAAACATGATCCTTAACATCAGGGTCACTTCTTCTAATGAATATTAATCAGAAAACTAGAAATGAAACCACAGCACGTAATGTGCATGAACAGTGTACGATACATTGACTTGCTGTATTTACTTATTTTGCGTACCATATGGAAGAGGACAAAATAAATGCGCACTTTTACTCCCATTCATCACGATCTTTCGTCTTGTGTGTCCGCTACGATTATTTTCATTCCTACCTGTTCTAACTTAGCAACTAGCTAACCAAAGGGAGAAATTAAGTCGTTGAAGGAAGAAAAAAATGTTTGTGAAAGCGTGCCCCAGCTTTGGGATGCTAGATTTGTCAAAATAATAGACAAACGTGTATTTTTCATATTTATCTTGCATTTTAACTGCTTAAGCATTACGTTAGTTAGTTAGTTAGTTAGTTAGCTGATAGCAAGATATAAAATTTAGACTACAATGCCCAATATAAACCCACGTTAGAAACCAAATAATTCCACTTTTTCAAAATTAACTGATGTGCACTCAAATACAAAACAATTTTCGGAGAGCATGCAAAAAATGTATCTGTATGGGAAAGGCTAACTAACTAACTAACGAAACTTGTATAGTTTGATATGTAGGATACAACGGATAATTTTTACGAGCTGAGCTTGGGAGATGAAAAGTGCATTAGTAGTAAGTAAGTAGTGAATTTCCTATTCATAGAGAGTGAGTGACTTCCTCTCCGGGTTTTGGTTCCCTTTTCGGAACAAGAAATAAAATGCTCTGGTTTTACGACTTTCTTTATGTCCGGTGACATTTACTATGTAGAGCACACAAGGTAATAAACTTTTGGTTTCAATAATAATAATAATGATGAAAAGAAACATTTTTTCAACACACCACTATTTTCAGGTATGGTCGCTTAGGGCCGCAAGTTGCGGTAATAAAATCTTGTAGAATTCAGTCTACTACTGTATGAGGCTTCAAATGAAACGTGTATGGGAAACTACGTATGCAATTCATCCGAATGGATCCAGTTCGTAGGTTGCTACTATTTTCAAATTTTACGACTCTCCTTTCTTCCCATTCAAATTGCGTTATGTATTCATGTGTGTGTAACTAAGGTTGGTTCTCATTAGAAAAATGAAATTCTCAATCGCCACGTAAAGAAAAAGTATTTTATTGCTCTCCTTTATTTTTACTTACCTATTGTATGTACGTGGACCTGCAGCTTGTTTGTTTGTGCACAAGGATTCATATACTATTATTTATGTAACATCTTTCCATTTGGTTATCTTGCAGTTACAAAGCGGGTACGGTTTTATGCTCACGTTTCAGCTGAACCACAATAGCTGGTCAGCTGAATTTTAAATCTCCTATTCCATATATTCCATATTATGTGTATCGTCTCTTCAATTTCTCAGGCATTTCCAAATTTCAATTCAATGTCACAAATCTGTAGTAAGTAGGTAGATTACACAGCTTTTAAAAATAAATTTAAAACGTCGCTAAAGTGTGTACCAAAGTATATCCAAGTTGCTGTACGAATTTCATTGCAATGTTAAATATACTATTCCAAATATGACAAAAAAGTCAAAATTTTCAATATTTTCGGTGAATCCAGCTTCACTTTGGGTCAGTTGGCTACAAAAAGCAAGTAAAAGTGTGCTTGCCTGTGTAATATGGGAGAATGAGAATAAATAAATTTAACACAGCGGGTTTTGGATAGTAATGGGACCGGTTTCTGGACTCATTGAACATACAATAACCAACGTTATGTTTAGTTAGTTGGTGGATAAATGTTAACTCTGAGAGTGTACACACCTTGTGCCTTTTCAGATAGGCAGTGGGATGAGCACATCCTAATACGTTTCATGTATGCTGTACATGCATGGTAAAGTACGTTGTTACAGTTAAGAGGCGAAATATTCGGATTTTATGGCCGTGGGAACGAATGGAGAGTGAAAAATGCTGGAGATTTGAGTTTACAAGGAATCTGCGGCTACCCTTATGGTAAGCACTGCGTGTGAGCGTCGTGGGGTGAAAATATGATGGATGCATAATATTTACAGAGTGAATAAAATATTTAAATGCTCTATATACGTTAGTTGGTTAAAACATTTATTTTTCGCATGGTGCATTTATAAGTCGTATTTTTTTGGCATTAGGATTTTTTAGAGCATTTTAAGATACTAGGAGCAGTTTTTCTATATTTTTTGCATTGTGCTCCATACCTATTTGCTTTGCTCAATCTTTTTTCCCTGAATTGAAAAGGCGAAATTCAAAACTCGTCCATTCTCATAAACTATAAAACTCAGCCCAAGAAAATTCCATACCGTATTTTCTTGTAAATGGTGAGAGACAGGTGGGCCGAACCTCTTCCCATTTTCTAAAGCGCTACAGAAAACTGCTAACTAAGAAAAGTTCTTTAACATTTCCCTTCTTCGCATGTATAGAGACAGCACATTTCTCATTTTTTGGCTTCACTACTGGACCAGCACCCATACATCATATCACACGTCTGGTCAAAAAAGTGAATTCTCGAGACAACGGGTAATAAATAGTTGTCCCATCATAGGGAACCTAACTTTTTTGTCCCGTTGGTAACGAACGAGAGCAATACTTGAATTTCTGCTTCAACTTATGTAAATGCATTTTCTAGAAGATGATATTGCACCTGTGACAAAAAAATGGGATCCAAAAACAAGTATGAGCAAACAGGCTAATATTTTATTGCTGCAGCCAGTAAAGCTAAACGCTATAATGTATTCAGTTACAATATAATTGCATGAAAAAGTCATGCCTTGTAAAATGCGATCAATTAATTGGATACAGCATTTTGCCTGCTATTTAAATCACTGGGAGTCAAATAAATTGCATTTTACTGGCTTTTAGGAATGAATGGTAAATCACAGGCGGAACATTTTGTGTGAGCTGTACAGACAGATTAGTAAAACGAGTGAGTGGAGAAAATCTCTCTCATCACTTACCACTTTTTGTGGTGCATACCCCCAAAAAAATGGTATCTGGCAGTGCAAGGTCCAGTCCAGTCATCATACAACACACAAAATCGTGACTAGCTTCCCAAGAAATGTGCACAAGAAATGATTGTCTCTTTAAGTTAACAAATTAAAATTTATCTGGTTGGAACGCCTTATCCCACTTTCTTCAACTTTTTTCTGGGGAGAAAAAATGAAAAATTGCACTCATTATTTGAGTTAGTGATAGAGATCGTTTTAACTAAAGAAAAAACATGTTTCCTCCTTCCAATAAATTAACAAAGTATGAGTTATAGAATCCTTAAAGCATTGCACATTTGAATCGTGCACTACTTCTTATAGTCAAACTCAATCGACGGAAAAACTACTTTTTTTCAAGTTCTAGTCCATGTCACCAAGTTTCATAAGATTTTTTATCCCTGACTTGCGCCAAATAAATACACATGAAAGTCTCAGTTTAATGAGCTCAAATGAAATCTTAAATGCAAACGGTTATATGATACGAGTCTGCTTAATTTATAATAGTGAGCATGATTATGGTGACATTGATAGGATCACATCACCTCGTTGCAGCAATCACTTTTATTATTATGGTTATCATTGGCATTATAATTATTAGTCAAAACGTACATATGTCTACTAACCTCACAAAAAATTTCGAATTATTCGAAAAAAGTCTGAATTTTCATACGCTAAGGTCATAGAATGAGAATAATGTGTAAAAAATGCACCGTAGGGTCAAAACTAACTAACTAAATGTGGACTAAAAGAGCGTAAGTCACAATTATGCTTTTTTTGTTACAAAATTGAAAAATTCTGGTACGAACGATCTGTTGTACTTATTATTACCTGAAGGCACTCATTCACAAAATACGAGTTATTTGATTCATTTGGCCATTGTCGGGCTAACTATCATCATGATAATATGTAGCATTTAGTTAGTTAACTAACTAGGTGGAAAAGTATAGCTAATGATGATAGCATGAAGAGCATCTCACGCATTCCATTTCATCCTGATTATGTGTGCCATTCATTCATTAATTTTAGCAAAGCGCGATAGTTAGTTAGAAATCTTTTGATGACATGCGGGCCACAAAAAAAGTCGCTCATAATGTAGAATGGCATTGTAGTTATAGTTTTCACGTTAGTTAGTTAGTTACAACGATTCACACACATGTTCGTGCACAGTACATAGCGTGTACTTTGTAAACTGTAATAGATGACTCTTGTCATTGCTCTTGTTACCTCATAACAATTAAAATGTCTGAAGATTGGTGAATTGGTAAAAAGTGTGCTCTATCCACCGTGTTTGGGATTTTAATATGTTTTAAACCAAAAAATGCATTTTCCATATAGTTCTGAGTTTATTGTTTGACCTGTGTCCGCAAAAAGGAAAACAATTAGGGATGAGGAAATTTTTTTTTAGGCGCACAGACAGGAGGAGCTAGATTGCAAATGAATGGATTTGAAAGAAATGATTTTTTGTGTTTTATTTCCCGTTTTACAGGACAATGATATGTATTTCACGATTTGAGCTCAATTTCATAACAATTTGAGTGTGATGAGCTCGCCGTGAGGTGAAAAGTGAACAAAAACATGTAACTAACTCGTCTCGTATATATAGCTTGAGGGAGGAGAAGAACTTTGACTTCTCACGCGTTCTCAAAATTTTTTTCCCAGCAAGCATTCCTTTTGAACGATTATCATTTAAAATAATATATGCATGCACCAGCACAAAAAAAGGTGAACTGACAATAGTAAGTTGCTTTAATTTTCGCCATACAGCACAATACAAGCTAATAGACACAAAAAATGGTGCAAAAATGTGATGAATGAAAAAGCGCCTTGTAAATTGATAGAATGCATAATAGTTATACATTTAAAAAGTGATTTAGTTAGTTAGTTACTATAGAAAGTAAAGTAAAACGAGCAACCCTGCATTATTTTTGGATCCCTCCCTCATGTCATGATTTGTTTTGCAAGCTATATGGGATAGAAAAGAGGGCGTGTGAGTTCTGTCGTCTGTTTTAAACATTCATGCCCACATGCCAAAAGATATATGGAGCAAATTTGTTATCAGTTACAGTTTCTGCTCTATTGTAACAGGTTGACTGTAAATTCCCTATTTAATGGGATTCCAAGACGTTTACTATATCTAAAATTATACACTTTGTGCATACAAAGTCAAAATCTAAAGATTCAAAACTTTTGCTACTTTAGATTAAAATCCAAAAATCAAAATTTTCGGCTGCTTTAGAACCTATAGACTGAAATTTCTGCTGGCTCAGAACCTAAACACTGATTTTTTTTTCGTTCTTTGCAATCCACTATTCGATTGGCAGTATTTGCTTCTTTGTTAATGTGTACAAATCTAAGGACTATAACGCTTTGAAATCCCCATATCCAAAAATCTAAGATTTTTTCAACTACGATAGCTTATAGGCATTAAATTGAAAATTAAGATGAATGCAGTAGTGAAACATCACGATCAACTTACTATAGACGAGATACATAGATAAGATTATATTGATGGCCAAAGATGTTTGCCCAGATAAATAAATAAAGGGATGAATATTTGGTTCTCCACTCCGCCCGATTGCAACAAACAACATATTTGTGTACATTATGGGAAAGTGTAGCAATAATAAATAGTTGGTTAGCTATAGTTGTAGACCATATAAACCCTTTGGGAGTGAGAGTTAGTTAGCACAATGTGGGTGAGATGCTGATATTATAAAAGTAATGATGATGTGTGAACTGGATTGGCAAACCTAACACGACCACAACTCATTACTTATGGGCCACACCCCAGCCAAATGGCTATAAGCGCATTTCAAAACCAATGGTGGTGATGATAAGTGCTAACAGCTATAATATGGGTTAGTTGAAGCCATAAACAAACTAAATGTCCAAA
>Ga0210040_10006185_pt1 | contig 14987 bp, 19 predicted proteins | sample CryGeyCG12114_NA_FD_185462 | JGI IMG/M metagenome (GOLD analysis project Ga0210040, IMG submission 185462) | Groundwater microbial communities from aquifer - Crystal Geyser CG19_WC_8/21/14_NA (SPAdes) (version 2) | ecosystem: Environmental > Aquatic > Deep subsurface > Groundwater | place: USA... | reverse complement strand
AAATACGCGAAATGTGAATATGCAATTCTGTTGCTTCCTTTCATGTGTTGAGAACGTTACTTTATTACCTTTCCATAAAAGATCTGTTTTAAGTTAAGTTGGAAATTATGCAACATGCATATTTTTAGGGGATATTATAAATAGTTTAAAACTTTCCAAGCCCACTGACCTTAAGTCAGACTCGGTCTTGCGAGTAAAAATTTTGACCTTGATGATAATAATAATATGCTAGTTTTATACATACAATGAAGAAATATCTTTATTAAAAAACAAGATCCGATGATAGTAGCCATTAATCCAAATGACTCTGGCTACTTTATTGCTATTATAATAACTAAAGGTATGACAGTAGGTTGAAATTATATTTTGCCAATGTGTTTTATTATGCGATGTGGTTTAGTAAATGATTGTTTATAGGATTCTGCATGATGCTATTCAGGTACCAGATTTTTTAAATTTGAAAAAGCAACTCTCTGCAGCGAGTTACTTTTAATATTTTTATAAAATTTTATTTTTTGGACACCGTTAAAAAATTTCCAAACGCAACCATATTAAGTGCCAAAAAAAATTTAAGTATTATTTCTCATAAACAAGTTTTGCTGAAGGGAGTCGAAAACCAAATTACTTTACTACAAACGTGATTTGCAGAATGAAAGTTAATCCTTCAAAATGATAACAGCAAGACAAGGTTCAGTTAAAATAGAAAACTGCATTTTGTCAGTTGAAATTAATGTCACAAGAATTCCGGTGCATAAATGGGTTCTCGAAGAAAATAGGAATGATGAAGTCTAGTACAACTTGAGACTTGAGTAAGGTAGACAGGTTGACAACCTGTCATGGTTTAAGATTACAATGGCACACGGCATGCACGCAGAGTCTAAAAAAGCAATAGTACTACAATTTGAAGACGTATACTTATCCAATGAGTAAAGTACATGATATAAGTACATATTCCACCACAAACACGAATACGTACAAAACAAGAATCCAAGAATGCTAAACTGAATGAATATCACAAAAGGCAGGACTGATTGATTGACAAACAGACACGAATATCCTTTTATTTTGCATCAGCAGTCTCAAATTTATTCTATAATTTGTAATTAAAAAACATGATTGCGAGCTTTGAGTGAGTAAAAAAATTAAAATCCAGCAATTGTAAAAAAATCAGTGTTATGAAAATGAAACGTTGAACTCATTTTGGAGTTTTTGGAGCAAAAAACTTTAGCAAGGAAACACTCCCCTTGGCTGCCTTTTTGAATTCCAACTCCTTGGCTTTAGCTTTGCCGCTCTGAAAAAATATATACTTGTTCAAGGCATTGCAACAGGCGAAAAAATTTTCGTTAAAATAATAATTACGAAAATTATTATTTTCACCTTGGTGGCAGCTGCTTTATCTTTGGGATTGGAACTGCCATAATCTTCCAGAGGAACACCGGAACCATCTGATTTGCTTTTCTTACTACATGATTTTCCACTTGAGTCGTCAGTCAAAACTTCCCCTTTACGCTTTCGTTCGAGAACTTTAGGAAGGCCAAACGATTCTAACAATTTGTTTTTCAAGTCATCGGCAATATAATCCCCCACAATATCACAAGCATATCGGAGGTACTGTACTGAGCTAAAAGAAAGTATTCGTCAGGTTTGGGTAATTTTGCAATTCATCAGATTTCGACCAGTAGACCAGTTTAGGTAGCTGGCATTCAAATTTTTTTCTTACTACTTAGGGTCCTGCAGCGATTCTAAACTTTCTGAATAATTTGCAGACACAGAGGCTTCACTCCCCAAAATTCCATTTTGCCGCAAGCAAATAGCTGTACTCTTAGCTTTATTTGCAAGCCATTTGAGGGTGGATTCTTCACAGTATGCGTAAGCTACGATATCACCGCAGACTGAAAAAAATCCGTGGCACCAGATGATCAAAATCTGTTTGTGATGATCATGAGTTTAGATTTTTAATGAGCTAGTTAAACCTTTCTTCGTTGATATGTTTGAAAGTTGATCTTCAGAAAGTTTGGAACATATCAAATCGGCTGCCTTTGAAAGAGGGAGGCATTCTGCCATTATGTCAGCCAAAGGTGCAGCCATATTAGTCTGAAATGAGGACAATTTTACATATCTAATGCTACAAAATAAACGTTAATAAATTATTGCTTTTTTGAAGCAACAAGCTACAAGCAATTCCAGAAAATACCCAACAATCCCACCTTTGACATTACTGGGATTAGAAAAAACAACGGATCAAAGGGAGTTATAGTGTAAAAATTCCCATCAGAAACTACACTATCGTTCACAAAAAAGCATCTGGAAAGAAAATTAAAAGTTAACATACATAGGCATTGTACATTCGATTTTTTCTGAATATAACAAACTATTATTTCAACATTGTACCTGGGTTCATCCTCTGAGCCCATAGTCATGACCTCAAAAATGAAAAATTCATTATCATTGGACGGACTATAGTCCACCATGAATAACACCTTGGCTCGTGATTTAGGATGAGGCAGTTTGACAAATTCCCGATTTTCGATAGGTTTTTCTGCAGGCTGGTTTCCTGTGAAAAAATATAATGAATAAAGTAGAAGTCGCAGTCAGAAAAAGGATAATTAAAGGGATAACAGTCTGCCTTTTGTTCCAATACCTATGTGCATGATCATAACCTTTGTCCTCGACTTTACTTCCTTCTTGTCCAGTTTCCTCACCCCCATGTCTTCTGGATCCATTTCTTCATCGTTGTCATTGTTTTCAGTGGATTCTTCTACCTCCGGTTCTGAGTCGTCGGGTTCCTCGCGTTTTATTTTCTTGGTATCAGATTTTTTAGGTCTTCCCATGTCGGCTAATTCCTCTAAATTTATTCTTCAAGGTCGGGGAAACTTTTAATCAATATCACAGAATAAAGACTCAAAAAGATTCCAACGATTCCTATCTGCAGTTCTCACAAAATTTAACTTCCATAGCGCGAGCAGATGAATTTCGCGCGCTTAATATTCTGGATTCCTATTGGTGGGTAACGACGTCACAGAGAGAATATTTTGTTTGAGCAAGACGCCGCTGAATTCTAAAATTGTGTTTTAAATAACAAACAATAAAATGTTTTGAAAAATGTCTTTAAAATTATGACATTGTTAAATTATGAATTTTTCTAAAACCTAAGGCATCTACAACTGTCGGCCTTTAACCTCAAAAGTTAATGTGAGTTGTATTTCCTTCGTTGTGTATATTGTGATTGAATGATTACAGAAAGTGGATTTTAAATTGACACTTTTAATTCATTGACAGCTCACTGTGTTTAAATCCTTCCCCTGTGACGTGACACTGTCCGATTTTTCGAGCATTCAATTGTAAGGGCTTGCAAGATTAGATAGTTCCCTGTAACTAATAACGTTCAGCAGTGTGAAGATGTATTGACTGAAAACTTTGTCATTTTTGTAGCTGTCGCTTTGAAAGCCAAGTTTTATGGATAACTCTGTCGTCAAGATAAGGTCATCCACAATGCAGAGCCCGGATCATATAGATTCTTCTATAGCTCAAGGACAATTCACGGTTCTCGATCCATCTGCTCTTTTATCTCTGTTGGAAACAGAAAATGGGAGCCTTTTCTGTAGGGTAGATTCCAGCACGGGATCCATTATATTGGACACAGCCCAACTTGCTAATCTAATCGATCAGACGGGATCAAGTGTAGATGGATCTGGAATGGTAAACATCCTTAGAATTCCATTATTCATCTACTTATTAATTTAACTATTAAATGTAAACATTATTTTTAATATGACTTACTGTGTTTTAGACTGTGAAAATGATCCAAGTTCCAACAACTTTAGGCATATCGGCTGCTGATGAACGAGGATCCACATTCACTTCAGCACCTATAGAGATGGTCAATTCTAACCAATCATTTACGATAGAAAATCAGCATTCTTATATAACATCGACCAAAACAGAAGTAATGGACACTCCTTCCTCAGCGTTTAAAACGGAACTGGAACCGAATTCTGGGACTTTTCCGTCTTGTAGTACTGTTAGTGTGAAGGATTCTATTTCAATCACCTGTGCTGACGATTTGATTGAACCTCCAGTTGGGAGAGGACCATTCCGCTGCCCTACATGTAACAAAGCCTTTTTAAAGTGGCCTCAACTTCGCCGTCACAAACTAGAACATTTGGATGAAAAGTTGCACAAGTGTACTTTGTGTTCTGAAACATTCAACTATGAAGAGAATCTAAAAATTCATATGTTAATTCATGAGGCAGAAACTACTGGCTGTCTACAATGCCAACTTTGTCCCACGAAGTTTTCTCGATTGGCGAGTCTCAAAAGCCATCTTAGAGTACATGAAAAAGAGGAAAATATTGTTTGTCAAGAATGTGGTGACGAATTCCCAACCAAAGCAAGACTGGAGACTCATTTAGGTATTAACATTTGTGAGACAGTGAGTTATTGTTTAAAACATGCTTTTCATGTACTGATGTAATTCTTATTTGCAGAGGAACATAAACCCCGACATCAAAATCAGTGCATGGTATACCGGTGTAAATCATGTCCAAAGTCTTTCACTCAGGCCGCACTTTTAAATGATCATTCCAAAGAACATTCAGCGATAAGACAGCAACTAAAGCGACTCAAGGCACGTAGAAAAAAACCAAAAAAACCCAATCCTGATGACCCAACTTTCACTTCTAAAATCATTAGTGATCGCAAGAAAAAAGGAAGAGTTTGTACTGTCTGCGACAAAGGATTTTCAAAGCCCAGTCAACTTGCTCGGCATATGAGGATCCATACTGGAGAAAAACCATTTGAAGTATGCTTTGATTTAGCAATAATTATCAAGTTGGTAACATTTGGATTTTTAATTACTAATTTAAATGTACTTTTGTTAGTGCGCTCAATGTCACAAGAAGTTTAACCAAAAAGGAACACTGGACAGTCATGTGCAATCTATGCATGAAAAATTGAAACCTTACGTTTGTGACCTGTGTTCTTGTCGCTTTAGTCAACGGGGCAACTTGAAAGCCCATGTTCTTCAAGTTCATGTTTTGCCTGCTGAAGATGAGAAAGTGTACAAATGTGAAGAGTGTTCTTGTGTGTATCGAAGACTTGCGACACTGAATAATCATATCATAAAAGCTCATTCTGTCGAGAAGGTAGATAAAATCAATTTGTAGTTTTATATGCATTAATAATGATGTCATACGATTTTTCAATGTTTGTTTTTATTGTAGAAACATTTGAAAGAAGGATCTGGGAATATTTCTAATAGTGAAACAAGTGCATTTGCATCTGACAAGAAAATTTCGCCACTGGGGATAAAATCTGGGAGTAAAAATTCAAAAACAGGAACAAATTCCAACTGGAAACCTGTAGACACTCCATTTGTGGGACCTTCGAATGCAGAAACTCCTGTAGCTATTCATACTGCAGTAGTGGATCAAAAAATATTACCAAATTCTACTTTCGATCCAATGTCTGTATCATCAAATTCCTCAGAAGGAGGTAAAACTTTAAATGTTTCGGAGGTTGAGGCTAATCTTGCCCATGAGTTTAACGAAGGGAAAGCCAGAAGATCTGTCATCAAGATTAAAAAAATTGGTCAAGTCAAATGGCATGTGTGCACATATTGTCCAAAATCTTTTCGCAAGCCCTCAGATCTAATTCGACATATTCGAGTTCACACTCAAGAGAAGCCTTTTCCGGTAATTTGTATAGCTAAAAAATGAATTTGTTAATGCTCGCACTATGTTAATTTAATAAACTCTTCATTCTATTTATAGTGCACTACCTGTGGAAAGTCCTTTGCAGTGAAGTCTACACTGAACACTCATTTGAGAACCCATCTTCCCACCAAAGAATGGGAGTGCCGAACATGTCATAAGAAGTTTACAATTCTAGCTAGCCTTAAAGCCCACGAAAGACTGCATACCGGAGTGAAACCATTCCAATGTAACTTTTGTCACAAATACTTCCGAACCTCATCACAACGGAAAGTGCATTCCAAAATTCATTTCCGGAATCCAAACAGTATGACTGGACGCCGTCGGCTTTTGCGTATTGGGGAAACTAATACAAATGTGGAATTGTCTGAACCCCTGAAAATTACAGACCAAGGACTCGTGCCTGTGTTGAATAGATCTCTGCAGACTTATGTTACTAATGAAACAAATCAGCAGGATTTAAAAGGTCGTCCATATAGATGTACCCATTGTCCAGCTGCATTTAAAAAATCATCTCATTTGAAACAACATTTGAGATCTCATTCTGGAGAAAGACCTTATCAATGTGCTACTTGTTTACGGTATTTACAAATTTACATGTTTTTTGACGTACGTTTCAAATCAAGATCATGTTTAAATTTTAACTTTTTGTACTTGCAGAAGTTTTGTTTCGTCTGGTGTATTAAAGAACCATATCAGAACGCATGAAAATGTTCGAGGATTTCAATGCAGCGTTTGTCACGCTTTGTTCACTACGAATGGGAGCTTAACCCGACACATGGCTACTCATACTAATGACAGACCCTTCATGTGCCCCTATTGTCACAAGACGTTCAAAACAAGCGTTGCTTGTCGAAAACACATAAAGACACATCGAAATGAAGTGGTTGCCTTACAAGGGTCGTCTAGTGTGAGTTCAGCAGCTACCGGGATAAATCTAAATAATTCCAACACAATGATAAATGCTTCCATTCAAGACAGTAATGGCGTTTGTAATACTGTAAGCAATACTGATGCAGTTTTGGGTTTGGAATATTCGTCGCATGATAATGAATTGCAGCCTCCTATAAGACTCCCTGCATTGCACCACGAATTGGAACATGATTCGGATGTTCATCATTTTGATGATAATGACGATCATTTTGAAGAAGCGTTTCAACATGGTCAGAAAGTTTTAAACAATGTTAATAATGTTTGGGAATCCATGCTCATATTTTCTTTTCGTTTGTAGTGGTGAATTCGGGAGAATTGACGGCCGAAAATATTGGTGCCATCATGCAGCAAACTAATGGAGTGAATGATATTCAGTCAACTTCTGGAGGGAATGGTTCTATTAGTGACTGTATTGCGAATATTCAGGAAGAAATAATTAATATTATGTCCGGAAATGTGGGTCAATTGAGTGACGGAAATACTGCTGAATTAACTCTTCAATATTCCACTGATCCTGGTCATCCTAACCAGCTTATTACTCAATCTGGAAATACTGGTGCTTCAATGGTTGTTTCTCAGGGTGGATATGATAACTCGGTGTTCAATATTAGTGTAAGTGTGCAGATTTTTTTATTTTACTTTTAGTGTCCTTAGTGGTGTGTTCATGTTTCTTTATAATGTTTTATATTTAGGCGGACTCAATAGATATGTTGCTTTCACAACAAACTAATGGAACACAAAATGTCCCACTGCAAACAGTATCTTCCGGAGATATTCCAATTTCTATGAACCAGATGTTGGTTTCGAATGCAGCTATCCCTGAAGATACAAGTTGTGTTCCGCAATCTCATCAACCTGCATCAAAAGAGCAAAATCATGAAAAGAAAATTGCGTTGAAAAAGGAGGCAGTATCATCCACCACTACATCTAGTGAAACAGTTGCTGTTTCTTCCGGATGCATAGTTGCAAGTGCACTACGCCCCGTATTCATTGTCAAATCTGAAAGCGATGAGATAAAACGGATTAGAGAATGCTCCAGACCGATTTCTGAGAAAATATACAACGAGTTGAGAGAGCAAGAGAAAGTTGCTAAACAAAATCCAGATCAGAATGTCAAGTACGATCCAAATGATCCTGCGAGAACAAATCATTGTCAATACTGTCCCAGGGCTTTCAAAAAACGGTCAGATCTCATTCGTCACATTCGAATTCACACGAATGAAAAACCTTTCCGGTAAGTTTAACGGGTTTTAAAAAAAAAGTTGTTTTGCTGTATTTAGTGATTATGCATACTTATACTAATGACTATTTTTAGCTGTCAAATCTGCGGGAAGGCGTTCCGTGTAAAATCTACAAGAGAAGCCCATATGCGAACACACAATCAAAATGGAAAAACAGTGTCTTGTCATGTTTGCAATAACCTGTTTTCAACAAAAAGCAGTTTAAGAGTTCATTTGCGCTTGCATACAGGTACAACATCAGATTCTTTCAAACTTTCTTCTGTAAAAAAAATCGATTTGAACTGATTTCATAGCGTGTTTTTGTTTTTGTTTTAGGGGCCAAACCATACAAATGCTTTTATTGTGAACGAACATTCCGTACCTCGGGTCATCGGAAAGCACACACTGCTTCTCATTTGAAACAGTCAGTTTCAAAAGCAGCAAAACCTGGCAGTGAGAAAACATCTCAATCTCAACAACCTGTGAATTCAAATGAGGAAACTGTAAAAAATTCTGCTGCCAAAACCACATTCCTACCTCCTGTTCAAACTATCAAAGACAAAACCTCTGTAGTGAATGGTCCTCCTCCTTTAGTAGGTAATGTCAACAATATCCCTGCGAACACTTCTACTATCATTCCAGATGAGCTTCCTGTTCTGCAAAATAATAACGAATCCGCCACTTTTGTTGCCTCGAGTAATAATGATCCAGGAGCTCAACAAGTTATCAATACAGTACAAATAGCAATGGGAGATGGAACACTTCAGAGCTTCCATATCTCAAATGTGGATTTAGGGGGATTGCAACTGGATGAAAATTTGTTTTCCAACTTGGGCAATGTGATTTTGATGGGCTCATCGAATCAAGTTGGTGGAGTTTTAGGGCTGACTTCTGTTCAAGATGTGAACATCATAGACAGTAACTGTTTGCCAGACAATTCTCAAAATATTGGAGGATTCAACTCTGGGACATCGGCTTGTAAGGATTTCAATTCTGATGTGATGACTACTTATGTTCAATCCGCTGTGGAGCATACTACTGTGAGTAGTCATCAACAACTTACGTCTATTCCTTTTGCGGAATTGAATGGTATCGGGTCATTGACAGAGGACAATGTAATCAATAGTAATATTATCCATACGGGAACTGGTGGCACTAGCGATACGATTTATAGTATGGGTTCAATCATCAGTAGCAATAGTGCGGACAGCAATATTCGAGAATATTTTCTCAATCAGAATGGAAATGTGGAGGCTGTACAGAAAGTAAATAATGTTACTAAAGGATCCACTCTTGTTATTGGAAAGAAATCTTTGCCGACAAGTAATGATAGACAGTGCTCAGAATGCGGAAAAATTTTCAGCAAGCCCAGTCAGTTGAGTAGACATTTGAGGACACATAATGGAGAACGACCGTACAAATGCGGTGTGTGCAGCAGCAGTTTCTCACAATTGAGTTCCTTGGAAGCACATCGGTTTACACATACAAATGAGAAGCCATTTGTTTGTCCTCTGTGTACATTTCAAACGGTGCAGAAATCGGCGTTGAAAAAGCATTGTGGTCGGGCTCATCCAAATATTCCATGGGAAGAGATTTTAGCAGCATGTGGCAGTACAAAAACTTCCAGTGGATGTAACAATGAGCCGGTTAAGAATACTAAGAAGGGAAAGCCTGGAGGTACAAACAGGAAAAAGAAATCCAATTAGATGAACCAGATTAAATTAAATTTTTAGTCAAGGAATTCATTTAATGTATAGAAAAAATATTATGAAAGACGTTACTTCGAACTCTGTGACTTTAGGTTAGCTACTATCATGTTGAAGCATTTTGAATAAGCATTACAAGCTCTAGTGACGAGATAACATATTGATCTAAAAACTATTGAAACTATGTTTGCTAAAAGTAAAAAATGTTTGTATTTTTTGTACAACATTGGGTAGAAGATGGCACTTCTACGTGACTTATTTTATTCTCTTAGTTAGTAACTACTGTTGTAATAGCTTCTGTTAATAGTCATTTCATTAGTCCTTATTATGGCTCATTGCAATTTATTCGTATGTAAAGAAAACTCCATATATCGTGTGACATGTCTACAAACTAAATAATAAAATTTCTTTTAAAATTATAAAAGTCTTCCGAAGATCACAGTGGCTGTATTTGCTAAAACCAATACGCACAACATCTTACATAAGTCCTGTAATTTACCTGCGAACGCTGGCGTGTATACAAAAGTTAGTTCTTTGTATCATGTCATAAGCCCAAAAAGAAAAACTAAAACGCATATTCCTAAGCCCCAGTGCACTGTACAAATTCGTAACCTAGCCCATCCTCTCCGCCATGCGATTTTAAACATTTGCAAAAAAAATCGCAAAAATTTGGAACGAGGTCCAATTATATTATGAAGGCTGAATGAGAGGAGGAACTCCCAGATGCTATCCCCCTACTGCCCAACACGAAGGCTTTTGGCTGCTGAGTTTCCCCCCTGGCCCGGTTCGCCTTTCCTTAACTAACCTGGAAACACGAGGCTCCCCAAGTGTTCCCATATTGATGCTGGGCTTAGAGCGGACATCCAGTCAACGATCACAACCTCCCATTCAGAACTCCCCCATTCAAACCATCCACTCGTTCCGGCCTCCCAGACACTGGATTACAGGAGTACGCCACCACTCCCAGCCAAAGATATGGCAAAAATAAGTAGTATTTAATCTTGGGGTCCGTTTTCGTGTAAAACCACAGTTTTCACCAAATTCCATACTTTTTGCTTCCTGGGGAAATATGTTTGTCCAGAAAAACGGGCCAATTTGAGTAGATTGGAGATTTCTCTGCAAAATGGTTCTGGTTTCGTTAAGATGTGTGAAAGATTGATAGAGTTAGAGGCCGTTAAATATTTTTGTTTTTAGGTTGATTTGAATTGGTAACTGCAATATTTGTAGATTGTGCCACTGCAGTGGTTGGCTCTATCTAGCGGGAGGAATTAAAGTTTTTTCTGTAGCTTTGTTGTACGCTTGGCTTGGGTTTGGGTTATTGAATAAACAACGACAGGATGGTTGATTGATTTCGACTTTTGATTGTGATTTTTATTAGACGTTGCTATGAATATGACGCTTGTTGAATTTGCAGAGGAATAGTTTTGGAAATGCATTCTAGAATGCCGACTATTTTTGGGTTGAGAATCGTTGAATTGAAACAATATTGGTGATTTTTAGTACACATTGAGAATTTAAATACAAGAGTGAACAAAAATGAATTCCCAAACGCTTCCAATGGGAGGTGCATTGGACCGGGCAATGAATAAGAGCCTGCCGCTGCTTCCTGGGTTATCGTACAACTTCAATGTAACTTGTTTTAAATTTAAACATTGATTGCCTCCGGCATTTTTATAGTGCAAAATTGCAAAATGTTTTGTAGGTTGGAGCAGACAGATTTCATAAGCCTGGTCATTGGGGACTGGTTAAAGGAGTTCAAGTTTTAAACGATCGTGATGCTCCTAGGCCCAGGGCCGGCATTGGGGGAATTGATCCCCCTCCATGGGCTCCGGTGAAAACTGTCCCTGAAAATTCTGTATACCCTCAAGGACACGGAACAAGGCTACCGACTTGGATTGCTTTTGATAAGCAGGTCTCTTTATAAGTTTACATTATAATATAATGCATTAATGCTATATAGCTACTTTTTATTGGCAAAAATGGATAATTTTTGTTGTTTAGGTATTGTGCTTCAACGCCTACTTTCAAGAGCCAATTCCCGAATCGGCTATGGAAAACTACAGAGTTCATCATTGCCGTATAATGTTTTTCCTGGAGGATGACACTATACAAGTTTTGGAGCCTCGCACTCATAATGCGGGTTTGCCTCAAGGGCAGATTATTAAACGTCATAGGATCCCATTACCCAGTCCTTGTGAAGGACAATTCTACACGTTAGAGCATTTCAATGTGGGATGTGATGTGAGCCTGTATGGGAAAACATTCTTCATTTGTGGATGTGATGGGTTTACAAGGCGGTTTCTAAATCGTCTTGGAATTCCAGTGCCAGATAATATGGATATGCCACCAGATATTGCTACTGAAAAAATGAAAGATGTAATCTAATGCATTGTTAAAAAAGCGGATAGCTTAATCATGCAAGTAGCTAAATTCCTTTCTTAACGCATTTTAGGGAAAGCAAAGTCAATTTGCACGTAAGCCACATCATATTGTGGATACAAGGGGACCATTTTTGCAACATTCTGGTCATGTATTGAGATTCTGGGGTTATTGGGATAACCGCTGTGATTTGAACGGAGACTTGAGACAATTTGTGATCCACTATTTTCTTAGTGATGGCTGCATGGAAGTTCGAGAACTGATTAAAGCCAATTCGGGTTATGAAAATTATCCAATGTTTGTTCGGAAAGCCAAAATTCCAAAGGTGATAGAGCAATTCAGTTTCAAAAGTCTTCAATGCTGAATAAAATTATTTTACCCCATTTTGTAATGTTTTTTTAAGAAATGTGAAGATTTGGTGGGACTTCCTGGCGACAATACTCCAGTTACAATGCTCAATGTATTTGGTTCCATGTATGGAACAAAAAATAAGAAAGCACATTACATGGTAGATAATTTGGGTATGAATGGAAGGGATGTGGAATACTACAGTGATAAAGATTTGCTCATTGGAGCAACGATCAACATTTATGGTAGAGCTATTATTTTGACCGATTGCGATGAGTTTACCAAGCAATACTACAAGGAAAAGTATGAAGTTGGTAAGCAAAATAATTAATCTTTGAGCGCTTAATATTATTATTACTACTGAGTTTTTAAAAACAATTTTCTCATCATGGCTTTGATTCTTTGTATGCTGCAGAGGATTTCACTCCACTCGTTTTGGATGAAAAACAAGAAGAATACCCCAAGCCTGAACCTCCGCCTTACACAGGATGGGGGACTGAAGAAGATTCTTTGCAAAGTTGGAGAAACGTTGAGTTGAAACCATTTGTGAAAGATTGGAGAAAAGAGGCTGAGAAAGAAAAGTACGTTGATTGTTTGTAGCTATTAATTTTTCATAAAATCTAGCGCCCAATTTTGTTCACTTCGTTATTTCATATTTTCTTAGGGATATTCTTCGATTTGAAGCAAAATTTCACAACCCTTTACAACGCGTTAACCAAGATCGAAGATTCAACATTAACTACTACATGGCAGATGACACCATACAAGTGTATGAAAAGTCCCATCCCAATTCTGGTACGCATTATACCATTGAGGTATTGCTTGTTTCACATAGCCCCAAATAAGTTTTTCAACTCATTTTTGCAGGACTTCCGGAAGGAAAATTTTTGATAAGGCAAAAAGTAAAAAAACCGGGTCACCAAAAAGAAATTGGAGAAGATCCAGAATATTTCCAGCCCAAAGATTTTTTCGTGGGCAATGTTTTGACGATCAATTCGTTCGACTTCCAATTGATAAACGCTGATGAATTTACATTCAGCTATATGGAAGCCTACAAAGAGCTCGTAATTCATCAAAAAAACTCAAAAAATTTAAAAACTAATCACTCTACATGTAACTGCACATTATTTTTCTGTTTCTAGTTCCCTCATGCCAATATTTGCATTGTTCTGGAAAAAGTACGTGAGGCTTTTGGGCCTTTGCAATCAGAAGACATTCTCAAATGCTTCGCTGAAAATGACACTTGTCTCAAAGGAATTATGGACCTCCGTAATTTTAGATCCCTAATTATGCAAATCTCTAAATGTGGACTGAGTGAACATGAAGTTCATACTTTGTCAAGAGCATACAGGGTGGAAACTCCACTTCCAGGAGTAGACTTCAAAACTTTACAGTAATTTATTTTACATCACAACTTTACAGCGCACGACCACTCAAATGTCGATGTCTATCTCGAATTAGTAAGAAATTATTCATTTGTGAAAAAATAGGTCCGTCGTGCAGACTGAATTACGAAGATATCATTTTGACAAAATTTTACTCCAACGTGTTGAGTACACACTTCGATACCATGATCCATGCAGAACTGGTCGAGTTGACCGAGAAACTTTACGTGCAACTTTGAAAGGAGCTAAACTCCCATTGTACAAAGACATTTTGGATTTCATGATAGACAAGTATGGGCATCCGCATTTTATGTTATGATGATACTTTGACTACATTTTTTGTGCAGTGTCTGGATAAATAATCTTTTGTACTCACTCGTGCAATTAGATACCCGACGGCTCCAAATGACTTATGCAACCGAATCGATTATTGTGATTTCCTACATTTCTTAGACTGGGAGGACTATCCTGCACCTCAAGCTAAACCAGCAGCTATAAAAGTAATCATTAATTCTGGTTCCTATCCTTTCACAAAAAATTATTCCTCCTTTTTAATTTTTATATTTAGTGCGTCCTGAAATGGTCCGAGCCGAAGCCTCCACTGAAAATCTTCTGTGTCAACTACCGCGCATTTCTGGAAAGCGTTTGTCCTAACTTCAAATGCGCACTGCCTACAGTATGTTGCTGCTGCAGTGAAAACAAACCGTGCCCAGAACATCCATGTGGACAAAATTCAGCACCAGACAGTTACTGTCCTCCACCTCAAGAGGCTTCTCCAGTGGAAGAATGTCCACCCCAACAACCTGTCACAGTTGAACTCACACCAACATGCATCACTTACAAAGATCCACCAAGTCACAAATGCGCTCCAGGTGCAAAGTGTTGCAATTACGAATGTGACCGTCTGAAAGAATTAGATGACGCAGAAAAGGATTTCCAAGAAACTGGTCAGACTTCAGCCCGCAAATTATGTGCAGCTCGTGGCGGGTGCTGCTAAATATTTATGTAAGCAACCCATCTACAGTCGAGAACTAAACAATGAATATGGTGTACTATGGTATTTAAAGAAAAATAAACTTTTGCACTTTTGAAATAATCATGCATTTTAATTTTAAAAACTGATACATTATAATGAATGATCGAATGAAAAAACGCATAATATAATTTTGCTTATGCTCATCTGGTGTCCCACAAGGCTCCGTACTTGGCCCTATTCTGTTCACCCTCTTCATTAATGATCTGCCATTAATTTTGAAACTCTGCTTATTAATCATGTTTGCAGACGACTCGAATCTTTGTTTCAGT
>Ga0210040_10006184_pt1 | contig 14989 bp, 9 predicted proteins | sample CryGeyCG12114_NA_FD_185462 | JGI IMG/M metagenome (GOLD analysis project Ga0210040, IMG submission 185462) | Groundwater microbial communities from aquifer - Crystal Geyser CG19_WC_8/21/14_NA (SPAdes) (version 2) | ecosystem: Environmental > Aquatic > Deep subsurface > Groundwater | place: USA... | reverse complement strand
GTGTGTCAAATTTTGAAGGAAATAGCTTTACTGTTGCATAACTGGAGTGAAAGAACAAATTATTATGTTCAGAGTGTATGAGGCTTCACAGCTTGATTTTTGTGCGTTTTTGAAGCTTTATTTTGGTTTTAATGAAGTTCAAGATACAGTTTTGGGTTATTGGTAAAATTGCAAAGATTTTTTAGTCAGTTCAACTAATTTTTTTAGTACTATAGCACTTTAATGAAGGCAAAACAGACTTGAAACTGTCAAAATGTTTTCAGCAATTTATGTTTTCCAAAGAGAATGACAGAATTTCTTAAATAGTAACTATAGCTGACTTCAAAATTTTCAGTTTTTTGTTTTGATTTTTGAAAAATAGAGTGGTTCTATAAGCCCTGGTTGGGCTAAAAACTTGGTTTTTCCAAGTTTTGCAAGTCGTTCAATGCCATGTGCTTTCTCGATTGTTCCTTTGCTCTCCATTTGGAGCTACGATTATTCGCTATAACTGAAAATGATACGCTGTCAACTTAATACGAACTGATATTTTATGGAAAAGTGGAAAAATTTTGACTAGATTCTCCCAACTTTTTGTGTATTGGATTCCCAGATGATTCTAAAGCTACTGCAAATCACAAAAGTTTTGGCACCACAAAAATCAGACTTTTTGAGCCACCATGCATGGCAGATATAGGGAACTAGAATACTTTTCATTTGGCATCACTCTTAACAAGATGAGTGACAGCAGATGGTTCCTTTAGATTCACACAAAACACATAGAATGTGTAGCTTGCATGCATACATAAATAGTTAACAGAATGGATTGGTGCTTGAAAAGAGAGAAATTGGACTGTGTGAGCTCACACAGGGATTTCAGCATGAGTAGTCTTTTTCATTCATTTGGGAGCAGAAAAGAAATTGATCCTTATATAGTTAGTTAGTTAGTTGAAAAGAAAGAGCCGAATTTTTGTGTATACTATACTTACTTGTGCAGGGGGGAAATTCTCCCATAGTTGTGCAAGGCATAAAATCGTACACTCAATATAATCCAAGAGAGAGAGAGAGAGAGTTTTCTGGGTCCCTTTCCAGTAATAATACTACTTACTTTTTTTTGGCTCGTGCCCGCTGCTTGTTTCTGTAAGACGAAGAAAATGTGGTCTTTCAAGAAATGTAGCACATGACATGATGCACTGGAGGAGGAAAAAGCTAGCTTGCCTTGAAAATGGGAGTTAGAAGGGGCTCTAGCTTATATTACGTACAAAGCCAAAAGCATATTTTGTTTGTGAGCATAGTGGGAAAAGATAGGAGCGTAGTTTTCATACTTGGCTAGCTTTTTCTGTTTGTAGAAAATTGAATGCCTGTCTGTACTGCTGCCACAGTATATGAGTGTACAGGGTAATCTGTGCTTTTCGGGAGTTTCTATCGCTGTGATTATGTAGCTTGAAAAATATGGGGAAGAGTATGGCTAACTAAGTTTTCGAAGCAAAAGTTGAAGTGATTCTTATTAAAATTTTGCGTGATGTTTTTTGAACAAAAGATATTGGCATAGTTGATGCTATAGGTATGTAGGTATTCATTTTGCATTGAATTTAGCAGGTACAAAGAAAAAATTTCGTTTTTTTATCAAAATTCAAAAAGACTACCAACAGAACTCATTTTTATATTTTAAAATGCGTAATTCGCTCTTTTGAACGAAATTTCTGCATTTGTTGAGCTAAAACGAACGTAAAATTTTTACTTGTTTTAATCATTAGATTTAGACTACTATACATCTCAAATTTAAAGCGCTTTCGCGAGCAATGATTTTTTTAAACTTTGACTTTTGGACTATCATCTGTATTTAAATTTTACTCCTCTACCTATGAATGCTTATTCCTTTCTTTGTATTGAAATTTCATAGCGTTTCGCCGACTTTTTTTTTAAACTTCGTTTTATTCACCCTGTACAAGGAACTTGAGTTGAGGATCATATAGAAATGGAGGCAGCGAGCTCGAAATGATCTCTGGAATGCCATATAGAAAAGGAGCAAGGAATAGTTTGAGTAAAAAGAGTAGGAATGGGATCGTCTCTCCCCCTTTCTGGAGAGGGGAATGGACTCTACCGTTCATTTTATTCATCCGCTTGCTCCTTCCAAAAACTTATTTCTATATAGCTAGCTACGTTTCACTCACTCGTTCCATATAATGTTTGTGACGATGAGAGCTAGGAACCAACTTTTCCCTGCAGCAGCAGCACACACACACACGTTGTATACTTGGCTGGTTAGCTAATACGCTCCTGTAATATCACTAGCTATATAGCTAGCTTCTTTTGTATCCTACTTACTATGTACAGTGTGAAATCCCCAACCTAAAACTGTAGTAACTAACTAACTAACTATGACTGACTATGTTGTATGTGTGTGTATGTATTATTTTGAGAGCCCGCTTTACTTACTTGCTAACTAACTATTGCGTACACTTATTCCTTTTCTGTAGTTAGTAGTTAGATTGTACGTTATGGATCCAAAGCGCCCTCAAAAACACTGTGCAATGCTCCAATAGCTTTTGTAAATATCTGTGCTTGTTTCGTAAATTCGGCCTTTTATTTCCATGCGAGGATTTTATCGATAATTGATTCATTGGATTTGACGCCGCAGAATATTTTCAATGCCAATCCATTTATTTCACGGAACGAATAGATAGTTGCCACGTCCGTATACCCGACATTTAAAATCTGGAAATGCGTTAAAGTCGTTTAGTTATGTAAAGCTGTAGTTAGTTAGCAAAAGTAGAATTTACGGTGTGAGAATGACTTGGCAGTTTCAATAGAGGCATGCTGGCAATGTACTAGTCAAGCACTAGAGTATAGTGACTGTGCATAGAAAATGATAGAACACACGAGTTCACACGTAAAAAAAGGAGCTTTGAAGCCACAGTGTATGGAAATGCATGCAAATAATGGGTTGAAGAAAAATGCTTGTCTAAAACAGTGTTCATGTTGACAAAAAAAAGCTTCTTGAATTCCTGTTTTGTAAGGGATGGCATTTTTATAGGGGATTTTTGTGAGGCCAGGATATTTTTTATTAATTATTAGTATAAATATGTTTGTTCTATTTTCACCCCTGTGTTTACAGCTTTTCGCATGCCGCCATGAAAAGTAAACAGAGTTAGCTATGCTAACTATGTTGTATGCATGTATGTTGCCCTTGGGTTCATTTTTTCTGGTAACAATCTTTGCATTTCCATAACAGAAGTTCCTAGATTTCCCCCACCTAAGTTATGTGTAGTGATGCTCTACCAGAATTTAATACTTTTCGGGCGCTCATTCATTTTCCTATGTGGATATTACTTTTCCTTCCGCATTTTTAGACCCGTTTATTCACTCACTCTTTCCCTTCGCGTGTATACATGTTTTGAACGTTTGAAGGTTTTTCAAGCGTTTTAGAAAGGTTTGCTAAAAAAGTGGAAAATTTGGGATTGTATACTCAGCGTGTCATGTCAAACTTGAATAGCATATAGCCAGCTCCTTTTGAAAATTGTTTTTCAAATCTCCAGTTATTTGTTTTCCATACTTTTGAGATTAGCAGTAAACATATTTATACAGTGTGTGAGTAAATGCTTGAGGCAACACATAAAATTAATTGTCATCACTTTAGTACACAATGATAATGATTTGGCCAAACTTTATCGTCCTCCATTGTCCACTAGGCCCATCATTATTGACGGACGAATGGATTGAATAAGTCGTATAGCGGTTTGTAATGAGGCTACTAATAAATAATGATTAAAGGCACACAGAGGGGGTGATGAGAATGAAGAGCGAGAAAAAAAGAGACATAAAAGATCCATTATTATCATTCCTATCGTATTATACAGAGAGAGTGAGTGAGTGACCAAAGAAGATTATAAAGCTTTCCAGCCTTGGGTCAGTCCAGTCAGTAAGTAGTGTGGGGACTTTGGCCATGTTGACGAATGGAGTGATGATGATTTTTTCGGAGGCTTGTGCCATGCATAACCATAAATTTTGGGATTGGCCAGACTGAACCCACATGTGAAAATGTGCTCACTTGCTTACTTGAGGTCACTCACTATGATGCAATAAATGGCATTCCAAAGAGTCATATGAGAACTGTAGGTTATTATTATTATTGTTATCTAACGGTGGGAAAAGTGAATTCGATTACTTTTGGGTTGCCTATAGCTTTGAAGGCAAGCTAAAGAATGGGTGATCTTTGAAATAGAGTGAGTGTGGGCGATACACTGACTTGACTTGCGTGCATTGCTTACGAACACGCATTAAAATGGTTATCTAACAAGTTTTGTGGCCATTTCAAGGAGTAGGAGCACTATAGTTATATTATGCTCTTGTGCATTTACGTGCCATGTAATATGTTTATCTTTCGTTCCAGCTTCCGCTGTTCCCTTCATTCACTTTGCTCTTCTTTTTCGCATCACTGACTCCCACACTCTCTGTTTCCATAATGAAAACCCTTGTGCCGTAAAAGGGGATTTTAGTTTTTACGAGCTCAACTTTGGTGGTTAGAATGTGTTGAAAACAGTGCATAATCCTCATTCATACAATAGTTGGCTATGTAATGCAAATATTAACTTATGAAAATAATTGGTAGTTTGGTTTGGTTATTGTTTCAAAAGCATTATAACCTGCTTTGCGTATAATTTATGTATTAAAGGTACTTATCTGTGCTTTTGCCCCAAATGTGGCCTTTGCCTTCTAAACTAAATGAGCCGTAGAGCCCAACACGTTTAAAAGTTAGTTAGTTGCTATACTTACTATTATTCAATGATGAATTAGTTAGAGTGTGTTTTTTTTCTGTTCCAGATTGTGTATAGAAACCTCAATGCCTTGCTTGAGCCCCAAAAGGTGGAATGAAGAAGATGGTGGTGAGCAGTGGTGGTAACTCAAACTCAATTGTCGAGTCCAAAAGTGGGTCCAGTCTCAAAAGCTGTGCTATGACTATGATGGCCACCAAAGGGAGTAAAAGTAGTGGGACATTGGTGCCCGCTTCGTCTCCTGGGAGCAGTAGTGCCGGAACTCCTTTCAATGGGAGCAGTGGGAATCAGAATGCGGGAGCGAGTCCGGTGAAAACTCCAATTACGGGCAAGAAATTCAAAGAACGGATCCCTATTAAACCCATGTTGGAGGGAATCAATCAGTATCTGATGTGTCAACTTTGTAGTGGCTATTTGATTGATGCCACAGCCATTATTGAGTGTCAACATACATGTAAGATTTTGTATAGGGAAAATGATTGGAGAGCATTTGGTAAGTTTGTTACTAACTAACTATAATGTGATGTTTTTTTTTTGCTGTAGTTTGTAAATCGTGTATTCTGAAATACCTGGAAACGAATGAGTATTGTCCCATCTGCGATGTGGAGTTGAACAAAGGGAAACCACATCTCAGCTTGAGGTAAGCTCTTTACTCAATTACAGCAAGCGAATTGAATTCATGGGCTTTTTTTTGTTGCATTACATAATGTGTGTATTTTGCATGGGGTTTATAGTTAGTTAGTTAGTTAACTATAGTCCAATTCAGTTGACTTGGTTGAGCGTAAATGGGATTTGTCTGTTACTTATGAATACATGTATACGGAATGGAATGATTTTTTTTAGACCGGATACAACGGTGCAACGCCTAGTCTACAAATTGGTGCCGGGTCTTTTTGGCTCGGAGTTGAGACGGCGAAAGGATTATGAAGTGCAACAAATGCAGGAGAAAGCGGTGGAGAGTTCCAAAGATTCCAAGGAAAAAGTCAAGGGAGATGGCGAGGAGAAAAAGCTCATTAAGAAGGAAACAGAGGATATCTCCCAACTGGTTATTTCCGAGTTGGAGTCCAATGTTGGCCCCGATTTGACTTCCATTTTGGCTTCGGATGATACTGTCAGTTTGTCCATCCAATATTACAAAAAGTGAGTGTCATTTGAGATATTTTCGTATTCTTTGTCCCTATAGTTTTCGTTAGTTAGCTAAAAAAAGTTGTGATGGTTTGTTGTTTTGTTGCAAACAACGGAAGCAAGTGATTATAAATTGAGCGTGTGATTTATCATTAGGTTTCCCATAGACTAATTTTTTTACCTGTACCCTGAAGGCATATTAGTGTAGTAGACTGGATTGTTCTTTTGTAAAAGTCATTGTTGCTTAGTTTGTGATGATCGATACCTACCTGATCACACAATGACACAGCACAAGGGATTACAATGTGGGAGAACAAATTGATGTTGAAAGAAGAATAGAGCAATCAGTGGGCTCTGTTGATTGTTGGTTGGGATTTGATGAACGCTTTATTAAGGATTGAATTTGTGTTTTTTACAGGGATGAGGAGGACTTATTGAAAGAGGAAGAGCGTGGCCGGCCCAGCAACCCAAATGGTAGTAAAAATGCAAGTGCCACTCCGCAGCATTCACAGAGTCAGAGCCAGGCTTTCAAGTCGCTCAAGAAATTGATGTCCAATAGTGAGGGGGTGAGAAAACATTTTTTTTTTTGATAAAAAAGGCTTTTCGGACTGTCTCGACAGTTACTTACTTACTTGTATTATCCACCCTATAAAATGTTAGTTAGTTAGTTAGGAAAGGAGCTCAAGTAGGTATAAGTTAGTATTAGATATGGATCAGGGAGGGTCACCTAAATCTAGATTATGGATCTAACAAAGTACTCTTTTTGTGTGGTACAAGTAATAGCACGTAGTAATAGAGAAAAAAATCAGAATGACTCCTAGTTTCCGCTTCCCTCATTTTCTTCACACACAGTGGCACTCACTCACTCACTATATAGTGAAAAGTGGAGCAAATGTTTGTTCCTAAAAAGAGTGCATGTACAAACACTATCTATTGTTGCTCAAGTGTAGACGTTGGGGATAAGGACTGGAATTAGCCTTTGTGGAGGCAGAAGCATCCGTCTTCATTAATTTGTCTGTCATTCAGTATGAGTGGGTTCAATTAGGAGCATTCCCTAATTAACCGTAGTGGAGGACTCTTATTTAGGGTCAAAAATTTCTTTCCAAATTGTTTAGTCTAATTTGTTTTTTTGGTGTGGGGATAGCACGTCAAACAATAGCTACTTACTTACTATAGATAGTTAGAATGGTTGCATAGTCAGTGTATATTATGCGGGCACGGGAAGATTGTCTACAGTATCTGTATGTAATGTGATCTAATAGTGTGTATGTTGTGTGTTGATGTAGGCCAACGACCGGAGGTATCTTCAATGTCCTGCGGCTGTCTCGGTTGGCTTGCTCAAGAAATTCATCCGAAGGAAATATGGACTTACTGATGACTACAGGGTAAGCATACTTTTTGTATTCCCGTGTATGTTGAAAACGCTGGGAAATCTGTTGGTTAAGAAAAATGCATTTAACTTATAGTTAGCATGTGACTCTAGTTTTAAGTATGAGTTGATTCCAGATGAATGAGGAGTTAAAAAAGTCGTAAAACTTTGCATCATCATCTTTAGTTTGTGACAAAGGGTTAAAGACTTTTATGATGACTTGGGAATGGAAAACTTTCCGCCTTTTCTGTATGGCTTGACTAAAGTGGTGTGCAATAGTTACTTTTTGGCTGTATTATGTGGTGTTTAGACGGCGTGTGGATTTTTTGAAATTAGGTAATTTAAGGTGCAATTTATAAATGCGTAGGTACATAGTTGAGGCCGGTTCGTTCTCAGTTGGGTGATATACAGTGCAGCAAAAATGATGAAGAGACAATGGAGTTGTCAGGTTGTATTGCAGCATGGAGTATATAATATGCAGGGATTTAAAAGATGATCAACCGGTTTTCTTATGGGACTTGGAAAGTTCTAAAAATACAAAAAAGCTCCACTTTGTTTACATATTTTGAAAGAGAAGGGATGACTGGCTGTGTAGAGGAGCTGGGTTTGTGATTTTCCGAAAAGTTTTGACTTGAGCCATTCCTTTTTGTAAGGAGCTAACTGGGTTTCCTCTTTGTCATACAAATGAAAGATTGATCCCGTTTGTTTATTCCCATTTGGATGGCAGTAAAGTATAATGTGCTATGCATGGGTGTAAAGTTGTTTTCCCTGGGCGCCTTTCGGTTCCCTTTATTAGTTCTTTTGTGTGGAGCTCATGTCCTCCTCCTCCCTTTCTTAGCTATCAGGGTGAAAATAACTTTTAAAGGGGTCTTTATTATTTCACTTTTTGAGATTTGAGGATAAGATTTAGTTTTTGAACTTTAGTTTGGGCTTGCATACTATAATGTATGCCTATTATAGTGCTCTAGGGGATTGAGAAATGTAGAAAAGTTGAAAGTTTATTTGGAACCCTTTGTACGGACGGGCAGAATATTATATGAGTGAGGGAATGGGGCAACCCATGCGTTTGTTTTCTTTCGTTCATTACATGTAGAGAATTGCCTTTTATTGGTTTATAGCTCCTGCTTTGTGTGGTGAAATCCGTGCTTGCCGAAAACTCACCATAAATGTCAAGACGCTGGCTGACTGAGTTTGTAGAATCCTATAGTCGACTTTTGTGGAGAAGTTTAAATGGTTTAAAAGGCTGTGTAGCCTCGTGTATAGCATAAATTAACTAAATTATTATCATAATTGAAGACCAGTTACTTAGTTAGTTGGTGAGTTTTGAGCAATGCTAAAATTTAGAATGAGGCCAAGTGAGTCGTAATGGGAAAAAATGTGTATGCAGTCATTAGCCAGCCTCTGGATGTATTATTGTGTTCCATGAAATAATAATAGTCCGTGTGAGGACGAGGCGGCCCCTTTTTTCTACTCTGATTATTTTAGTTAGCTCAATCGATATGTTTCCATATATGTATGACTTTTGACGGGAGATTAATGATTGCACGCACACAAAAAATGGCCCGTTTTCCTCATTTTTTTTTCTCACAAACTATACGTGCTTGTGGTTTTATAGTGTTGACTTTCATTTGTAGTTGGTTAGTTTTTGGAAATGAGTCGGGCATATTCACATATGCACTATTTTTGGTATGTCAAAGTGAAGAAAAATGGAGAGTTGAAATTGAAACCAACTTTTTGAGCAAGCTTACGCATTTAAGCGAAAATCAATAGAGACGCGTCATACAATAGTCGCGTCACAAACTTTCGTCATTCCATCCTGTACGATTTGAGCATATGTATGGAATGCATTACAATATGATTTAGCATACGATTTGGATATATTCGTACTGGTCAGCATAAGTTAGTTAGCTAGATAGGTAGTGAGCATGATGAAAACAAGTCGTTTCTTGTATTCTTTTCTGTGAAAATGACATGAATTTATAAGACCTGAGTGATTTATTGAATGTTAAGCAGTGAAATGGAAATGAAGTAAGTGAACGATAAAAGCCGTGCTTTATCTGCCAATCTGGCTCTCACTGTCTTTGAATTGTACAGAGCAATGCCATTCTTTTGTATTTCACTGTCTTTTAACTAACTAACTAACTACACAGGCAAGATCTGTGCTTAATCTCATGAGTGGAGCCCGTGTGCTGCGAAATGAAGCATATGAATTTCCTGGGGCATCACAGTATTTGTAGAAAATGTGGAAAACAAAGAAATTTATGATGTGCAGCATGTTTAATTCATTTGGGTCATAAATAATTTTATGATCTTTAGCAGTCTGTATAGTAAATAAACCTAAAAAACCACTTTTTTTATGCGGGGTTAGTTTGAGATTGGAATCAAAGAAATTTGAATTTTTTAAATACAAGGTATGATGGTCTTTCATATAGTGAGGAATTGCTATGGAACTGGTTTGCATTATTACTTGCCATACTGGAAGGAAGGTGAACGATTTTTTTGTCACATGAAGACGGAGTAAATTAAAAATATACGGTATATCTCCCGGTGGTAGCAATTAGTATTCTTACTGCAGGTAGTCTTTTCATCATTATTAGTCAGTGTCAGTCTCACCATACGGAGATATAGTAAGTAAGTAATAATGCACAGGGCTTCTTTACCTGTTGTGCATTATGAGTGAGTGCTAGTAGTACTACATCTTGATAAAGCTGCTCACGATTTTTTTCCAACTACAGGCAACTAGACTTCTTGTGTTGTATGGAATGCGTAACTTACTTGCATAATAATGCATGTTATTATCTGTTCCTCCTTTTCTAGTTAGTTATGATTATTGCCCATTATTGTTGTTATGCTCACTACTTCCCGTGTAGAGTGTGCTGTGGATGCTGAAAACAGTAATAATTGTTCATCCTCCGCATTTAGAGAATATCACAAGGAGCTAACTATAGTAAATCTGCTGGGAATTTAATTAACTAACTAACTAACTAGAATGTAGTTGGAATCGTCCATATATTTGCAGGATAGAATGTACTATTGGATAGGGATGTGTGTTTGGAGCTATACATATTTTGTAAAGGAAATGTTAGGAATGGACTAGAAGCGCTTTTAGTTTAGCTGTAGCTAGAGTTAGCTAGTGTATGTGAGTTAGTTAGTTGTGAACTGTAATATTGGGAGTTCGTTGGCATCTCTGTAGTGCATGCACTCTCACAAACAAGTAAGATTCTGTGCAGCTTAACCAAAGTGGTGTGCACTATACTATTGTATGGGTGGCAGGAAAAAAAGTTTTTTAGGAAAACACTTGGTTCACCGTGTTTCCTGTATTTGAATGCTCTGGTATAGTCATTTTTTCTACAAAAAAGGGTTCAGATTGGGAAATTTTATGGAGCACGATTTGGAAATTTAATTTTTAGGAGAGTTTTGTTAGCAATTTAGGTTTGCTATGAAAAGGAAGCATGCAAAATTTGTATGATGACTCTCAAACTTTCAAATATAGCGTGTACATGATATTTATGATGATGATGGGAATGATTGATGAGAATGAGTAAACTCGTTCTTTTTGTACGCAGTTTTAGAGTCTACCATGACATTTGAGAAACATGTGGAACCTGTATTTTTTCATTTGTCATTTTAGCTTCCTTGCACAATATGGTGACTGCACACTGTTTGCTTTTTATTCTGAGTGATAAAGTTTTTTTCTAAACAGCATAGCCGTATTCCTTCCTTCCGATCAGTTTGAGTAGCATAGCATAATATTTTTCAAATTTTGATGTGTTTACAAAGTTATGCCTATTATGACATTGAGGTTTCAAGAAAAATAGACCTCATATGGTGGCAATGATGGGAAAGTGTCAACCTCATTAGTCGCTTTTATATAGTGTATAAGATAACTGACTACTGTAAGTTAAGTTGGTGAGTTTATAAAGAATGTGATGATTATGTTCACAGCCGATTCTCAGAACAGCGAGTTTTGCAGACTATATAGTCAAGCGGCTACTTTTTTCACTTTTTAGTTAGTTACTTTAAATCTTTTTAACTAATTAAAATCCTCCAGCGTTTTCAATGCACTGCTTTTAGTTAGTTAGTAATATCGTATGTAAAAGAATACAGTAGCGCACTGGAACAGAACCTGACTAACTGTGAGAGTGATTGTTCATTATGCTAAGAAACTAAACAATGAAGCCAGGGCTTCAAGTCAATTGATCCTCATTAAGTTGTGGGGCCGACCAATTTGGTGCATAATGCATCATAACCTGTTTGGCTCCGTAATGGAGACTCGAATGCACAGCATGGGCTCACCGGCCACATTTATCTTCCCCAAGAAGTTTGGATGATGAACATGATAATAATAATCATGATAGGAATTGCCCAAGGGACTTTATATCAATATTGAAGATTTCGTAATATTGTTGAGATGCGTATTAAGTTACAACTTAGTTTTACTACTAGCTTGTTAGTTCCTCACGCAAACATGATGTCATTTTGATGTGATTAAGATGCATTAAAAGTATTTTCTACGGAAGAATGTTGTACTAACAAACCAGGGAATTGTGTATTACAGGTGGATTTGCTGTACAATGGAGATCGTGAGAATGTGCTGGAAGAAAATGAGCTCACATTACTGGATGTGGCTTTCATGTACAAATGGAACAAGGTAAGGGATAGCTCTCATGTACATTTTTCATTCACTGGCGGTTAAATATGTAGGCGCAAATCATCATACAGCACTTATTACCATATTATCATTTCTCATTAGGGCCCGCCTTTAAACATCCATTTTCAGGGTATACTATGTGCGTATAGTTTTTATGCAATCATCATGTCAGTCATTACTCTTAATTTTTGGGTATCTTTTTTGTCCAAATTGCTTCTGTCGTTAGTTTGCATGCTCATTTGTCAAGAATATACGGTAGGAAAAGTTGTAGAGACTTTGTGGAGCATAACTGATATAAATAATTAACATGGGTGTTTAGTAATAGTTAGTTACAATGCATACACAGGTTTTAGTTTTCAAATGTGTAGTATATACATGCAATTTGTGCAGCTATTGTTTCCTTTTCACAGAGCTCATTGTTCTCTTGTTGCGTTCAATTTTTGCATATCATTATTGTAATTAATAGCATGAATAAGGATGGTTATATAGTTACTCTGCATTTCATTTATTCAAGGTACACTGTGCGATAATGCCGTGTGACTTGATTATTGAGAAATGCAAATGGATCTACAATATTATCAATCAAAGTGACATATGAAGATTTGGTAAAGGTCGGAATGATTATCCAGATTCTAAAGTTTTTTGAGTTTGCAGCTTTTTTCATAAATACTTTGATTTTTGATGAGATTAAATTGACATTATATTTGAAAGCAATCAGTCGAATGGACAAATTGTTAGACTTTGAAAGGGCTGAATACAGATGCATAGAAACTTCTAGCTGACTGTAGTCAGTCACGATTCTCAGTCAGTAGTTAGTGTTAAATGGCCAGTCATCGAATGCACATGGGAGGGTGGCAATAATATATCTAAAGCCGAGAAAGAAAGAGAGAGTGAAAAATTGGACGGTGTACCTATTGAGACCCATGAAGAAAAATGTTTCCAACAACTCAACTGGATAGTTGACTTTGAAAAAACATAGCAGTCTGTGAGTGTGTAAAGAAAAAAGTTTGAAAGCTTTTGAAAGCATAATGAATCGACACTTTTATTGTTGCTCAATATCTTGACATGGCTGTAAAAGTGACCACAAAAATGAGTCGGTCCATTTGTCCCTGTTTGTATTATTATGTAAGTTAGAATTTTGACATGGAGCTATGGTTAGCTTTTAGACTAGACGGTCCATAAATGTTGAGTTTGTAGTTTGGATATTTTTGTACGACACGCTAAAGAGTACTTTGGAGGAAAGCTATTTCAGTGAGACAGTTATGGCGTAGTTTGTGCGTGCGAGAATTGTGATGACGTACTTTCATTGTTAGTTAGTTGGTTTTTTTTTGGGAAAAAATCCATGTAGGCGTATGAAGGAGTTATTTTAGTGACTTAAGTATGTTTAAAAAATTGTAGTCAGAATTATTTGCCACCAGGCAAAAGTGTTAGTGTTACCTGAGTGAGTTTAAACTATTTGACTGAGATAAGAGTTGGGTGAAGAAGGTAAAGTTATTTATTAACAGATTTTAGGTGTAACTCTGATCGTATTTCATGCTGATAACAATTTCCCCATGTTGTGTCCTATGGAGAGTTTTGAGATGGCTCGCAGTTGCTGTGTGAGTTCTACTAGCTGGAACTGACTGACTGAAAGTTGGTTGAAAATGCACACTGGTATGTATAGTTAGATGGTTGAGAATAGAACGTGTGTCCTGTGCATCCATGTATCTAAATGGATCGATAAATCTTTCGTTCACGAGTTGGTTTCCTTGCTCGCTCGCTCGCTCTCTCTCTCTTTCATTTTCTCAGGGAATTCGTTTTTGTTGGGTTGGAGCCGTAAAATTTGGTTTTCGTCTGTAAAAATGTCAAAAAATCTGTTTTTAGCTCTGTTGTTGAGAAAAATATTATGTTTTATGGTTTAAAGTAACTGAATATTATCACTTGTCACCCCTTGAGAAATTATAGAATAATATTGCATGGTTTTCTTGTGAGTTTTTTCACCAATGTGTTTAATAGGTAAAAAAGCCTTAAATTAGTAAAATTCCGGGAATGACTAGTTATTATGGTGGATTGGGAAAGCCCCTATTATCTTCTTTTGCTCACACACTTCATCCCATAACAATAGTAATAAGAAGGAAATGCGTTTTTTTCTCAACCTGATGACTGCTGTTATAGTGAAATGTTTGTAGTCCCTAGAAAAGCCTGACTTTTCCATTCCATATGGGATCTATCCATACGCATACGATAGTTATTAGTTTGGCCGAGCTGTGTACATATATCTACATGCATGCACATATGGTGCGAGCATTATGTACACAGTTTTTCATCTCATAAGGGCTAATGAAGTGTACACACCACACACCTGTGACAAATTTATCTTTCTGTTTCAAAATTCGGGAGCATTTAATGAGAAAAAGTTGTATGAGGGTCTAGGGAGTACCTAAAGTGATTGTAGGAACCAAAAAAAAGTGGGGCTTTGTTTTGTTCTCATCATTAAGTATTAATGGATTGCTTGCTCCAGGTTTCCATTCCCGCACGTATAAAGTATTACCTACGGGAGTGGTGTGCATTTTTATGTGTGTGCAACTTATTTATACGGAGTCTTATGGCCCTACAATGTTGTATGGCTTTACATTTTCAAAATGCATCGTTAGGAGGAAATGAAATCCTCTTTTTTACGGTGTCTAACTAACTAAAAATGTTTCAAGGTGGGTTGGCTGCATTGCATTGTTACGTACGTATGCGTGTATGTAGCATTGTTTGAAAAAAAAGAAAGGAAACTCACAGAGTGAGTGAGAGCTCAGTATATATAGCTCATCATTATTTGATGAAGAGTGGAGATAAAACGACGGGCTTCCAAAAAAGGGAGAGCTCCCTTCACTAACTAACTAACTATTGGAGCTAAAAGCAGGCATGAAAGAATGCTGTTGGGCTTTGAATACATATAGGATTTTCCACATCTTTTAGGTTTTATTTCTACTGATTTACTTACTTTGGCTAATGAATGCACAACAACACACACTGGTGCCGTATTCAATAGGATTTTTTGATTTAGCTGAATTTTTTATTTGTGTTGGTTGAGCGCCGTTTGTGATGTTCTATGGAATTCTTTTT